>Ga0310810_10001586_pt1 | contig 23985 bp, 26 predicted proteins | sample NCmetagenome_FD_207641 | JGI IMG/M metagenome (GOLD analysis project Ga0310810, IMG submission 207641) | Soil microbial communities from experimental microcosm in Duke University, North Carolina, United States - NC | ecosystem: Engineered > Artificial ecosystem > Soil microcosm > Unclassified ... | reverse complement strand
TGAATTCAACTCCTTGTAGCTTCTGGGCCGCTCGGCGGGCTCGGTAAAATTGGCATGCTTCGGGAGAAATTTACGTTGCCCGAAGAGAAAAAAGCGAGCGCCGGATTGGGAAATCGCGGAAAAAAATTTAACGGAGAGCGCGAAGCGCTTGGATGCGCTCAGAGGTCGCTGGATGGCTCGACAAAAACCCACCGCCACTGTCACCGTTTCGCTGCATCAGCCATTCGAGCGTACGGGTCATGGTGTCCTTGGAATATCCGGCTCGGCGCAAAAGCGTGACCGCGTGCCGATCGGCCTGAATTTCCAGAGGGCGAGTGTAATTATTCGTGATCAACGTGCCGGCGATCGGCGTGAGCGAACTGCTGCCGGGGATCAGTTGTTCGAGCAATGCCACGCCGATATTCACCCCGGCACCGACCACCTGGGCGCGCGCCGGATGGCCGAGATCTTCGTGCGCAATCTCGTGCGCCAGCACGCCGCGCAACTCCTCGTCAGTTGCCTGATTCAATAACCCGGTGGTTACGTAGTAACGGCCGCCGCCCGCGCTCGCCGCATTGATCGACGAGTCCTCAATAATCGCCACGCGGATGTCCTCGCTCTCAATGCGATGATCGGTGGCGCGCAAAAGCGGCACCATGATGTAACGCAGTCGCTCGAGCTGCTGATCGGCCTGTGTCGAATACTCGTTGCGTCCCTTCCTGCGCAGTGCGTCGGCATTCGGTGCGGCGAGAAAGGTAAAAAGAACGGCAAGACCAACCGCCGGTAGAGCCGTTTTTTTACAAAGTAAATTTTTTCGAAAGAAGTTCATTGCGGTTTTTGCTTACAAATTCCATTCAAACAAAACCGCAATGCGCGTGCCAAAATGCGCCCGGCAACAAAACCCGACGTTTGCGCCGGTGCGCCCAGTGCACGCGTGAAAAAAAGTTGAGTCGCCAGGAAAAAATTACTCTTTGGAATATAAGGCGAGCTTGGCGTTGAGCGTCTTGGGTGTGATGCCAAGAAGCTGGGCAGCCTGCGTCTTGTTGCCGCCGGTGGCACCGAGCGCGCGTTCGATGGCCTGACGTTCGGCTTCGGCCAACGACATGGGCGCGAGATCCGAAGGCTCGTCGACGATATTGGTGAGACAAAATTGCTGAAAGTCCTTGGCGCTGAGCTCAGGTCCGGTGGCCAGCACGGTGAGCCGCTCCATGGAATTGCGCAATTCGCGCACATTTCCCGGCCAGCTGTGCGCGTGCAGGGCCGCGCCTAGATCACTGCTCCAGGAAAACGCCGGCTTTTGATATTTGGTCGCGAAGGTTTCGAGAAAATAGCCGGCCAGAAGTGCGATATCTTCGCCGCGTTCGCGCAACGGCGGCAGCTCGAGATGAAAGACGTTCAGTCGATAGAACAAGTCCTGGCGCAGCTTGCCGTCTTTCACAGCGCTGGCCGGTAGGCGATTGGTGGCGGCGATCACACGCACCGATACCGGAATATTTTTGTTGCCGCCGATGCGGCGGACCTGGCCCTCTTCGAGCACGCGCAAAAATTTCGGTTGAATTTCCGGCGCCATTTCAGTGATCTCATCGAGAAACAAGGTGCCGCCGTCGGACTGCTCGAAGCAGCCGAAATGGCGGTCGACGGCGCTGGTAAACGCGCCCTTTTCGTGACCGAAAAGCTCGGTTTCCATCAAGGTCGGCGAGATCGCCGCGCAGTTGAGAGCGAGAAAATTCCCTTCGCGCCGCGCCGAGAGATCGTGCAAGGTCTGTGCGACCAATTCTTTGCCGGTGCCGCTCTCGCCGCTCACCAGCACCGCGGCATCTGTCGGCGCGATCTGGCCGATCTGTTGATAAAGGCGGCGCATGGGCGCCGATTTTCCAATCAATGCGCCATAGGAGCCGAGCGGCGATTCGAGCTTTTGTCTGAGCGCGCCGGCCTCGCGCGCGAGCGAGATCTGCTTCAATCCCCGGGTCAGCACGTCGCGCAGGCGCTGCGGTTCCAGCGGCTTGGTCAGATAATCGTAAGCGCCGAGCTTGATCGCCTGCACCGCCGTGTCGATGCTCGCCTGGCCGGTGACGAAGACAATCGCAATCTTCTCGGTGCGCTCGCCGAGCGCCTCGACGAATTCGAGGCCGTTCATGCCCGGCATCATCAGATCGGTGACGATCGCGTGGGGCAGCTCTTTTTCGCAGAGCTTGAGCGCCTCCTGGCCATCGGCCGCCGAACCGGTCTGATAGCCCCAGCCTTCGAGCAAAACGATCAAGCCGTCACGAGTCGCTGCGTCGTCGTCGACGACCAGCACGGTTTGGTGGGTGCGAGCCATATCAGTGAATCGTCTCCATCGGCAAGGTTACCCGAAAAGTCGCGCCCGCGCCGTTGTCGTCGCGATAGACCAGCGAGCCGCCATGGGATTCGACGATCAACTGGCTCAGCGGCAAGCCGATGCCGCTGCCGCCGACCTTGGTGGTTTTGCCGAACTCGAACAGCTCGGTGCGTCGCTCCGGCGGCACACCCGGACCGGTGTCATGCACGTCCACGGTGATCGTGCTGCCGTTTTTCTCAACGCTCACCTGGATCGAGCCGCCGTTGGGCTGCGCTTCCATGGCGTTACGCAAAAGATTATCGAAAGTCTGACGCAAGCGTGTCGCGTCGCCCTGAATCGGCCACGGTCCGGGCGGCAATTGACTCGACAGGGCGATGTTCTTTGCCGCGCAAGCGGAATTGGCGGCTTCCAGGCTGATCGCCAGCACTTCCGCCACATCGATCGCTTTTCGTTCCATGGTCACCGGCGCGGAGTAGTCGGTGAAGTCGCGCACCAGACGATCGACCTGACGAATGCCCGAATCGAGCGCCGCAATCGAGCGCTGCGACGCATCGCCATCGCTCGGCTCGCCCGCGACCTTTTCGCGCAGCACTTCAAGATGGATCGCCAGAGCATTGAGTGGGGTTTTCACCTCGTGCGCGAGCGTCCGCGCAGCGATCGCCAAACGCTGAGCAGGAGCGGGCGCGCCGACATTTTTTCTTTGCTTCATCACCAAGCGGTCGATCAAATCCAGGCTGGCGCCGACTTCGTCGTGACTGGCGTAGCGCGGGCGCGCCGCGTAGGTGCCCGCCTCCGCCTGGCGCAGGGTGTCGCTGATCAAACGGAACCGCCGCGTGTAGAGCGCCGTGGTAAGAAAGGCGCTCACCAACGCAACCACGCCGCCGAGAGCGAAGAGAAAAATGAACTGGCGCCAGAGCCCTGACAAAAGCCCGGTCCAGTCCGCCGGATTGATCCACAATCGTAAGCCGCCGGGACTTTTGACTCCCGCCGGCATCTGCAGCGGCACCCAGACGTCGTAGAGACTATTTTTGCCTTCGGTCCGAGATTCGATGATGGTTTCGCCGCCGCGCAGTTTGGCCAGGGCGACTTCGCTGATCGGCTCCTTGTCTTTGTCGTTTTCAACCGAGCTGTAAAGCAGACGCCCTTCGGCGTTGACCACCCACATCGCTTCGATGCTGGCGCTGCGATCAAGGAACGCCTTCATCAGATCCTTGACGTCGGTCTGGCGCGAGGGCGTGTAGCGAATCGGCCCCTGCGGCGGCGCAGACGATTTGCCGGGCAAAAGGTTGCCGAGAAAATTCCAAAACGAAGATGACTGTTGAGGCTGGCGCGGCTGAACTACGATGGAGCGCTCGCGCAAGCTGTCGGCGAGGGCGATTTCCACCTGGCGCGCCATCAACAACGCGGTTTGCAGGGTGGTCTCAGTGGTCAGCCGCTCGGCTGTCCACCAGATGCCGACGCCGAGAATTCCAAAAATGACGATGACCGTGGCGCAGAAGACCGCCACCTGCTGCTGGCGCAGGCTCATGTCGGATTAGAATAGCAGATCGATACATGCCTGCAAAGCTGCGATTTTTCGGCTAAAAGCTTCGACTTGCGGCCCTGGGTCCTTTATTGCATAGTGATTGAGATGCTCGTCGACACTTATCAGCGGCCGATCAAAGACCTGCGCATTTCGGTGACCGACCGGTGCAATTTTCGCTGTACCTACTGCATGCCGCTCGATCATTACGAGTGGATCGACAAGAAGGAAATTCTCACCTTCGAAGAAATCGCCCGGTTGGCCCGTCTCGCCGTCGAATTCGGCGTTGAAAAGATCCGCCTGACCGGCGGCGAGCCGCTGGTGCGCCAGGACTTGCCGCTTTTGATCGCCAAGCTGGCAGCGCTCGACGGCCTGCACGATCTCTGTCTCACCACCAACGGAGCGCTTCTGGCCGAGCGCATCGAAGCTTTGAAAGAGGCCGGGCTGCGCCGGGTGAACGTCAGCATCGACACCCTCGATCCTGAAAAGTTCCAGCGCATGACCAAGCGCGGCGACCTCGCAAGAGTGCTCGAAGGCATCTTTGCCGCTAAGGGCGCCGGGCTGGCGCCGATCAAGCTCAACGCGGTGGTCGAGCGCGGCGTCAACGATGACGACATTCTGCCGCTGGTCGAATTCTCCCGCGAGCATGGTTTCGCTATGCGTTTCATCGAATACATGGACGTCGGCAATTCCAACAACTGGACCTCGGCCAAGCTCGTGTCAAAAAAAGAGATCATCGAGAAAATCCAGAGCCACTATCCGCTGCGAGAAATCGGCCGCAGCCAGGGCACCGCGCCTTCCGTGGATTACGAGTTTGCCGACGGCCATGGCGATATCGGCGTCATCGCCTCCGTCACCGAACCGTTTTGCGGCAGCTGCACGCGCCTTCGCCTCACCGCCGACGGCAAGTTTGTCACCTGTCTTTTTTCCCAACTCGGCCACGACGTAAAATCACTGATGCGTGGCGGCGCCAGCGACGACGATTTGCGCAAATTCCTGAGCGCACTCTGGCAAAAACGGACCGACCGCTATTCGGTCGAGCGCCTCGAAGCGCTCAACGCCGCCAACTACGATCCCAAAGATCACCGCAAGATCGAAATGATCTCCCTCGGCGGCTGATCTTCTTTAATTCAATTTTAATCTTTCGGCAGTAGCCCACGCTTTTCCAGATTGGCGCGCTGCTCAGGCGTGAGCCGCTCCAGCGCAACGTAGCCGCGGTCTTGATAAACCCGCGAGCAACTGTCGACCACGCTTTCGCTAAAAAGCGGACCAAAACCATAACTCGAGCCACTGCACTCGGCGGTGGCCCCAGTCTCGGGCTGGATCATTTTTACGGTCTGGCCGGTACAAGCAGAAGTCGCGAGCAGCAGAGTCGCAACGAGAGCTGTGCGGATGGATCCTGCAACTATCATCTGTTCACCTCAGGAGTCGAGGCTGTACCTTGATCATAGCAATTGGCTGCTCCGGTTATAACGGGTAGAATCACGCCTGGTTTGAAATGGCCACAAATCACCGGAGGCTTCTCGGATGCTGCTCAAAAACAAAATCGCCCTGATCACCGGCTCGACTCACAACATCGGTCTTGCCACCGCGCGCGCTTTTGCGCGCGAAGGCGCCACCGTGATCGTTCACTCGCGCCACGAAAACGATGCCAAAAAGCTCGCCGGCGAGCTCGCAGGCGACTATTTTGCGGCCGACACGGGAAAGCCCGATGCGATCGCGGCGTTGTTCGCGCATATAAAAAATCGCCACGGCCGCATCGACATACTCGTCAACAGCGTGGCACAGTCGGCCAAGGGCGGCGTGCTCGACACGCCGCTCGAGGAATGGAACCGCATCCTTTCCACCAATCTCGCCGGCTATTTTCTTTGTATCCAGCACGCGGGCAGAATGATGCTCACCCAGGGCGGGGGCAGCATCATCAATATTTCCGCCGGATCGGGTGAAAGATCCAGTCCCGGCGGCGCGGCCTACTCAGTCTCCAAAGGAGCGATCAATTCTTTGACCAAACAAGCTGCCGCCGATCTCGCCCCGACGGTTCGCGTGAACGGAATTATTTCCGGTCTGGTCGGCACGCCGCTCGGTCAGAAGGAGATGGGCAGCCGCAAGCTGGAATACGACATCATCCCGCTCCGGCGCATCGGCCGGCCCGAAGATGTGGCGGCAGCCGCGGTGTTTCTCGCTTCCGACAACGCAAGTTACATCACCAACGCGATTCTACCGGTGGACGGCGGCCGGCTGAATTCGATGAGCGCCGGCAGCACGCGGTGACATACCGGTTGCATTCAAGCGTCGCGCCGATGCGAAGACGAGCCAAAGCCACTTTTCTAGGACTGATCATCGGGCCGGCGGTGTACTCTTTGGTCTCGGGGGCGAGCTACGATGAGTTAAGAGCGGCCGCACTCAAGCAATGCCAGGCCATCGACCCCGGCGCCTATCAGAGCGGCTTGTTGTTCAATCCCGAAGGCTACCGCTCGTTTTACCTGCGCTCGGAATGCCTGCAAAAAACCGCCGCGGAGTTTCGCGACGAGTCGCTGTGTGGACAGGTGAAAGAGCGCGCTTCGCTCTTGTCCCCGAGTTGGGGCTATTCGCCGGCGCAATGCACGAAACTGGTGCGCGAAGGCGTCGCGGCCGATGAGCGAGCATTGACCGAAATGAAGGAGAGCTATCGGCGCGGCGCCGTGCAGCTCAGCGACTTTCGCCTGGAAAGAAACGGCAACGGCCGCGACTTCGACTTAATCCCATCTTTCGCCGGCAACTATGCACACGGTTACATTCTCCGCTTCGAGATCATTACCGCCGCCGATAAGCCTGCACTTTTGCATTCCACCGGTTACTATCTGGACGGTCGAAACAATCTGCGAATTTTTCTGCGCCAGGAAGATATTCGAAGCCGCTTCGCCGCTTTTACCCCGGGGCAGCTTTATACCGTGCGCGCGACTTCGATCTTCGACACCGGCAACGGCGGCCAGGGCGGCCGCTGGAGCGAACCGTTCATCGAGCGCATCTTTCCGCTCCGCGAGCGCTCTCAATCGCTCGACCGCGAAGTCCATTTCTGAGCTTTTCTAAAATTCTTGGCTATCAGCCGGGGTAGGCCGGAGTCGACGATTTGAGGAAGTCAGTGAATTGTGCGAGTTGGTTGGATTCGAGATCGGAGATCGCCCAGAAATTCATGCCCGCGCGGCTCCAGCGCACTACCTGATAGCCCTGCTGTGTCTTGATCGGCGTGCTACTCGATGAAGTCTGCTCCGCAGGCCAGACAAAAACGTTGATGACGTGCTTCTCGTGCCGGTATATCAGCGCCGCCACCGGACGATTGTTCAGATAATCGAGCCGGCCGCCGATCAGAGGAAAGCCGGCGCTTGCCAAGTCGCTCACCGGCGGGGAAAAATTCAGTTTACCGTTGAACCAGGGCTTGACCGTGTGCTGGTCCGTCGAAGGAACATCCGCAAGGTGGTCAGCCATCATCGAACGAATGTGGCTGGCAACTACTTCCTGGGTCAAAAGCTCGTCCGGCGACGAGCCGAGAAAACGCGGAACGACGATCAAAACCACGAGGGCCGCAGCCGCGAGGGGCGCGGCGATCTTATACCACCCTGGGGAGAACCAGTGCGCCGGCGCTTCGGCCTTGGCGGCTTGGCGTACCGACCGGCGAATTTGGCTCTGCAAATCGCTCGGCGCTGTGAAATACAGCGAGCCGTTCTTAAGATTTCGGCGCAGGGTTGCGCGCTCGCCCTGGCTCTCCGCGCAGCGTGCACAGCCGCGCAGGTGTTCTTCCACTTCGAGACTCCGCACCGGATCGAGCTCGCGGTCGAGATAAATATCGATCAGGCCCTGTGCGTGGGTGCAATCCATTCTACGCCTTCTCTTTCAGGCGCGCGCAAAGAATCTCCTTGAGCTTGCCGCGCGCCCGCGCCAGGCGCGACATCACGGTGCCGAGCGGCGCATCGATCACATCGGCGATTTCCTTGTAGGACATTTCTTCCAGATCGCGCAGCACGATCACTTCGCGAAACTCGTCGGGCAACTGTTCCAGGGATTCTCTCAGCAGGCGCACGTCGCCGCTCTTGAGCGCCAGAGCCGACGGATTCATCGCATCTTCCTCCACCGTGTGAATTTCCTCGTCGAAGACGGTGGTGGCCTGACTCCGACGATTTTGCTGGAGCCACGTGTAGCAGGTGTTGCGCACGGTAGCGAGGAGCCAGGCGCGCGCGTCGCCGCCGTGGAAGCCATCGAAAAACTTGAACGCGCGCAGGGAAGCTTCTTGCACCATGTCCCGGGCGTCATCTTCATTTCGGATGAGCCAGCGAGCCAGGTTATAGGCCGCATCCAGGTGCGGCAGGATCACCCGTTCGAACCGCGCCAGCTTATCTTGCCCTCCCAACGTTAAGACCACTCCTCCAACGCTTTTATTCCCGACGCTTGATTCGCCCAAACTGTATTCGGGTACCCGCGGAGAGTCAACGAATCGTTTCGGGAGTTGGATATCGAAGGTTTGCGTCATTGCGGCCGAAGGTTCGAGACCCTGCCTGTCGTTCCTTTTGAAGTCCGTCGAGTCTCAACATCACGTGACCGGTTTTCTGATCAGAAAATTCCCCAATGACGAAAACAAAAAAAGATTTTTCCGGCGAGGAATTTTCGAAAAGGATTTCAGTCTAGTGGGGCAAAGGCCGATCGACGGCCGGAAAGGAGAAACAAATGATGAAGATCATGAAAGCGGGATTAGCGATTCTGTGTCTCGTCGGCACGATGGGATTCGCTACGGCGCCGCTCGCGGGCGCCGCGGGGGAGATCTCCAGTGATGCTTTCGACGCGGGAAGTTACTGCCATGTGAAATTCCCGGCGATTCGCGAACAGAGTTTGGGCACGCGTTATCCGGTGCTCAAGGATGCGAGCGAAGGCGACATCATCGACTTCTACGGACCGTGCAATCACGATCCGCTGGGTAAAGAAGAAGTTCATGCGCAGTTGCTCCAGCTCCAGCATCGCCGCGCTCACGACTATATGGATTGACCGTCACAGCTACTGTCAAAAAGGGGAGAGGCCACGCTTCTCCCCTCGGGAACCGAAGATGGAGCAGGCGTGACAAAATGAAAGAGGAATAATGAGGACACAATTCAAACATTTCGCAGCGACCAAATTGATGCTGATGGTTCTATTCTCGATTGTGGGTATGGCTCGGGCCGAGGATGTCGATGAAGAAATTCGGGCGCTCAAAAACGAGGTGACGCGCCTCGAGAAACAACAGGCGCAGCTCAAAGCTGACCAGTTGGAGTTAAAGCGGGACGCCACCGAAGCGGCGGCTGAGATGCCCAATTTCACGTATCGGCCGGGCAATGGACTAACGATCGAATCCGCGGACAAAACATGGGCGTTTCGCACCAGCTTGGAGGCCAACTTTAGACTGGAATTCGAATCCGGCCTGAGTGAAGCCGGTCGGGAGACGGGAACGATTTTCGCGCGGCGCTTCAGGCCCTGGTTCTACTATTGCGTCAATAATTGCTTGTACGAAATGCGAGCGGCATTGGATCTCGATGGTTGGGGCACCGGCAACGGCAAAAATGCGACGAACACCGCACCGGGCTCGATCCTGCAGCGCGGTGACGTGTGGGTACATCTGGAACGACTGAACGCCTGGCTGCCGTCTTTGTATTTCGGCATGGACAGCGAAGCGAGCATCAGCGCTTATCGCCGCGGTTCGAGCTGGACCGCGGCGCAGAGCGAATACGACCTGCTCTCTCGCAACAACGGGTTTAACACCGGCCGAGCCGGAAACAGCATGGGCTTGAACTGGCAGGATCTGCCGCTCGAGGGCATCGGGATTCCCGGGCGAATTCCATCGATCAACATCGTCGCCGGAAATATCGGCGAGGGCGACGACGGCCTGCAGAGCTTTCGCGAACAGCGTAGTGTTTCAGTGTATTTCAATATCGAGCCCTTCTCCCAGACAAAGAACAGCTGGATTCGCGGTCTGGGATTCGAGATGGGCGCTTGGTTCTGTCCGAATACGCCGAACCATACGACGCAAAATCCCCAGGACATCGCCTGCGGCACCTTGCGCATCCGCGACAACGGCGACGGCGGCAGACAAAATCTGTTTAACTCGACGCAGACCGGCACCGGCATGACCCACTTTTTAATGCCGGGAATCTCGTGGACGACGGGTCCTTACCGGCTCCGCGCGGTGGGCGGCTTTCAACGGATGGACGGCAATAACGATCCGATCAAAGGCAGCGAGTTTTTGATCGGCCACGAGTTATTTATCTGGAGCCCGAAAGGATTTTTGACCGGCAATGCCAACACGCCCGGAGCGATTCTTCTCGGCACGCACTTCGAACGAACAGATGCCTTCTGTCCCAGCGCGGCAAGTTGCAATAATGGAAGCATCTTGGGTCAGCCGCAATTTCACCGCGATCGGATTCTCCTGCGCGAATGGAACATTTGGTACTTTCTCGCTAACCGGATGAGCATCGGCGCCACTGTGGGATGGTGGGACGCCTCCAATCTTCGCCAGGCTACCAGCCTAAGCGGCATCCAAGCGAGCACCAACATCGCGCGCAATCTCGGTTGCGTTAGCTCGCATCAGCATACGCTCAAGCGCGTGGGTGCCGGCTGCAGCTGGACCGATGGTAATATCGCATGGCGCTATCAGTTTTAGCCTAACCATCGCAATTGAGATGCTCGAGCGGAGGAGCCCATCGGCTCCTCTTTCTCGAATTCTTTCTGACCAGCGACTCCGACGGAAAGAGTTCAATCACCGTCCGATACTCGGCATCCGGCCCTATTCGCCTCAAGAGCCTTCCACCCAACAGCGGCAAACTTATTTTTTGGATTCATTGAACGAATAAGAAAGCACGTCGCTTCAGGCAATGAAGCGGTCTTCTCTTTGCGCGACCGACTACCGGCTTTATCGAATGGCAAGCGTGTCTTTTTCTGCAAAAATTTTTCGCTCCGGGAATTTTTTGCGCTCCGCTTCCGTCAAGCAAAGCAGAAGGCGCGAGTTATTCGAAAGGAGGTGATGAAAATGAAGAGCATCAAGTTAGGGTTGGGCGCGATGGCTGTGACGGGAGCTTTGGGCTTAAGCGCCGTGTCGACACGAGCTGAAACGGTTATCTCCAAAGATGTCTTTACCGACGGCAGTTATTGTCACACGAAGTTCGAAAGCATTCGCGAAGACACTTTGGCGTCGGGTCAACCGATTTCCAAGAATGTGGATGACATTATCGACTTCTACGGCCCCTGTAACCACGACCCGCTGGGAAAGGATGAGATTCAATCTCAGCGGCTTGAGATGCAGCACAGGTTCGAGAACGAGTACAACGATTGAGGATTTATCATCGTGCCATCGGAGGCAGCGAATGAGGAACCCGTTATCTCCGATGGTCACCGACCCTGAGCACATCCGAGTGAGGTCAAACTTGGCTTTAATGAATTAAACCGGGGCGAGCGAGAGACATTTCGAGTTCTACGATGTGCCAGAAACGAGATCTGTTTATTCGTCGCCTCCATACGAAGGAGATCCGCATATGAAATCGCTGTTGATGGTCATTACTTTTATTTTAGGTTTGGTGCAGCCGGCCTTGGCCGCTCCAGGAGCAAAGGCCTACGTCGCCAATTTCAAGGACAATACGGTGAGCGTGATCGATACCGAGAATCGCAAAGTGATCGCGACCATTCCGGTTGCGGCGGGCCCGCACGGAATGGCGATGACCCGGGACGGTGCCACCGTCTATGTAAGCGGCGACGGGACTTCGTCGATCGATATCATCGATACCGCCGTCGACAAAGTCGTGAAAACGATCAACGTCGGGAAGGCGCCGAACGGCATTGCGCTCACCCCCGACAACAAACTGTTGCTAGTTACGGTATACGACGAAAATCGTGTGGTCTTTGTCGATACCGCGACAAGAACTCTAACCGGCGCGGTAACGGTTCCAAAGCCCCATACGGTCTCGATCAGCCCAGATGGCAAGTTCGCGTACGTTACTGTACAGGAACCGAGCCACTTTGCGCTGGCTCTCATCGACTTGCCTACGCGCAGCGTGGTTCGCACGTTGGCGCTCGACAAAACGCCACGCGATGGAGAATTCAGCTTTGACGGCAAGGTGTTTTACTTCACCCAGGCCGGGGTCAGCTCGGTACAGGTGCTCGATCCCACCTCCGACAAAATCGTCGCGCAGATTGCCACGGGCGTGTCACCTCATTTCGTCGGCTATCCGCCCCGCTCGGAATTCGGCATGATCGTTGTGCAGGGACCCGGCGAGCTCTCCTTGTTTGATCCTAAGACCAACCAGCCGACGCGCAGCATTGCCGTCGGTAAACAGCCGCACTGGGCGGCCACATCGGCTGACGGCAAAACAACCTACGTAACCAATGAAGGCTCAAACGATGTAACCGTCGTCGACCTCGCGACTGGCCGGACGGCAACCATCCCGGTCGGCAACGCGCCGCGCAAGGTAGTCGTGCAGCCAGCGACGATGCTTTCAGACAAAAGTGCAGCGAAGGTTTCAATCGCAAATTTTGCGTTTACACCCGCCGAGATTGCCATAGCTGCCGGCGGGAGCGTCACCTGGAGTAACGACGACGGTGCGCCGCATGGGCTTCAGTACCAAGATGGGGGAAAGGGCACAGACCTCTTGCTGCCGGGCGCGAGCTTTAGCCGTCGATTCGATCGCCCCGGAACCTACGATTACAAATGCTCCGTGCATCCCTATATGACCGGACGCGTAGTCGTGCATGCCCAGTAATCAGGAGGAAGACAACCATGTCGTTCATGAATCCCGTGGAGTTTGTTCCGGCAGCGGTCCCGGTGGAAAGGCCGATCGGTCTTACTCATGTGGACTCACATTTCTGTTGGTGTGATCCGATCATAGACGTCGACGAGAACGGCCAGGAGCTCGTGCTGCACCGACAAGTCACGTGGAACTGAACCTGAATCGCAGAAAGGCGAAGATAACTATGAAACTAAAAACCGCGGCTGTCCTGACTGCGCTGCTGGGCTCGAGCCTGCCGGCTCTGAGCCTGGCGCACGATATCGCGCCCTTTACTGTGTTGTCGACGACGATCGATGCGCAGGCAAAAGGCCGCACGGTGCCTGACTTCTCGCTTCAAGAGCGAAGCGGGAAAAACATCACGCTGGCGGATCTGCGCGGCAAAGTCTGGATCGCCGACTTTGTCTACACGAGTTGCACGGATACCTGTCCGTTTCAGACTGCCGACATGGCTCGGCTCCAGGATCGCTGGCGGGACGAAAGCGATCTTCGACTGGTTTCATTTTCGGTGGACCCCGAGCACGACACGCCGAAGGTTCTTTCGCGATATGCCAACCGATTCAAAGCGGATCCCAGTCGCTGGTTGTTTCTAACCGGCAACAGAGCAGCGGTCAGTCACTTGGTCGAAGACGGATTCCATCTTGCCGTCACTCCTGCGTTGAAAGGCACGAACAACGCAGGCGTCATCCTTCACAGCCCGCGCTTTGTCCTGATCGACCGGCAAGGCCGTATTCACGGCTACTACGACAACCGTGATCCCAAAGCCATGCAGCGGCTCCACAGCGACGTCGCCGCACTAGTCGAAAATAAATAAACGGGCCGCGGGAATAAATTCCCGCGCAGCGCGGTCGTACAGGCAGCAGAAAACTTTTAGCCAAAAAAGGAGTCGATCATGACCAGCATCAATCGTCGTGACTTTTTGAAGCTCGCCGGCCTCGGCGGAGTCGTCTTCGCATCCGGCCTGGGCTGCTCCGCCACGCGCGATGGGATTTCGGCCGACCGTTCGGCGGCGGAAGATTTCTATTTCGTGCAGATCTCGGATACCCACTGGGGGTTCACCGGTCCCGAAGCCAACCCGGACGCGGCGGGCACCTTGCCCAAGGCCGTGGCCGCGGTGAATGCTCTCAAAATTCAGCCCGATTTCATTGTCTTTACCGGCGATCTTACCCATACGACCGAGGATCCGAAGGAGCGACGTAAGCGACTCGGCGAATTCAAAGAAATCGTCAGCGATCTGAAAGTGAAAAATTTGCGCTTCATGCCGGGCGAACACGACGGTTCGCTGGATCAAAGCAAAGCGTTCCAGGAATTTTTCGGCGCCACCCGCTACACGTTCGATCACAAAGGAGTGCACTTCATCGTGCTCGACAACGTTTCCGACCCGCGTGCGCGGCTCGGCGCTCCGCAGTTGCAGTGGCTAAGCGAAGATCTCGGCAAGCAAGGTCCGAATACCCGGGTGGTCGTGCTCACCCACCGGCCGCTGTTCGATCTTTATCCGCAGTGGGACTGGACCACGGCCGACGGCTCGGAGGCGATCAAGATCTTGCTTCAACATCCCAACGTGACGGTCTTCTACGGCCACATCCATCAGGAGCATCATCACATGACCGGCCACATCGCGCACCACGCCGCCAAATCGCTGATCTTTCCCCTGCCACCGGCGGGCTCGCTACCGAAGCGCACGGCGGTGCCGTGGAATCCTGCTGAGCCCTACAAAGGATTGGGCTTCCGTGAAATCGAAGCCGCCGTGAACCGGCAATATGCGATCAGCGAATTTCCCGTGGTGAGGAGCTGATCATGAAACCCACCGTAGCTTCAGGGATCACATTGGCAAGCGTGTTCGCGTTGATCGTTTTCTCCGGCCTAGCTCTATCGCGCCTCGGCAACGCTCAGACTGACGAACGGGTGGTGAAAATCACCGCCCATAAATTTGCTTACGAGCCGAGCCAGATCGAGCTCAAGCTCGGCGAGCCGGTCGTCCTCGAGCTAACTTCGAAGGACGTGCTGCACGGGTTCAACATTCCCGATCTCGGCCTGCGCACCGATGTCGAGCCCGGCGAAACTGCGCGCGTGCGGCTCGTGCCGCAGAAGGCGGGCACGTTTGAATTTCACTGCGATAATTTTTGCGGCCTCGACCACGAGGACATGAGCGCGACGATCATCGTTAAGTAAAGAAGAAGGTGCCGCCCGCGGCTTGAATAAATTATCTGCCTCTCATACTGCTCTGGGAGTGCGATACTTTTCGCTTTCTCTCGACGGCCGCCTGCTGTTTGCCACCTGCGCCGTGCGCTCCTTCGCTTACGGCTTTCTGTCGGTCATTCTCGGTCTTTACCTCGACGCCGCCGGACTGAGTCCGGCGGCGATTGGCTGGCTATTTACCGCCGCATTGGCCGGCGGTGCGATGATGACAATTTTGATCACGAGCGTCGCCGACCGCTTCGGCCGGCGCGTCTTGCTGATCGCCGGCGCGGTGCTGATGGCCTTGGCCGGCTGCGTGTTTGCGCTCAGCGCCAACCCCACTTATCTGGCCGTCGCCGCCGTCATCGGAACGATCAGTCCTTCGGGTAAAGAAGTCGGGCCGTTTCTTTCCATCGAGCAGGCCATCTTGCCGGAGACGACGGATGAGCGGCAGCGAACCGCTGCTTTCTCCGCCTACAATCTCATCGGCTCCCTGGCCGGAGCTCTAGGCGCGCTGGCGGTGACGATTCCGTCTCTCCTTTCCTTCTCGGCGGTCGCGGGTTATCGGCTCCTTATCTGGAGCTATGTCGGCGCGGCCCTATTGCTCGCGCTTCTGTTCGCTTTCCTTTCCCCGAGAGTCGAATCCGAAAATCGTGCTTCGGAAGAAAAGCGCCGCTTCGGCGTGAACAAATCGCGCACCATGGTCATTAAGCTGGCCGGCCTTTTTGCTCTCGACGCCTTTGCCGGCGGGTTTATCGTCCAGAGCATCGTCGCCTACTGGTTTTATCTGCGTTTTGACACGGACTTGAATTCACTGGGCGGGATTTTCTTCGGCACCAACCTGCTCTCGGCGCTGTCGTTTCTCGCCGCGCCAGCGATTGCGCGCCGCTTTGGCCTCTTGAACACGATGGTCTTCACTCACCTGCCGTCGAATTTTCTGTTGTTGCTGATGCCCCTGATGCCCGACGTCCAAGGCGCGGTGATTCTGCTCCTGGCGCGCAACTCCCTTTCGCAGCTCGATGTGCCGACACGCCAGTCCTACACGATGGCGATCGTCGATCCCGACGAGCGTGCCGCTTCGGCCGGCGTTCTCTCGGTCGCGCGCAATGCCGGCGCGGCTGTGGCGCCGGTCTTTACCGGCGCCTTGCTATCCGCGCCGGGAATCGGTCTACCGTTTCTCTGCGCGGGCGGTTTAAAAATTATTTACGATCTATGGATCTTCGCGATCTTCCGTCACGTCCGGCCGCCGGAAGAAAAATCCTGACGACATCCGCATCATCGCGGCACAAGCCACTTGGCCAAAACATGCCGCAACGGAGCCGAGCAAATTTTTCACTCGCGGCTAATTTTTTCTGGAAATCCGAAGAACCGCAACAAATGGTTGGATTGTCTTTGGTTTAGGGCAAGACGCGCTGTCAGGAAATCGCACGGGCCAATTCCCACAGGGTTGCCCATCACCTGTTTACGCCTTCAAAATGCTCTGCGGATATTGTTCATCCGGCTCGGTGCCGGGCGCCATCTTGAAAGTCTTGCTTTTGTCCACCAGTAGCTGCCCGTCCTCGCCGACTTTGATCTCGAAACGGTCGAGCGGGCGCGGCGCGGGTCCCTCGAAATTCAAACCGCTCTTGTAGTAGCCGCTGCCGTGGCACGGGCATTTGAATTTATTTTCGGCGTGAAGCCAGCTGGGCGTGCAGCCGAGATGTGTGCACTTGGCGAAAAGCGCGTAGAAACCCTCCTCCTCGCGTACGATCCACACACGGTAATCCTGCTTGAATTTGTCGCTGACTTCGCCCGGCGCGTAGTCCGCGGGAAAGCCCGCCTTGAACGTGGACGGCGGCTGAAACAGCACGCGCGGGAAGGCGGAGCGCAAAAATCCCAGCAGGGAAAGTCCTCCAAACACCGCGAAACCACCCCACCCGATGCGGCTGAAAAAATCCCTTCGACTCCATATTCCGCGTTTTTCCCGTTCCATTGCAGTGTCTCCTGCGGTGAAATGCCGTTTACATCTACATCGATTTGCGCGCTCGGCGGCCGGGGCGCACAACGTAAAACAATCGAATTTTTCTTTGCCGCGCCGTGGAACCGTTCCGCCAGCGTCGCAGACCGTTACGGATATAGTCGGGATCGAGATTAAGCGACTGACAAATCTGCTCGAAGGAAAACAGCCAATTGCTTTTTTCGCGCATCAGCCATTCTTCCGCCTCGCTGAATGCTGTCCGTTCATGCGAGTTGGAGGCCGCGGCGAATCTTTGAAAGCAAGTAACTGCATCTTCCAGAACCGCATACATCAGCATCTTCTCCGGCTCATGGCTGATCCGGTAACGCCACTTTTCCATGTACTGCACCGGCGCGAGAACGTCCGGCTGAAACATCGAAGTCCAAGCCTCTCGTTCTCGGGCCGCGGATTTCTCATGCATCGATTCTTCACCTCTCACCTAAAATAAAATTGCGCAGCCTAAAGCTCTCCGGTGAAATCTGAGGCAAGCGCCGTGCCGCTCGCAAGCCAAATCTGCACGGTGCTAATTTTCTTCGGAAAGGTGATCCGACTAAGGTATGTGGCAAAAAGGAGACGCAGGTGAGGCGAACTTGCAACAACTGCGCTCGCGGTGCTGCACCCCTCGTCGCTTTGAGTTGTCGCCGGTTGGCATCCTACTTGCGACAGTATCTCGGTGGGAATCGCTTGCACCGATGGTGCACTTTTTTGCGATTCGAGGTGGTGATTTATTTGAAAAATAGAATGTTGCTGAATTTGATTCTTGGCCTCTGGCTGATGATTGCGCCTTTTGTGTTGCTCGCTTTCAACCACACAATCCTGAAGACGCTCTGGGAAGATTTTCTGCTTGGTTTCGGCATCGCCGCTTTTTCACTGTGCCGGCTCTATTCGCGCAAAGAAGACGAGATCGCGCTCTCCGACTGGTTCATCACCGCGCTCGGTTTCCTCACCGCGATCAATCCCTTTCTATATAGTTATTTCAGAGTGAAACCGGCGGCGTGGAACAACTTGGCCGTGGGCGTCGTCGTACTTCTGATCGCGATTTATCAGGATTGGCGCGACACGGACACGCCGAGTCACCCAAGCTGGTAACCGGAAATAAGATCATCGGAAGTGAAGGCCCGATCCGGCAGACCGTCACTTCCGCACAAACGAAATCCTCGCTGCGCCGCTGTTCATCTCGCCTTCTTTGCCGCCCGCACCTTGCGGCTATTGCTTGCCGTAGACACGGTCGATGAATCCTTCCTTGTCCAGCTCACGCACGACACTATCGTCGATCAAACTGTCGACGGTGACTTTGCTGCCGGGGGCTTGCTTGATCGCGTCCTCGAGCTGGATTTTCATGCCCTCGCGGCTCGTGTAGGGAATCCTTTCGATAATTTTTACGGTCGAGGCGTAGGAACTGTCGAGGTAGGCTTTGTTAGCGCTCCGCAGATATTTGGCGATGATTTTTTGCGAGCCTTCCTTGTTGGTTTTGAAATAGTGCGACGCTTCGATCAGCGCCATCATCACGCGCTTGACGATCGAGCGGTTCTTAGCGAGGTAGCTTTTGGTCGTCACTGCGCAGATGAATGGAAGTGGGTAGGGTTTCTTGAGGTCGGCCATGTCGGCAAGAACGCGGTGCGGCAGGCCGCCGGGAATGAGATTCACGTTGCCCGGCGGCGAAGGAAAGCCGGCGATGACGCCGCGGCTGAATCCTGCGGCGCGCTCGGACGCGCCGCCAACCTGGATGATTTTCACGTCCTCCTGGGGCCGCAATCCCAAACCCTTGAGCAACTCGCGCGCTGCGACATCCGATACGCTGCCAAAGCGGCTGATGCCGATCGACTTTCCCTTTAAATCCTCGGGCGTTTTGATGCTGTCGAGGACTACCAGCTCGTAGGCGAGCACGTTGATGGTGCAACCGACGCTGACGACGTCGGCGCCGCGCACTGCGGCATTGGCAACGCCGCTACCGGCTGCGTTGCCGACCTGGATGTCCTGCGCCACGATCGCCGTGACGCCGACGGTGGTGCTGCCGATATAAACCAGATCGGCGTCAAGCCCGTTCTTCTTGTAGAAGCCCGCGTCCTGCGCGATGGTCCAAATCTGATTGAGCGTGTCCGTCGAGCTGTATTCGATTTTGATTTTATCTTGTGCCTGCGCTGGAAACGGTACGATGGCGAGGATCACTAGCAGGCATAAAAACAAAATCCGCCGGAGTCGGTTCGTTTCTTTCATCTCTGCCCTCCCGAATCTTCCGGGCGCGTGCGGCGCCCAGACAAACCAATGGTTTCGCGCCGTAGCGTCAAGTTTTCTGGCGCAGAGCTCGGTAAATTTTCTCCGCCGTTAGCGGCACGTCGAAGAGCCGCGCGCCGCAGGCATCGTGCACGGCATTGGCAATCGCGGCCGGCGGCGTCACGTTGGCGTGCTCACCGATGCCTTTGGCTTCATACGGCCCCGGTCCGTTTTTTCCTTGCACCAGCACGGTTTTGAATTTCGGAATATCGAGGATGTTGGGAATTTTGTATTCGCCCAGATTGGTCGTGGCGATCTTGCCCTGATCTTCGATCAGCTCTTCCATCAGGCTCGAGCCGATCGCCATGATCGCCTCGCCGTCGATCTGTCCTTGATGGCCCAGCGGATTGATGATCGTGCCGACGTCGTGCGCGGTGACGAATTTATTCAACTTCACCCGTCCGGTTTCCGGATCGACTTCGACTTCGGCAACCTGCGCAATAAATGAAGTTGACGATCCTTTGCGCGGCACTTCGGTCTCGACGCTCACCGTCACCGGTGCACCGTTGGCCTTCACAACGTCGCTCAACCCGAGCGATTTCACTTTGCCGCCCGGCGCGGAAAATTTTCCCGATCGGTAAATCACGTGTTCTTCGGTGCAGCCGAGCACACGCGCAGCTTGCGCGTTGAGTTTTTTCTTGAGCTCACCGCTCGCCTGAAACGCCGCGGCGCTATTAATGTTGGTCGAACGGCTGCCGCCGAAACCGACGTCTACGCTGTAGGAAACGTCCGCCGTGTTGCCGATGCGGCAGCGCACTTTTTCGTAGGGCACTTGCATTTCGGCGGCAACGGTCTGGCACAACACGGTTTGCAGTCCGGTGCCCTGGTCGCCGGCGACGGTGAAGACGGTGAAAGTGCCGTCCGCTTCGGCCGTCAGATTGACCCAAACTTTTCCCGCGCCGGTGCCGCGCTCGTACATGGCGACGCCGCGCCCGACGTGAGCGCGCTTGGGCGATCTCCAGTCCGCCGCATCGAGCGCGGCTTTCAGTGTTTCCTTCGCCTTCACGCCGCTCCAGGTTTTGCCCAACGCGTTGACGTCGCCTTCGCCGACGAGATTCATCATGCGAAATTTCGCCGGATCCATTTTCAATTCGCGCGCGAGCAGATCCATATGCGATTCCGACGCAAACACGGCCTGGATCGCGCCCGGCGCGCGCCAGAATCCACAAGGCACGGTGTTGGTGTACACCTGCAGCGCTTCCATATAACTGTTGTCGATCTTGTATGGAGTTGCCGAGCCGGCGCCGCCGATGCTGGCGCGCCCGGGCTTCATGCCGGCGTAGGCGCCGGTGGCGTGAATCGCCTGCAGGTAGCGCGCGGTCATGCGGCCATCGCGCTTCACCCCGGTCTTCACTTTGATCACCGTATCGTGATCGGGATTCATCGCCGTCAATTCTTCGCTGTGAGTCAGCACGATCTTCACCGGCCGCTTGGCGCGCTCGGCGAGAAAATAGCAAATCGGCAATTCGCCGGCGCCGCTCTTGCCGCCGAAGTCGGCGCCCACATGCACTGCCTGCAGGCGAATCCGGTTGGCAGGAATGCCCGCAGCCTTGGCGAATTGCGCGCGCGTGCCGAACGGCCCCTTGGTCGAAGCCCACGCGTGGACGGTGCTATCGTCGTCGATCTTCACCAGAAACGACTGGGGTTCGAGATAGCCCTGATGATGCATCGGCATGCGGAAGGTGTGCTCGAACACCAGATCGGCCTCGGCAAATCCCTTTTCGATGTCGCCTTTGCCGAAGGTGAGTTTGTTCACCACGTTGGTGCCGGCTTCGGCCATGATTTCTTTGGGCGCGCCTTCGTAGGCCGGCGCGTTGTCGTGCAGCACCGGCGCGCCCGGTTTCATCGCCTCGAGTACGTCGAAGACCGCGGGCAATTCCTCGTACTCCACGTCAATCAGATTGATCGCTTCTTCCGCCGCGTCGCGGCTCTCCGCCGCCACTGCGGCGACCTTGTCGCCGACGTAGCGCACTTTGTCCCAGCAAAGCACCGGAATATCGCGGATGCTTTTGCCCTGATAATGTTCAGGCTGGTCTTTGCCGGTGACGATCGCTTTCACTCCCGGGACCTGCCAGGCCTTGGAAACGTCGATGCTCTTGATGCGGGCGTGGGGATAGGGACTGCGCAGAATTTTTCCCCATAGCGCGTCGGCAAAATGCACATCCGCGCCGTAGGTCGCTTTGCCGCTGACCTTGTCCGCGCCTTCCACTCGTCCTACCGCCGCGCCGATGATCGATGCCGGTTTTGCCATCGAAGATTCTCCTCCGTGGTATTCTGTATTAGGTTGTTTCAGTCAAGTGCTAGGTAGATTGGAGCAACGCAAACTTTTGAGACCTCTCAACGCTCAATTGCATTCCGCTCACTGCCGCGCGTGTAAAGAACGGGTCGGCGAGTTCTTGACCGCCGTTTACGGCGAGTGCCGAGTGAATGCGTCGTTTCCTTGGTCCTCCCTGCCGGAGGACTATGACCACACGCCGATCGGCGAACTTTTGCAGCGCATCCGCGCCGCGCTCTCGGCCTGGCGCGGCCATGGCGATTTCATCAGGACCGCAACTATGCCGCCCTGCGATTTTTACGTTACCGATCCGCCTTTTATCTTAGAATTCGACGAGAGCCAACACTTCTCGCGCGCACGGCTCATCGCGCTTGAACTTTATCCTGAAACTGCGAAGGTCGGTTTCTCGGTTCACCGTTGGCGCGAAATGTGCCGCCAAATCGCCGCCATCGATGATGAGCCGTTCGATCGTGACGAGCGACGCGCCTGGTACGATACTCTGCGCGATTGGCTACCGGGATTGCACGGATTTGAGCCGACGGCGCGAATCTACGCCGGCGAACACCGGTTCTGCGCGCTTTGCGCCGAATCTTCAGTCGACCAGACCTTGTTTCGCCGCCTGATGGAAGGGCGGCTCCCAGCCCCTCGCTAAATCGGGGCGAAGACTTTGGCTGCCCCGTTCGTATCAACAGGTGAACGGAGTGTCGTCGGGTCATGTTGAAATTTCGTAACTGTATAATCCCGGGCGAAAATCGAGTAAATCCAACCTATGGCGACCGCCTGGCCGGACAAGGACGACCACGAGTTACTCACGCTGATCCGGGACGGCGGCAGCCAGGCCTTCGCCCAGTTGGTCGAACGTCATACCGAACGCTTTTACCGCTTGGCTTTTCGCTATCTTCAGAGCCGCGCGGCAGCAGAAGACGTGGTCCAGGACGCGTTTTTGAAGCTTTGGGAAAACCCGGCGCTCTGGCAGCCCGAGAGAAACAGCAAATTCACCACGTGGTTCTATCGCGTAGTGGTCAATTTGTGCCTCGATCGACGCAAGCGCAAGACCGCCGTAGCCCTCGACGAAGAGATCGAATTCAAAGACGATCGACCGGCGGCGGACGAGATGCTGATCCAGGCGCAGGAGCAGAAAATTTTGGAGAGGGAAATCGCCGCGCTGCCGGAACGCCAGCGCACCGCTCTCAACCTGTGCTTCGACGAGGGTTTGAGCAACCAGGAAGCGGCCGAGATCATGGGCGTCAATTTGAAAGCGCTCCAGTCGCTGATCATGCGCGCCAAGACCACGCTCAAGGAGCGCATGAAAGCTTTTTTATGAGGTAGTTATGACCATCAATGATCCGGGCGATGAGAAATTGGATCGGCTGCTGCGCATGCGCCGAGTCGAGGCCGTCAGCGGCGATTTGGCCCAACGGATCATTTTGCGGGCACGGGAAACCCAGCAAAATCCAAGCCTTTCACTCTGGCAGTCGGTACGCGAGCTTTGCCTGGAATTTCATCTGCCCAAGCCGGCTTACGTGCTCGCCAGCGCGCTGGTTTTCGGTCTGGTGATCGGGTTCAGTACGCCCAACGCGAGCGTGATTAACAATAATGACAGTGCCGCGGACGCGAGCGTACAGAGCGTGTTTTCCACAGATGAGGCATTGTTATGAACAGAAAAGTCAAACTGACATTTCTCGCCTCGTTGGTTCTGAATATCGTTCTGCTCGGCGTGATCCTAGGCTACGTGCCGCGGAGCTTTGGCGAGCGCCCGTCGCGCCAGGAGCGCATGGAGCAGGGGCTGCGCAAATTGCCCGAGCCGGTGCAGGCGCGCTTCCGCGAGAAATTTGCCCAGGTGCGTGCCGCGGGCGACCCGGCCCGTCAACAGATGGAAGACGCCCGCGCCGAGGCGCTTCGCTTGCTCGCCATCGAACCCTTCGAGGAAGCGGCCTATGATCGGCAGATCAACAAAATCGATGAACTCCGCGAGGACATGTTCAAACGCATGGGCCAGGCTATCAAACAGATCGTCAAGGAGTTTTCGCCTGAAGAACGGCGCATGTTCGCCGAGCTATTGCGCCGCCCGCCGGCAAGCCAGGGCTAAAAGACCGCCTCCACAACCTTGTCTCCCCTTCGCAAGCGCCGGTAATTCCGGCGCTTTTTTTTGCTTCGACGGGCGCGAAGATTCTACCCCGCTGACTCGTATTAACCTGTGAAAGGTCGGATAAGGGGTGAAGGGATATGAGACGCAAACTGAATCAATTCTTCATGGCCAGACGAAAGACGATGATCGGTGCTTTGGTAATTTTGGTCATCGGCGCCGGCTGCTACTGGTACACCGCCGCGGCCCAACGCCCGCAGCGCGATACCTTGCGGCCCATCGCGGTCACCCGCGCGACCATCGAAGAGGTAGTCACGGCACAGGGCAAACTCGAGGCGAAGCAGTACGTCGATGTCGGCACCCAGGTCTCCGGTCAATTGAAAAAGATTAACGTTGATATCGGCGACACGGTGACCAAAGGCGAGCTTCTGGCTGAGATCGATCCGCGCGTGTATCAGGCTCAGGTGGAGGCCGGCGAGGCCAAGCTCAATAGCCTGCGCGCCCAGCTCAATCAGCAGAAAGCCGAAGCCGTGCTGGCCGACCAGAATCTCCAGCGCAATCAGAATCTGATCGCGGCCAATGCC
>Ga0310810_10001584_pt1 | contig 23999 bp, 18 predicted proteins | sample NCmetagenome_FD_207641 | JGI IMG/M metagenome (GOLD analysis project Ga0310810, IMG submission 207641) | Soil microbial communities from experimental microcosm in Duke University, North Carolina, United States - NC | ecosystem: Engineered > Artificial ecosystem > Soil microcosm > Unclassified ... | reverse complement strand
TGCTGGCCGCATGATAAGTAACGCAGACAGGCGACAAGATCGCCTGTCCTACTTACCAAGCTAGTTCGCGACGCGCCAGGGCGAGAATTCTGTCCACGTCCTGAGCGACTTATTGGCCCACTCTGCCGTCTCGCCGGTGTGACAGGAAGTGCACGAGTTGGGCATCTTCAGGCGATCGGCTTCCAGCGGGGCGATGAACTTGAAGGTGTGGCTGCGGACGTTGGTGGTGGTGAATTCCTGCTCGATCTTCGGCATATGGCAGCCCACGCACTCGCTGCCCGTGGATCCGGCCGCATGATGGGTGTGCTGCTCGATGGTTGCTGTATGCGGGCCATTCGGCGAATTAGGGCCGTGGCATTGCAGGCATAGCACGTTGGCCGGCTTGATGAGGTCAGCATTGTTATCGGTGCCGTGAACGTCGTGACAGGTGAAACAGGTGATGCCGCGGGTGTACATCAGGCTCTGGACGAAGTCATTGCCCTGCATGCGATTCTTATGTGCGGTTCCATCCGGGAAGTGAGTGAACGTCGTTTCGCCCAGTTTGTGATCTTCGAACTTCCAGAAATCGCTTAGCTTCTTGGTCGCATCGTTGGTCACAGTGAAGCCGACGGGCCAATCGTAATATTTCCCCTGGATCGGATTCGCCAGAGGCTGGCCTTGGGAGTGGCATTGAATGCAGACGTCGACTCCGCGAGCGCCGAGGCGCGCCGGGTTCACGATATTCGCGCGGGAAGGCCTGGCGACATGCAGGCTGCCCGGGCCGTGGCATTTTTCGCAGCCCACGTTCCATTCGGTGACGGTCTTGGTCTGGATGTTGTAATTGACCGAGTGGCAGCCGTCGCACAAGGGGCCGGTGGGCCGCTGCATGTTGTCGGGCGGATAGTGAGCCGCCCACCAATCGGTGCCATTGGCGACCTGATATCGGCTCCAGCGTTGATTGGCCACGTCCCACTGCGCGGGCAGAGGGAAGTAATCATCGCCGACCTTGGTGAAGTAACGTTGTTTCCATTTGCTGCCATAGACGAAAGCGATGGCGTCCTTCGAGAACGTGACGATAGCGGGATCAGCCTTACTGAGATCGGGAATGATCGCGTCGGGATGGGCCTTGGGATCGCGCACGACGTTAGCCATGCGGGTCTTGCTCCAGCGTTCGTAGGTCGCGGCGTGGCAAGTCTTGCAGGCGGCCGATCCGGTGTATTGAGCGGTCACCTGAGTAGTTTGGGCTGAAAGGGCGGCGGCGAATCCGGTGAGTAGAACTATTCGAAGGAGCATCTATTTCCTGGCAGACGCGACCGAGTTACGCTTCCTTTGTGACGCGAGTACGGCTGAGACAACTTTCCCGTCCGCCAAGCTGACGATCAGCTCGTCTTTGGTGATGGTCTGATACCAGAAGGTATCGAGCATCTGCGAACGGCGGGTTTGCGAGGTCCGCGTGGCCGGCTCACCAAAGCGCTCCAGGAGTTCATTGCGATCCATGCCGACGGTGACCTGGGAGGGATCGATGGGCTTGGTTAGGACCGAGCCGGTCTTGGCCGCGGTTGCCGGCGTAGCGGCAGTCGTCGAAGAAGCGGCGGCGGGGGGTGCACCTGGCTTGGGCGCCTGGTTGGCAACCCGGCTAAGCGCGCCAAACACTCCTCCGACGGCCTGGCCGGCGCCCTTCGCTCCGGCGGCTGCTCCGGTGGCGGCGCCGGCTCCCACGGAATACTCCACGGCGGCCTGCCCGAATGTTACGGCGGCGCAGGCGAATCCAACCACGAGAAATCCAAGTAATTTCATGGAAGTGATCCTCTGATCGATCTTATCACCTGAAATGCGCGCGAACATCTCGCGAGTTCTCTTGGGTATAGGGTTTCGGGTGTGAGCGGCGGAAAAACACGTGCCAAGAATTGAGACATGAAGAAATACGTTCGCGCGGTGCTTGACGATTTTAAATCAGCAGACCGGCGTACCGCGTCCCAGAAGAACGGCGCGGCGGGCGCCGGTGGCCGACGGCAGGTTGCCGGGCCGGTGCATGACGAACTCGTGGGCCAGCACGGCGAACGCGATGGCTTCCTTGGCGTCCGGGTCGATCCCGTGATCGGCGCTGGTGTTGAGATCAAAGCCGGGTAGAAGCTCGCGTAGGCGGCGCATGAGCCAACGATTATGGACCCCGCCGCCGGAGGCGATGACGTCGCGTGCGTCACCCGCGTGCGCGACGATGGCCGAGCCGACGGAGCGCGCCGTGAACTCGGTGGCCGTGGCGATCAGAACGTCGAGCGCCAGACCGGTCGCGGCCAGGCCGCTCGCGAATTCCTGGCCGAACTGCTCGCGGCCGGCGGTTTTGGGCGGGCGCAGCTTGAAGTAAGGATCGGCCAGCATCGACGCGAGCATGCGATCGTGAACCTGGGCGTGGCGGGCAATGCGGCCGTCGCGGTCGAAGGTCTGGCGGCCGTCGGTCATGCGGGACACCAGCGCGTCGATCACCATGTTGCCGGGGCCGGTGTCGAAGGCCACGATATCCTCGCGCGACGCTCCGGCCGGAATCACGGTGATGTTGGCGATGCCGCCGAGGTTTAGCGCAACGCGGCCGATGCGGCGATGGCGGAACAGCAGGTAATCGACGAGAGGCACCAGGGGAGCGCCACGCCCGCCGGCGGCGATATCGCGCTCGCGAAAATTGGAGATGGTCCACAGGCCGGTGCGCTCGGCCAAAACGGATGCATCCCCGATCTGCAGCGTGCTGGCGACACGCCGGCCGAGGTAGTTAACCGGCGCGCCTTCGTGGAAAATCGTCTGGCCGTGGAGGCCGCACAGCGAAATCGAGTGCAGGGGAACGCGGCGGCGCCGGCAGGTTTCGCGAACGGCTTCGGCGTACAGCTCGCCGAGGAGAAAATGCAACCGTGCGATGGCGGAAGTGTGGGTCAGCGTGTTGGATACACCCAGGATGGCTGCGCGCACGGCTTTAGGGTAGGGAACCGTGTGGAAGGCGATTGGCTCGATCTTTTTGCCGCGGATATCGACAATGGCGACGTCGATCCCGTCGAGCGAAGTGCCGCTCATGATGCCGGCGACGCGCATCATGTTTTTAGTTCTTTCTGAAGTTCGGCGAGAAGCTGGAGTGCTTCGATGGGTCGGAGATGGTCGAGATTCAAGTCGCGGATGCGCGCGGCCAGCTGGTGATTGACGGGTTCAAACAATTGGATTTGCAGGGGTGCGGACGGAGGCGCGAGTTCTTCTGTTACGGCCGATTCGTGATGGGCGAGGATCTCGCGGGCGCGCTCGATCACGCTCATCGGCAGGGCGGCCAGGCGCGCGACTTCAATACCGTAGCTGCGGTCGGCCGCGCCGGGCGCGACGCGGCGCAGGAACAGGATCTGGTCGCCGGATTCCTTCACGGAAACGTGCAGATTGCGGACGCCATGGAACTGGCCCGCGAGCTCGGTCATCTCGTGGTAGTGAGTGGCGAAGAGCGTTTTCGCGCGGATGTGGCGATGAATATGTTCGACGACCGCCCAGGCCAGCGCCAGTCCGTCATACGTCGACGTGCCGCGGCCGATTTCGTCCAGCACGATCAGGCTGCGCGCGGTGGCGGTGTTGAGAATGACAGCCGTCTCCGTCATTTCGACCATGAAGGTGGAACGGCCGCGCGCGAGATTGTCGGCGGCGCCGATGCGCGTGAACACACGATCGACCAGCGGCATCAGTGCGGATTCCGCGGGGAGAAACGATCCCATCTGGGCGAGGATGGTCAGCAATGCGGCCTGGCGCAGGTAGGTCGATTTGCCGCCCATGTTGGGGCCAGTGATCACGGCGATGAATTCGGTATCGGGATGGAAGTAAATATCGTTGGGAATGAATCGCTGGGCGTCTATGGCGGCGAGCTTTTCGATCACCGGATGGCGGCCCGCGACGACACGCATCTCACCAGAATCAGAAAAGCGTGGGCGTACATAGCGGTTCTCCGCAGCGACTTCAGCCAGTGCGACGATGACGTCCAGCTCGGCGATGGCGGCTGCGGTGGCTTTGATCCGCGCGGCATGTGACGAGACCAGGACGCGGAGCTGTTCGAAGATCTCGCGTTCGATGACGAGCGACCGTTCTTCCGCTTCCAGAATCTTAACTTCGAGCTCTTTGAGTTCCGGAGTGGTGAAACGCTCAGCGTTGACCAGCGTCTGCTTGCGCTGGTAATCGGCCGGAGCGAGATGCTGGTTGGATTTAGAGATTTCGATGTAGTATCCGAAGACGTTGTTGAAGCGGACCTTGAGGGAGGCGATGCCGGTGCGGGCGCGCTCGCGCTGCTCGATTTGGACCAGATAGGTGCGGCTGTTTTGCGAGATGTCGCGCAGCTCGTCCAGGTTGGCGCTATAACCGGTACGAATCGTCCCGCCGTCGGAGAGATTGGCCGGAGGCTCTTCGGCGATGGCGGAGAGGACGCGGTCGCGGACTTCGGGGACGGGATCGAGGCGAGATTGAATATTTTTGAGAAGACTTGATTGGAACGCCGGTGCAGCGAGAGTGGGAATGACGGCGAGAGAGCGCGCGAGAGCGAGCAGGTCGCGCGGGCCGGCGGAGGAGAGCGAGATCTTCGCCAGCAGCCGTTCGAGGTCGAGAATCGATTCCAGATGCTTGCCGAGCTCGGCGCGCAAGATGGGCGCGCCTGACACTTCTTCCAGCGCGTCAAGTCGCCCTTCGATTTCGTCCACGTGGATGGAAGGCGCCAGCAGACGGCGGCGGAGCAGGCGGCCGCCCATGCCTGTGCGGGTGCGATCGAGCACGTGGAGAAGCGTAGACTCCCGGGATTCACCGGCAAACAGAGGCTCGACCAGTTCCAGATTGCGGACGGTGGTGGCGTCGAGAATGAGCGCGTCGGCGCGGTTATAAAACGTAGGGCGCTCGAGATGATCGAGCGCGGTGCGCTGGGTGTCGCGGAGATAGTGCAGGATGGCGGCGGCTGCGCCGGTTGCCAGCGGACGCGACTCGAGACCGCAACCGTCGAGTGAAAGCAGGTGAAAGTGATCGCACAGGCTGCGCGCGGCGTAGTCGGGAGCGAAGACCCAGGAGTCGATGTTGGTTTTCAAGCAGGGAAGTGATTCGGTTGCACCCTCGGGCATAAGCGCTTCGCGCGCATTCAAACTGTCCAGCGTAGTGCGGATTTCCGCGGCGTCGATCTCGGTGGCGCGAAACTCTCCGGTCGAGATGTCTACGTGCGCAATACCGGCGCGTCCGGCACATGAATTCAAACCGGGCATCACAGCGGCCAGGTAGTTATTCTCGTGCGAGCGCAGCACCTGCGGGTTCATCGCCGTGCCGGGGGTGACGATGCGGGTGACTTCACGCTTGACGAGCTTGGTCGCGGCGGTGGGGACTTCCATCTGATCGCAGATGGCCACGCGGTAGCCTTTCTGGATGAGACGCGCGATGTAGTTTTCCGAGGCGTGATAAGGGACGCCGCACATCGGAATGGGCTGGCCCTTTTCCTTGTTGCGGGCGGTGAGCGTGATCTCAAGTTCGCGGGCGGCGGTGACGGCGTCGTCGTAGAACAGCTCGTAGAAATCGCCGAGCCGGAACATCAACAGGGTGTTGGGCACCTGCTGCTTGATGCCGTGGTATTGCCGCATCAGCGGCGTGGAGGCGTCGGACATCAGAAGCTTCAATTATAGGAGGCGCTTCCAGCAAGGGGACAGCCAGCCGATTTCGGGGAGGTGCCGCGAACCAGGGGACACTTGTTCATCGAAATCGGTAGGCAGTCCCCAGGTTGTCCTAACGGCCGACGACCTTTACAACTTTGGCGGTTTCGGCTTCAACGGCCTGGAGGTGCTCGAGGACTTCGTCCCAGCGGCGGTCGAGCATGGAGCCCGCGGCCAAGCCGAACAGAAGCTGGAACCGGCTGACCGCGACGGTGGTGTCGGCGTTCAGCGACATCTTTTGCGCTTCTAGCTTAATGCGCATGGTCTCGGCGCTTTTCCAGGCCGAGGCAGCGCGAGTTGCATCCACCTTATAGCGAGCTTGCAGATCGCTGAAAGTTTCCTGGTCGGCGGCGGCGACGTTGGCGACATCGGGCGGCGCTAGCGCAAAAGGCGGCTCGGCGGGAACCGGCAGCGCGGCTGGATCGAAGATGAGCTGCTCGGGCTGGCCGCCCGCCCAGGCGCAGGGCAGCGCGGAAATGCGGCCTGAGATTCGTCCCAGCGACGCGCGTATCTGTGCGTCCCGCGAGTACTGGTTCATGGTGCGTACGTAAGCTGCCATGCTGCGCATCATCAGACGATGGGCTTGATAGTCGGCCGCAGTCAGCGCCGAGCAATAGGCTCCCGCGCCGACCAGGTAGTTCTCGAAGCGGCCGAGGTCGTCGGGAGTGACCTTGTTGGGTTGCTGGCCGAGGATGCCGCCGATGTTGCCGCGCCACAGCGAGCCAGCGCCCACCACGCCGCCGACACGCGGAACGATCTGGGCGTGTATGCCGAGACACGTCGCCAGCAGAAGAAAAGATGCCGACCGCATCTTTTACTTCCGAACCACGTCTCCGACCACGGGAGCCGTGCCGCCGGAGGGAGCAAACGATCCGGTGGAGATGCGATCGCGAACGTTGGTGATGGTCAGCGTGCCGATGGGCGTGGTCTGGACGTCCAGAACTTCGCCCGTCTTGGGATCCTTGATTTCCTTGCCCTTGTGATAAATGGTGAAGGTCTGGCCATTGGCCAAGCCTGCAGCGGATCCGGCGTTGATGGTCAGGCTGGTTCCGTTCACGTCCGCCACGAGCGCATCCAGGTCGTTTTCGCGGCTGCCGGCGCTGCCGGTAGTCGGACCGGCTGCGATTTGCTGCGAGAGCTTGTTGACGGCGTCCATGGTAGCCTCGCCGATGATGGTCTCGGCGAAATTGGAGCTGGTCATATTGAATCCGCCACCGACTCCTACACCTCCGGCGAACATGGCGGCTCCGAAACCTTTACTAGTGCGCTTGGATTCACCGCGCGCTTCACCGCTACCAACCACCTCGCTGGTCTCCGCGTCCACCAGGCGGTAATCGATCACCACTACGGCCTTCGCTTCGCCCTTGGACCCGCCGATTACGCCGCCCGCGCCGGGAACGATCGCCCCGACTCCGGCGCCGGTCTTGCGGTCATCGCGGCCGAATACAACGATGTCTCCCATGAGCGTGAGATCCGCGCCGCGAATCTGGCCGACGCGCGCACCGGTGCCTTGCTTCACGCGGTTACTGGCGGAGAAATCCTGCTCCTTCATGATGTTTCCGACCTTGCGGCGCTCGACCACGGTGAACTTGCCGTCCTGGGTTACGCGCGTGGTCAGCATGGCGGCGATACCTGTGCCGATGTTCTGCTGCGTGCCGAAGATCGTCTGCACGGCCGTCATCACGGTGGAATAGTCGAAAGGCTCGATCATGAGAGCCTTCTTAGTCTGCGCCGAAGCGAGTGTCGCCGACGCGGCGAGTAGGCTTACCAGGAGTTTTCTGTTCATGATGGCCGTCTCCTATATCTTTTTGCGTGCCATGAAACCGTTTTGCGCAGCCGATCCGGAGTAGTTACCAGTCGCAATTTTTTCACGTACGCTGGTGATGGTCATTTCGCCGGTCTTCTCAGTCACCACATCAAGCGTTTCTTTGGTAACCGGATCCTTGACTTCGCGAACGATGCGGAGAACCTCGAACACGTCGCCGGCGCTCACGCCGTCGTTAGCCCCAACGTTGAGAGTCAGAACCTTACCGGAAACATCGGCGACCCGGCCTTCGACCGGACGAACCGTCTTCTTCATGGTGGAGGTCTGCTCGAGGAGAATCTCGGCGATCTTGTTTACAGCATCCTGAGTGGCTTCCCCGATGATGGTCTGGGCGAAGTTGGAACTGGTCATATCGACCTGAACGCCGGCTACCCCTTTGCCGATCGCTCCGCCGATAGCGCCGAGAGCATTTCCCTTGCGGACGGACTCGCCGCGCGCCTCGCCCGTGGCGATGACTTCGGAAGTTTCCGCGTCGATCAGCCGGTAGTCGATGGCTACCACGGCTTTGTCCTCATTCTTGCTGGAGGCAATCGCACCGAACGCGCCGCCAATCAGGCCGCCGCCCTTCACGCTCTTCTTCTTATCGTCGCGGCCGAAGATCACGATGTCTCCGGACAGCAGAGCGTCGGCGCCTGAGATCTGGCCCACGCGCGCTCCGCTGCCCTGCTTGACCCGGTTGCTGGTGTTGAAATCCTGCTCCTTGATGAGCGTGTCCATCTTGGCGCGCTCGACCACGACTACTTTGTTGGCCTGGGCCAGCCGGGTGACCAGCATGGCGCGAATCCCTTTTCCGATGTTCTGCTGCGTACCGAAAACGGCCTGCACCGAGGTCATCACGGCGGAGTAGTCGAATTCATCGACGATCACGCGCTTCTTGTCGGCTTGCGCTGTTGGTCCGGCCGGGGCAGGGGCAGCGGCCGGAGCAGCCGCCACAGGTTCAGGAGCAGGAGCGGGAGCAGCCGCCGCTACAGGAGCCGGTGCGGGTGCGGGAGCTGCCGCGGCAGCCGGCGCGGCGCCTGGATCGAGCATCACCTCAATGATCTTTTCCGATACGCCGCCGTTTTTGAGCTTTACCATGTCGGCGGTGGTCAGATCGAAGGGCTTGTTCTCGCGCTGGAGACTTCGAATGATCAGGCTTTCGGAGAGCCCGGCTTTCACCGACTCGATTACGGAATCGACTCGTGAAGGGGCCGCTTTTGCGGGGGCCGCCTTCGGCGCCGCCTTGGGAGCAGCTTTAGGGGCCGCCGAGGGCGGGGCGGTTTGCGCCAGAGCCATCCCTACGGCGAAGCCCACCATCATCAAACCAGCCAGCGTGAAGAATTTGAGTTTCATGTTGTTTTCCTTCCGAACTGCCCAACGTCGCGCGCAATCGCCCCCGACCGGACTGATCGCTATCTGCCTAAATTTTTCGGATACTGTGTTTTAGTATGTCGATCCCCGAAGATCCGTGTCAAGGGTGGCATCCCCAGGGTGCAGGAACAGATCGGCTGCCCTCGCAGGCTCCATTAAAGATGCTAGAATCTCGTCGGCGGCACGTGATTATGCGGCCTAACATCGGACGCCTGGTTTGTGCATTAGGGTTGTGCGCCGTGGTAGCGGCCGGCCAGACTTTGCCGGAACCAGGCCCCCTGCGAGTCAAGCCTCCCAAGAAGGAAAAGGAGCTCGAGACGCAGACCCTTCCGCTCCCGCCTGAGCCGCCGTCCGCAGTCATCGCGGAAGCCAGCAAGCTGGCGTTTCATGTTTCCCCGCTCTCCTCGAAGGGACTGCTGACGAAGCAGGTGCGCGACGCGCTCAAGGCATTAGACCGCGCCAATGGTGGCTCGACGTTCGTGAAGCTGCGGGCGTTTGTGGCGGGCACGGGCGATATGCGCCGCGTGGCGACCATCGTGAGCGAGGAGTTTTCGAGCAAGAAAATGCCGCTGCCGGCGGTGACCACGATCCAGGTAGGCGCTCTCCCGATGGAGGGCGCGCAAGTGGTGATCGAAAGCATCAGTTCCGACAAAAAGACTCTCAATCCCGATGGTCTGTCTTTTTTTTCAGCCCAGCCGCCCAACGCGTTGGCGGCCGCGGCCCAGGCGCAAGATGCAGTGATGCTCCAAATTACGTGCTTCGTGCCGGACGTGAATCAAGCAGGGAAGGCGCGGGAGGCGTTGGCGCCGGCATTCCCCGCCGCGGCGATGAACTTCGTGCAACTCACCCGCCTGGCCGTCGAGGCGGAGACATCGTGCGAGGGTGTGGGACGCCTTCAGAAGCCGGGAAAAAGCCCGGCCAAGCTGGTCTTCACCGGCATACAAATGTCCTTTGGGAAGCAGGAGCAGGATCTCCGTCTGGCCTACGGCCGCTTGGGCCGGGCGCTGGAGACGATGAAAGCCACCTATGACGGGATCCTGGTGATAAGGATTTATTCCTTGGAGCGGGCCGTGGGAGCCAAGGCCCAAGCTCTTGCGCCCGAATTCCACGGCCTGGCGGGGGGTCCTGCGGAGTCCACGCAAGTCGTGGAAGGACTGCCCTCTTCAGATGCGACCGTGGCGATGGAGCTGGTGGCCGTCGGGCCTTGACACTTCCCTTTGCCGGTGTTATCTTAAAACGCGTTAAGTATGTGGAGGCGTTCGATTTGCGGCCACATACGGCGGCCAGACGAAATCCGATGTACAAAATTCCGGAGCTAACTCAATGGCATACAAACTGACGGTAAACGGGCAATCGAAGACTGTCGATGTGCCCGCGGATACACCCCTTCTGTGGGTGCTCCGTGACGTCCTCGATATGAAGGGCACGAAGTTCGGCTGCGGAGCCGGCCTTTGTGGAGCCTGCACGGTCCACGTGAACGGCAAAGCCGTCCGGTCTTGCCAGACACAAGTCGGGACTTTGAAAGATCCAGTGACCACCATCGAAGGGCTATCGGCGGACGGGACGCATCCGGTACAGAAAGCCTGGATGGAAGTGGACGTCCCGCAGTGCGGATATTGCCAGGCCGGCCAGATGATGTCGGCGTCGGCGTTGCTTGCGGCCAAACCGCAGCCCACCGACAAAGACATTGATAGCGCCATGTACGGCAATTTGTGCCGCTGCGGAACCTATCTGAGAATTCGCCAGGCGATCCATCGCGCGGCGCAACTTGCCTCGGCCCGTCCGGGTGCAACGGGCGGCGGCGCGGGAAGGGCCAGGGAGTAAAGGAGAACCGTCATGAAAAAAACCAATGGCATTTCTAAAAACATCGACCGTCGCTCCTTTTTGACCGTGGCGGCCACCGGAACCGGTGGTGTACTGTTCGGTCTGGTATTCAAAGCGGACGCCCAACAGCCGGGCGCAGCTAAGGGCGCTCCTCCGGCCGGCGGCCGTGGCGGCCCAGGCGGTTTTGGGGGCCCCCCGCTGAGCCCCGCAAACTTTATCACGGTGAATGCGGACAACAGCGTCACCATCATCGCGAAGAATCCCGAAGTAGGCCAGGGCGTGCGGGTGATGCTACCCATGCTGATCGCCGAAGAACTGGACGTCGACTGGAAGAATGTCAAGATCGTCCAGGCGGATCAGGATCAGGCCAAGTACGGCGCCCAGATCGCGGGCGGAAGCACCGCGACGCCGAGCAACTGGACTCCCATGCGGCAGCTTGGGGCGCAGGCGCGCATGATGTTCGTCAACGCCGCGGCCCAAACCTGGAGTGTTCCCGCAGCCGACCTGACCACGGGTTCGGGCAAGGTGATGCACAAAGCGTCCAACCGGACGGTCACCTACGGCGAACTGGCGTCGAAGGTCGCAAGCATGACGCCTCCGGATACCGCATCGGTGAAGATGAAGGACCCGAAGGATTACAAGATCATCGGCCAGACCTTGCCGAATCCGGATATTTTCAAGATCGTCACCGGCAAGCCGGTATTCTCGATCGACCAGACCGTTCCTGGCATGCTGTACGCGGTGTACGAAAAGTGCGGCGTGTTCGGCGGCAAGGTGAAGACGCACAATCTGGACATGATCAAGACGCTGCCGGGCGTGAAAGCGGCCTTTATCGTCGATGACCGGCCCGCGATCACGGGTCCGGTAATCAACGGGGCCGATCCGGGACTTGAGAACGGGATCGCCATCGTGGCGGAGTCGTGGTATCAGGCGCAGTCGGCGCGGAAGAAACTCCAAGTCACCTGGGACGAGGGCGCTCGAGTGAGCCATAGCAGCGCCGGGTATGCGCAGCGGGCCCAGGAATTGATCCAGGGCGCGCCGATGACGACCACGCGCAAGGACGGAGATCCAGACGCAGCGCTGAAATCGGCCGCGAAAGTGGTGGAAGCGACGTATTCCTATCCATTCATTTCGCACGCGCCGCTGGAGCCGCAGAACTGCACCGCGCATTACAAGGACGGCAAGCTCGAGATCTGGTCCAACAGCCAGACTCCGGCGAACGCGCGCAATATGGCAGCCGGGGTTTGCGGGATCGAGCCGGGCGCGATCACGTTTCACATGCTACGGGGCGGCGGCGGTTTTGGGCGGCGCCTGACCAACGATTACGCGGCGGAAGCGGCCTACATTTCCAAGCAAGTAAACGCTCCGGTGAAACTGGTCTGGAGCCGCGAAGACGATATGAAGCACGATTACTATCGTCCGGGCGGGTGGCAGCAACTGAAGGGCGGCGTGGACGCTTCCGGTAAGATCGTCGCGTGGCGCAATCACTTCATTACTTGGGGCGACAAGACCGACGGTCAGGGGAAGGGTCCTGGGATCCTGGTATCCCAATCCGCCGGGCTGGGTCCTACCGAGTTCCCGCAACCGTTTATTGAGCACTTCGCTTTGTACACTTCGGCGCAACCGGTAGCGATCAAGACCGGAGCGCTGCGCGCGCCTACCAGCAATGCCCACGCGTTCGTCACCCAAAGTTTCATCGATGAACTAGCGCTGGCGGCCGGCAAGGATCCGGTGCAGTTCCGGTTAGAGCTGCTCAGCCAACCCTTCAAGGGCGGTTCGCAGTTCAACGCCGAGCGGATGATGGGAGTCACTAAACTGGCGGCCGAGAAGGCCAACTGGGGCAAGCGAAATCTCCCCAAGGGCACCGGTATGGGGATCGCGTTCCATTTCAGCCACAGCGGCTATTTCGCGGAAGTGGCCGAGGTCACCGTCGTCAACAAGAAGGTGAAGGTGAATAAAGTCTGGGTGGCGGGCGATATCGGCAGCATGATCATCAATCCCGGCCAGGCACTGAATCTGGCGCAAGGCGCGATTGTTGACGGGATGGGCGCGTTGATGGAACAGGAGATCACCCTCGACAAAGGCAAAGTCGTGCAAGGCAATTACGACACCCATCCGTTGCTCCGCGTCTCGGCGGCACCCGCGGACATCGAAATTCACTGGGTGAACTCGAATAACAACCCGACCGGTCTGGGTGAACCGTCCATGCCGCCGATTCTGCCAGCGGTGGCCAATGCGATCTTCGCGGCTACCGGTGATCGCGTGCGGACGCTGCCGCTTAAAAAGGCTGGTTATAGCTGGGCGTAGGCCAGGCCGATCATTGTATGTTTGAAGGAGGGGGCGCGCAGGCGCCTCCTCCTTTTTATTTATGAAGGGGCGCGTCCGTATCGTTGCCTGGCTCGCGGCGTTGATCACCGCATCGGGTCTGGCTCGGGCCCAGAATGATCCGATCCCGGTCACGTCGCCCGATGGGCAGGTCGAGATGCGGCTGTTCCTCACGAAGCCGGACGACAGCCGGTATTTTCGCCTGTCCTATCAAGTCTCCTTTCACGGGAAACTGGTGATCGATACATCCATGATGGGGCTGGTGCTGCAGAACCAGGAGCCGATCCTGGGAGAGAATCTGGGCTTGAGCACAACGGTCCGGGAGACCGGGAGCCGTTACAACTCGCTGGTCGCAGAGTATATTCAGAACGGCTCTCTGGGCCGCCGTATTTCGGTCGAGGCGCGGGCCTACAACGACGGCGTGGCGTTCCGGTACTACCTCTCGAAGACGCCCCAGACCGACGATCTGCGAATCGAGGAAGAGGCGACCGAATTCCATTTCGCGCAGGACGGCCGGGCGTTCGCACGGATCGTCGAGAATTATCAACCCAGAGACGCGGACGAGTATCGTCCGGCAAAGCTGGGTGAACTGAAGCGCACATCGCTGATTAGTTTGCCTCTCTTAGTCGAGCAGCCGGGCGTGGGTTGGGTGGCGATTACGGAGGCCCAGATGGAGAACTATGCGGGCTTGTTTCTATTTCATTCGGGCGGACGAATCCTGCGCTCGACCCTCGCTCCACGGGCGGATGACGCGGCCCTGGCCGTACGAGGTACAGCTCCGGCGGAGTCGCCGTGGCGGGTACTGATGATCGCGTCTGGACCCCGCAAGCTGCTGGATTCGGATATCGTGCGGGATCTGAACCCTCCGCCGGCGATCGCGGACACGTCCTGGATCAAGCCATCCAAAGACTTGGTCCCCGTGAGCGACTCCGTGGAATTAGAAGAGACCTTTGCGAGGTTAGAAAAGAGCGGCGCGGCCGGCGTGAAGATCGATCTAAAGAACCGTTCCGATCAGCAAATGATCGAGTTCTACCGGCGCGCTGCCAAGGCCGCCGCGGCGCATCATTTAACGATCGAGTTTGAGAATGGTCCTGCGGCGGACGGTATCGAGCGAACCTGGCCCAATGTGCTTCCGCGCGATGACGCCGCGTTTACTCGCCTGCTGAATAGCTTCTAGGCTCTACTCGTCCAGTGCCGCAAAGATCTCCGAAAGCGGCACAGTCAACGCAGGGTTTTCCGTCCGAAGGAGTCCGTCCTTAGGCTCATGGTCGCCGGCTTTGGTGTATGCCAGAGCGCGACGTGTGACGGGATCGATCACCCAAATGTACTGAACACCGAATTTCAGATAGTCGTCAATACGCTGTTGAAACCGGCTCGTCCTGTCTTCTGGCGACAGCACTTCGATACAGATGAAGGGAGGGGTGCGGAAGATTTGCTCCTTCGGATCTTCTCCCACGTATATACAAACGTCGGGAATTCGAAACCGCGTCGCCGAGACTTGCACTCGCTGCTCGGGATAAACGAAGACTTTCCATTGCTTCTGACGAGAACGGAAGTAGTAGAGGAATTCGCCTTGAAGTTTGCTATGATCTCGTTCGCCCAAATTGCGTTCCTGGACCTCCCCGTCCACGTAATCGCAATCCGGGCTATACGCGGTGCGCAGATACTCGTCGACGGAAATCAGCGCCGCCCTCATACGGACCATTCTACTCCTCGCCGCGAGTCAGATCGTCCAGGGTCTCGCGCGCACGGATCACGCGCCACGAGCCATTTTCAATGAGCACCTCGGCGGGGCGGGGACGGGCGTTGTAATTGGAAGCCTGTACAAAACCGTACGCGCCCGTGGTGCACACGGCGAGAACATCGCCCGGAAACACCTCGGGCATCTGGCGATCCTGGGCCAGAAAATCGGCCGATTCGCAGACGGGTCCCACTACGTCCGCGCGTAGCCCCCAACCACCTGGAGCCAGGCGCAGCGGCAGGATTTCGTGATGCGCGTCGTAGAGCGCGGGGCGGATCAAGTCGTTCATCGCGGCATCGACGACTACGAATTCCTTGTCACCGCTTTTCTTACGATAGAGTACACGGGTCAACAGCACGCCCGCGTTGCCGACGATCGACCGGCCGGGTTCCAGGAACAAGTGCAGATCGCGTCCCGCAATTTTCTTTCGCAGCGCGGCGGTGAATTCGCCGATGGGCGGCGCAGTGTCGTCCGGCTTGTAGGTGATGCCCAGGCCGCCTCCAAGGTCGACATGCCGGATATCGAAGCCCTTGGCCCGCAGGCGGGCGATCAAGTCGAGCACCCGATCGGCGGCCTCCATGATCGGGGCGAAATCGAACTGTTGCGAGCCGATGTGGCAGCTCACGCCCTCGAGCAGCAGGTTGCCGTACGGGCGGGCACGATCGTACACCGCCTCGGCCTCGCTAATGTCGACCCCGAATTTGTGGCCCAGGCTGCCGGTCGAGATATGGGCGTGCGTGGCGGCATCCACATCGGGATTCACCCGCAGAGCCACGCGAGCCTTCACGCCGCGGCGATGCGCGAGCGCGTCCAGCAGCGCCAGCTCCGGCTCGGACTCGCAGTTGAACGCGAAGATGCCCGCGGCCAGAGAGGCATCGATTTCCTGAGAAGTCTTGCCGACGCCCGAGAAAACAACTTTAGCCGGATCGCCGCCGGCTTTGAGAACACGATAGAGCTCGCCTTCGGAGACGATGTCAAATCCAGCTCCCGCGGCGGCCAGCAGGCGCAGAACGGCCAGGTTGCCGTTGGCCTTCATCGCATAGCAAATGGTGTGCGGCGAGCCCGCGAGGGCGTTGTCATAAGCCCGATAGTTGGCCAGAATCGTGGCGGCCGAATAGACGTAGCACGGTGTTCCGGCTTTCGCCGCTATGTCCGCAAGGGCGACGCCGTCGCAAGCCAGAGCGCGATCCAGATACTCCACCGGCGTCATGGCAAGACCTTTAAGACCACCACGGTCTGATCGTCGGAGATGGGAACGGCTCCGCGGAACCCATCGATCGCGGTAATGATGGCGTCCGCGATAACCTGGGGGGCGCTGGCGCCATGCTTTTTGAGAATGCGCATGATACGCTCGCGGCTGTATTCCTCGCCTTTTTCGTTGAGCTGTTCGTCCACGCCGTCCGAGTAGAAGATCAGCGCATCGCCGGGCTCGCAGGCGAGCTCGACCTCATCGTACTGGCGATCGTCGAGCAGCCCGATGGGCACGCCTTCAATCTTGGTTTCCAAAACCTGGCCGTTGCGGAGTATGAGAGGGGGCGCAGCGCCGGCATTCGACAGAAGAAACTTCCGCAAGGCCGGCTGCCACAGAGCGACGAGAAGCGTGGCGTACTGAGCGTCCACCTTCCGTTCGAGCAACGTTTCATTGAGCTTCTGAATCAGCTGCGCCGGGCGGCGCCGCTGGGCCAGCGTGCGGAGCAAACCCATGATCAGCGCTCCGTACAACGCCGCGGCCGCGCCTTTTCCGCTGACGTCTCCAAAGGCGACGACGGCGGAGTCCTCGGCCTGCTCGAAGAAGCCGAATACATCGCCGGAAATTTCGCGCGCCGGACGGGATCGGATGCCGGCGGCCAAGCCCTTGAGCCCGGGGTCCTCTCGAGGCAGCAGGATACGCTGGAGCTTGCGCGCGGCTTTGAGATCCTGATCCATGCGCTGTTCGCGCTGGGCCACCTCCTCATAGAGACGGGCGTTTTCCACGGAGCTCGCGATCTGTTGCGCGAGCAAAGAAAGGGTGCGCTGGTGATCCTCGGTGAAGAACGCGATGTGCTCGCTTTCGACATCCAGGACGCCGACGATCCGATCCTGGACGATCAAGGGCACCGCGAGTTCCGAGCGGATGCCGGGGTGCGAGGCGATATAACGCGCGTCAGTGCCGGTATCGAGGACGCGCACCGGTTCGCGTGATTCGACCGCCGCACCGGTGATGCCTTTCCCCAGGGGAATATTGTCGATTTTCACTCGCTGGTCGTAACGAACGCTGAAGCGGTTGCGCAGAATGCTTCGTTCGTTGTCCACCAGGAAAACGCTAAAGGCGTCGTAGGAAATCAGAGCCCGGGTCGCGGCGGCGATCTTGGTCAACAACTCATCCAGGTCGAGAATCGAGCTGAATTCGCGAGAGAGATGCGCCAGCGTCCGCAAGGTGCGATTCTGCCGGTCGACGCGCCGGTACAGCCGGGCGTTCTCGATCGAGGCAGCCACGCGGGAGGCGATGAGGCTGAGCATGGACTGGTCCTGCTCCGAGTACGCTTTCAGACGCGTCGATTGAACGTCGAGGACGCCCACCAGCTTGCCCCGCGCGGTCATCGGCACGGCCAACTCGCTGCGGACGGCGTCCAGGGCGTTCAAGTAGCGCGAGTCCTGTGTGACGTCTTCGACCAGCACCGATTCGCGGTGCGCGGCGGCCGTTCCGACGATGCCTTCTCCCAGCGGGATCGCCATGCTGCGCACGACTTCCTCGCGATGCCCAATGGCGTGGCGGATGGTGAGAACACGGGTGCGGTCGTTGTACAGCAGGATGGCGAACACATCGTAGGGAACCACTTCCTTCACGATGGAGGCGATGGCGGAGAGCTGCTCCGCCAGATCCAGCGTTTCGGAGGTGACGCGCGACACTTCGAGCAGAAAATCCAACAGCTCGGCGCGCTCGCGGAAGCGCAGGGAAGAACGGCGAGGGGTCACGAGCGCAGGGCCTCCACGATCTGTACCCCGGAGCTGGTGCCGATCCGGCTCGCGCCCGCTGTTCGCATGGCTTCAAGTTCCTCCAGCGTGCGGATTCCGCCGGACGCTTTTACGCCCATCTCCAGGCCGACCACCTTACGCATTAAAGTGACATCGTGGATCGTGGCGCCGTGGGTCGAGAATCCCGTCGAGGTTTTGACGAAGTCAGCGCCCTCTTTCTTGCTGATATCGCAGGCGGCGATCTTTTGCTCGTCGGTCAGTAGACAAGTTTCGAGGATCACTTTAACGATCGCGCCGCGAGCGTGTGCGGTCGCGACCACGGCGGCGATGTCGGATTGAACCGCTTCGAGATTACCCGCGACCAGCTCGCCGATATTCAGGACCATGTCGATTTCGCGAGCTCCCGCGGCGGCCGCGGCCTCGGCTTCGGCCACTTTGGTGCGGGTGGTGTTGGCGCCCAGCGGAAATCCGGCTACGGTGGCGGGGTGTACGGGAGATCCCGCCAGTTCGCCGGCCGCCAAAGGAACCCAGTAGGGATTCACGCACACGGCCGCGAACCCATACTGGCGGGCTTCCTGGCACAGCCGGCGAATGTCGGCAGTGGTGGCCTGCGGTTTGAGCAGGGTGTGATCGATCAACGCGGCGATCTCGCGCACGGGCATTCTTTATGATATCGTGGCCGACTTCATAGAAGCGGGTGAGCCCGGTATGATGAAAAGATCATGGAAACCGCCGCCACCACGCCCGCCGCGTCCGTAATCGATCTGGAAGCTCGCTACCTGTTCCAAAACTACGCGCGCTACCCGCTGGTGCTCGATCGCGGCAAGGGGTGTTACGTCTACGATACCTCCGGCAAGCGTTACCTGGATCTGATTGCCGGAATCGGCGTGAATGCCCTGGGGCATGCCCATCCGCGCCTGATGAAAGTGATCCGCGAGCAGGCCGGTAAAATGCTGCATTGCTCCAATTTGTACTATCACGAGTATCAGGGTCCGCTGGCGGAGCGCATCGCCAAGGTGACGGGTCTCGACCGCGTGTTCTTCTGTAATTCGGGCACGGAGGCCATGGAAGGCGCGCTCAAGATCATTCGGGCGCACGGCAGGAAGATCAGCCCGCAGAAGTATGAGACCGTCGCGCTGGTGGATTCTTTTCACGGCAGGACGTTCGGAGCGCTCTCGATCACGGGGCAGGAGAAGTATCGCAGCGACTTCGAGCCGATGCTGCCCGGAGCGCGTTTCGTGCCGCGTAACAACGTCGGCGCGCTGGAACAAGCGGTCAGTGAGAATACGGCAGGGATCGTGCTCGAGGTTGTGCAAGGCGAGGGCGGGATCAATCCGCTAACCGATGAATACATCCGCGCGGCGCGCGACCTGGCGGATCGCCACGATGCGCTGCTGGTGTTCGACGAGATCCAGTGCGGCGTGGGACGGCCGGGGGCCTACTTCTCTTATCAATTGCTGGATCCGATTGTAATGCCGGATATCACTACAGCCGCCAAGCCGGTGGCGTGTGGGATCCCGCTGGGCTTCGTCGCGGCTACCGAGCGCGCCGCGAGCGCCATCGGGAAGGGCCAGCACGGCACCACGTTTGGAGGCGGGCCGCTGGCCTGCCGCGTCGCGCTCGAATTCTTCGACATTCTGGACGAGCTGCTGCCCAATATCATTCACGTCGGCGGATATTTCCGGATGCAGCTCATGGAGCTGGCTAAGAAATTTTCGTTCATCCAGGAAGTGCGCGGCTACGGCCTGATGATCGGCGTGGAGCTGGAGTTCGCAGGCAAGCAGGTTGTGCTGGATGCGATGGAACAGGGCCTGCTGATCAATTGCACGCACGACAGAGTGCTGCGCGCGCTGCCGCCCTACATATTGTCGGAACAGGACGTCGACCGGGCGGTCACGGTGCTGAAGCGGGTGTTCAAGAAGGCTAAGCCGCCCGAGGGATGACGGCCGCTCGCGGTTCCGTGCGGGGCCCCGCCTATACTGGAGACTTGTCGAAATACTGGCTGTTGGTCCCGGTGCTGGTGGTGTATCTCAGCGGTCTGGGCCGGGTCGGATTCCTGGGACCGGATGAGCCGCGCTACGCCTCCATTGGCCGCGAGATGGCGCAGTCGGGCGATTGGATCACGCCTCGGCTGGACGGCTCACCGTGGTTCGAAAAACCGCCGCTGCTGTACTGGTTGACCGGGGCGGGGCACAAGCTCCATCTTTCCGATGAATGGGCCGCGCGGCTTCCGCTGGCGCTGGCGAGCCTCGCGTTCCTGTTCTTTTTTTACCGGACGCTGGCGCGCGAATTCTCTCCCCGCATCGCACTGGCGGCCACTGGGATTCTTGGAACCTCCGCCGGCTGGGTGGCGTACAGTTTCGCATCGATCACCGATCTGCCGATGTCCGCGGCGCTGGGAGTCGCGATGCTGATCGGCGTCTTCGGACCGAGTGCGATCCCTAGCCGGGCGCGCGAGACCACGGTATTGGGAATCTGGGCAGGCGTGTTCCTGGGGCTGGCCGTACTGGCTAAAGCGTTCGTGCCACTGGTGTTGATCGCGCCGGTGCTGCTGATCGCGCGCCGCATGCGTTTGGCGATGATCGGGAGCTGCGTCGTGGTGGCCGCTCCGTGGTACATCCTGTGCTTCATGCGCAACGGAGCTGCTTTCTGGAATGAAATCTTCTGGAAGCAGCAGGTGGATCGATTTCTGCACACCTCGCTCGAACACGTGCAGCCGTTCTGGTATTACCTGCCGGTGCTGCTGGCGGGACTATTCCCGTGGACTCCGCTGGCGGGACTGCTGTTCCGCTCCGCGACGTATAAAGACGAGCGCATCCGGTTCCTGATTTTTTGGTTCCTGTTTGCACTGGTCTTCTTTTCCGCGGCACAGAACAAACTGCCAGGCTATGTGCTGCCGCTGCTGCCCGCGCTGGCGATCGTATTGGCGGTGGCGCTGGACAAGACGCCCGCCGCGGGCTGGTGGATCGGGGCTTGCGCAGTGCTGCTGATCGCCGCTCCCGCGATCGGCGCATTTTTGCCGGGTGCGCTGCTCTCCGGAGTCACCTCGGCACATTTCTCTTTCGTTCGACTGGCGCGCGGATGGCCGTTCGTCTTGGCCGCCGCCGGCGTCTTCTGGCTGGCCTGGATGGGAAAACGGCAACAGGCCATCCTGGCTGCCGCGCTCGCCACGCTGGCAGCGATCGCATATTTTAAAATCGCCGTACTGCCGGAGCTCGACCAGCGCTATTCGGTTCGCGCCTTTTGGCGGGCGAATGCGGCCCAGATTGCGACGGCCTGCGTGCAGGACGTCGAGCGAAACTGGGTCTATGGCCTGAATTATTACGCCCGCCGCCCGCTGCCGGAATGCTCCGGATCCACGTCTCAAAACATAGTGCGCGATTACCCGCTGCGCGTCAGTCCACCATAGTTCCGCATGCTATTCTGAAGGCGCTTCAATGAGCCTTCGCGTTTTTCTGGTGATTCTGATCCTTCTGGGCGGCTGGGGATTCCTGTTCGCGCAGAAACCCTGGCGGGAATATCCCGCCACCGAATACTCCGATTTCTTTATCCCTCCGGATGCCAATGTTCCGCATGAATGGACCCGTGCGCGGCTCAAATATCCAGACGTTTTCGGAGGTCAAGATTTCGGTCCTTCGGCCTACTGGACCATGGATTATCCGCGATCGGATCGTCATCTGCTTCCCGGCATCGCCAGGTTGACGCGCATCGATGCGCGCTCGGTGGAACAGGTGGTCGAGCTCGACAGCTCCGACGACATCTATAACTGGCCGTTCCTATATGCGGTGGAGCCCGGCCACTGGCAGCTCCCCGACATCCAGGCCAAACGGCTTCGCGATTTCATCGATCGCGGGGGCTTTCTGATGGTGGACGATTTCCACGGCGACACGGAATGGTCCATCTTCATGGCTAGCTTGAGCAAAGTTTTTCCCGACCGCGGAGTGGAAGACCTGACGGACTCCAATGAGATCTTCCACACCTTGTACGATTTGCAACATCGTGTCCAGATTCCGGGCGCTGGGGCGTGGCAGCGCGGCCTCACCTACGAGCAGCCGGAGGACGGCGGAAAAGATCCTCACTGGCGTGCCGTTTTTAACGATAAGGGCCGTGTGGTGGTCGCCATCTGTCACAACATGGATCTGGGCGATGCCTGGGAACACGCCGACGATCCCTGGTATCCGGAAAATTTCACGGGGCTAGCTTATCGGATCGCCATCAACTACATCGTCTACGATATGACCCACTGACTCTTCTGGAATCCCCAGTGGGATAGCTTCCGAGTACGCCGTAATACAGGACCTGTGTCCTCTCTGACCGAGAACACTCTGCAGGGCCCACCGCAGCGGTGCGGCCGCTCGGTCGTTGTCCTCCCCAAAAACTCTGATATTGTGATGATGATCTCCAAGCAAACCGCACAACGCCATGAACTCGGACGAATGGAGCATTCTGGACAATCCAGGGCCTGCGGCCATCACTCCGGGAACACAGATCGGCGTTTACCGCATCGAGTCTAAACTCGGCGAGGGCGGCATGGGCGCGGTATATCGGGCGCTCGATGTCAAGCTCAACCGTCCAGTGGCGGTCAAGGTTCTGTCCGAGGAACTCGCCGATGCCGCCGCCCGCCGACGCTTCCAGCGCGAGGCGCAGATGGCGTCCTCGCTGAATCACCCGCACATTCTTACCGTGCATGATGCGGGTGAAATAGACGGTCGCCAATACCTGGTCACCGAGTACATCGATGGCGGCACCCTCAAGGATTGGGCGAACGCCGGGTCTCACACCTGGCGCGATACGATCGAACTTCTCGTGGGCGTCGCCGATGGTCTTGCCGCCGCGCATGAAGCCGGGATTCTGCATCGCGACATCAAACCCGCCAACATCCTCATCGCCAAGAGCGGCTATGCGAAGCTCGCCGATTTCGGTTTGGCGAAACTCGCCGAGCAACCCGCTAACAGGGACGCGACGCGCACGATGACCGAGGAACTTACCCGCCGGGGGACCGTCATCGGCACGATTGCCTACATGTCGCCGGAGCAGGCCTCCGGCAGGGCGTTGGATGCTCGCAGCGATATTTTTTCATTCGCCATCGTGTTGTACCAGATGCTGGCAGGCCGCCGCCCGTTCGAGGGCTCGACGGATTTGGAAATTCTGCAAACGATCATTCACGGCTCGCCGCAACCACTTGGGGACGAAATCCCAGCGGCGGTTCGCGCGGTCGTGGAAAAGGCGCTGAGGAAAGATCCCGCGCAACGCCACCAGTCCATGCGCGAGATGGTGGCGGACATGCGCCGCCTGATGCGCCAAAGCATGGAGGTTTCGGCGGCGCCCGTCACAACCCCGCAGCGATCCGCACCCCGCCTCAAGTGGGCCGCGGCGGCGTTGATGGTCATCCTGATCGGAGCTGCGCTGCTTCTGTTCCGATCCACAACGTTCACTCCATCCGGCTCTACGCAGTATACCCAGCTCACCAACGTCGACTCCGCAATCGATCCGGCGATCTCGCCGGATGGCCGCATGCTCGCTTTCGTGCGCGGCACCTCCACCGGAGTCCAAGCCGCGGGCGATCCGACTGAGATTTATGTCAAGCTCCTCCCGGATGGAGATCCAGTACAGCTCACGCATGACCGCGTGCCCTACAAGGGATGGCCGCGATTCTCGCCGGATGGCTCGCGCATCGCTTACATGGCGCTCGAGACAACGGGCTTTAACACATACGTTGTTCCCGTGATCGGTGGGCAGGAGCCACGCCGCCTCCTGACCAACGCCATGGGCATGAACTGGATCGATGATCGGAACATTCTTTTCTCCTACATGACGGGGAAGGGAATCACCATGGGTGTCGCCACCTCCACCGAAAGCCGCGCGAATGAACGCGCGGTGTATATCGAGGACGGCATCATGAATCATCTCTCTTATCTTTCGCCGGATCATAAACAGCTCCTGATGAATGCTATGGACATGGAGGTGTTGACGTTGTGGGGGCAGTGCCGGGTAGCGCCCTTCGACGGCAGCGCGAAAGGCAAGAAAGTTGGTCCCACGGGGTGCGCGCGCGCGGCGTGGTCGCCAGACGGGAAGTTCATGTATTTTTCGGCCGATACAGGCAGTGGCTCGCACATCTGGCGACAACGCTTTCCGGACGGCCCGCTGGAACAAATCACCTTCGGGACAACCGAAGAAGAGGGAGTGGATGTCGCTCCCGATGGCCGATCGCTGGTTACTTCGATCGGCTCGTACCAAGACACGATCTGGGTACATGATGCACGCGGCGACCGGCAAATGACATCAGAAGCGTTTAGTTTTCAGCCTACGATTT
>Ga0310810_10001582_pt1 | contig 24010 bp, 19 predicted proteins | sample NCmetagenome_FD_207641 | JGI IMG/M metagenome (GOLD analysis project Ga0310810, IMG submission 207641) | Soil microbial communities from experimental microcosm in Duke University, North Carolina, United States - NC | ecosystem: Engineered > Artificial ecosystem > Soil microcosm > Unclassified ... | reverse complement strand
TAGCTCTGGAAGGCCTCGCGCAGGCCGCCCGCGGCGCGAACCGACTCCACGCTATCCGGTGCCACGACCCGGACTCGGCCCGCCTCATCCACCGTCACCGCCCCGGCGAGCGGCGCGTACTGCGGCTGGAGCACTTCCCGCCCGCCGGTCAGCACCCAGCCCCACGGCAGCGAGCCGCGGAACTGCCCCGCATCCAGCGCCACCGCCGCGCCGGCCTCGGCGTCGGCGATGGTCCATTCATCGTTCCGATCGAAGGCCGGGTCCAGACCGAAGTCCACTCGGGCGGGATCGAGTCGTACCACCACAACGCGAGTCCGCCAGGCTTCGCTCGCACCCCGGAGCTGCAGCTCGCCCCATTCGACCCCGGGCTGCGCCGCCCGCCACTGCACCCGGCCGGCGAGCGGCCCGGCCGCCGTCCAACGAGCCGGCGCGCCGTCGCGCCGCCACCAGGTGTCCCACCCGGACCAGGTCCGCACCGCAAGGGCATCGCCCGAGCCGGAGGCGCCGGCGTGCGTCCCCATCGCACCCGCAAGCAGCGCGGCCGAGCCGGCCGCCAGCGCCATCCGTGTGAATCGCATCGGGTCTACTGGCACCCGGCGGACTGGAGCTGCCGGATGGTGTCAGAGATGGCCATGGCCTTCGCCACGTCGTTGGCCTCCGCGGCGGCCTGGGCCCGCAGGCCCAACGCCTCGATCTCCTTCTGATTCTTCTCGGCATTCTTCGCGTTGCATTTGGCCGTCTTCATCTGGGCGTCCGACATCCCCGAAGCGGGCGCAACGGGCGCCGGCGCGGGCGCCGGTGCGGCCGCGGGCTTGGCGGCGCGGGCCGCCGGCTTCTCCTCCAGGCCCAGCAGCGGCTTGAGCTCGGCGGAACGGTTGTTCACCGCCGCCTTCTCGCTGGCGGACGCGTCGCCGGGCGGGGTCTGGCCCTGCAGGATCATCCAGGCCCGTTCCTGGGCCATGGCGAACTCGCTCCGGCTCAGCTTCGAGGTCTTGATCGCCTGCTCCTCGGCGCGACTGTCGATCTTGCGCTGGGCTTCGTAGTAGTCGTCGGGCTGCTTCGGTTCCTTAACCAGGCAGGCTGGGTCCATCATTGCCATGGCGGAGTCGGCCCAGGCCTCCTGCTGCTTCTGGTTCCCGGCCTCCTGCGCCTTGATCATCTTGTCGGTGGCGGCGCTATACCGCTCGCGGAGGACGGAATCTGCCAACATGCGGGTGGTGAAGGTCTCGTGCGCCGCGTCGCACTTGGCCTTGGCCGCCTTGTACGCCTCGGAGTCCCGCAGGTACTGCGCGTACGGCGTGTTCTCCTTCTTCGCCGCCTCGCGTTCGGCGTTCCCGGCCTTGAGTCCGGCGATGTACTGGTCAACGAGCTTCTCGTCCAGCACGACGGCCTCCTGGCCTCCGGCGCCGTTCCCGCCGGCCGCTTCGGCCGGAGCGGGCGCCGCGGCTTTCTGGGCCGCGGTCGTGTCTCCGGCCTTCTTGGCGGCCTCCGCCCCGGCAGCCTTCTCGGCCTTCTTCTTGAGGCCGCCGAACTGAGCGACTGCCGGCGTGGCGAGCGCCACGGTCAGGCAGGCGATGGCGAGCATCCGCACGATGCAGACGAGGCGCCGGGTGGGCGTGGACATGGATCCTCCAGAGTGGGTCGAAAACGCCAGTGGGTTCGTCGGTATGACGCGCCCAACGGGGCTCCATTCTCGGTCGGTCGGCGATGTGCGGTGGGTGGAGAGCGTAATGTACCGCACGGGTGCCGGCCCGCCAGCGTTGCAGGGCGCGACAGGCGTCCACGGCGTGGTGCATCCGCGCCGACCCTCGACGTCTTATTCACTGCCATGCGCGACCAGCACCGCACCCGCTCGGACCTGTCGGTCGAGGTCACCGCCCTGCGCAAGCAGGTCGCGGACCTCAAGGAGGCCATGCTGGCGCGACGTCGGGTCGAAGACGCGCTGCGTCATGCGGAAGAGCAGCTTCGCACGCTGGCCGACTCGGCCCCGATCGGCCTCTGTCTCCTGCATGCCGACGGGACGCCGGTGGTGGCCAACCGGCCGTTCGCTCGTCTCCTCGGATACGACTCCCCGGCCGAGCTGCAGCGTATAGCGTCCACATTCGGGATCTTCGGCGGCCCGGCCGAGCTCGATCGGCTCCGCTGTACGTTGCAGTCCGGCTCTCCCGCCACCCTGCTGTTCCGGCGCAAGGATGGGCAGCGCGAGGCGCTCGAAGTCGTGGGCGCGGGGTGGGCCGAGGCCGGGCTCAACGTCGTGGCGGTGCGCCGCGACGATTCCGCCGCACTCTCTCGAGTTACGACCCGCTCGGCCTGACCCCTCCGACAACGCTATCTTGAGCGCATCTCCCACCAGGAGCTCGGATGGCTATGTCCCCAGTCCGCCGACTGGGCGCGCTCGCGGGTGTCGCGAGCCTCGCCTGCGGCGGCGCTTCCGCGCCGCCCGCCCCGGCGCCGCGAGCGGAGCCCGAGGCCGCCGCGGAGTTCTCGCCCACTGACACGGCCGCCTTTCTCCGGGTCCGCTTCGCCCAGGGAACTACCTCCGGCATTCTCGACGACAGCCTCGCGCCGGGCCGCGATCGGGGGTACCTGCTGGGGGCCCTGCAGGGTCAGGTGATGCTGGCGCATGCCATCGCCTGGCCGGCCGCGGTGGGCCAGGAGGGACCGGAGGCGCGGGTTCGGGTCTACCGGGCGTACGACGGCGTCGAGCTGGAGGCGCCTGGGCCGGATGGGCCGCTCTGGTTCGGCCATCTGCCCGGCACCGGCGACTACGTCATCCGAGTCACGGCGCCCGCCGAGCGACCCGTCAGCTACACCCTCGCGGTCCAGATTCCGCGCCGCCTGATCCTCGATCGCGGCCATCCGCAGAGCGAGGTCTCGGCTCGGGCGCCGTCACGCGCGCCGGTGGATTTCGTGGTGAAGGGCACCAAGGGACAGCTGCTGCGGGCGGAGCTCCGCGGCTCGCAGGTGGGGGGCGCGGCGCCGACGCTGCATCTCTACGGGCTGGACGACGGCGTGCAGCTGGCCCCGCTGGGCCAGCGGGGCCGGAGCTGGTCCGGCGCACTGCCTTCCGATCAGGACTACGTGGTGAGCGTGATTCCTCCGGGCGAAGGCGCCCAGTACGATCTCATCGTGGCCCTGCACTGATCCTCACCCGACCGTCTCGCCACCCAGGATCGGAAGCACCTCGCCGGTGATGTAGCTGGAGCAGACCGGTGCCGCCAGGAACACGTAGGCCGGCGCGATCTCCTCCGGCTGAGCCGGCCGCCGCATCGGGACGTCGCTCCCGAACTCCGCAACACTCTCGGCGTCCTGATCCGCCGGATTGAGCGGCGTCCACACCGGCCCCGGCGCGACGCAGTTCACCCGGATGCCCCGCTCTACCAGGCTCTGAGCCAGCGACTTGGTGAAGGCGTGGATGGCGCCCTTGGTGCTGGAGTAGTCGAGCAGTTCCTTGCTGCCCTCGATGCCGGTGACCGACCCGGTGTTGATGATGGCGCTTCCCTCCCGCAGGTGCGGCAAGGCCGCGCGCGCCATGTAGAAGTAGCCGAAGATGTTGGTCCTGAAGGTGTGCTCCAGCTGCTCGTCGGTCAGCTGCTCCAGCGACGGCACGTGCTCCTGGAAAGCGGCGTTGTTGACCAGGATGTCGAGCTGGTCCAGCTCCCGCACGGTGGCTTCGATCGCCTCACGGCAGAACTCGGGGTCGGTTACGTCGCCGGGAATGAGCAGCGCCCGGCCGCCCTCGGCCTCCACCGCCCGGCGCGTCTCCTCGGCATCGGCATCCTCGTTCAGATACACGATCGCCACATCGGCGCCCTCGCGGGCGAAAAGCACCGCGACCGCCCGGCCGATCCCCGAGTCACCGCCGGTGATCAGCGCCACCTTGTCCTCCAGCTTGCCCGATCCCCGGTATTCGGGGGCCTGATACCGCGGGCGAGGCTCGAGGTCGCGCTCGAGGCCGGGCTTGCGCTGGTGCTGCTCCGGGAGAGGCGGCTCGGGGTAGTCACGCTGGCCGGCCTGCACCGCAGCGTCCTTCTTCGGTTTCTTCTTCTCGCTGCCGGCACGGGCCGACTCGGCCTCCTGCTGCAGCTCCCGGTCAGAGTGCGCCTTGGCCTCGCCCGCCGCCTCGCCTGAGCGCGCGTGCGGTCCCGACCACCGTCCAGCCTTTCGATTGACCGCCACGACTTCCTCCTGAAAGCGCCCGCGTGAGTGGATGGTGATGATGGGCCTTCGCGCCCGGCCGGGATGTGACAGGCCTCACCCGCGCGAAACGCCGAAGCAGCCGGGTCCGTAGGGCCCAGCATCGCACGCTCCCCCGTTCCCGAGAGGTCTTCATGCGGTTGCCCCTCACCGCTCTCGCGGCGCTCGTCGTCGCCGTTCCCGCCGCCGCCCAGACCGCGGCCGATTCCGCCGCCGTTCGCGCCACCGCCCTCGACTACGCCGAAGGCTGGTACGAAGGCAGCGCCGAGCGGATGAGCCGGGCGCTCCACCCCGAGCTGGTGAAGCGCATCGTGGTGTGGGACAGCACCACCAAGCGCAGCGTGCTGAACACCATGGGCGCGTCGGCGCTGGTGAATGCCGCCGGCCACGGCTACGGGACCAAGACCCCGAAGGAGAAGCAGGAAAAAGAGGTGCGGATTCTCGACCTGTATCAGAACGCCGGCGTCGCCCGGGTCACCATGGCCGACTGGGTGGACTACCTGCAGCTGGCCAAGGTGGACGGCCGGTGGGTGATCGTGAACGTGCTCTGGGAGCGCAAGCCGGGACACGGCGCAGGATGAGCCTCGCGCTCGCGGCGCTCGCGCTCGCCGGCGTGCTGGGCGGCCCCGGCGATCCGCCGGTCCGCTCGTCGGGGTGGCTGGCCCGGCTGCCCGACGGCGAGACCATTCCCGCCCGTGTCGCGCGGCTGGTGCCAACGGGAAGTCGGTAACGCGGGCTCATGCCTCCCATCGTCCTGCAGGTGAACGGCGCCCGCCGCCGGCTCGACGTCCCGCCCGACACGCCGCTCCTCTGGGCGCTGCGTGACGCTCTCGGGCTCACCGGCGCGAAGTACGGATGCGGCGCCGGTTTCTGCGGCGCGTGCACGGTCCACCTCGGCGGCGCCGCGGTTCGTTCCTGCCAGGTCCCGGTGCGCGCCGCGGTCGGCAAGCCCATTACCACCATCGAAGGTCTTTCCTCCGACGGGAGTCATCCGGTCCAGCGGGCCTGGGTGGAAGAAGACGTGGCCCAGTGCGGCTACTGCCAGCCGGGGCAGATCATGGCGGCCGCGGCTCTCCTCGCGGCCACGCCGAAGCCCACCGACGCCGGGATCGACGACGCGATGTCCGGCAACCTGTGCCGCTGCGGGACCTACCAGCGAATCCGGGCGGCGATCCACCGCGCGGCCGACGGAGCCGCCTGATGGAGCGCCGCGACTTCCTTCAGGTCACCGCGACCGCGGCCGGCGGGCTGCTGGTGCTGGGCGCGCTGCCTCGCACCATGCACGGCCTCGCCGGCGGCTCGCTCGGCGCCTTCGTGGAGATCGGGCCCGACGGCGTGGTCACCATCGCGGCCAAGAACCCCGAGATCGGGCAGGGAGTGAAGACGGCGCTGCCGCTCATCGTGGCCGAAGAGCTGGACGTCGCCTGGGAACGGGTCCGGGTGGTGCAGGCGGACCTCGACCGCCAGTATGGTGACCAGTACGCCGGCGGCAGTGATGCCGTGAGCGAGAACTTCGACCGCCTCCGCCAGGCCGGCGCGACGGCGCGCCACCTGCTCGTCGCGGCGGCGGCGGCCCGCTGGGGTGTGGCCGCCGACTCCTGCCGCACCGAGCTGGGCACGGTGATCCACGAGGCCACCGGCCGTCGGCTCGGCTACGGCGGACTCGCCGCCGAGGCGGCGCGACTCCCGGTTCCGGAGAAGGTGCCGCTCAAGCCCCGGTCGGCATACCGACTGCTCGGCACCCGCATCCGGGCGACCGATCAGCCGGCGATCGCGAGCGGCCGAGTGACCTACGGCATCGACGCTCGCGCGCCCGGCATGCTCCGGGCCAGCGTGCTGCATCCGCCGTTCGGTCACCGGCTCGCCTCTCTCGACAGCGCCGCTGCCGAGCGGATCGCGGGGGTGAAGCGGGTGGTGCGCATCGATCCCCTGCCGAGCCCGCTGCACCTGCGGCAGGGTGTGGCCGTGGTCGCCGACTCCACGTGGGCAGCTATCCAGGCCGTGCGCGCGCTTCAGGCGACCTGGGAGCGGGCGCCGGGGCCGCCGGTGGACAGCGAGGCGATCCGGGACGCGATGCACCAGGCGGTGCTTCGACCGGGCGAGCCGGTCCGCAACGAGGGTGATGTCGATCGCGCGCTCGGCGGGGCTGCCCGCGTGGTCGAGGCGACCTACGAGCTGCCGCTCCTGGCCCACGTGCCGATGGAGCCGATCAACTGCCTGGCCGATGTCCGGCCAGGACGGGCCGAGGTCTGGGGGCCGATGCAGGACCCCGACGGCGTGCGCGATCTCACGGCTCGGGTCACCGGCATTCCGATCACGGCGATCACGGTGCACATGACCCGAGCGGGCGGCGGCTTCGGCCGGCGGCTCATGTCCGACTACGGCGCGGAGGCGGCCTACTTGTCGAAGGCGATGGGCGCGCCGGTCCAGGTGCTGTGGACCCGGGAGGAGGACCTGAGCCAGGACTTCTTCCGCCCCTGCGCGGTGCACCGGCTCCGGGCCGGACTGGATGCCAGCGGCAGGGTGATCGCGTGGGACCACCACCTGGCCAACCCGTCGCGCTACGCCTACGCCGAGAACGGGCAGCCGCCGGCGGTATCCGAGCTGTATCCCGACGACTTTCCCGCCGGGTTCATCCCCGACTTCCGGCTGGCCTACACCCACATCCCGTGCGGCATCCCGGGCGGCGCCTGGCGCTCCACCCTGCATTCGTCCAACGCCTTCGCTGTGCAAAGCTTCGTGGACGAGCTCGCCCGCGCGACCGGCAAGGACCCACTGACGCTCAGGCTGGAGCTGCTTGGGCCGCCGCGGCGGCTCGACTACAAGGGGCACGGCGGGCCCGTGTTCGACACCGGCCGGCTGGCCGGCGTGCTCCGGCTGGTGGCGGAGAAGGCAGGCTGGGGATCACCCCTGGCCACGGGGCGGGCCCGCGGGCTCGCCGGCCATTTCACCTTCGGCAGTTATGCGGCGCATGTCGTGGAGATAGCACGCGCGCCCGAGGGGTTCCGAGTGGAGCGCGTGGTGGTGGCGGTGGACTGCGGACTGGTGGTGAACCGGAGCGGCGCCGAGGCGCAGGTGGAGGGCGCAGTGCTCGAGGGAATCTCGGCCGCGCTCTACGGCAGAGTGACCGTGGAGGGTGGCCGGGTCAGGGAAACCAACTTCGACCGGTACCGGCTGACCCGGATGCGCGAAGCGCCTCGCGTGGAGACCTGGTTCGTCTCCAGCGAGGCGCCGCCGTCGGGTCTGGGGGAGCCGCCGCTGCCGCCGGTGGCGCCCGCCCTGGCCAGCGCGGTCTTCGCGCTCACCGGCGAGCGGCCCCGGCGGCTGCCGCTGATTACTGGCCCAGCTTGATCCGCTCCACTCGACGGTTCTTGGCTCCGGTGTTGTAGACCCGGAGGCTCACCACGTCTCCCGGCTTGTCGCCCTTCAGGGCTTCGCGTACGTCGGCCGGAGACTTGATCGCCTTGCCCTCGATCTCGGTGATGATGTCGGGGCCGCCGCCCTGACCGCCGTCGCTCAGCGTGGTCCACGACGGACCGCCCGGCACCACGTTGGTCACCAGCACGCCCTTCTGGTTGCGGTCGAGCTGCAGCTGAGCCCGGTCGTCTTCGCCGATCGGCGCGACGGTGATCCCCAGCGTGCCGACCGATGCGGCGCCGTTCTCGTCGGTGGTGGTGTCGGAGGCGCCGGAATCGCGGCTTGCGACCGCGGTGGGCGCCGGCAGCTCCTGCAGCTTGACGTCGTAGGTCTTGCGCACGCCGCCCTTCCGGGCCACCTCGACCTTGGCCGTTTCACCGGGCTGGCGGAAGGCGATCCGCTGCTGCAGCTGGGCCACGTACTCGACCGGCTTGCCGTCGATCGAGATGATGATGTCGCCCGGCTCGAGGCCCGCGCGCTTGGCCGGCGAGGCGTCGCTGCCGAAATCCTCCACGATGACGCCGCGAATCTCGGGCAGGCCGACGTAGGCCGCGTCGTTGGCCGAGGCGTTCCGTACCGTGATGCCCAGCGCGGACCGGCGCACCCGGCCATGCTCGATCAGCTGGTCCATGACCGTGCGGGCCAGGTTGATCGGAATCGCGAAGCCGTAGCCGGAGTAGAACCCGGTGCCGCTCGCGATGGCGGTGTTGACGCCGATGACCTGGCCGGTGACGCTCACCAGCGGGCCGCCGGAGTTGCCCGGGTTGATGGCCGCGTCGGTCTGGATGAAGTCCTGGATGCTGCGGTCGTTCGCGTTGGGCAGCGCGAGGCTCCGGCCTTTGGCGCTGATGATGCCTGAGGTGACCGTGAAGGTGAGGTTCTCGCCCAGCGGGTTGCCCACCGCGAGGACCCATTCGCCCACCCGGCTGTCGTCGCTGTTGCCCAGCGGCGCCGGGGTGAGGTGGTCGGCGTCGATCTTGAGCACGGCCAGATCGGTGCCGGGATCGGTGCCCACGACCTTGGCCTTGAACTCGCGCCGGTCGAGCAGGCGCACCGTCACCTGGTCGGAGTTGTCCACCACATGGTCGTTGGTCAGGATGTAGCCGTCACGGGAGACGATGAACCCCGAGCCGGCCGCTTCCTGGAACTGGGGCGGCTGCATCTGGGGCAGCTGAGGAAAGAACCGCTCGAACCCCGGAGGAACCTGCGGGTGCATGGGGGTGTCGTCGTCATTGTCGTCCTGCGAGGCCTTCTTCCCGGACTTGATGTAGACCACGCTCGGCTTGACCTGCTCGGCCACCGAGGCGAACGACTCGCTCAGTGCCTGCAGCCCCTGCACCGAGGGCGGGACCGGCTTCGCGGCGGCCGTCTGCGACGGCGCCTGGCTCTGGGCCTCGCTGGGCAGGGGGAGGTGCAGCGCGCCGGCGGCGATCAGCCCGCCGGAGAAGGCGAGCACCAGACCCGCCGTGGTGGAGCGCCAGGTACGGAAAAACGTCATAACCAATTACTCCTCAAGGTTCGGGGATCACGCGTGTCAAATGCTCGGTACCCCGGGAGGGTCGCACGAAACCAGCCTTGCCTCCGCTACGTCTACAGGCCATCATCCGGCCCCGGACGACCCGGTCGCCCGTTCACTCGCTGCTGGAGAAGCTGATGTACTTCAAGGTCTTAGCTCACAGCCGCCCCGCCGCCTTCGTGCTGGTGGGACTGGCGATTGCCGGCTGCGGCGGCGGGCGTACCGAGGCCCCCGCGACCGCCCCGGCCCCGGCCGCCGGCGCCACCGCACCGACGACCCGGATCATGGAAGTGCCGCAGCTCCTCGGCTTCCAGAAGGCGCTGGCTGCCGGAACCCGGCAGGCCAACGGCGAGCCCGGGCCCAAGTACTGGCAGCAGTGGGCGGACTACAAGCTGGAGGCCGAGCTGAATCCCGTGTCCAAGCGGCTCACCGGACACGGCACCATCCGTTACCAGAACCGCTCTCCCGACACGCTCGCCGTGGTGTACGTGCAGGTGCTGCACAACATCTTTGCGCCGGGGGCTCACCACGACACGGATGTGCCCTGGTCGGTCGAGGGGATGGACCTCGACAAGGTGGTGGCTCAGGGACAGACCCTGACCACCGGCGGAGGCGCCGACGCGCCCGGCTACCAGGTCGAAGGAACCATCATGCGGATGACTCTTCCGCATCCGATTCCCCCGGGTGGGAGCGCCGATTTCGAGTTCAACTGGCGTCTCCGGGTGCCGCCCGACGGCGCGCCCCGCGGAGGGCAGGACGGCGAGGTCTGGTACATCAGCTACTGGTACCCGCAGATGGCGGTGTACGACGACGTGAACGGCTGGCAGACCGACCAGTACTACGGCAACGCCGAGTTCTACATGGGCTACGGGAACTACGACGTGGCCCTGACGGTGCCCGCGGGATGGCTGGTGACCAGCACCGGTCGGCTGCTCAACCCCGACCAGGTCCTCACCGCGCAGACCCGCGCCCGGCTCGACTCCGCGCGCGCCGGGGGCGCGATCGTGCACGTCGTGAGCGACAGCGATCGGGGAGCGGGGAAGGCGACCACCGCCGGCACCGATGGCAAGCTCACCTGGCGCTATCGAGCCGAGAACGTGCGCGACGTCTCCTGGGCCACCTCGGCCAAATACCTGTGGGACGCGACTACTGCCGCCGTGGGCGACGCCAACGGCGACGGCAAGGCCGACACCTCGATGGTCGAGTCGTTCTGGCGTCCCGAGGAGCGGAGGAACCACTGGGACGAGGCGGCCCGCTACGGGCAGCACTCGATCCAGTTCTTCTCCCAGTATCTCTGGCCCTACCAGTATCCCCACATGACTGTGGTGGACGGGCCGACGTCGTGCGGCGGCATGGAATACCCGATGATGACCTGCATCGGGGGACAGTGGGACACCCTGAGCTTCTATGAGGTCGTCACCCACGAGATCGGGCACATGTGGTTCCCCATGATGGTGGGCTCCGACGAGAAGCGCTTCGCCTGGATGGACGAGGGATTCACCCAGTACGACCAGTCCCAGTCGATGGCCGACTTCTTCAAGGGCTACGACGACGAGGCGGAGAACCGGCAGCCCTACATCCAACTGGCCGAGGCCGGGGGCGAGGTGGAGCTGATGCACCACGGCGATCGCTACCCCAACTACAACGCCTACGGCACGGCGAGCTACTACAAGACGGCGACCGTGCTGGTGGCGCTCCGGGGTGTGCTGGGCCGGGAGCTGTTCCACCGAGCGTTCACCGAGTACGGCCGGCGCTGGATGTACAAGCACCCGACGCCGTGGGACTTCTTCGATACCATCGAGGACGTGTCCGGACGCGACCTCTCCTGGTTCTGGCGAACATGGTTCTTCGAGACCTGGAAGCTGGACCAGGCGATCGACACCGTCACCACGGCCGGCGACTCGCTCGAGGTCATCATCTCGAACCGGGGCAAGGCGATGATGCCGGTGCACCTCGCGGTGACCCGGACCGACGGCAAGACCGACAGCCTCGATGTGCCGGTCAGCGTCTGGTTCGACGGAACCAAGCGGACGATGATCAAGGTGGCCAAGGAGCCGACCATCAAGGTCATCGAGATCGACCCCGCCCGCGACTTCCCGGACGTGGACCGCACGAACGGAACCTGGCCGAGGTAACCCTCGGCCGGGTAACGACCTGGGGCGCCGGTTCCGGCGGCCCGCCGCGCCGGGGTAACTTCATCCCATGTCCCGGCTCCTGATCGTGGCCAACCGGCTCCCGGTTACCGTCCGCCCCACCGAAACCGGGGTGGAGGTGGAGCGGAGCACCGGCGGGCTCGCGACCGGCCTGCTCCGGCCGCACGAGCAGGGCGACGGACTCTGGATCGGCTGGTCCGGCGCCGCGCCGGAATCGCTGACGCCGGCCCAGCAGGCTGCCCTCGACCAGGAGCTGGCAGCCCAGCGCCTGGTCGGCGTCCCTCTCTCCAGCGATCAGGTCAACCGCTACTACGAAGGCTTCTCCAACGGGGTCCTCTGGCCCCTGTTCCACTACCTGCTCGACCAGGTCCCGCTCCAGGTGAGCGGCTGGGAGAGCTACGTCGAGGTCAACCAGCGCTTCGCCGACGTGGTCGCCGCCCAGTACCAGAAGGACGACCTGGTCTGGGTGCACGACTACCAGCTCCTGCTGCTCCCCGGCTTCCTGCGGCGCCGCCTCCCCGAAGCCAGGATTGGATTCTTCCTCCACATCCCGTTTCCCTCGGAGGAGCTGTTCCGCACCCTGCCGGCGCGGGCCCAGCTGCTGGAGGGCGTGCTGGGCGCCGACCTGGTCGGCTTTCACACGCCGGCCTACCTGCGCCATTTCGCCACCGCGCTGACCGACATTCTCGGCCTCACGGTGGACATCGACCGGGTGCAGCTCCCCGGGCGCGAGGTGCGGCTGGGCGTCTTCCCGATGGGTGTGGACAGCGCGTCGTTCGACGCCCTCGCCCGGGAGCCTGCCGTCGAAGCCGAGGCGGAGGCGCTCCGCGGGGACGGCAGCGTGCGGATGCTGGTGGGCGTGGACCGGCTGGACTACACCAAGGGCATTCCCCGGCGCCTGCTGTCGTACGAGCGGATGTTGCAAAGCCACCCCGAGCTGCGGGAGCGGGTGCGTCTGGTGCAGGTGGCCGTTCCCTCGCGGACCGGGGTGGAGGCCTACCAGGAGTACCGCTCCCTGGTGGATCAGCTGGTGGGCCGAATCAACGGCACCTTCGGCACCGCGCGGTGGGTGCCGGTGCACTACATCTTCCGCGCGCTCTCGCTGTCCGATCTGGTGGCGCTCTACCGCGCCGCCGACGTGATGGTGGTGACGCCGCTTCGCGACGGGATGAATCTGGTGGCCAAGGAGTTCGTGGCCTCGCGGAGCGACGGCGACGGGGTGTTGGTCCTGAGCGAGTTCGCCGGCGCTGCCTGGGAGCTGCCCGAGGCGGTGCTGGTGAATCCCTACGACACCGACGGCACCGCCGAAGGGCTCTATCGCGCGCTCGGCATGGAGCCGGACGAGCGCCGCGCCCGGCTGGCCCCGCTCCGGACCCGGGTACAGACGTTCGACGTGCACCAGTGGGTGAACACGTTCCTGGAGCAGCTCGAGGGGGTCTCTCGACCGGCGGTGCGCACCGTCTCCCCCGCGGCGGGCGAGACCGCGCTCCGGGCCGAGCTGGTCCAGCTGCTCGATCGGACCGGCGAGCTGCTGCTTCTGCTGGACTACGACGGGACGCTGGTGCCGTTCACCGCCACGCCCGAGCTGGCCCGCCCCGACGCCGGACTGCTGACGCTGCTGCGGCGCCTGGCGGAGCGGCCCGACACCGAGGTGCACATCGTGAGCGGCCGGAGCCGCGAGGCACTGGAGCAATGGATGGGCAGCCTGCCGGTCTGGCTCCACGCCGAGCACGGGTTCTGGTCCCGCCCCCACGGCGCGCGCGACTGGGTGCCCGCCGCCGAGGTGGGAGGATCCTGGCGCGAGCCGGTGCTCCACATCCTGCGCGACATCACCGCCCGCACCCCCGGCTCGCTGATCGAGGTCAAGGCGGTGGCGATCGCGTGGCACTACCGGATGGCCGATCTGGAGACCGGCGCCCGCCGCGCCAACGAGCTCCGGCTTCACCTGAACCAGCTCCTGAGCAACCAGCCGGTGGAGATCCTGGCCGGCAACCGGGTGCTCGAGATCCGCCCCCACGGCATCCACAAGGGGCGAATCGTGCCGCCGCTGCCGCCGGAGCGGCTGGCCCGGACCGCGGTGGTGGCGATCGGCGACGACCGCACCGACGAGGACCTCTTCGTCAGCCTGCCGCCCGAGGCCATCACGGTGAGGGTGGGCCCTGGTCCCACCAGGGCGCATTACCGGCTCGAGGGGACCGGCGCGGTGCGCGGGGTGCTGCAGCTCCTCGCCGACTCGGAGGTCCGTCCAGGCATCCGGGCCACCCCGGAGCCGGCCTCCCGATGACGACCGCTCTTCCGCTGGCGATCCCGAGCCTCGATCCACCGGTCGCCCCGCGCGACCATGCGGCGGGGCCGGCCGGCGCGCGGGTCACGCTGGTCGAGTACGCCGACTTCGAGTGCCCAAGTTGCGGCGCCGCACACGGGGTGATCCAGGCCGCGCAACGCGCCTTGGGGGACAATGTGCGGCTGGTGTTTCGGCACTTTCCGCTGCGCGACTCGCATCCCCACGCCCTCGACGCGGCGCGGGCGGCGGAGGCGGCAGGCGAGCAGGGGCAGTTCTGGCCGATGCATGACCGCCTGTTCGAGCGGCAGCACGCGCTCGAGGCGGACGATCTCGCCCGGTACGCCCGCAAACTCGACCTCGACCTGGTCCGGTGGAACCGGGTGATGGCTCTCTCAGCCACCGAGGATCGGGTTCTCGCCGATCTGGCCAGCGGCCGGCGGAGCGGAGTGCGGGGTACGCCGACCCTCTTCATCAACGGTGCTCGCTACGATGGCCTGGTCGAGCGGGGTCCGCTCATCGACGCGCTGGCCCGGGTCGCGCTCGCGACCAGGGAGCCCGGTCCCGGGAGGCAGTCATGACCGCCAAGTCGTCCTCCAGTCCCACCGCCCGCGGGGTGGTTCGCGAGATCGGCCGCTACACCGTGGTCCGGCTGGTTGTCTACTACCTGCTCGCCGGCGGCCTCCTGTTGCTCCTGAGCGCGATGTTCCCGGAGCACCGGCCGTCCGGCCCTGGGCCGGGGGCGCCGATGCCGTCCACCATGGGCGGCATGCTGGACTGGTTCCGCGGCGAGGTGGCGCTGTTCCCCAACGGGGCGCCGCGCTGGATCGACGCGCTGTTCCAGATGGTGGGGGCCGTGGTGCTGGTGATCCCGCTGGCCTTCAGCTACGTGCGGACCCGCACCCGGGTGAAGTACGACCATTCGCTGGTGCAGACGGTGATCGAACTGCCCGTCGTGGTCACCGCGATCCTCGTAGTGGTGCGTGACAGCCTGGCGCTGGCGTTCAGCCTCGCGGGCATCGTGGCGGCGGTGCGCTTCCGGAACAATCTCAAAGAGTCCGGCGACGCGGTCTACATCTTCGGCGCCATCGGCATCGGCTTCGCTTCGGGAATCCACGCGCTGAGTGTGGCGGCGGTGCTCTCGATCGTGTTCGTGGTGGTGGAGCTGTCGCTCTGGAAGTTCAACTTCAGCGCCGATTTCGAGCGGACCTTCGCCCGGCTCTGCCTGCCCTCGGGAGCCGACCTGGCCGGACTGCCGGAAGTGGCCGAGCCCCCGCGCCCCGAGCCGGCGGCGATGCCGGCGCCCGACGGCAAGAGCGCACGGCTCCGGGTCTACGTGGACCGGGCGGACGCGGCCCGGCCGTTGATCGAAGCGGTGCTGGCCCGTGACGCCAAGCGCTGGAGCTTCGAGGCGGAGGAGCCCCCCGCAAACGGCAACGCCACCGTGCTGGCCTACCGGGTGCGGCCGCGGAAGAGCGTGGGGCTCGACGGCCTGCGGAGCAATCTGCTGCGCGAGGGCGCCCCCCACGTGGTGGCGGCGGACGACGCGCCGGGGCTCTGACAGGATTCTGTCACGCGGCGCGTAGACGCCCGTCCGGGCGGACCGCATACATGAGGGCATGACCCTCACCGCCCGAAAACCTCTCGCCGATCTGCAGCTGACCGAGGACGGTCGGCCGACCCTGCGTCGGGCACTCGGCCCCATCCATCTCACGACTCTCGGCATCGGCTCGGTCATCGGGACGGGCATCTTCGTTCTGACCGGGACCGCCGCGTCGCTGCACGCGGGCCCCGCGCTGGTCCTCTCGATGATCATCGCGGCGGTCGGCTGCGCGCTCGCGGGGCTGTGCTACGCCGAGCTCGCCGCGATGATTCCCGTGGCCGGCAGCGCGTACACCTACGCCTACGCCTCCTCGGGGCAGCTGGTCGCCTGGATCATCGGGTGGGACCTGATCCTGGAGTACGCGCTGAGCGGCGCCACCGTGGCCGTCGGCTGGTCCGGCTACTTCGTGAGCTTCCTCCGCGACCTCGGCCTGTCGCTGCCGCCGGCGCTCACCGCGGCGCCCGGATCGACCGCCGCGGCGGCGGACGGCTCCCTGGTGCCCGGGGTGTTCAACCTGCCCGCCGCGGCCATCGTGGCGCTGGTGGCGGCGCTGCTGGTGATCGGGATCCGGCAGTCGGCCGGCGCCAACACGGTGCTGGTGGTGATCAAGGTCGTGGTCCTCATCCTCTTCGTGGGGCTGGGCGCGGCGTACGTGCGGCGGGAGAACCTGACGCCGTTCATTCCGCCCAACACCGGCACCTTCGGCGCGTTCGGTTGGAGCGGCGTGCTCCGCGGGGCGGCCATCATGTTCTTCGCCTACGTCGGGTTCGACGCGGTGTCGACGGCGGCGCAGGAAGCCCGACGCCCCCAGCGGGACATGCCGATCGGCATTCTGGCGTCGCTCGCCATCTGCACCGTGCTCTACATCGCGGTGGCGCTGGTGCTGATCGGCATCGTGCCGTACCCGAAGCTCAACGTGGCCGACCCGCTCGCGGTCGGCATCGACGCCACCGGCCTCACCTGGTTCAGCCCGGTGGTGAAGGTGAGCGCCCTGTTCGGGCTCTTCAGCACGATTCTGGTCCAGCTCCTGGGGCAGAGCCGGATCTTCTACTCCATGAGCCGGGACCGTCTCCTCCCGCCGTTCTTCAGCGCGGTGCATCCCCGCTTCCGCACCCCTCACCTGAGCACCATTCTGACGGGCAGCGTGGTAGCCGTGGCCGCGGGATTGCTGCCGATCGGCGTGCTGAGTGAGCTGGTGAGCATCGGCAGCCTGCTGGCGTTCGTCCTGGTGTGCGTCGGGGTCATCGTCCTCCGACGCACCGCCCCGGACACGCCGCGCCCCTTCCGGGTGCCCTGGGTCCCGGTCATTCCGGTGCTTGGCGCGCTGGTGTGCCTGCTGCAGATGGTGAGTCTCCCCTGGCCCACCTGGGAGCGGCTGGTGGTGTGGCTGGTGCTCGGGTTGGGGATCTACATTGGGTATGGGAGGCGGAGGGCGGCGCTGGGGGGATAGGGGGCGCAGGGCGCAGGGCCGCGGCAAATCTGCCGGGCGGATGCCTCTTTGCATTGATCCAAGTCACTCAGCGAAACACGTCGAAGGCGCCGATGCGTCGCTTCCGGACACTGCCACCTACCCAACCGCCTGCGCCCCCGCGCTCCCGGGCCCCTGCACCCCTGCGCCCGTCCGTCCTGCTCACCCTCACCCTGGTGCTCGCGGGGCTGCTCGCCTTCGAGGCCCAGCGGGCCACCCGCTCGCACCGGGTCACCGCGGAGCGGGCCCTCCGCGACTATGCGGCCGTCGCCGCGCACGAGCTGCTCGTCTCCACCTCCGAGGAGCTCGACGATCTGCTGGTGCCGGCCTTGGCCCCGGTGGTGGGGAGCCCGGGCGCCTCCCCTTACGACTCGCTTCCGGCGCCGAGTACGATCGCGGCCGCGCTCGAGCAAGTGCCCGCCTGTGCCGACGGAGCCGATGCCCAGCGCTTCGTCTTCGCGCTCGACTTCCGGAACGGCAGCGTGGCCACCGCGGGCGCGCCGGCGCCGGCGGCGCTGCGTGACTGGCTCAGCCGGTCGGTCCGACCCGCCGACGAGCTCGGATCCGTCTGGGGCACCGGGTCGGCGCAAGGCCGGGTGGCGCTCTATCGGGTCAAGACCATCCGCTATAGCGGATTCGCCGCGCACGAAGCTCCCCTCGCAGCCTACGGGGTGGTGGTCTGTCGCTCGGCGCTCGCGTCGGTCCTTTCCCGGGCGCTCCCGCGCCGGCCCCTGCTCCCGCCGTCGGTCACCGGCGGCATCGCCAACGGCGATCTGGCGGCGCTGGAGGTGCGGTCGCTCGACGGCAGCCTGCTCTGGCGTGCCGGTCCGGCCGCCGGCAGCGAGTACGCCGGCGCCCCGGCCATCGACTCCGCTCGAGGCCTCACGGCCCGGGCGGCATTTCCGCCCGCCGTCGCCGCCCGTCTGGCGCTGGTCGAGCCGCCTAGCCGGCTCCCGGTCCTGCTCCTCCTCCTCGCGCTCACCGGCGGGCTCGGCGTGATCGCCTTCCGGCAGCTCCGCCGCGAGCAGGAGCTGGCGCGGCTCCGCGCCGACTTCACCAGCAGCGTCTCGCATGAGCTGCGCACCCCGCTCACCCAGATTCTGCTCTACGCGGAGACCCTCGAGCTCGGCCGGCTGGCCGGAGAAGACGAGCGGCGCCAGGCGCTCGGCGTGATCGTCCAGGAGGCGCGCCGCCTCGCCCACCTGGTGGAGAACGTTCTCCAGTACTCCCGCGCCGAGCGACGGGGCACGCTGGTGCATCCGGAGCGCCGTCCGCTCGCCCCGCTGGTGCGGGAGATCGTCGAGCGGTTCGCGCCGCTGGCGGGCGCGTCGTCGGTGCGACTCCGGACCGAGCTGGACGAGACCGTGTTGGCGCCGGTGGACGCCGACGCCCTGACCCAGATCCTGCTCAACCTGCTGGATAACGCCTTTCGGCACGGCGGCGACGGCGGAGCCGTTGTTCTCCGCCTCGGTCTCCACGACACGCTCGCGCGGCTCGAGGTCGAGGACGCCGGTCCCGGCGTCCCCCCTGCCATGCGGGAGCAGATCTGGGCGCCGTTCGTCCGGATCGACCGACGTGCTTCGGCACCGGGTAGCGGGATCGGGCTCGCGGTCGTCCGCGAGCTGGTCCGGGCGCACGGCGGCGAATGCCGAGTGGAGCAGCCGGCGACGGGCGGGGCGCGATTCGTCGTGGAGCTGCCCGGCGCCGCGCGAGCACCGCTCGCGAGCCCGACCCCGCCGGTGGAGGCCCCGTGGCCCGCGTCCTGATTGTGGAGGACAACCGCAATCTGGCCCACGGGCTCCGGACCAACCTGGAGTTCGAGGGACATCGGGCCGAGATCGCGTCGGATGGCGAGGCGGGCCTGCGCCGGGCCCGGAGCGGCGAGCACGACATCGTCGTGCTGGACCTGATGCTGCCCGAGCTCGACGGCTACCGAATCCTGGAGACGCTCCGTCGGGAGGGGCACACCGTTCCCGTACTGGTGCTCACCGCCCGGGGCGACGAGGCCGACAAGGTGCGCGGTCTCGACAGCGGTGCCGACGACTACGTCACCAAGCCGTTCGCGCTGCGGGAGCTGCTGGCCCGGGTGGCGGCGCTGCTTCGCCGGAGCGCCGCTCGAGCTCCGGATCCCTCCGCCGCCGCGCCGGCGATCCGCTTCGGCGACGTGGAACTCGACCCGGCGATCCGTCAGGTCCGGCGCGCCGGCGCCCCGGTTGCCCTCCGACCCAAGGAGTACGACCTGCTCCAGGCCCTGGCCCGGCGCGAGGGGCGCCTGGCCGAGCGGGGCGAGCTGCTGCGCGAGGTCTGGGGCTATCACGAAAGCGTCTTGAGCCGCACCCTGGACACCCACATCGGAGAGCTGAGGCGGAAGCTGGAGGCCGACCCGTCCGCGCCGCGGCACATCCTGACCGTGCGGAAGGCTGGGTATCGGCTGGCGGGGGCGGACGGACAGGCGGACGGGCGGACAGACGGACGGTCGGACGGAAACGGAGACGGTCGATCGCAGGAAATACGCTGACGCCCTGCCCGTACGCCCGTACGCCCGTACGCCCGTCTGTCCGCCTGTCCGCCTGTCCGCCTGTCCGCCTGTCCGTCCGTCTGTGCGCCCCTGCGCCCCTGCGCCCATATTCCCCCCATGCCCCACATCGAGACCATCGCCGTCCACGCCGGCCATGCGCCCGACGCCGGCACCGGCGCGGTGAGTCCGCCGATCCATCTTTCCACCACCTTCGCGCGTCATCCCGACGGGTCCCTGCCACAGGGATTTCTCTACGCCCGGGCCGACAATCCGACCCGGCACGCGCTGGAGGACGCGCTGGCGCCGCTGGAAGGGGGGGCGGTGGCGCTCGCCTTCGCGTCGGGGATGGCCGCGACCACGGCCGTGGTCCAGGCCCTCGCCGCGGGCGACCACGTCATCGCGCCGACCGACGCCTACTACGGCACGGCGAAGGTGCTGCGCGAGGTGTTCACCCGGTGGGGGCTGGCCTCGTCCTTCGTGGACCTCACCGATCCGGCGGTGGTGGAGCGGGCGCTGACGCCGAAGACCCGGCTGATCTGGATCGAGACCCCGTCCAATCCCACGCTGGCCGTCACCGACATCGCACGGATCGCCGCCATCGCCCGCGGGGCGGGGGCCTGGTGTGTCTGCGACAACACCTGGGCCACCCCCTTGCTGCAGCGGCCGCTCGGGCTCGGCGCTGACGCCGTGATGCACGCGACCACCAAGTACCTCGCCGGCCACAGCGATGTCACCGGCGGCGCCCTCGTGCTGCGCGAGGCCGGGGAGCTGGCCGATCGGCTGCGGGTGATCCAGGCAGTGGGCGGCGCGATCCCGTCGCCGTTCGACTGCTGGCTGGTTCATCGGGGGATCCGCACCTTGCCCTGGCGGATGCGGGGGCACTGCGACAATGCGGAGCGGGTCGCCGCCTTCCTGGCCGGGCATCCGGCCGTCGAGGCGGTGCATTACCCGGGGCTTTCGGCCGACCCGGGTCACGCCGTGGCGCGCCGGCAGATGTCCCGGTTCGGCGGCATGGTCTCGTTTCAGGTGAAGGGCGGGGCGGAGGCCGCCCTGAGAGCAGCCTCCCGGGTAAGGCTCTTCACCCGCGCCACCAGTCTGGGCGGGCCGGAGAGCCTGATCGAGCATCGGGCCTCGGTGGAAGGCCCCGAGTCCCGTACGCCGCCCGGACTGCTTCGGCTATCGATTGGGTTGGAGCACGCCGATGACCTGGTCGAGGATCTCGGCCAGGCCCTCGGCTGAGGGGGAGCTACGCGCTAGTCGTTGTCCGCCGGCTGGGCGGCGGTCAGGGCCTGCGGCTTGATGTGGCGGATCGCCCGCTTGGCGCCGGCGGCCACCTCGTCGTTGATATCCTCCTGCATGACCTTGAGCAGCTTGGGCACCGCGGCCTCGGCGGCCGGGCCGATCTCGCCCAGCGCCACGGTCACGGGGAAGCGCACGGCGGCGCTGGGGTCGTCCAGGCTCTCGATCAGGGCGGGAACGGCGGCGGCGGCGGCAGGGCCCATTCCCGAGATCTCGTAGGCCGCGGCGTTCCGGGTCTGCGGGGCCGGCGCCTTCAGGTCGGCGATCCACTCGCTCAGCGTTCGACCATGGGATTCCGGCTCTTTCCCGGTGGCCGCTCCCTGGGCCGCGAGCGAGCCGGCGGCGAGCGTCAACGCGAGGGCGGCGGATCCGAGCGCACGACTCAACATGATTCCTCCAAGGTGATCATCACGGCGCCTCGGGCGCCATACAGCAATATATCCTGTCGGGAAACTTCCCCGGCCCCGAACCCGAAGTGGCAGCGCTCTCGCATTCACCTCTACCGACCCGGACCCATGATCCGACTTCGCTCCAGCCTGGCACTGTCGATCCTCGCGCTCACGCTCACGGCCGCGCCGCTCCCCGCCCAGGGGCGCTCGATCGCCCGGGACTACCGGGCGGCGGCCGATAGCCTCATCCGGGCCGCCACCCGCGACAGCGCGGCCTACGTCCGGTTGGGGGAGCTGGTGGACGGGTTCGGCCACCGCCTGGCCGGGTCGCCCAGCCTGGAGGCCGCGATCGACTGGATCCTGGCCGAGATGCGGAAGGACGGACTGAGCAACGTGCGCGGGGAGCCCGTCATGGTGACGAGCTGGGTCCGGGGCCAGGAGTCGGTGGAGCTGGTCACCCCCCGTCGGACCCCGCTCCGCATGCTCGGGCTGGGCGGGAGCGTAGCGACGCCGGCCGACGGGATCACCGCCCGGGTGCTGGTGGTCTCGAGCTTCGACGAGCTGGAGAAGCACCGGGCCGAGGCCCGCGGCCGGATCGTGCTGTTCGACGCGCCGTTCACCGAGTACGGTGAGACCCGGCGGTACCGCACCGACGGCGCGGTCGCGGCGGCGCGGGCCGGGGCGGTGGCCTCGCTCATCCGGTCGGTGGCTCCGTTTTCGATCCGGAGCCCGCACACCGGTAGGGTCTCCTATCAGCCCGACGTGCCGAAGATCCCCGCCGCGGCGCTCAGCAACGAGGACGCCATGATGCTCCACCGGATGCAGGACCGGGGAGACAGCGTGGTCGTCACCCTGCGGATGCAGGCCCACGAGCTTCCCGACGCCCAGTCCCGCAACGTCGTGGCCGAGGTCGTGGGTCGGGTGCCCGACGAGGTGGTGGTGCTGGGCGGGCACATCGACAGCTGGGACGTGGGCCAGGGCGCGATGGACGACGGCGGCGGCTCGGTGGCCGCCTGGGAGGCGGTCAGGCTGATCCACAAGCTCGGGCTCCGTCCCCGCCGCACCATCCGGGTGGTGCTCTGGACCAACGAGGAAAACGGCGTCGAGGGCGGCGCGGCCTACCTGGAGCGGCATCGCGACTCGCTCACCAGCCACGTCATGGCGATGGAGTCCGACGGCGGCGTCTTCAGCCCCCGGGGCGTCCAGGTGGCGGGGACCGATGCGGCCGTCAACGTAGTGCGGCAGGTCGGTCAGCTGCTCAAGCCGATCGGAGCCGACCGGGTCACCAAGGTGGACAGCAGCCCCGAGGCCGACATCGAGCCGATGGTGACGCTCGGGGTACCCGGCATCGGCCTCGACGTGGATGCGTCGCGCTACTTCTGGTATCACCACACCGACGGCGACACCCTCGACAAGCTCGACCCGGCCGAAATGGGTCGCTGCGTGGCACTTATGGCGGTGATGGCCTATGTCATCGCCGACCTGCCGGACCGCCTGCCTAGCTAGCCGACCCGGCGGGAAACCGGCGGTCGGGGGCGCTCGTAGACCGAAGTATCCCTTCGGAACGTGGGCATGCTCTTTCCTCTGCTTTTCGCGCTCGCCGGCCCAGAGGACCCCGCAGGGGTCTACTACGGCCGCTCGGGTAACCTCGACGTCAGGCCCCCCCGGATCGAGGCCGACGTCACGGTCGACGGGGTCTTGGACGAGGCCGCCTGGGCCCGGGCCGCCTTGCTCACCGGCTTCAGCCAGTATTCCCCCACCGACGGGGTGCCCGCGTCCGACAGCACCGAGGTGCTGATCTGGTACGCGCCGGGCGCGATCTATTTCGGGATCCGGGCCTACGAGGCGCATGGCGGAGTGCACGCCACCCTGGCCGACCGGGACCGGATCGATGCCGACGACTTCGTCCAGATCCTGCTCGGCACCTTCGGCGACGGGCGCCAGGCCACCGTGTTCGCGGTGAACCCGCTCGGGGTGCAGTCCGACGGCGCGCTGGTCGAGACCGGGAGTGTGCGGGGCGGCAACGGCTTCACCAGCGCCGTGGTGCAGCGGGAGACCGCCGACCTGAGCCCCGATTACGTCTTCGACTCCAAGGGCCGGGTCACCGACTGGGGCTACGAGGTCGAGGTCCGGATTCCGTTCAAGAGCCTGCGTTACCAGGCGGCGCAGGAGCAGACCTGGGTGCTCAACGTGACCCGCCAGGTGCAGCACTCGGGTCACGAGGATTCCTGGGCGCCCGCTCGCCGCGCTCGGGCGTCCTTCCTGGGCCAGGGGGGTCGGCTGGTCGGCCTCACCGATCTGCACCGTGGACTGGTGCTGGACCTGAATCCTTCGGTCATCAGCCGCACCACCGGCGCCTCCACCCCGACCGGTTGGGACTACCAGGGCGGGAGCCCCGAATTCGGTGGCACCGTGCGCTGGGGTATCAGCAACAACATGAGCCTCACCGGCACGGCCAACCCGGACTTCAGCCAGGTGGAGTCGGACGCCGGGCAGCTGCTCTTCGACCCGCGCGACGAGAGCTTCTTCCAGGAGAAACGGCCGTTCTTCCTCGACGGGATCGAGCAGTTCACCACGCCCAACACCCTGATCTACACCCGGCGGGTGGTGCAGCCCTCTGCCGCGGCCAAACTCACCGGCAAGTACCTGAGCACCGACGTGGCGCTGCTCTCCGCGGTGGACGACCAGCAGGTCTCCGCCGACGGACTGGATCACCCGTTCTTCAACATTCTCCGCCTGCAACGCGACGTCGGCGCCCAGTCGCGGGTGGGCGTCGTCTACACCGACCGGATCGAGGGCGGGGACTACAGTCGGCTCGCCGGAGCGGATGCGCGGCTGGTGTTCCGGAAGATCTACTCGGTCCAGCTTCAGCTGGCCGGAAGCAGTACCCGCCTGGGCGGGGAGACCTTCAGCGGGCCGCTCTGGATGGCACGTGTGAACGGCAACGGTCGGACCTTCGGCTGGCGCAGCAGCATCCTGGCGAGCAGCGAGAACTTCCGCGCCCGCAGCGGATTCTTCCCCCGTCCCGGCCTGGTGCACCTAAACGTCGATCCCCGGGTGGCCGCCTACGGCAAGAGTGGCGCGTTGATGGAAAACGTCACCTTCGACGTGAACCTGAACGGCCGCTGGCGCTATCGCGACTTCGTCGAGGGCGGCGAGATCATGGACG
>Ga0310810_10001581_pt1 | contig 24017 bp, 18 predicted proteins | sample NCmetagenome_FD_207641 | JGI IMG/M metagenome (GOLD analysis project Ga0310810, IMG submission 207641) | Soil microbial communities from experimental microcosm in Duke University, North Carolina, United States - NC | ecosystem: Engineered > Artificial ecosystem > Soil microcosm > Unclassified ... | reverse complement strand
AGTTTTGGCTAGGTACTCATTCGCGGCTTCGGCGGCCTTGCGACCCTCGGCGATGGCCCAGACCACCAGGGACTGTCCACGACGAGCGTCGCCTGCGGCGAATACGCCCGGGATCGACGATTGATAATTCTCTGTCGCGATGTTGCCGCGCTGGTCGCACTTGATTCCGGCTTGTTCAATCAAGCCGGACCTGACGGGTCCAGTGAAGCCCATGGCGAGCAGCACCAGTTCCGCGTCCAGAGTGAACTCGGACCCCTTCAGGGGCGCGAACTTCGGAGCGGAGCCCACACGCACTCCGTGAAGTTTTTTCACGTTCCCCTGCGCATCGCCTTCGAACTTCGTGGTCGCGACCGCCCATTCGCGGAGGCCGCCCTCTTCGTGCGAGCTTTCGACCCGCAGCTGCAGGGGCCACATCGGCCAGGGAGTCGCCGGGGCGCGATCCTCGGGAGGCCTGGGAAGAATCTCGAACTGATGGACACTCGCGGCGTTCTGACGGTGGGACGTGCCCAGGCAATCGGCGCCCGTATCGCCGCCGCCGATGATGATCACCGGTTTGCCTGTGGCCAGGATGGCCTTCGAGGCGTCTTCGGAATCGCCATAGAAACGTTTGTTCTGCTGGGTCAGGAAATCCATTGCGAAATGGATGCCCTTCAGCTCGCGGCCGGGGACCGGCAGATCGCGCGGCTGCTCGGAGCCCATGGCGAGAACCACGGCCTGATACTCTTTGCGGAGATCGTCGAGCGAAGTGACGTGCGAGTTGGTGAGGAACTCGACGCCTTCGGCGCTCATCTGCTCCATACGGCGGTCGATCCCTTCCTTCTCCATCTTGAAGTTGGGGATGCCATAGCGGAGCAGACCGCCGATGCGGTCGCTCTTTTCAAACACCGTGATCCAGTGGCCGGCGCGAGCTAATTGCTGTGCGGCGGCCAGGCCAGCGGGACCTGATCCAACCACGGCCACGCGCTTACCGGTGCGGACCGCGGGAGGCTCCGGATGAATCCAGCCTTCCGCAAACGCATGATCGATGATGGTGCGCTCGATCACCTTGATCGTCACCGGCGGTTCATTGATGCCGAGCACGCACGCAGCTTCGCAGGGGGCGGGGCAGATGCGGCCGGTGAATTCGGGAAAGTTGTTAGTGGAATGCAACACGCGCACGGCGGCGTGCCACCTGTCGCGATAGACCAGATCGTTCCAGTCGGGAATGATGTTGTTCAGCGGGCAGCCGGTGTGACAGAAAGGCACGCCGCAATCCATGCAGCGGGCGCCCTGCGTGCGGACCTTCTCGAGCGGGAACTCCTTGTAGATCTCGAACCAGTCCTTAACGCGCTCGTCGACTGGACGCCTCTCGGGGAGTTCCCGGGCGTACTCCATGAAGCCGGTGTTTTTACCCATTGTTCTTATCCATGAGCCGCCGCCTTCTGGCGCTCGACGCCCAACACCCGCTTGTACTCGTGCGGGAAGACTTTTACGAATTTGTCGGCCAGCTGGTCGAAGTTGTCGAGGATCCAGTTGGCGCGCGTGCTGCCGGTCTCCTCGGCATGCCGCGCGATCCAGTAACGCAACGTTTCCACATCCTCGGGAAGATCAAGTTTTTCCAGATCGACACTGGCGCGGTTGCAGCGGGTTTTTGAAAACTCACCGGTTTCATCCAGCACGTAGGCGATTCCGCCCGACATGCCGGCGGCGAAATTTTTCCCGGTATCGGCCAGGCAGATAACCAAACCACGCGTCATGTATTCGCAGCCGTGATCGCCCACGCCTTCGACCACTGCGGTGGCGCCGGAGTTGCGGACAGCGAAGCGTTCGCCCGCGCGGCCGTTAAAGAAAGCCTCGCCGGAGGTGGCTCCGTACAGGACCACGTTGCCGACCAGGATGTTCTGCTCGGGTTTGAAGGTCGAGGCCTTGGGAGGATAGACGATCACTTTACCGCCGGAGAGCCCCTTGCCGACGTAGTCGTTGGAGTCGCCTTCGAGCTCGAGTGTGACGCCGCGGGCTAAAAACGCCCCGAAGCTTTGCCCCGCCGAGCCCGCGAACTTGCAGTGGATCGTGCCCGGTTCAAGGCCGGCCGAGCCGTACTTGCGGGCGATTTCGCCCGAGAGCATCGCGCCCACCGTGCGGTGGACGTTGCGGATCGGCAGCGTGATTTCGACCGGCGTGCCGTTCTCGATGGCCGGCCGCGCGTGATCGATCAGCTTGGCATCGAGCGCCTGATCGAGGCCGTGATCCTGCGCGATCATGCAGCGCCGCCCCACACGCGAAGGGGCCTCGGGATGATACAGCAACTGCGAATAGTCCAGGCCCTTGGCCTTCCAATGGTCGATGCCGGCGCGCATGTCAAGCATGTCGGAGCGGCCGATCATTTCGTCCATGCGGCGGAAGCCCAGCTTGGCCATGATCTCGCGGACTTGTTCGGCCACAAAGAAGAAGTAATTGATCACGTGTTCCGGCTTTCCGGCGAACTTCTTGCGCAATTCCGGATCCTGGGTGGCGATGCCCACCGGGCACGTGTTCAGGTGGCACTTGCGCATCATGATGCATCCCATGGCGACCAGTGGGGCGGTGGAGAATCCGAACTCTTCGGCACCGAGCAACGCAGCGATCGCCACATCGCGGCCGGTCTTGAGTTTCCCGTCGGTTTGCACCGTGATGCGGCTGCGAAGATCGTTCAGGACCAATACCTGCTGCGTCTCGGCTAATCCGAGTTCCCAGGGCGTACCAGCGTGCTTCAGTGATGTCAGCGGCGAGGCTCCGGTGCCGCCGTCGTGGCCGGCGATCAGAACCACGTCGGCATGGGCTTTCGCCACACCCGCGGCCACCGTCCCGACACCCGACTCCGAGACCAGCTTGACGGAAATCCGGGCCTTGGGATTGACGTTTTTCAGGTCATAGATCAACTGCGCCAGATCTTCGATGGAGTAGATATCGTGGTGCGGCGGCGGCGAAATCAAGCCCACGCCGGGAACCGAGAAGCGCACCTTGGCGATGATCTCGTCTACCTTGTGGCCGGGAAGCTGGCCGCCCTCGCCGGGCTTGGCGCCTTGCGAGATTTTGATCTGCAGATCATCGGCGTTGACCAGGTAATTGGTAGTGACGCCGAAACGCCCGGAGGCCACCTGCTTGATGGAACTGCGGCGCCAGTCGCCGTTGGCATCGCGCTTGAAGCGCTCTTCGTCCTCGCCACCTTCTCCGGTGTTGGAGCGGCCGCCGATGCGGTTCATCGCGATGGCCAGCGTCTCGTGGGCCTCTTTGCTGATCGAGCCGAACGACATCGCACCCGTGGCGAAGCGCTTGACGATTTCGCTGGCCGGCTCGACTTCATCGAGCTTGACCCCGCGCTTCGGCTCGCGCAGGACCATCAGCCCGCGTAGCGTGCATAGGTCCTTGTTCTGCTGGTCGATGAGCGCAGCGTATTCCTGGAAGGTGGAATAACCTCCACCGGGTCCGCTGTTCACGGCGTGCTGGAGTTTCGAAACCGTCAGCGGGTTCAATAAGTGATATTCACCGTTGACGCGGAATTGATACGAGCCGCCGACGTCCAGCTCGGTTTCCGATTCGGTGACCGGGCGAAACGCGTGTTCGTGTTTGGCTTGCGCCTCGCGCGCCAGAACATCCAGGCCCACTCCTTCGATGCGCGAAGCGGTTCCGGTAAAGTACCGGTCGATCAGCTCATGGTTCAGTCCGATGGCCTCGAAGATCTGCGCACCCCGATAGCTCTGCAGCGTCGAGATACCCATTTTCGAGAAGACTTTGAGGAGTCCCTTGTTGATAGCCTTCTTGTAGTTCTTGAGCGCCGTCGGGAAATCGACCGCCAGCAGCCCCTTCTGCGACATGTCCTCCAGCGTCTCAATCGCCAGGTAGGGATTGATCGCGCTTGCGCCATAGCCCGTGAGCAAAGCGAAGTGCATCACCTCACGGGGTTCGCCCGATTCGATGATGAGCGCTACTTGTGTCCGCTTCCGCTCGCGCACCAGGTGGTTGTGGACCGCGGTTAGAGCCAGCAGGCTGGGAATGGGAGCCTTGTCCTGATCGATACCGCGATCGGAAAGAATCAGCAGCCGGTAGCCGTCGCGAATCGCCAGGCTCGCCTTCATGCACAGAGTATCCAGCGCGTCTTCGAGGGCTTGCGCTCCCCCGGCGGGATTGTACAGCGTGCCCAGCGTGGTTCCCAGGAAATCTCCCCAACTCACCCGGCGCAGCCGCTCCAGGTCGAAGTTGGTCAGGATCGGATGCTCGAGCTTCAGCGTGTGGCAGTGCAGCGCGGTTTCTTCCAGAATGTTGCGCTCGGTTCCGATATAGCTGGTGAGCGACATGACCAGCTCCTCGCGGATTGGATCGATAGCGGGATTGGTCACCTGCGCGAACATCTGCTTGAAGTAATTGAACAGAGGCTGCGGCCGGTTGGAGAGGCACGCCAGCGGTGTATCGGTGCCCATCGATCCGATGGGCTCTTCGCCCTTCTCGGCCATGGGAGCAATCAGAATCCGCAGGTCTTCTTCGGTGTATCCGAAGGCCCGCTGCCGCTGCAGGATCGTCTTGGGCTCGAATCCGTGGACGCGCAAAGGATCGGGCAGGGCATCGATGGTGATCTGGTTGCGCCTCAGCCATTGCCCGTAGGGTTGTTGGGTAGCGAGCGCGTGCTTCATCTCCTCATCCGGAACAATACGATGCTCTTCCAGATTCACCAGCAGCATCTTGCCGGGCTGCAGTCGGCCCTTATAGGAGACATTCTCAGGCTTGATGGGCAGAACGCCGGTTTCCGACGCTATGATCAACTGGCCGTCCTTGGTCACCAGGTAACGCGCCGGACGCAGGCCATTGCGATCGAGGGTCGCGCCGATCCACTTGCCGTCGGTAAAGGCGACCGCGGCCGGACCATCCCATGGCTCCATGAGGGAAGCGTGGTACTCGTAGAAATCGCGCTTCTCCTGAGGCATGGTGGAATCGGCATCCCAGGCTTCCGGAATCAGCATCGCCATCACGTGCGGCAGGCTGCGTCCGCCCAGCGTCAGGAATTCCACGGCGCTATCGAGCGAGCCGGTGTCGCTCAGGTTGGGGCGGATCACCGGAAACACTTTGGAGATATCGTCACCGAACAAGTCTGATTGGAGCGTCGACTCGCGTGCGTTCATCCAGTTGACGTTCCCGCGAACCGTGTTGATCTCGCCGTTGTGGCAGATGTAGCGGTAGGGATGCGCCAGCTGCCAGGTGGGAAACGTGTTGGTCGAAAAGCGCTGGTGGACCATGCACAGGGAGCTGCGGGTTTCGGGATCGCGCAACTCCTTATAGAAGTCGTCAATCTGGGGCGCCAGCAGCAAGCCTTTGTAAATGATCAGGCGCGAGGACATCGAGGGGACGTAAAAGAATTCCTTCTCGCTCAGGTCGGTCTCAAGGATCTCGGACTCGGCTCGCCGGCGGACCACGTACAACTTGCGCTCGAGCTGATCCTGGGTCAGGCTCGTGTCGCCCCGCAGGAACACTTGCTCGATATAGGGCTGCGTGGCGCGGGCCGTACGGCCGATCGCATCGGCGTGAACGGGAGTATCCCGCCACCCCAGCACGGTGAGTCCTTCTTCTTTAGCGATGCGCTCGACGATCCCTTCGCAGATCAGGCGTTGCTTAGGCTCCACCGGCAGGAACATCATTCCTACCCCGTAGGTGCCCGGTTCAGAAAGGGAAAAGCCCAGCCGTGAGCACTCCCGCGCAAGAAACTCGTGCGGGATCTGGATGGTGATGCCGGCGCCGTCGCCGGTCTCGGGATCGCAACCGCAGGCCCCGCGGTGGGTCAGGTTGATGAGGATTTCGATGCCTTTGCGGATGACGTCGTGGGATCTTTCGCCGTTCAGGTTAACGATAAAACCCATCCCGCAGGCGTCGTGTTCATAGCGAGGGTCGTACAGGCCCTGTTTGACCATAGTTTAGAGTACTACTGAAATACTATCACGTCAACAGGAAGTACGGAGTTGCACTATTAGCATTACTGATATAGAATTCTAACTATGGACCAGGCTAGCCTCAAGCTTTTCAGGGACATCGCGCAAACCCGCAGTTTTAGCCGGGCAGCGGCGATGAACGATGTCAGCCAGTCGGCCGCCAGCCAGCAGGTGCGGGAACTGGAGCGCAGCTTGGGACTAACGTTGCTGGACCGGTCGCGGCGGCCGCTGGTGGTGACTCCGGCTGGCCAAATCTATGCCGAATTCTGCCGGGATGTGCTTCGACGCTGTGGGGAGCTCGACGCAGCCCTGGGACAACTGAAACATCAGACCGCGGGCACGGTTCGGGTGGCCTCGATCTACTCCGTCGGATTGAGCGAGATGGTGGAGCTCGAAAAGCGGTTCGCCGAGCGGCATCCGGAGGCGGGTCTCGATGTCCAGTATCTGCAGCCGGCGAAAGTTTACGCCGCTGTGCTGGCCGATCAGGCGGACCTAGGACTGGTGAGCTATCCCCATCCGACCCGCGAGATCAAGGTGATTCCCTGGCGGCAGGAAGAGATGGTGCTGGCGACGGCGCCGGATCATCCTCTGGCGAAAAAAGCGGCCGGCATTCACGGCGCGCTGCCGATCGAAACCCTGAACGGCGTGGACTTCGTGGGGTTCGACGAGGAACTTCCCATCCGCAGCGATGTCGACCGCTTTCTCAAGGAGAAAGGCGTGCACGTGAATGTATCGGTTCACTTCGACAACATCGAGATGATCAAGGAGGCTGTGGCGCACCGCGTGGGGGTGAGCATCATGCCGCACCGCGTGATGCGCGAGGACATCCGGCAAAAGCGTTTGGCCGCGATCCGGCTGGCGGGAGCAAGTTTATACCGGCCCTTGGGGATCATCCACCTCAAAAAAAAGCGTTTTCGTCCGGTGGCCCAGGCGTTTTTGGATTTGCTGTGCGAAAAGCCCGTTCCCGAGGCGGCCTAGCCCGTTTCAACAACTAGTTCTTCTTGAATACGGAGAGCTGGTCCTTCCACCGCAGCCGAACCGCGATAAAGTCCGGGTGGCTCAGCCCAAGTTCGTTCGTGATCTGGCGGATCTCGCCGTCCTCCAGCGTCGAGATGCCGGCGTCGGCCGCCGCCACCGCGAACAGGCAATCGAGCAGGGCGAGCTTCTCCTCGCGCGTGGCGATGCGGCTGAACTCGCGCGTGACCAGGAAATTCTCGGTCCCTCCGAACAGTTGCGCCCGGGTCTTGGCGGTCTGGACCACGATCAGGGCCTGTTCCTCGGGCAGCCCGCCCCGCTCCATGATGATCCGTTCCATGGCCCGGACTTCCTCCGGGGTGATCTTCATATCCGCGTTGGCCACCCGGCCCAGAATGTATCCGAACGCGGCGATAAAGCGGGCCCGCACCGGTTCCAGGTGACCCAGCGCCTCGATCACTTTGCGGACCGTTTCGGTGTCGGCCCCGGGGGCGGCCTTGTCGGGAATGCCGAGAAAATCGCGAATGGACACTATTCGATCACGCCCATTTGCTTCAACAAAGCGATGTGCTTGGAGGGGTCCTCTTCGTTGAACTGGGTGGGCATGATCACCCCGGTCTGCCGGCCTCGCTCGATTAGCGCAGCGTAGGGGGGATTGTCGAACTTGAAAACCTCGCGGAGTTTGGCGGAGTCCGTCGAAGTCTTGATCTGGAATCCGCTATCTTTCACCCAGGAAGCAGCCTCGTATGGCCGGACTGTGGGCACTCCAACCAACGTAATGTCTTGTTTGAACTTAAGCGGCGCCATACTCTTGCCGACAGCGAAGCACGTCCCGCACTCCGGGTCATAGAAGAATAGAAACACCCGGCCTTGCTGCAAGGACATCGGCTGGCCGTCGACCACGATGGATTCGGGCGCCTTGAGACCCGTCAGCTTGCTGTAGGCCGATCCGAAACTGACGGAGGTGAAAACCGCGACCGCGCCCAGAATCACAGCGGCGGTGCGAAATCCTTGGGATCGCCTGGCCCACATTCCGGCGATCGCAGCTGCGGCCAGAAACGCGAAATCGCCATAGAAAAAGCCCGGCCCCACGGAACGCCGCATATCGATGCTGATCCCAAACGGCAGGGTGAGTACAGGAAAGCAGCTGCAATCGCGGCCGATCAGCGCCTTATAGTTCCATCCGATGTAGCTCATGAATGCCAGTAGCAGCAGGCTCGCCAGGACGGCTCCCCAGCGGCGAAAGCGCGGCACCAGGATCAAGACGCCGGCAGCGGTTTCGAGGACGGCCAGAAACAGCGCCAAAGGAAGCGTCAGATCGTAGGGCACCAGCAGATTCTTCGCGAGATTGGCGAACTTGTAGGGGTCGATTGCCTTGTAGACACCGGCGGTTAGAAACAGGAATGCCACAATCAGTGCGGCGGCATGACTGGCAAGCGTCTTCCAGCCGGGCATTTCGACAGAGCCCGCCAAGGGGCTCGCCGTAGTACTTGAGGCCATATAGTTATTTTAGACGGAAGCATGCCAGAATAGTTGGATTCATGCCTGCCGCGCGGAGAACCGTTCGTGTACCTGCCTCCAGCGCGAATCTGGGCCCGGGTTTCGACGCCTTGGCGTTGGCGCTAAGTCTTTATCTGGAATGCCACTTTCGCCCCACGGACAACCTCACGATTTGCGCCACAGGACGGGATGCGGGACTGATCTCGACAGGTCCGGATAATTTCATCTGGCAGACCGCATTACGGGTGGCCGCTGACACCGGGGCTCTCATGCCGCCGATCGAGCTTGAAATCGCCAACGACATTCCCATCGGCAAGGGGCTAGGGTCGAGCGCGGCGGCGCTCACGGCCGGGGTCGTCATCGCCAGCGAGGTTTTGGGGCTGGGTTGGGATGCGCATCGCGTCCTGGACGAAGCGGCGCAGATCGAGGGGCATCCGGACAACGTCGCGGCCTGCGTGTTGGGCTCGATCGTTGCGAGCGCCATCGACTCGGAAGGGGTGGCGCGGGCAGTTCGCTTGGAACTCGACCGGCACTATAACGTCGCGGTAGTGGTGCCCGATTTCGTGTTGCCGACTTCGGAGGCGCGGCGCGTGCTGCCGGAAACGTATTCCCGCGCGGACACTGTGTTCAACGTGCAGCGTAGCGCTCTGTTGATTGTCGCGCTGGCGACCGGGGCGCGGGATGTTTTCCCGACGGCCCTCGAAGACCGTCTGCACCAGCCTTATCGCTATCCGCTGGTGCCGGGGCTGGAGGAGATCACCAGGCTGCGGGCGCCCGGTCTGCTGGGCTGCACGCTCAGCGGAGCTGGTCCTTCGATTCTGGTGTTCCATGAACGCGGTCACGAAGGGGTGTGCGAACGGGTGCGGGACGTTTTCGCCGCGCGGGGGCATAAATCGGAGATCGTCTGCTCGGCGGTATCGACGCAAGGGTATACCTTGAAGTAGTGTCGTCCAACCGCTTGATCCACGAAAAAAGTCCCTACCTGCTCCAGCACGCACACAATCCCGTGGATTGGTATCCGTGGGGCCAAGCCGCGCTCGACAAGGCTCGCCAGGAAGACAAGCCAATTTTTCTGTCGATCGGTTACTCCACTTGCCACTGGTGCCACGTGATGGAGCACGAATCGTTCGAGAATGACGATGTGGCGCGTGTCTTGAATGAGCATTTCGTGCCGGTGAAGGTGGACCGCGAAGAGCGGCCCGACCTCGACCGCGTGTACATGCTGTTCGTGCAGGCTTCCACCGGCAGCGGCGGATGGCCGATGTCGGTGTGGCTGACGCCCGAGGGTAAGCCGTTTTTCGGCGGGACGTATTTTCCTCCGGACACGCGCTATGGACGGCCTGGATTCCGCACGATTCTAGAAAGCCTGGCCCGGGCCTGGCGCGAGGAGCGCGACAAGGTCGAGCAGTCCGGCGCGCAGGTGGTCGAACAATTGCGCCAATACAGCCAGGCTGGCGAGGGCGCGGGCGCGGTGGGTCAGCCAACGCTCGACGCGGCCTTTCACGCCTTCCGGCGTTCGTTCGACGCGCGGCTGGGCGGATTCGGCTCCGCGCCCAAGTTCCCCCGTCCCAGCGTGCTCAATTTTCTCCTGCGCTACGGGAACGACGAAGCCCGCGAGATGGTTTTCGTGACGCTGCGCGCGATGGCGAAAGGCGGGATGCACGACCAGCTCGGGGGCGGATTTCACCGCTACTCGGTCGATGAGAACTGGTTCGTCCCGCATTTCGAAAAAATGCTGTATGACCAGGCGCAGCTGGCGATTTCGTATCTAGAGGCATACCAGATCACCGGCGAGGCGGAGTATGCTGACGTGGCCCGCGATATCTTTGACTACGTATTGCGCGACCTGACGCACCCGGAGGGCGGATTCTACTCGGCCGAGGATGCTGATAGCGCCGCGGATGCAGCGAAGCCGAAAGAAAAGTCCGAGGGCGCGTTCTATATCTGGAGTCATCAGGAAATCGTGGATGTGCTCGGCGCAGAGGATGCGGCAGCGTTCTCCAAACACTTTGGCGTGAAACCGAAAGGCAACGTGGATGAAGATCCGCATGGCGAGTTTAACGGCCGCAATATTCTATATCGAGCCGACGACCAGGAAACTGTTCCGGGCATCGCAAAACTACTGGAGATCCGCTCGCGCCGTCCCCGTCCGCATCTTGACGACAAAATCCTTACTGGCTGGAACGGGCTGATGATTTCAGCCTTCGCCAAGGGCGCTCAGATCCTGGAGGAATCGCGTTACGCCGCGGCTGCGCGGAACGCCTTGAACTTCCTGCATCGCCACCTGTGGCGCGAGGCCGACGCGACGCTGCTGCGGCGTTATCGCGACGGGGATGCCGCCATCGAGGCGTTTCTGGACGACTACGCTGCGCTCATCAACGCTCTGGTGGATTTGTACGAGACCACATTTGATCCAGCGGACCTGAAGTGGGCAACGCAACTGGCCCAGCGCGCCATCGATTTGTTTGAGGACAAAGAGAAGGGCGGATTCTTCAGCTCGCCAGCGAATCAGGGCGACTTGATCTTGCGGCTCAAGGATGACTATGACGGGGCGGAGCCTTCCGGGAACTCGGTGATGGCGCTGGCGCTGCTGCGCCTCGGGCGTATTTGCGGCAACGCTGATTTCCGCGCCGCGGCCGAGCGGACCCTGGAAGCATTCTCGGGAAAGATGCTGGCGGGTGGCGCCGGATTGCCGCAGATGCTGGTAGCGCAGATGTTCGCGATGGGCAAACCTATGGAGATTGTCCTCGCCGGACCTTCTGACCAACTCGTCCCGATGCTGGCCGAGATCCGCAGGCGTTTTCTACCCAATGCCGTCGTTATGCAAGCTGCGCAGGCGCCAAGCCCCATGCCGCCTGTCGGCGGACTCGCCACGGCCTACGTTTGCGAAAACTATGCATGCAAGCTGCCGGTGACCGAGGCGGGGGCGCTCGCGAAATTACTACAATAAGAGTCTATGGAGAGACCAGGAGCTACAACACTTAGAGGAAATCCGCTGACGGTGCTGGGTCCGGCGTTGACGCCGGGCGAAAAAGCGCCCGATTTCAAGGCGGTCGACGATTCACTCAAAGCGCTGGATCTGGCGGGGACGGGAAGCGGCGTCCGAATTTTCAGCGTAGTCCCGTCGCTCGACACTCCGGTGTGCGACGCGCAAACCAAGCGCTTCAACGAGGAAGCCGGCAAACTGCCGGATGTGAAGATCTACACCTTCAGTATGGATCTTCCGTTCGCGCAGAAACGATGGTGCGGAGCTTTTGGCGTGGACCACGTCAAGATGGTTTCCGATCACCGCGACGGATCCTTCGGAGAAGCCTACGGGACCCTCATCAAGGATCTACGGATCCTCAGCCGCGCGATTTTCGTGGTCGACAAGAACAACGTGATCCGCTACGTGGAGTACGTGAAGGAAGTGGGCGATCACCCCAACTATGAGGCCGCGCTTTCGGCAGCCCGTACGGCGGCAGGCGGCGCCGCTACGGCTTAGCGCGTCCGGCTATTTCTTCAGGGCCACGCGGCGCGCTCGGCTCAGCAAACCGAGTCCCGCCAGGCCCAGTCCCAGGATTGAGAAGGTCGCCGGCTCCGGCGTCACGACCGGCGTCTCCGGATTGCCGGGCGTATCGGTCTTGATTTGGAAAATGACGTCGTTGAAGTCGCCATATCCTTCTACGTTGTTCCAGCCCCGGCTGTCTTCGAATCCGACGAAAAACAACTCCGGATCCTGTGCGTTTTGGAATAGAGCGAAGTGCTGATGGGCGGGCTCGTCATTCGGATTCAGCCCATCGTTGGAGTAGAACGTGTCGCAGTAGATGCTTCCCCCGGGGTTGTATCCGCAGGTCGTGGCGTAGAGCCCATAATTTGCAAAGGTGTTCACGGAAAAGGGCGACTGCGCAGAGACATTATTGTTGTAGATGCCGTTCGAGTCGGCGGAGTTGTAGAGCGTACCGTGGTCGAACAGCACCGTTTTCTGGGACGGGTCCGCAACGTTATAGAAGCCAATCTGAGTCCCGTATCTGCTGGTCATATTGGCGCCCGCGTTGGTGTACAGCAAGGTGATGTCTACTGAGGGGCCATCCTGAACGAAGTTGAAGTTGGCCGCTGCATCCGGGCCCGCGCCGCCCGTGGACAGATAATTCCCGAACGCGCCTCCCGCGCCTAGATAGTCGGTCACGCCCATCACGGAGTTGCTGCCCGTCAGAAAGTAGCCGGCGTTCAAGTTCAGCCCGTCAGACGAGTTGTTATTCCAGAACGGCACACCTTGGCCTCCATTCGATCCAGTGGTCGACGAAAAGGTCAGCGGAACGCCGACGAAGGCAGCGCCGGGCGAGGTGATGGTGTCCGCCATTGCGGCGGCCGGTATTAATATCGCGGCGGCAAAAATTCCAAGCGTCTTCATATTTCCCCCGATGGGCTCGCCGAAGCCCGGCTGTTTGGCAACTGCCGGTGACTTCTGGCCCAACTCATGAATATCACCGGGGCTTGAGCTTGCGAGTCGCCCAAACGTACTGGGAAACGCCGCCAGGGAAGTTTGAATGGTAGGAGCAGCCTGGAAAGGGCTGGCGTGCTTTCAGGAACTTAGGAAGAGTGCTAGAACCAAAGTAATAGCTTTGGGGGAGCGGGGAGACGCCCCAGGCGCCTCCGCGTACCTGAAACCCTCTGCTTTCCGTACAATGGTACTTATTCAAAGCACGGCAGTCGGAATTCACCCTCAATCATGAGCGACCTAACGTTCGGGACCTGGAGTGTCGCGGCGAGCCCGTTCACCATTGAGTACTCGGTGGTGGTGGTGGAAGAAATCCGGCGTGAGGTCGCCGAGGGCTTCCAGAAGCTTTCGCGCGGGGGAATTGAAGTAGGTGGCTTGCTATATGGTGTGCACGAGGGCCAAACCGTGCGCATCATGGCGATTCGGCCGGCCGCCTGCGAACACTCGAGCGGCCCGGCTTTCCGGCTCTCCGAACGCGACCGCGCGGCGCTCGCCGAACAGATTCGGATGGATCGGGAGGATCCGCGGCTGGAGGAGCTGGTCTGTGTCGGGTGGTATGTTTCGCATACCCGCACGGAAATCGCGCTGAGCGAATCCGACCAGGAGATCTTTTCCAGTTATTGCCCGCAGCCCTGGCAGGTGACTCTGGTGGTGCGGCCCAGCCGGGGCGGAAACATGCGCGCCGGATTTTTTGTGCGCGAGTCTGACGGGACCGTGAACACGAGCCAGAGCTATCTGGAGTTCAGCTTCCCGGACCGGCTGGCGGCGGCCTTCGAGCATCGGGGATCGTTCGCCGGGCGCCCCGCAACGGAACGCCGCCCGGATCGGCGACCAGAACGTGGCCCCGATCGTAACGTCGAACCTCTTCCGGAACCAGCGCGCGTCCAGCGCGCCGCCGAACCGGCGGCTCCGCCCGCGGCGTTCTCGCCGGCCATGACGTCGCTGTTCGGAGAACCACCGCCGGAAACCAAGGCCTCCGGCAAGAAATGGGTGTGGCTGGTGGCGGCGTTGATCGTGATCGGGGGGCTGGGGATCGCAGGGGCGCGCTACCTATCCTTGCGGCCGGGGAATGAGAGCATTGCGCTGAGCGTGGTCGAGCGGGACGGACAATTGGATATCGAATGGAACCACGCCGCCGCTCCGGTGTCCAAGGCCGTGCGTGGAGCGCTGGAGATCGCCGACGGCCCGCAAACGCGCGCCGTCCCGCTTACCCCGGGCGAGCTCGCGCTGGGCAAGTTCGCGTATAAGCGCGAGACCGGGGACGTTCAAGTGCGGATCAGCGTCGAAGCAGCCGACGGGAACAAGGTGCAGGAGGCCTCGCGCTTTCTAGGTCCGCCTCCCTCCCAGGGGAACACGGAGGAGTTGAAGGCGCTGCAGCAGCGCCGTGACGAATTGGAGGCGGAGGTGGCCCGGCTCAAGCAATCCAACGAGCAACAGTCGCAGCGTATCCAGCAACTGGACCGCACTCTGAAGATCCTTCAGACCCGTCCTGGGGTTAACTAACGGTCTGAAGGTGCTGATTCCTATTTACCAGGTGGACGCATTCGCCAGCGCCCCTTTCCGCGGTAACCCCGCTGCGGTGTGCCCTCTGAAAAGCTGGCTCCGCGATGAGACTCTGCAAGCCATCGCCGCCGAGAACAACCTTTCCGAGACGGCCTACTATGTCCGCGAGAACGGGCGTTATCGCCTGCGCTGGTTCACGCCGACGGTAGAGGTGGACCTGTGCGGTCACGCGACCCTGGCGGCGGCTCACGTGATTTTGAATCTTCGGCGGGAGATAGCCGAGCGGCAGGTGGTCTTCGAAACACGCAGCGGTACTTTGACCGCGGTGCGCGAAGACGATCTCTACATTCTGGACTTCCCTTCGGTCTATCCGATGGAAGCCGAGGATGACCCCATTCTGTTCGAGGCTCTGGGTTCCTGCCCGTCCGTATTCCTGCGAACGGGCGATTGCTTCTGCGTGTTCGAGGCCGAGGATGAAATCAGGGCGCTGGCCCCGGAGATGAGCAAGCTTGCGAAGGTGGATTGTCGCGGGGTGATCGTAACGGCTCCGGGAATAGATTGCGATTTTGTCTCGCGCTTTTTTGGCCCCCGGGCGGGGATCCCGGAGGATCCGGTGACCGGCAGCGCACATACGAACCTCATTCCGTATTGGTCCCGGAGACTGGGAAAAAAGAGGCTGTTGGCACGGCAGATTTCCCGGCGTGGGGGTGAATTGTGGTGCGAGGACCGAGGCGACCGCGTAGGGATCGGCGGCCGCGCCGTAAAATATATGGAGGGGCAGATTACGGTTCCGATCGAATGAGTGTAACTACTTTGTGTAACTACTTTGTCATCGGGGGCATCTGAAACAATATGAAAAAACTAGCTGTGGTGCTGTTCCTGGCGTGCGCAAGCTCCGCCTGGGGGCAATTGTTCGAAGTCTGGTTCAATGGCGGGCAATCGCTTTTGTCGAACAAAGGACTCGGAACCCTGTCTACCGTCGGCGGCACGAAGGACGATGTCAAGCTGGAGGACGGTTTCCGCTTCAGTATTCGCATGGCCCTGAACAATGAGAGCCATTTCGGCCACGAGGTGCAGTACGCCTACAGCCGCACGAAGCTGAATATTTCCGGTCAGGAACAGGGCATGGCGATCCACCAGGGCGGATACAATTTCCTGTTATATGCCACCAACGAGGGCACTCGCATCCGGCCGTTCGCTACCGGAGGCGTGGGATTCGCCAACTACGTGCCGCCGGGGTCGTCGGCTACTTCGGGCGGAGGCTCCAACAAGTTTGGATTCAACTACGGAGGGGGCGTGAAAATGCGCGTAACTTCGCTGTTCGGTGTGCGGTTCGATGTTCGCCAGTACACCACGCCCAAGCCTTTCGATTTGCCGCTTAAGGAGGGCTGGTTGCGGCAAACGGAAGTATCAGCCGGGATCGGCGTCATATTCTAAGGCGGGAACCGCCGGGCTAGAATAAAAGCAAATGTCCCCGAAGGTGTTGCGAAGAGCCGGACCGGCGGGGTTTCTGCTGCTGGCATCGCTTGGCACGCCCCGCGCCGCGTGGGGGCTTGATCCGAGCCGCGCGCTTACGCAGTATGTTCACCGGATCTGGCAATCCCAGCAGGGCCTGCCGCAGGGAAGTATTGCCCAGATTTTTCAGACCAGGCAAGGGTATTTGTGGCTGGCGACACAGACCGGCCTGGTGCGCTTTGACGGCATACGTTTCCAGCAAGCCGAGGACATTCTTCCCGGCGCCCCCGCGAATCTATGGGTCCGCGCCGCGTTTGAAGACCCGCAGGGAAGGCTATGGGTTGGCACCGCCGAATCGGGAATCTACCGGCTGGGACCCGGCGGTGCCCGTCAGTACACCACCGCGCAAGGCCTTCCCTCCAACGGCATCCAGTGTCTGGCGCCGGGGCGCGATGGCACCGTGTGGGTGTGTACCGACAGCGGGCTGGCTCGAATGGATGTTTCCGGCGAGGAGCCCCGCATACACGCATCCGGAGATGACGGCTTCACGATAAATACCCAGAGCGTCCGGGCGGCCTGCGTAGATCCCAAGGGAGGCCGGTGGATAGGAGGCGACCGGCCGGCGGTTCAGCACGACGGCCGCATCATCTCGCTCAAGGGGCTTCCGGCAACCGCGTCTGTACGGGCGTTGCTGTGCGCAGGCGACACCGTCTGGGTCGGGACCAGCGACGGCCTCATCCAGATTCGCGATAACGGACAGCACCTTTTCAGCACCAAAGATGGTCTCGGAGACAACTTCGTATTTTCGCTTGCGCAGAGCACCGCGGGGGCTATCTGGGTCGGTACGCGCAACGGTTTCAGCCGGCTGCGGAACGGCAGCTTCGACAGCTTCCATCCTCAAGATGGATTGTCTCAGAGCAACGCTCTGGCCATATTCGAGGACCGTGAGGGAACCCTGTGGGTGGGCACCAAGCGCGGCTTGAACCAGTTCGTGGACGGACGCGGCATCCCTTACACGGTCAGCGAAGGACTTCCCAGCAACGAAGCGGGGCCGGTTCTGGAAGACCGCGCCGGAGTGGTGTGGGCCGGCACTCTGGATAGCGGGCTGGCTCGCTTTGAAGGGCAGGGATTCCGGAATTTGACTTCGCGCGAGGGATTGGCGTCCAACAACGTGTACGCTCTGGCCGAGGACCGCGATGGATCGCTGTGGGTGGGCACCCGGGGCGGGCTCAACCAATTGCGGAATGGGCGCGTGGTGGAAACCTACACCATCCGGCGCGGCCTTCCGGGCAACCTGATCCGGAGCCTGTACGAGGATCGCGCGGGGGTGTTGTGGGCGGGGACGCAAAACGGGCTGGCGTTTTTCCGCGACGGACACTTCGTGATCGCGCCGGGAGCGCCCAGGGATGCCGTAGTGGCGCTGGCGGAGGATCGCGAAGGACACATCGTGATGGCCACCGAGCGCGGTGTGTACCGGGGCCTGGGCGACGGATTCCGCGAGATCCTGTCAAATGGAAACGCGATTCGGCCGGTGAACACGCTCTATCGCGATGTGGACGGTCTCCTGTGGATGGGCCTGAATGGCGGCGGTCTGCGCTTGCTAATCAGTACGCCGAAGGGGACCCAGATCAGCAGTTACTTTACGCGCGACGGTCTGTACGACGGTGAAATCTACGGGATCGTGCGTGACGATGAGGATCGCTTGTGGATGGCGTGCAGCCGTGGGATCTTCTCAGTGCCGCGCGGCGAACTGCGCCAGTTCGCGGCTGGCGAGATCAAGAAGGTTACCAGCTTCCCCTATAGCCCCATGGATGCCCAGCGCGTGATCGAAGGCCAATCCGGAGTCACGCCGGTGCTTTCCAGGACCCACAACGGGCGGCTGTGGTTTGCCACCATTCGGGGCTTGCTGGTGCTCGATCCCAACCACTGGCAACGGGAATCGACGCCGCCGCTGGTGGTGATCGAAAATCCGGTGGTCAATGGCCACAGCGAACCACCGGAGCGGATCGGGCAATTGCCGCCGGGGCAAAAGAACATGGAGTTCAACTATGCGGGGCTGGCATATTATTTGCCTACGCGTTTGCGTTTCCGCTACATGCTGGAAGGCTTCGACCGCGACTGGATCGACGCGGGTAACCGGCGCGAGGCCTTTTATACCAACTTGCCGCCTGCTACATACCGTTTTCGTGTCATCGCCTGCAACGCCGACAATCTTTGCAGCGAACAGGGCGCGGCTGTGGAGTTTTCCCTCGCGCCGCATTTCTACCAACGGGCGGGATTCTGGCCTCTGATTGCGGCGGCCATCGCCGGATTGGGCTGGCTGGGATACCAGTTGCGCATCCGGCGTCTGCGCGAACGCTATGACCTGATCCTGGCCGAACGCAGCCGCATCGCCCGGGAGTTGCACGATACGCTCATCCAAGGTTTCTCCGGAATCACCATGGCGATGCAGGCGCTGGCCGGCCGCCTGCGCTCTTCGCCGCGGGAGCGGGAGACGCTCGAGGATATCATTCGCGATGCCGCCACCTGCCTACGCGAGACGCGCCAGTCAGTGGCCGGACTGCGCGCCGGGCAGGATGCGGAATCGGGCTTGACCGCGGCCATTGGAGCCGCGGCGCGCGAGATTACCGACACGAAGGATGTGCGGCTCAAGCTCAAGTTGGAAAAAGTACCGCGCAAACTTCCCGCCGAAGTCGAGTACAACCTGCTGCGCATCGCCAGCGAGGCGGTCTCCAATTCGGTAAAGCATTCCGGTGCGCGCACCATCGAAGTTGCGCTGGAGTCGACTCCCGAGGCGCTGCGGCTGAGGGTGCATGACGATGGGTCGGGGCTCGGCGGTGTTGCCTTGCGCCCGGGCCATTATGGAATCATCGGCATGAAGGAACGCGCCACCCAGATCGGAGCCGAACTTGAACTGCTCAGCGAGCCGGGACACGGCACGACGGTGTCGGTAGTGCTTCCGGCGGGCCGGGCTATGCAGCCGGAGAAAGTCGAGGCTTTGTCGTGATCGCCGAGACACCGATACGAGTCCTGTGTGCGGACGACCATCCGCTGGTGCGAAAAGGGATCGCTTCCATCCTGGCCAATGAGACCGACGTCGTCCTGGTGGGGGAAGCCGGCGGCGGACAGGAAGCCGTGGACCAGTTCCGGAAGTTGCAGCCGGACGTGGTGCTGATGGACTTGCGCATGCCGGAGATGACCGGCATCGAGGCCACCCGCATTATCCGTAGCGAAGCACCGGAAGCCAAGATCATCGCGCTCACCAGCTATGACGGCGATCAGGACATCTACCGGGCCATTGAAGCCGGTGTCCGCGGGTACATCTTGAAGGAAATGGTACACACCGAGGTGTTACGTGCGATCCGCACGGTGCATGCAGGCAAGCGGCTGATGCCGGTGGAAGTGGCTGAGCGCCTCAGCGAATATTTCCCGCAAATGGCCCTGACGCCGCGCGAAGTCGAAGTCCTGGGCTTTGTCGCCAAGGGAATGGCGAACAAAGAAATCGCCCACCAGCTGGGCACCGCCAGCGGTACCATCAAGATGCACATCCAGAATATTTTGGCGAAGCTGGACGCATCCGACCGCACCCACGCGGTGACCATCGCGCTGGAGCGCGGGATTCTGCATCTGGATTTTTGACGGTGCCCGACCTCGAAACGCCCCGGTTGCGGTTGCGGCGGTGGCGGCCGGAAGACCTGAATCCGTTCGCCGCGCTGAATGCCGACCCTGAAGTGATGGAGCACTTTCCGTCCGCGCTTTCCCGCGAGGAATCCATCGCCACGGTGAGCCGCATCGAGAAGCACTTCGAGAAACACGGTTACGGGCTCTGGGCAGTGGAACTACCGGGCGAGGCGCCGTTCATTGGATTTATCTTTCTCGCGGTGCCGGCCTTTGAAGCGTCGTTCACGCCGTGCGTCGAGATCGGGTGGCGGCTGGCGCGTCCCTGGTGGGGGCAGGGTTTCGCGACAGAGGGAGCCCGGGCCGTGCTGGCGCACGGCTTCGAGAGTTTGAAACTACCGGAGATTGTTTCTTTTACCGTGCCCGGCAACACGCGCTCGCGCCGCGTGATGGAGAAGCTGGGAATGCGCTATTCGGAGGAGTTCGAGCATCCGAACCTCCCACCACAACACCCGCTTTGCCGCCACGTATTGTATCGCTTGTCGCGGGCGGAGTGGGCTAACCGGCGTCCCTGAGATGCGTGGCCGGGAACCATTGGTACCCGAACGGATCTACCAATCCCGCCGTGCGATCCCCGTAGGCCTGATCGGCCGGAGGCCACAGCGACGTTGCGCCGGCCTTGATCGCGCGCTGGTACACTGCGTCGCAATCGTCGACGTACAGGTAGAACCCGGCGCGCGGAGCCTCGGGACTGTGAGGTTCGCCCATCTCAACCACCGCGTCCCCGATTTGCACCGCGGCATAGACTACGCGGCCGCCATGTTCATAGAGCGCCAGTTGTTTCGCATCCATGGCCCGCGTCAGGAAATCGATGTACTTGGGTGCGCTGGCCGGATGCACAAAAGGTGTGACCGTCCAAAGACTCTCAAGGGCGGGCTTGGGTCCAAGATGCGTGGCGATGTACCAGTCGTTGCCTGCGGGGTCCTTCACAAACCCGGCGCGTTCGCCGTAGACTTGGTCGGAGGGCGCGCCCATGGATGTGGCTCCGGCCTCCACGGCGCGGTTATATACGGCGTCGCAGTCCGGAACGTAGACATGAAACGCCCCGATCCTCTCCTGTCCCTGGGTGGGCTGACCCCATCCGATCATCAGCATGGAATCGCCGATCCGCAGCTCGGCGTGGAACCCACCGGGCGACGGGTGCATGAGTAATTCCTGAGCACCGAAGGTGCGTTTCAAAAAATTGATGAGCGGCGCGCCGTCGGAAACGGCGATGTAGGGCGTGACCGTGTGGAAGCCCGCGCGAATGGCGGCAGTAGAAATAGGCATGTTTACGATACTTTGCAGGTATTGTTTCAAGCGTTTCTGGAAGTGTTCGTCGGGAAGATCCCGCAGGGTTGCCGCGATTTGAGTCAGGCCAGCGAGTTCTGCTGGCTGCCCCCCGGCCAGCAGGACGTCGATGGCCTGGTCGAGTTGGTCCACTTTCACGGCGTCTTTCATGTTGTCGAGCGCGTCGTCAGGCATGTGCGCCCTCCATTTGAGCCCTGAGATTTTCTATGGCACGGAGCTGTAGCTGCTTCACCGCGCCCTCAGTGCGGCCGAGTTCGCTGGCGATCTCGCGGATGCTTTTCTGTTCCACGAAGCGCATGTGAATCACGCGGAACTGGGCCTCCGGGAGCCGGTCGACCAATTGGAATAGCATGGCGCTGCGTTCGATCTCCTCGAGCCCCGGCCGATCTGTCTCCAGCGCCGGATTCCCCGACTCCCGTCCGCTCCGCTGCCAGTGGTCTGCAATCGTTCGGGATGCGATTCGCAGGAGCCAAGCGATAAAGGGAACTCCGCGCCATTCAAACTTCCCGATTCCTGCCAGAGCCTCGCGGAACACCTCAGCCGTTAGATCCTCGGCCTGGTGCCGGTCGCCCACGCGGCGAACCACATAGGCATAGACACGATGGAAGTTGCGCTCATAGAGCACGTCGAAATGCGCGGGATCGCGTTGCGCGGCTTCAACTCGGAGGCGATCGTTGTCATCCGTGCTCATCCTGTCTTGTTAGCGTAATCCGCCGGGAGGGGCAAAAAGTTACGCCCGCCGTTTCGTCGATTTGCGTTGCCGGTTCGTCCAGGCGATCCGCAGGGCGGCTTCGAGCACATCTGGCTTCACCTTGGCCAGGCGCACCAGAGTGGCGCCTTTCTCACCCCATTTGTTGGGGACCGGAAGAAAGATCGCGGGAGCATCGTCCACCATCCCCGCCTGTTGTTCCGGCGTCAGCAGCAGTACCCCGCATCCGTCCTTCCTGTAGGCCAAGGTGGCGAAGATCTTCCCGGCCACTCGAAAGTCTTCGACGTTGAAATGCGAACCTTCGGCGGTGTCGGGCAAGCGGAGAGCTAGACGCCGGAAGTCGTCTGCGGTCACCGAGCTAGCATACTATGCCGTTTGGCGAACCGTTCGGGGGACTTATTGGGGGTCGAAGGCGGCGAACAAAGGCGGCATAGTGGATGAGCGGATGCTGAGAATCGAGTCCAAACCGGAAACGACTGGCCAGGTGAGGCTGGTGTTGGCCGGCAGAATGAACGCGAACTCCCTTGGGGAGCTTCGCCGCGCGATCGAGCGCGCCCGCAGACATCGCGGCCGGGTAGCGCTGGACCTGGGGGAGGTGACCCTGGCGGATCGCCCGAGCATCGACTTTCTGGCACAGCAGACCAGGGATGAGATCGAGCTGATCAACTGCCCTGCGTACCTGGAAACCTGGATCGCCCGGGAGAGTTGAAACTAGCCCGGCGGCTCGGCGACGACCAGTACCGCCGCGGATACAGCGTGGCGAACGCCATCAATCGTAGTACCGAAGATCAAGTCTTTCAGGCCGGTGTGGCCGTGCGCGCCCATCACCACGAGATCGGGCTGGAGAGCGCGCGCAGCGCGTATGATTTCGGCCCGCGGACTGCGTCCATGAACAATCCTGAGGTCGGCTTCCAGGCCGCTTCGTTTCAGGGAACCCACGATGTCTTCGAGGTACTCCTGGCCCGTGGAGACTTCCGCTGTTGACGCCAGCGGCCCGAACAACTGGCTGGTGGCCCCTTCCTCGACGTGCAGCAGATGAATCGTGGCTCCATGCAGTCGCGCCATCGCCGCGGCGTGGGCCACTGCGGCGCGATCTCGATCGGAATGGTCCAGCGGGACCAGGATGGTGCGGTACTTGAGCGCTGGAAGATCGGTTGCCACGGCGGCGCCGGGATGACTGGCCGGGATGGCCTGAGGGCGGGGACGGGCGAATGTCACCCAGCCGAGCAGCACGACTACGCCCAGCACCACGGGAACGACCAGCCACGCTCGCCACGACGCCTCGGAAACCCATGGAATGATTTCGTTGGCGGCCAACCGGAAATTCAGGACGATAATGAGCGCGGCACAGCTCCACGCCAGAATATTGACCCAGGTGCGGTTGGCGAACTCGCCCATGCGGCTGCGATCGCTGGTGAAGCGGATGAGAGGAATGATGGCGAAGGGAAGCTGCATGCTCAGGATTACCTGGCTGAGAATGAGCAGGCGGTAGGTGCCCTGATCGCCGCTGTTGTAAACCGTCACCACCGCCGGCACGATCGCCACCGAACGCGTGATCAAGCGGCGCAGCCATGGGCGCACGCGCAAGTTCAGAAATCCTTCCATGACGATCTGTCCGGCGTAAGTTCCCGTCAACGTGGAAGATTGTCCGCTGGCCAGCAGCGCGATCGCAAACAACGCACTGGCAAAGGCTGTTCCCAGCAGCGGAGCGAGCAGCTGGTGCGCCTGTTGAATCTCGGTGACCACCGTCCCGCTTTTGAAGAATACGGCGGCGGCGAGCACCAGGATCGAGGCGTTCACGATCAACGCGCCGTTCAGCGCAACGAACGAATCGATGAAGTTGTAGCGGCAGGCAATTTTCTTTTCCGCCGAAGTCTTGCCGATACGCCGCGTCTGCACCAGTGCGGAATGCAGATAGAGGTTATGCGGCATCACGGTCGCGCCCAGCATGCCGATGGCGATGTACAGGCTGGAGTCGTTCAGGCGCGGGACTAATCCCGATGCAACCGCGCTAAAGATCGGCTTGGCGAACCACAGCTCGACCAGAAAGCATCCCGTCACAATCAGCACCAGCGACAGGATGATGGCTTCCACCAGGCGAATGCCGTAGCGGGTGAGCCATAGAACCAGAAATGTGTCGAGCGCGGTGAGCAGAACACCGGTGGTCAGGGGAATGTGAAACAGAAGATTCAGGCCGATGGCCGCGCCCAGCACCTCGGCGAGGTCGCACGCGGCGATGGCGACTTCGCACAGCATCCACAAGGAGTTCGAAACCGCGCGCGGATACGCTTCACGGCAGGCCTGTGCCAGATCGCGTCCGGAGACGATGCCCAGACGGGCGGAGAGCGTCTGGAGCAGAATCGCCATGGCGTTGGACAGCACCAGAACCCACAGAAGCTGGTAGCCGAAACGCGCGCCGCCCTCCAGGTCGGTCGCCCAATTCCCGGGATCCATGTAGCCGACGCTGACCAGGTACGCCGGTCCGGCGAAGGCA
>Ga0310810_10001579_pt1 | contig 24036 bp, 29 predicted proteins | sample NCmetagenome_FD_207641 | JGI IMG/M metagenome (GOLD analysis project Ga0310810, IMG submission 207641) | Soil microbial communities from experimental microcosm in Duke University, North Carolina, United States - NC | ecosystem: Engineered > Artificial ecosystem > Soil microcosm > Unclassified ... | reverse complement strand
GCTCTGACCTAAATAGTCGGGCGCGCCACCCCGGCTCCCGTCGTCGCGACGATTGCGTTCGCGCGGCCGGCGCGGCTAGGATAGCGCCGCGTGAAGGCCGGGGGGATCGCCGTTCTCGTCGCACTGCTGGTGCTCGGCGCTACGAGCATGTCGGCCGCACAGGGATTGTTCGGCGCAACGCAGGATCCCGTCGCGGGCGAAAAGCTCTTCAAGGCGAAGGGCTGCGTGCGCTGCCACGCCGTCAACGGCGCCGGCGGCAGCGTCGGCCCGGACCTCGCGCGCGTCGCCCGACCGCATACATTCTTCGACCTCGCCGCCGCGCTGTGGAATCACACGCCGAAGATGGCGGCGCGCATGCGGCAGCTCGGCGTCTCGCGGCCGCAGCTCGACGCTCGCGAGATCGGCGACCTCGCCGCGTATCTCTACACGCTCAACTACTTCGATCGCCAGGGCGACGCGACCGCCGGTCACCGGCTCTTCGCCGAAAAGCATTGCGCGGAATGCCACGCCGTCGGCCGCAGCGGCGCGCGTGATGGCGGTGGGCCGGACCTCACGGCGCTCGCCGCGTACGGGTCGCCGATCGGCATCGCGAGCGCCATGTGGAACCACGCGGCCAAGATGAGCGCGCGAATGCAGCAGCGAGGCATTCCTCGCCCGACGTTTCAGGGCTCCGAGCTGCTCGACCTCATCGCGTACCTAAAGTCGGCCGCGCCGAAGGGCCGCCACGTCGAGGTGTACGTGCTGCCGGGCAACGCGGGCAACGGGCGGCTGCTGTTCGCGGACAAGCGGTGCGTCGTGTGTCATCCGCTCGTGCGGCGCGGAGACGAAGAAGGTCCCGATCTCATCGAAGGCCAGGCGCAGAAGAGCCTCACCGAGTTCGCGACCGCCATGTGGAACAAGGCCCCGCGGATGCTTCAGTCGATGGAGGGCAAGCAAATCGCACCCCCCAGCCTGCGGCCCGACGAGATGTCCGACCTCGTCGCCTATCTGTACTCGGTTCGATACTTCCGGCAGTCCGGCGACGTCCGCCGCGGCGTGCTCGTCGCGGTGAACACCGGGTGCCTCGACTGCCACGGACTCTACGGCGAGCGAGGCAAGCCCGCGAGCGATCTCACGCAGGCGAAGAATCTCGACGCGCCGGGCGGGGTGCTGGCCGCGCTGTGGAACCACACGTTCGTGGACGACCCACGGCCGGCGAAGGACCGGCGGCCCTGGCCGACGTTCCGCGGTGACGAAATGGCCGATCTGATGGCGTACCTGCGAACACTGAAGCGTCAGCCTTGAGAACGCTCGCCGTCGCCTTCGTGCTCGTTCTGTCCCTGACCGGCACGGGCGCCGCGCAGGCGCTGTTCGAGGAGGCTCAGGACCCGATGGCGGGCTCGCGCGTCTTCGGTACGAAAGGCTGCGTGCGCTGCCATTCCATCAACGGCATCGGGGGCAAGGTCGGCCCCGATCTGGGACGCACGGAGCGGCCGCGCTCGTTCTATCACCTGGCGGCGGAGCTGTGGAACCACGCCCCGCGAATGGCCCAGCGCATGCGCGAGCTGAACATCCCGCGTCCGCGCCTCGACGCGCGCGAGAGCAGCGACCTCGTGGCGTTTCTGTTCACCGCGAATTATTTCGATCCTCCCGGTGACTCGAACGCCGGCCGTCGACTCTTCACCGAGAAGCGTTGTATCGCGTGCCATCAGCGCGGCGGGGTGGGCGGCGTGGTCGGCCCCAACCTCGACAATCTCGGGTCGCGCGTCACACCGACGTACGTCGCGGCCGCGATGTGGAACCACGGCCCACAGATGGCGGCCGTGATGCGGGCGCGGAAGATCTCGCGCCCGACGTTCAAGCCCGGCGAGCTGCGCGACCTGCTGGCGTTTCTCGCGACGTCGCCGACCACGGGGGACGAGCCGGTGTACGTGCTGCCCGGTGACGCCGAGCGTGGGCGGCGCGACTTCAACGACAAGCTGTGTGTCGAGTGCCACAGCGTTCGCGGTGTCGGCGGCAAGGTCGGCCCCGACCTCGCGAATCGCGCGCTCTCCGCGAGCGTGATCGACTTCGCCGCACTCATGTGGAACAAGGCGCCGCTGATGGAGGCGGCCATGAAGAACCGCGCGATCCCGATGCCGCAGCTGCAGCCGGGGGATGTCGCGGACCTTCTGGCCTACCTGTATTCGGTTCGGTACCTCGGTTCGGTCGGTGATACGCGGCGGGGCGCCGCCGTGGCCGAGGCGAAAGGCTGCAACGCGTGTCATGCCGCGGGCAAGGGCACGGATCTGCGGCGGACGGCCGGAACGTCGTCGGCGGCGATTCTCGCCTCGCTCTGGAACCACAGCTTCCTCGGCGACCCGAACGCGCGTATCGCGCCATCGTCGCCGATCACCGACACGGAGATGCTCGACCTCATGGCCTTTCTGCAAGCCGGCCGCTGACGTGATGCGCTCGGGGCGACTCGTGATCGGCGCGATGACACTGGGTCTGGCAGCCACCATCGGCGGCGGCACCGTCAGGGCGCAGCAGCCTTCGGCGCCGGCCGCGCCGACGACGCGCAGCGCCCCGACGCCACCGGCCGCGCCGAAGGAAGGCTGTCCGGCGTGTCATCTCGAAACCGGCGACGAGCGGCTGGCCAAGCCCGTGCGTGCGTACGCCGACGACATTCATCGCGCGAAAGGCTTCGGCTGTGTCGCGTGTCACGGCGGCGACAGCAACGAAGCCGGCATGGAGGCGATGGATCCCGCCAAGGGATACATCGGCAAGCCCGAGCGCGCACAGATTCCTCAGGTGTGCGGACGGTGCCACTCGGACGCGCGGTTCATGAAGCAGTACAACCCGTCGCTACGCGTCGATCAGGTGGCCGAATACGCGACCTCGGTGCACGGGCGCAAGCTGCGCGAGCAAAACGATCCCAAGGTCGCCACGTGCGTGAGCTGCCATCCGGCGCACACGATCCGGCCGAAATCGGATCCGGCCTCGACCGTCCACCCGCTGCACGTCGCCCAGACGTGTGCGAACTGCCACGCCAACGCCGCGTACATGGCCGGCCGGAACATCCCGACCGATCAGCTGCAAAAGTACACGCAGAGCGTGCACTGGAACGCGATGTCGGTGAAAGGCGATCTGTCGGCGCCGACGTGCAATTCGTGCCACGGCAACCACGGCGCCGCACCTCCCGGCGTGTCGTGGGTCGGCAACGTGTGCGGTCAATGCCACACCGTGATGAACGACCTCTACGCGAAGAGCGTCCACGCCAAGGCGTTTCAGCAGATGGGCACACCCGGGTGCGCGACGTGCCACGACAACCACGCGATCAAGCACGCGACCGTGGAAATGGTCGGGCTGACGGAGGGCGCGGTGTGCGCGACCTGCCACAGCAAGGACGACGCCGGCGGCAAGGCCGCGGCCGGTATGCGCGAGACGCTCGATGCGCTTCGTAGCGAGCACGCGCGCGCCGCCGGGATCCTGCAGCAAGCGGAGCACGCCGGGATGGAAGTGAGCCAGCCGCGCGTCGACCTCACCGGGGCCAACGACGCGTTCGTCAAGGCGCGCGTGGCGGTGCACACGGCGAGCCTCGAGGCGGTGCGCAAGGAGGCCGAGGTCGGCCGCGGGATCGCGACGAAGGCGTACGCGCGCGGCGTCCGGGCGCTGGACGAGCTGAAGTTCCGCCGGCAGGGGCTGGTGGTGTCGCTCGTCATCATCGTGCTGCTCATCGCCGGCCTCGTGCTGAAGATCCGACAAGTCGACCGGGAGCGGCGGTATACCGCGCAGCATTCGATGCCGAGACGCGAGGAGATCTGAGCGTGGAATCGACCATGGAACCGGTGCCGACACGACGAAGCTTCGTCAACTGGCTGCTCGGCACGAGCGCGGGCGCGTTCGTGCTCTCCGTGCTCTACCCGATCAGCCGATATCTGGTGCCGCCGCCGGCGGGCGAGTCGAGCGCGGCGTCGGTGGTCGTGCCCGTCAAGGCCGACGAGATCAAGCCGAACACCGGGCAGATCTTCAAGTTCGGCAGCAAGCCCGCCATTCTCGTGCGGACGGCCGCCGGCGAGCTGCGCGCCTTCACGGCGGTGTGCACCCACCTGAACTGCACGGTGCAGTACCGTCCCGACCTCGGCGAGATCTGGTGCGCCTGCCACAACGGCCACTTCGATCTCAACGGCCACAACGTCTCGGGTCCGCCGCCGCGACCACTCGATCCCTACGTCGTCAACGTCCGCGGCACGCAGATCGTCGTGAGCAAAGGGGTCTGAGCATGCCGTCCACCGCCCCGACGCGCGGGCGACTGTGGTCGTGGCTCGAGGAGCGGGTCGGCCTCAGCGACTTCGAGGCGCTGGCGCGCCACAAGCAGGTGCCGATCCACCGCCATCGCTTCTGGTACTACTTCGGCGGCATGACGCTGTTCCTCTTCGGCGTCCAGGTCACCACGGGGATCCTGCTGCTCCTCTATTACCGTCCGAGCGCCGAGGAAGCGTACGAGTCGGTGCAGTTCCTCATGGCCGAGGTGCAGTTCGGCTGGCTGATCCGTTCGATTCACGCGTGGTCGGCCAACCTCATGATCCTCGCTCTGTTCATCCATCTGTTCAGCGTGCTGCTGCTCAAAGCGTATCGGCGGCCGCGAGAGATCACGTGGATGTCCGGCGTCGCGCTGTTCGGCGTCTCACTCGGCTTCGGGTTCACCGGCTACCTGCTGCCGTGGAACGAGCTCGCCTACTTCGCAACGAAGGTCGGCACGGAGATCACCGGCGCCGTCCCGGTCGTGGGTCATTTCATGCTGAGGCTGCTGCGCGGTGGCGACGACGTGACGGGTGCGACGCTGACCCGCTTCTACGGGATCCACGTCGCGATCTTGCCCGCCGTCGTCATGCTCATCCTCGGCGCGCACCTCTTTATGGTGCAAAAGCACGGGATGAGCGTGCCGCCGGGCGTGGACCGCGAAGGCGGGCCGCGCCGCACGATGCCGTTCGTGCCCGACTTTCTGCTCCGCGACATGGTCGGCTGGCTGTCCGCGCTCGCCGTGCTCGCCCTGCTCGCCGCGATCCTGCCCGCCGAGCTCGGCAAGAAGGCGGACCCGTTCGCCCCGGCGCCGATCGGCATCAAGCCCGAGTGGTACTTCATGTTCATGTTCCAGACGCTCAAGTACCTGCCGAGCCGGATCCTCGGCATCGAGGGCGAAATCGTCGGCATCCTCGGGTTCGGCCTCGGGGGCCTGTTCCTGCTGGTGCTGCCGTTCCTGGACCGGCGCGCGGAGCGAGGTAGCCGCGCCAGTCTCTTCACCTGGATCGGGATCGGGATTATCGTCTACGTGATTGTATTGACGTACCTCGGCTATACCGCGAGCCCGACGAAGTGAGGTCGGACCGCACCGCCGTGACCACTCAGCGTGGAGGTGCCTCCGTGTCAGCCCATCGTCCGTGGACCATCGCCGTCGTCGTCATCGTCGTGCTGGCGGCCTTCGCCGCCTCCGGCACCGCCCAGGTCAAGATTCCTGCCGACTTCAGCTTCGAGCAGGGCAAAGACAGTCCCGGGCCGGTGACCTTCAGCCACGAGAAGCACAAGCAGAACGCCGAGAAGTGCACCGTCTGTCACACGAAGGTCTTCAAGATGAAGAAGGGCGCCGACGCGCCGCTCACGATGGAGCGGATGAAGAGCGGCGAGCTCTGCGGCACCTGCCACAACGGCAAGACCGAGACCGGCGGCAAGGTGGCCTTCACCGTGGACGACAAGGCCAACTGCGAGAAGTGCCACAAGAAATGAGATGAGCGCCGCCGGACGCCGACTCGCGTCCGCGCTGGGTCTCGCCGTCGCCGTTGCCTGCGCATGGTCGGCGACGGCGGCCGCCCAGCCGGCCGGCGACGTCGAGCGTGGTCAGCGCGTGTTCGTCATCAAGCAGTGCGCGCACTGTCACCGATCCGCTGAGCCCAAAGGCGTGGGCCCCTTGCTCGACGCGCTGCAGCGGCCGCAGGGCGCGTACGAGCTGTCCGGGCGGCTCTGGAACCATGCGCCGGCGATGTTCACGGTGCTCCTGCAAGAGGGGCTGTCGTGGCCGGGGATCTCCGAACCGGAGATGAGCGACCTCATGGCCTATCTGAAGGCCGATCCCGCGCGCGATCCCAAGCCCGACCCCCGCCGCGGACAGGTCCTCCTCGTGGGCAAGGGATGTCTCAAGTGCCATGCGTTCCGACGCGAGGGCGCGCGCATCGCTCCGGACCTCGCCGACATGACGGACGACTACGCGCCTCCGTCGCGCTGGGCGTCGCGGATGTGGGCCCACACGCCGCGCATCTCGCAGAAGGCGATCGAGCTCGGCATCCCTTACCCGCGGTTCACGGACGACGAGATGACGCACCTGCTCGGCTTTTTGAGGACAGGTCGACCGGCCCGATGAGCGCGGCCCGCTCCCGCCGCCGACACACCGCGGCCGCCGCGCTCGTCGGCGTGCTGATCGCGGTGGCGCCTGCGACGGCGCAGTCGCCCGTGCCACCGCCCGATTTCCAGATTCCCAAGGCGGAGACGAGTCCGGGGACCGTCACGTTCAGCCACGCCCGTCATATGGCCGCGGTCGGCAAGTGCAGCCTCTGCCACATGCGCGATCTGAAGATGAAGCGCGGCGCGTCGGGGATCACGCTCGCGGGAAAACAGGAAGGCAAGTTCTGCGGCGCCTGTCACGACGGCAAGCCCGGCCCCGGTGGCCGGCCCGTCTTCGCGATCGATGAGTGCGATCGGTGCCATCGCGACTGAACGCGGCGGTCGCCACCGTCGCGGTGGTCGTCGCCGTGCTGGGACTCGGCATCGCGGCTGCGCAGACACCGCCGCGAGACTTCACGATGCCGCGAGCGGAGTCGAGTCCCGGCACGGTGACGTTCAGCCACACGTCACACGCGGTCGTCGGCACCTGTACGACGTGTCACGCGAAAGAATTCAAGATGAAGCGCGGCGCGTCGGGGCCGATCACGCTGGCCGCCAAGCAGGAGGGAAAGTTTTGCGGCGCCTGCCACGACGGCAAACGCGCGTTCGGTGGGCGCGTGGCGTTCGCCATCGACGAGTGCGAGCGTTGTCACCGCGACACCCCCGAGCCCCCGAAGACCGCGGCACCGCCGGCGACAGCCGCTGCCCCAACGCCGCCGCCGGGCGCACGCTTGCGGTCACCATCCACAGCGGGAAAGGCGCCGTCAGCGCCCGACGCGAGCGAGTGCCTGGCGTGTCACGGCGACGCAAGCCTCAAGCGCGAGGCAGCGCGACCCGGCCGCGGCGCCTCCGTCCACGTGGATCCCACAGTACTCGCGGCCTCGCCGCACGCGAGCCTGTCCTGCGTGCAGTGCCATCGCAGGGCGACCGTGCCGCACGACGCGACGCTTCCGCGCGTTCGCTGCGCCGACTGCCACGCCGAGCCGCCGAAAACGCTCGCCGCCGGCGCGCACGGCGGACCGTCGGGCCCCGCGTGCACCACCTGCCACGGCACGCACGACATCAAGCGCCCGGCCGTGATGGGCATCCAGCGCTGCGCCGCGTGCCACGGTCGGGAGGTCGCCGCGTACAGCGACAGCATCCACGGGCGTGCCCGCACCGCCGGCGACAAAGAGACGCCGACGTGCGTGTCGTGTCACGGCGGCAGTGTGCACGCCGCGCGACCCAAGACCGACCCCGCCTCGCCGGTGTATCCGCTGCGTCTGCCGCAGACGTGCGCGCAATGCCACGCCGATTCCGAGCTCGCGCAGCGCCACGGAATCAAGGCCGGCAATGTGTATCAGATGTACATGGACTCGATCCACGGGCGGGCGCTGAGCCGAAGCGGCCTGCTCGTCGCGGCCAACTGCTCCGATTGCCACACGGCGCACGCGATCAAGCCGAAGAGGGACAACGCGTCCACCGTGTTCCGCGCGAACGTGCCCGCGACGTGCGGCCGCTGCCACGCCGGTATCCGCGCGGAGTATGCGCGCTCGATCCACGGCCGGCGTTTGGCCGCCGGCGATCCGGCGGTGCCCGTGTGCACCGACTGCCACAGCGCGCACCAGATCCGCCGGGTCGATGCGCCGCCCTGGCAGCTCGATGTCGTCCGTGAATGCGGGTCGTGCCACGAGGAGTCGCTGCGGACGTACCGCGATACCTTCCACGGGCAGATCACGCAGCTCGGCGGCGCGCGCGCCGCGAAATGCGCGGACTGCCACGGCGCGCATGACATTCTCCCCGCGGCGGATTCCGCCTCGCGCGTGTCCGTCACCCGGCGCGTGGAGACCTGCCGCCAATGCCATCCGGCCGCGAACTTCGCGTTCACGCAGTTCCATCCGCACGCCGATCCGCACAATCGCGCCCGGTTCGCGACGCTCTACTGGGTGTGGCTCGGCATGACGGGACTCCTCGCCGGCACGTTCGGGTTCTTCGGCTTGCACACGCTGCTGTGGCTTCCACGATCGCTCGTGGAGCGTCTGCGCCGCCGCCGTCATCACGACGACGACAGCGCGTGAGCAGATATTATTTCCGGCTGAACCTGTACCACCGCATCCTGCACGGGATGGTCATCACATCGTTCCTGGGCCTGGCGCTCACGGGTCTTCCGCTGAAGTATTCCGCCACCGGCTGGGGCCGCACGTTGTCGACGGCGCTCGGCGGACCGTTCGTCGCCGGCTACCTGCATCGCGTGTTCGCGGTGGTGACCTTCCTCTACTTCGCCCTGCATCTGGGGTATGTCGCGCGACTCGTGCTTCGCCGCGACGGCGGCGTTTTCTGGGGACCGATGTCGATGGTGCCCCAGCCCCGCGATGCCGTGCAGCTGTATCAGCACGTCCGGTACTTCCTCGGCCTCGGCCAGCGGCCGCGGTTCGATCGCTGGACGTACTGGGAGAAGTTCGATTACTGGGCGGTGTTCTGGGGGATCGCGATCATCGGATCGTCGGGGCTTCTGCTCTGGTTCCCGACGTTCTTCGCGCGCTGGCTGCCGGGGTGGATCTTCAATATCGCGATCATCGTGCACAGCGACGAGGCGCTGCTGGCGGTGGGCTTCATCTTCACGATCCATTTCTTCAACGCCAACCTCCGCCCGGAGAAGTTTCCGATGGATCCCGTGATCTTCACCGGACGCATTGACGAGGAAGACTTCCGGCGCGATCATCCCGCGGAGTTCGAGCGCCTGAACACCGAGGGCCGCCTGGTATCGCTAGCCGCCGATCCGCCGCCGCGCTGGCTGCGCAACTTCTCGAGGGTGATCGGATTCACCGCGCTCGCCACCGGCCTCGTGCTCGCCTATCTGATCGTGCTGACGGCGCTGCGATGGGGCGCGGCCTGACGCCATGAGCGACACCGGCACGCCGCGACGCCGCAGGTGGTGGCCGTGGGGCACGGCCGGCACGATCGTCGCGATCGTGATCGGCATCGCGCTCTTGGGCTCGGCGGGGGCCGGGCTGTGGCACCTGTCCTCGAGCCCGATGCTGTGTAACTCGTGCCACATCATGCGGCCGTACGTGCAGGCGTGGCGAGGCTCGAAGCATCACAACGTTGCCTGCGTGCAGTGCCACTATCCGCCGGGTCTGCGCGACACGATCTGGGTGAAGTATCAGGCGCTCACGCAGGTGGTGAAGTGGGCCACCCAGACGTACTCCTCGAAGCCGTTCGCGGAGGTCGAGGACGGCTCATGCCTGCGCTCCGGGTGCCACGATCAGCGGCTCCTGCAGGGCAAGGGCAAGGTCCCGTTCAAGCGCGGCATCATCTTCGATCACACGCCGCACCTGACCGGTGAGCGACGGGGCCGACAGCTGCGCTGCACCTCGTGCCACTCGCAGATCGTCGTCGGCACCCACATCGAGGTGACGGAGTCGACCTGCTTCCTCTGCCACTTCAAGGGGCTCAAGACCTCGCGCACGTTCACTCCGATCGGCGGATGCACGGGCTGTCACCTTCCGCCCAAGGGCGACATCAAGGTCGGCGCCACGACGTTCAACCACGACCAGGTGCTGAGCCGCGGTATCCAGTGCCAGAGCTGTCATCTCAACGTCGCACAGGGCGACGGCGAGGCGCCGCGTGAGCGCTGCTTCAGCTGCCACAACCAGGTCGAGAAGCTCGCGAAGTACCCGGACACGCCGTTCATCCACGACTTCCACGTCGCCCGGCACAACATCGAGTGCGCGCGCTGCCACACCGAGATCAAACACCGCTTGCCGCCGCGCGCGACGCCGACGACCGCGGCGCTGGGGCCGGAGACGGAGCCGCGACGGTGATCGTGCGGTTCGTGTTGCTGGTCGTTGCCCTGGGGCTCCTCGTCACGCCGACGGCGGCCCAGCACCCGACACTGACACCGCCGCCGCCGGCGGAGACGCCGTCCGGGCCCGCGCAACCGCCGGAGCTCGACTGTCGTGGCTGCCACATCGGCGAGCACCGGGGCATCGTGCGGATGTTCCGGGGCACCGGCGGCCGCGGCGTGCCCGCGAACCCGAGCACGATGGCCCAGGCCCGTCTCGAGTGCATCGCCTGTCACGTGGCGCCCAAGGAGGAGCCCGCGCGCGAGAGCGTGATCGGGCAGTCGTTCCGGCCGAGCGAGCGCGCGTGTGTGGGCTGCCACGACGCGCGTTACGGCCCAATCTTCACGCGCTGGCGCGAGAGTATGGCCACGATGCACGGTGTCGTATCCGCACGCGCGGCCGTGGCGCGGAAGGCGGTCGATGGCGCCGGCGCGCGGCCGGGCATGGCGGAAGCTCGCCGGCTGCTGGATGACGCGGATTTCAACGCCCGCTACGTCGCGCTGGCCCGCGGCGCGCACAATGTCTTCTACGCGGGAGCGCTGCTGCTCCGGGCCAACGAGTGGGTCGATCGCGCAGCCACGCTGGCCGGCGCGCCGCGACCGCCCGGCGACGATGCGCTCGTGCGCGGCGGCTACTGCGCGGCGCTCTGTCACGAGCCGCTCGGCGTGAAGGTCAAGGAGATCGTCACCTTCCGCGGCCGCCCCCTCCCCCACGCGCGCCACGCGACCGAGCTGGGCGCGACGTGCACGACGTGCCACTCGGCGGAGGCGCACAAGAAGCTGGCCGCTACCGCGACGACCTGCAGCACGTGCCATCACAACCCGCAGAACGAGCGGTGCGAGGGCTGCCATCGCGATCAGAGCGCGTTCTACCGCGGCACACTGAAGACTCCGCTCGCGCCCGTGGCGCCGAACGTGATGGCGAGCGCCGTCACCTGTACGAATTGTCACGACTTCTCCAAGCCGAAGCCCCGAGCGGCAATCGCAGGAGCGTGCACCGGCTGTCACGAGCCGACGTATCTGCCGCTGCTCGCGGAGTGGACGAAGGGAGCGAGCGACGTGAAGGCCGCGGCGGACAGCGTCGCGGCCGCCGAGCAGGTGGTCGCCGCCGCGCACCGTGCGGGTCGCCGGACGCCCGAGGCCGACGCGCGCCTCAAAGAAGCGCGCCAGGCGCTGGCGCTCGTCCGCGCCGGCGGCGTCGCGCACAACCCGGTCACCGCGTTCACGCTGCTCGCGCGGGCCCGCGACGCGACGAACGACGCGAAGACTCGCGCGGCACGTCCGTGAGTCGCCATCCGTCGCGTCGGCCGCCACCACCGATCACGACCGACCGGCTCGTCGCTGTCATGGCGGCGGCCGCGCTCGCGATCTCGCTGTACCTGACGGCCACCCAGCTCGGCGGCCGTCATGCGCTGTTCTGCGAGCAAGGCGGTGGCTGCGACGTCGTCCAATCGAGCCGGTGGGCGACGTTCCTCGCGGCGCCGACGGCTGCCTGGGGCGCCGTGTACTTCGCGGTGGTGCTGGTGCTGGCCTATGCCGGCTTCACCGCACGCCGCTGGCTCGTCGCATTCGTCCTCGCCGCGATCGGCGTCGGCTTCACCGGCTACCTCACGTCGGTCGAGCTGTTCGTGCTGCGCGCGATCTGCCCGTACTGCCTGGCGGTCGCGGCACTGGCGATTGCGATGCTGGTCGCGCTGGTGCTCCGGCGCCCACACGCGGTGGGCAATCGAGCCTGGGGCCGGCCCGCGCGGCTCGTCCTGATCGGCGTCATCGCCGCACTTGCGACGGTCGGGGTCAGCGCCGGCGCGTTCCTGGCCGAGACGCCGCGCGAGGCGTCGAGCCGGCAAGAGGCCGTCGCGCGGCATCTCAAGAGCGCCGGCGCCGTGTTCTACGGCGCCTATTGGTGACCCGCGTGCGCCGAGCAAAAGGCCCGGTTCGGGTCTGCCGCGTCCCAGCTACCCTACGTCGAGTGTGATCCGCGCGGCGCCGGCGCCGATCCCGCGCGCTGCGAGCGCATGGGGATTCGCCGTTATCCGACCTGGATCATGCGCGGCGAGCGCTACGAGGGCGTGCTGAGCGTCGACGAGCTCGCCCGCATGTCGCAGTTCGAGCAACCTCGATCGTAATTCGCGCACGCTGCAGTGCGTGCGCACCTCAACCGCGGCTGTAGTGCGAATGAACTATTGCCGTTTACCGCGCGTTCCGAATATCATGCGCGCGAACCTTCGTCCCTTGTCACGTGCACCTCGGGGGTGAGCATGCCGGCGCAGCATGATCGTGCCTTCGGCAGCATGGTGGCGGTCGCAATACTCGCCGTCCTCGCACTTGTCCTTCTGATCCCGGCGTCATCGGTCGCCCAGCCAAAGACCGACGCGCCGGACGCGAAGCTTCCTCCCGGCTATGTCGGCCCGGATACCTGCAAGAGCTGCCACGAGGAGGCGCATCGGAGCTTCGAGTCGACGAAGATGGGGATCATCATGCTGAAGCACCCGCGCGACGCGCGGGAACGGCTCGGCTGCGAGGGCTGTCACGGCCCCGGCGAAGCGCACGCGAGCGCCGGCGGCGGCAAAGGCGTCGGCGGGATGATCACGTTCGCCAGGAACGACAAGACGCCCGTCGCGACGCGCAACGCCGTGTGTACGTCGTGCCACAACAAGGGTCCGCACCTGTTCTGGAAAGGCAGCAGCCACGAGTCGCGCGACGTGGCGTGCACGAACTGCCACCGGATCATGGAGAAGACGACGGCGACGGCCCAGCTGGCGCGCGAGACCGTCATCGACACGTGCGGCCAGTGCCACACCAAGCAGAAGGGCCAAACGCTGCGAAGCTCCCACATGCCGCTGCGCGAAGGCAAGATGACGTGCACGTCCTGCCACAACCCGCACGGTACGATCGCCCCCGCGCTGCTGAAGGAGCCGACGCCGAACGCCACGTGCTTCAACTGCCACGCGGACAAGCGCGGGCCGTTCCTGTGGGTGCACGCACCGGTCAACGAGAGCTGCTCGAACTGCCACGACCCCCACGGCTCCAACCACGAGCGGATGCTCAAGGTCGCCAAGCCGCGGCTCTGCCAGCAGTGCCACATCGAGTCGCGACATCCCACAAGCCCATACGGACGTGACACGGGCTCGTTGAAGTTCGTCATGGGACGGCAGTGCGCGAACTGCCACGTCAACATCCACGGCTCCAACCACCCGTCCGGATTCGCCTTCACCCGGTGAGGACACAGTCATGAAAGCGATCGCGATCGTGCACCTGGCGGTTGCTGCGCTGCTGCTGTTTTCCTGGCCGGCCACGGCGAAGGCGGCCACCGCCGATGACCTCATGCTCGGCGGCTTCAGCCTCTCGGGCGAAGTCGAGGCCGGCGTGCGCGAGTACATCGAGCGGCCGCCCGAGGGTCGCCGCTCCAAGTTCGAGGAGTACCGCGATATGCGGCCCGGGATGTATCTGGATCATCTCAGGCTGAGTGCGGTGCAGCCCGACAGCGGGTACGGAATGTCGCTGTACGGGACGAAGTGGGGCTTCGACGATCAGTACTACGACTTCCGTGTCGGACGGATCGGCCGCTGGGAGGCGTTTCTGCAGTGGGACCAGACACCGCACACGTACTTCACCGGCACCCGCTGGCTCGGAAACGGGGCGGATGGGGCGCAGTTCACGCTGCCGTTCCCCCGCCCCTCGCTCAACGCCCACAACTCCGCGCCGCAGCTCGATGACATCAGCATGCGGACCGACACCGGGCGGATCGGCTTCAAGCTCACACCGTCGCCCGATCTCGACATCACGACCACGTATCAGGTGATCCACCGCCACGGCGAGCGCGACTTCAGCATGTCGTTCGGCAGCCCCGGGAGCAACTTCTGGAACATTCTCGAGCCGATCGACCAGACGATCCACGACTTCCGCATCGGCTTTGCGGTCGCGCGCGAGCAGTGGCAGGCGCAGTTCGGTTATGCGTTCTCGTACTTCGCGAACGGCAACCGGTGGGTCCGTGCGGACAACCCGTGCTTCCCGGGGGCGCCGGCGGGCTGCGCTGCCGCCGACTTCGCCGCGGGCTCGCCGGCGATCGGTCAGACGTCCCTGGCGCCCGACAACATGGCGCACACGGTCACCGTGGGTGCCGGTGTGAACCTGCCGCTCCGCACTCGGATCAACGGCGCGGTCACCTATTCACTCTATTTGCAGAACGAGCCGTTCCTGCCCCACACAATCAACCCCGCGATCGCCTCTCCGCTTCTCACGTTACCGGAGGACAGCCTGCACGGGACCGTGCACAACTTCATCGGTAACCTGACGGCAACGTCGCGTCCGTTCGGATCCCTGCCGCTGACGCTGACCGGGAAATATCGGCTTCACGAGTACCTCGACGATTCCAGCCAGATCACGTTCTCGAATCTCGTCCTGAACGACAAGACACTGGAGACGGATCCGCGCCGTGCAGGGCGCTGGAGCTGGATGCGGCAGAACGCTGACCTCGACGCGAAGTACCAGGTGGTCGACCCGGTGGCGTTGACTCTCGGGGTGGGATGGGAGCGATGGGATCGGAACCGGCACCGCGAGGTTCCGGTGAGTGACGATTTCACCGGCAAGGTGGCGCTCGACGTGACGCCGTGGGACTGGCTCCTCGCCCGGCTCACATACCGGCCGTCGTGGCGGCGGATCGAGAATTACAACTCGCGCGCCCACTCCGAGCACACCGTGGAGGAGGATCCGGTCGCCGCGCTCCAGGGCCAGTCGGTGTTGCTGCGGAAGTTCGACGAAGCCGAGCGCAATCGTCAACGCGTCGACGCGCTGCTGCAGTTCACACCGGTCGACACCCTCACGATCTCGCCGACGTTCGGGTATCGCTGGGACGACTACATCGACTCGCGCCTGGGCCTGCAGAACGAGCACGCCTGGAACGCGGGCATCGATGTCTCCTGGAGCCCGACCCAGCGCGTCGTGTTCAACGCCACCTATAGCCATGAGCAGAGCAAGCAGGAGATGCGGTCGCGGAGCCGCCCGGTCGACGCGGCGGGCAACACGTTCGACTTCCCCGATTTCGACTGGGTATCAAACATCACCGACACGATCGACAGCATCACGCTCAGCGTGAAGACTGCCGTCATTCCGGGCAAGCTCGATTGGCTTGCGAACGCCAGCTACCAGTACGCGCTTGGCCGGGTTGACAACAATAACCCGATCCCACCGGCGTCCGGCACGGCGGCCCAGAACGCGACCGCGCGGACGCAGCTGTGGCCGGCCTTCGAGGACGAGCTGGTGCGCATCGAGACGGGGGTCCGCTACTATTTCACGCGGTCGTTGTCAGCGAGTGTCTGGTACGCGTTCGAAAGCTTCCACAAGCAGGACTGGCGCACCGACCAGCTCAATCCGTTCATGGGGCCGGACGCCGTGTGGATGGATAACAAGGACCGGAACTACACCGCGCACATCATCGGCGCGACGCTCGCGTACCGCTTCGGTCGGTAGCCCGGGGGTGCGCGGGCGCCGCGGTACTCGCGGCGCCCGCGCCGGCCCTCACGCCACGCGTGCGAGAGGCTGAGGACTGACCTCCACCGAGCGGATCTGAACCTTCCCCTCGGCCGAGAGCATCGCGAGGCACGAGCAGACCGCCGACGTCGACATCCCCAGCACCCTGGCGAGGCTGGCCGGATCACTCGGGCCCGCGGTCTTCAGGATTCCGAGGATCTCGCCGTCCAGATCGTCCCAGTAGCTCTCCATCATCGGCCTCCTCCTCATTACTGAACCGGGGGGTGCATCGGATGAGCCAAACCGCGACTTACTGAAGCGCCCGGAATCTCGGCGCTTTCGATGACGCTCGCGTGGGACGGCGACGCCGTGGTGTGGCGGTGACGGGACGACCGAGGCAACGATGCCTCAGTCGTGCGCACGAGCTCGGTCTCGAGCCCATGCATGTAGCACAAGACCCGCTTCCTTATATATGCGGCTGGCCGGCTGCACCGAGACATGGAGCGCTACGGCTCAGGCGCAGGCACGGCAGGCGCCCCACGCGGCCGGGGCGCTATCATGCCCGCCATGACCGCCAACGAGCTGGCCGCGTTCCTGACCGCCTCACCGGTGTTCGCGGGTGTCCCTGCGCGCGAGGTCGCCGCACTCGCCGCGGTCGCGCGTGAAGAAAGCTACCGCACGCGGGACTGGGTCTTCATGGAGGGCGAGCCGGCGGACTGGTTTTGCCTGGTGCGCGCGGGACGCGTGAAAATCCTGAGAGCGTCGCGCGGCGGCAAGGAAGTCGTGCTCGAGCTGCTCGGGCCCGGCGAGCCGTTCGGCGGCGTGGCCGTCATCGAGCGCCGCCCCTACCCCGCCTCGGCGCAAGCAACCGAGCCGACCGTCGTGCTGAAGATTCCGCGCGAGCCGATCGTCGCGCTCACCGAGCGGCACCCCAGCGTGATCCGCGAAATGGCACTGATGATCGGCCGCCGGCTCCGCGCGGCGCACGAGTCGGTCCGCTCGCTGGCCGGCGACCCGGTCGAGGCACGCCTGGCGGCGGCGCTGCTACGGCTGGCGGAGCGGGACGGCACGCGCGGTCCGCGTGGCATCACGCTGCCCTATCACCTGACGCGCCAGAGCTTGGCCGACATGACGGGCACGACAGTCGAGACGACCATCCGGATCGTGAGCCGATGGCAGAAAGATCGGCTCGTCGCCGACGACAACGGCCGGCTGCTGCTGGCCGACGCCGACGGGCTTCGGGCAATTGCGGAGGGCGAGCCCGACTGACGCCACTATGACCGCGCTCATATCGCCCGGGCGGCGCCGTGGTTATGCTCCGACCGAGGAGATTCACCGATGAGTCATTGCACGTGCGGATGCGCTCACGGCGCCACGCCACTCACTATCGCGCTGCCGACGATCGGCCCGGAGATGACGGTCGCGGAAGTCAAGGATCGGCCCGGTGCGCTGGACGTGCTCCAGCGTTTTGGGCTCAACCACTGCTGCGGCGCGCACCTGACGCTGCGCGAGTCGGCCGCGTCGGCCGGCGCGCCGCTCGACGACGTGCTGGAGGCGCTGGCCCGGGCCGGCGCGCGTTCGTGAGCCGGCGCCCATCGCCGGCGAGCGCGGCGTACGTCGCGACGCCAAGGCCCGCGGCTGTCGCCGCGATCCCCGCCGCCCGGCGCGTCGAGCTCGACGTGCGCGCCACGATCCAACGCGGCGAGGAGCCGTTCGCGGCGATCATGGCGGCGGTTGCCCGGCTCACTCCCGACGAGGTGCTGGTACTCCGCGCGCCCTTCGAGCCGGTGCCGCTCTACGCCGTCCTCGGAAAGCGCGGCTTCGCGCACTGGACGGAGCGCCGTGCGGACGACGATTGGGTTGTCTGGTTCTATCGCGGCGAGCCCACCGCGGCGCCGAGCACGAGCGCGCCGCCGGCGGGCGCCACGATCGACGTGCGAGGTCTCGAGCCGCCACAGCCGATGGTCGCCGTCCTCGAGCGGCTCGAAACGCTGGGGCGGGGTGAGCGTCTGACCGTCGTGCACGACCGCCGTCCGACCTTTCTCTACCCGCAGCTCGACGCGCGCGGATTCACACACAGCACCGACGAGCCCGAGCCTGGCGTGGTTCGCATCGTGATCGAGCGAGTCGGGCCCTGAACGCCACATCGCGCGCGCCCTCGCCGATGCTGCCGCTCGGCTTTCTCGCGGTGGCTGCGCTCGCCTTCGCGCTCGCCGCGCTCACGCTGCCCTGGATCGCCGGCGAGCTGAGCGGTCACTACTATCATCCGCGCATTCTCGCGCTGACCCACGCCCTGACACTCGGCTGGATCACGGTCACGATCCTGGGCGCTTCGTATCAGCTGATCCCGATCGTGCTCGAGCGGCCCGTGTGGAGCGAGCGGTTGGGCCGCTGGGAGCTCGCCGCCGTCACCGTCGGCATGCTCGGCGTGGTCGGTCACATGGCGATCGCATCGTGGCCGGGGCTGGTGTGGAGTGCCGGCCTCGTCGCCATCGGCGTGTTCGCCCACGTGACCAACACCGCACTCACACTGCGCGGGCTCGAGCGCTGGTCGTTCACGGCGGGCATGCTGGCGATGGGGTTCACGGGCCTCGTCCTCACCACGCTGTTCGGCGCCGCGCTCGGCATCGACCATGTGCGTGCGTTCCTGCCCGGAGATTTCTACGCGCGGCTGCATGCCCACGTGCATCTGGCGCTGCTCGGGTGGGTGCTGCCCGTCGTGCTCGGCGTGTCGTCGCACGTCTATCCGATGTTTCTGCTGACGCCCCATCCGAGCCGGCGCGTGGTCGCCGTGCAGACCACGGGGCTGGCACTCGGAGTGCCGGCCGTGGTCATCGGACTTCTCGTCGCGCCACCACTCGCCGCGGCGGGATCGCTGGCCATCGCGGCCGCCGTCGGCGCGCACGTCGGTTGGGTGGTCGCGGTCGTGCGCAGCAGTCGCCGGCCCGCATTCGACTGGGCGCTCCGATTCCTCGTCGCGGGGACGGCCTATCTCGTGGCCGCCACCGCAGTCGGCGTCGCGCTCGCGTTCGGCGTCGTCAGCGGCCCGCGCTGGGCGCTCGGCTATGGCGTACTCGTGCTGGGAGGCTGGGCGTCGCTCACGATCGTCGGCATGATGCTGAAGATCGTGCCGTTCCTCGTCTGGTATCGCGTCTACTCGCCCCTGGCCGGCCGCGCGCCGGTGCCCGGGCTGGCCGATCTGCGCTGGGCCGGCACGGAAGCCGTCGCGTTCGTCGCGCTCACCGCGGGCGTGGGCACGCTGGCCATCGCCGTCGGCATGGCCGACACGACCGCGATCCGCGCCGCCGCCGCGCTGGTGCTCGTCGGCGCGCTCGCCTTCGCGGCCACACTCGTCACCACGCTGCATCACTTGCTGCCGTGCCCGCTGCGCGCGGCGGTACGACCGTCATGACCACGCCGGCCACGCCAACGTCCGGTGTTACGCGCGCCGATATCGACGCCGCGCTCGACACCGTGCTCGACCCCGAGCTCGGCATGTCCGTCATCGCACTCGGGCTGGTCTACGGCGTGACGATCACCGGCGGCGACGTGCGGGTAACGATGACGCTCACCGCACCCGGCTGTCCGCTGCACGACGTCATGACGCAGTGGGTACGGACGGCGGTCGCGCGCGTGCCCGGCGTGGCGGCCGTCGACGTCGTGCTGACGTTCGACCCGCCCTGGACGCCCGACCGCATCCGCCGCTAACCCACGCGGCATTTCTCAGGCAAGCGGCAGGTCGGCCAATGCCGCCTTCGTTCCTCGCTCGCGCCGACCGGCTGATTCCCTGAGCGCACAAAGCTCGATTCGCTTATGGTCGTGAGCGTGAGACACGGATACGCGAGACGGCCAAATCTAGAGGCTGACGTGAGGAGCGCCCGGTGAATCGACGAGCGGCCGGCTACATCGTGTGGCTCGTTTCAGTCGTCATGACGGTCGCGTGGATCGTCGAATCGCTCACCGTCGGCCGCAGGTTCGTCTCGACTTATCTTGCTCCCATTGCCATCGCCGGCAGCATCGCATCCACATTCTTGATCGGGCGTACGTCACGAAGCCGATGGCCGCTGGTCGTCGGAGCAGCGGCCGGCGCCGTCGCCATGATCGTCGCCCTCGGGGTCTGGGCCGCGCACCGCAACTGAGTCGTCGACTCCCGCTCCGACCGGTCCACGATGTTCTCCCTCCTCCGGCCGTCACCACAGCGCATCGGTCGTTTCCTCGACACAGCGCGGGAGCTCCCGCTGTCGTATGCGCCGGTCGGCCTCGCGCAACGCGCTGACCACGGCTTCAGCGTGGACGAACACGTCGCGGTCGTCGGTTCCGGCGGCGCCGCCTTCACTCGCGCGGCGGCGGCGCTGGCCGAATGGCGACATTTCGAGGTCGGGTGGGTCGAGCTCTTTCCGAAACGTGCGTCGATCGCACCGGGCACGGTCGTCGCCGTTCTCGCCCGCCACGTCGGATTCTGGTCGTTGAACGGCTGTCGCATCGTCTACGCGATTGGGACGCCGACGGGACCGGAGTTCGGCTTCGCGTACGGAACGTTGACCGATCATGCCGAAAGCGGCGAAGAGATCTTCCAGATCACGCGCAGTCCGGAGACGGGTGAAATCTCGTACCGGGCTCGCGCTGTCTCGAGGCAGCGAGCGGCTCTCGCGAGGCTCGGATCGCCCGTGGCGCGCGCGCTGCAACGGCGATTTCGGCGCGACTCCGCCCGAGCTCTGGCTCGAGCGATCGCCGGCTGACCGCACGACGCGGTGGACGGACGGCTCCGTATCAGACGCGGCCCGTGTGATCCTCCACGCGATCCCTCTCGACCCCCTGGGCGCGAATCACCGTGCGACACGCTTCGCAGATCAGATCGGCTGAACCGCGCGCACACACCACGCAGTGATGGGCGTCGGGCTCGACCGGCTCCGCCGTGTGCGACTCGCGCCCGGCCATCGGCACGGTGAGCACGGGACAGGGCGCGTGGCGCACCACGGCCTCGGCGACGCTGCCGAGCAGCGCCCGCGACACGCCGGTGCGGCCGTGGGTTCCGATGACGATCAGGTCGGCCCCGACGCGACGCGCGTACGTGGAGATCTGGCGGGCGGGAATCCCCGACAACGTGATGGTCGTCGTCTGGAAGCCGTCGCCCAGCCCGGTGAGGGCCGCGCGAGCCGCGATGCCGCCGCCGGCTCCGTCACCGGCGGATCGACATGGACGACGTGCAGGTGCGCGCCGAGCTGTCGTGCGATCGCGGCCGCCGTCTCGCCCGCATGACGCGAGCAGTTCGAGAAGTCGGTCGGGAACACGACGGTACGAACGCCAAACGCGCTCATGACTGCCTCCCCCGGCGCTCGAGGCCCTCGCGTGTCATCATGCGCGGGCCCATACCTGCTTCAGGTCGCGCGGCAGCTGCGCCATGATGTCGTCGGCTTCGCCGTCGGACAGTTGGTCCTTGAGCGCGGCGAATACCGCATCGATGACAAGCTCGGCCGTGCGCACGTCGGCGAGACACGCCTCGCGCATCACGCGCTCCACGAACTCGCGCCGGTGCATCTTGCGCGGCACCGCGGTAGCGTCGGTATCGGTCCACCAGAGCGCTTTTAGCTCGCGCGGCAGCTGAGCGGCCGCCTGCTCCGCCTCGCGCAGGGTGAGACGGTCGCGCAGGGCGTGGAGAACGGCCGCGGTTGCCATGCGCGCCTCGTCCAGCGTGTCGAGGCGCGCCTCGACCCCCACGCGCGAATACATCACTCGCGGTTGCATGAGCTTCAGCGAGCGGCGAGCGCCGGCACCGCCCCCGTCGTCATCGTGACGAGCGCCCGCACCATGTCCGTCTCGGTGACGATGCCGACGACGATGCCGCCGTCCACGACGGGCAGCGCGCCGATCTTGTGGTCGAGCATGATCCGGCCGGCCTCCGCAATGTCGCGCTCGGGCTCGACGGTAATGACGGCCTTCGTCATCGCCGACTGCACGGTGAGCTTCGCGAGCAGGAAGTTGACCTCCCAGACCGATAAGCTCGTCGCCGGCGATGGCAGGTTCAGGCGGATGTCGCGATCCGTGATCATGCCCATCAGCCGGCCACTGTCGGTAACGGGCAGGTGTCGAATGCGGTGCATCCCCATCAATTGTTTCGCCTCCACCACCGGCATATCGAGCCCGACCGTGATCGGCGGTCGCGTCATGATGTCCTGAACCTTCATTGCTCTCTCCCTTCCTGCGCGATCACCGCGCCCCCTTTGTCGCGCCGGCGTCTGGCGCTCAACGATGAGGGAGCAACGCGAGTGCCACACGCAGGCCGCATGATTCCAACGACTTACGAGCGGGTCGCGCCATGGCGTTGCGGCGCGGGCGCCCCAATCCGCGCGGCACGCACGCCCCGCGCGTCACTCGCGGGTGGCGAGAAACGCGGCGATCGAGCGGACGTCTTCGTCGGTGAGCTCGAAGCCGGGCATGTGGGCGCTGGGCCGCAGATACGACGGATCCTTGAGCCACCGGGCGAGATAATCGGGCCGATACTTCGCGCCGACGAGCGACAGATCCGGGCCGAGCCGTGCCCCCGTCGTCCCGATCGTGTGACAGCCGTAGCAGCCTTGCCTGGCGAATGCGCGCTGTCCCTGTTCGATCAGCTCGGGATCAGGGCCCGCGGCGTGCGCGACGGGCAGCACCATGAGCGCTCCAAGCAGCGCCCACCACGACATCGCGGCCACGTGCGGACGCAGGGCTCGCCCCGTCAGGCCTCGCCACTCACGAGCACGCGCTCGATGAGCGACGCGAACGCGTCGGCCGTGAACGGCTTGATGAGAAACGCTATCGCGCCTGCCGCGCGCGCCGCGACGCGCCCGGCCTCGGACCCGCGTACGGTCATCACTACCGCCGGCACCTGCGGATGCATCGCCGTCGCCGCGCGCACCACGTCGAGCCCGTTGCCGTCGGGCAGCAGAACGTCCGCAACGACGAGCGCCGGCGAGCCCGCACGGAGGGCATCGAGGGCCGCCGCGCGCGATCCGACGGCGAGCACATCGTGGCCGCGCCGGCGCAGCAAGCGCTCGCACGTCGCGGCGAGATCGGCTTCGTCCTCGACGAGGAGGATCAGCCGGCGAGCGCCGTCGCCCATGGCGTCCCGCTCGACGTGCGATGCAGGCGGCGCGCGAGCCGCACCACCGTGGCCGCCGCCGTCTGCGGATCGCCCACGTCGGTGTAGAGGACGACTTCCGGCCGCAGCGACGGCTCGTAGCCCAGCACGATGTCGGGCCCGCGCCGGCCGATGCGCGGCGACGAGTGCGCACAGCCGATCAGCCGCCAGCGCACGGCTCGCTCACGCGTCGCGCAGACCTCGGCCGGACACAGAAGCTGAACCTCGGCGAACCGCGAGATCAAATCGCGCGCGAGCTCACGCCACGCGCGTGCGGGTGCGGTCGCATCGATGAGGACCGGGACGCCGAAATCCGTGAGCACCTTCGCCGCATAGATGAGCGCGCGGTTCGCGATGAGCTCCGCCAACGGGCTGTCGGAGCAGCCGGCGATGAACCCGAGGAGATCGCCCAGCTCGAGCACGCGTGCATCGACGCCGTAGCGCGCGAGCGCGTCCGCGCTGGCCGACGCGATCGTCGTCTTGCCGCTGCCGGGCAGACCCGTGATCCAGATCGCCCATCCGGCGTCGGCCCGCAGGCCCGACGGCGGCGGCAAACGGCGCGCGAGCTCGACTACCTGCGCCACCGCGACGTCCTCCGTCGCCGTCTCCGTGTCGATCGTGAGCTCGGGCGCCGTCGCCGGCTCGTACTCGAGGTCGACGCCTGGTACGCGGCCGCTCGGCGTGCCGGCGTCCGCGTACACGGCCGGGGCCGCGCGTCTGCTCGCGCGCATGGCATCGCGCGCGCGGCACGTCTCGAGACCGCACGCGAGCTGGACCTCGACGAAGTTACCGATGACGGCGCGCGCCAGATCGCGCCACTCGCGGCGGTGCGCGGTCGCATCGACGATGACCGGCACACCGGCGCCGGTCACCGCGGCCGCAATCCAGACGAGCGCACGGTACACGAGATCGCGCTCGGCATCGCTGTAGGTCGGCATCGGCGTGACGACACGGCGCATGGCGTCCAACTCGAGCACGCACACGCGCACGCCCGCCTCAGCAAGCGTGGCCGCGGTCGCCCGCGCCAGCGTCGACTTCCCGCTCGCCGGCGGGCCGGTGATCCAGATCGCCCAGCTCGGGCCGCCAGCGATCGCGCTCATGTCGTGCTCCGCCGACACCCCTTCACCGACCGCGCACGGTCATGACCGGGCAACGCGCGTGAGCCACCACGCGGCTCGCGACGGAGCCGAGCAGCATGCGGCTCACGCCGCCGCGGCCGTGCGTGCCGAGC
>Ga0310810_10001578_pt1 | contig 24039 bp, 24 predicted proteins | sample NCmetagenome_FD_207641 | JGI IMG/M metagenome (GOLD analysis project Ga0310810, IMG submission 207641) | Soil microbial communities from experimental microcosm in Duke University, North Carolina, United States - NC | ecosystem: Engineered > Artificial ecosystem > Soil microcosm > Unclassified ... | reverse complement strand
CATCCAGATGTTCGCCGCCGCGATCGTCGCCGGCTCGAAAGAAACCGAGGCGGGCAGGAAGCTGATCGCGTTCCTGACCTCCTCGGGCACGGTCTCGGCGATCAGGCAGAACGGCATGGAGCCGGCGCGCAAGTAACTCAACAAGGGGAAACATGGACGGCACGATGATCACGACGGCGAACGAGCTTCCGGGCTACAGGATCACTAAGAACTGCGGCGTGGTGCGCGGCCTAACGGTGCGCTCTCGCTCCCTCGTCGGCAACATCGCCGGCGGCCTGCAGTCGCTCTTTGGCGGGAACATAAGCATCTACACGCAGCTTTGCGAAGAGGCGCGCGCCGAGACCTTTGACCAGATGCGCCAGCACGCGCAGTCGATGAAAGCCAACGCCATCATCGGCGTGCGTTACGACGCGACCGAGGTGATGGCCGGGCTGACCGAGGTGCTGTGCTACGGCACCGCCGTGGTGGTCACGCCAGCGCAATAGGCGCTAGTCGGGCCGCAAGCCTTCTTCAGCGCCGCAATCTCCTCCGGGACCGAAGGGGAAACGCGCGTTTCGCGTGGGCGGCCTTCCAGTCGCCGCTCTCGAGGTGCGCTAGAGCAGATCGAAGTACTCGCGGTGCTCCCATTCGCTGACCTCGCGGCCGTCCACATCCCTGCTTGAAAGCTTGCAGCGCTCGATCTCGGCTTCCTTGATGCGGCAATAGTAGTCGACGAACCCCGAGCCCATGCTTTCGCGCAGCAGGCGGCTCGCCTTCAGATGCTCGAGCGCCTCGCCGAGTGACCGGGGAAGCATCTGCGCTTTGTCCTCGTAGGGGTTTCGCGAAGGCGGCGGCAAGGGCAGTTTCCGGCTCAAGCCGTCCAGCCCGCAATGGATCTGCGAGGCGAAGTACAAATAGGGATTCGCGCCGGGCTCGCCGATGCGGTTCTCGATGCGCGTCGCAGAGTCGCCCGCGCCGCCCATCACGCGCAGCATCGCGCCGCGGTTGTCGCGGCCCCAGATGACGCGCTCGGGCGCGAGGGAATAGGGACGGTAGCGCTTGTAGCCGTTGATCGTCGGCGTCGAGAAGGCGCAGGAGGCTCCCGCATGCTCCAGCAGCCCGGCCAGGTACTGCTTTCCCGGCTCAGAAAGGTGCTCGGTTTTCGAAACGAAAGCGTTCTTTCCATTCTTCGAAAGGCTCTGATGCAGGTGCCAGCCGCTGGACATCACGTTCGGCAGCCTCGGCCGGCACATGAAGGTCGCGTGGTAGCCGTGGCGGCGGGCGACCTGCTTCACGGCGCTGCGAAAGAGCAGCATCGCGTCCGCTGAAGCCATGCCGCGCATCGCCTCGAGCGTGATCTCGATCTGGCTCGGGCCGAACTCGACCTCGAAGGAGCGTAGCGGCAGCCCGAGCGGCTCGAGATTCTTCCTCAGTAATTCGATGACCGGATCGATCTGGTCGTAGCGCTGCTCGGTCAGCAGCTGGTAGCCGGTGGTCAGCAGGCTCACCTCGGGCGGCGTGCCCGGCTGGCCGATGCCGCCCGCATCCTCGGGGCGCAGGTGCGGGTCGATGATCCTGAAGACGTGGAACTCGATTTCCAGGCCGGCGAGGAACTCGTAGCCGGCCATGCCGAGCCTGGCGAGCGCCTCGCGCAGCAGGCGGCGCGTGTCGAACGGCACCGGCTTGCCGTCGGCGAAATACAGGTCGCACAGCACCCACGCGGTTTCCGGCGCCCACGGCAGGACGCGGAACGTGGCCGGGTCGGCGAGGATCAGGAAATCCGCGGAGCCCTCCATTTCCGGCATGCCGATACCCCCGCCCGGGGTGAACGCCGGGAAAACTGTCTTGTGCGAGGTGTCCTTGAGCAGCATCGTGGAGCCGATGGCGACGCCGCTCTCCAGCGCGGACTTGAGCGCGCGGGCCGCGATCGTCTTGCCGCGCAGGATGCCGTGCTGGTCAGCGAACGAAAACCGGATCGCCTGGATCTTCCGCGCCTTCACCTCGGCGAGCAGGTGCTTGGCCGCGGCACGCTGCGCGGCATTCCAGAGCCCGTACTCCGAGACAAAGCTCACGGGACGAAACTCACGCCGCCTTGGCTGCCCAGGGCGCTCGGTTCCGGCGCAGCGCGTCGGCTTCCTTGTAGTAGTCCTCCCAGCGGCCGGTCGGGCCGATACCGTCCACCGCGGGCGGGCCGGTAAGAGCGGCGGCCTGTGCGGGGTCGAGCATCATCAGGGTTTTCTCGCCCCGCGCGGTTTTCTCGATGGCGTCGAGCAGGATGCGGCGGTAGAGGATGATCGCCTTGTCGCTCGAGCCCAGATGCTCCTTCGTGCGGTCGGAAAGGCGGCCGGGCGACTCGCAGGCGAACTGGTCGTGGATGTTGATATCGAAGCCCATCCCCGTGTAGGTCGCCTTGCGCTGCTGCTCCGCATCGAAGCCCCAGCCATTGGCGCGGTTCTTGACCGGCTTGTAGTCGGGCGCGGGGTAGGTCTTGAGACGCTGCTCGCGCATCGTCTTCTTGTCCACGGGCGTGGTGAAGCTCGTGAAGATCGAGTACCAGTAGCAGCCATAGTCGTCCACCGGCACGTGCCACTGGCTGATGGTCATCTCCGCGTTCATCGGGATGACGAAGGCTTCTGGAAAGAGCACGTGCGTCGAGCGTCCGTGCGTCTGCTTCTCGTCGATCCGGCGCAAGGTGACGATGCGCATGCCGTAGTCGGTCTGCGCGACCGTGATCTCGGGCTGGTCGTACTCGCGCAGGACCTTGGAGATCGGCAGCTCCGAGTCCGACGGCCGGCCGCGGAATTGCTTGCCATAGCTGTCCGCGGTGTCCTCGTCCTCGAAATAGCGGTGCAGGAAGGAGGCGTGCGCCGGGTCCATGCCGACCTCGCAGGCCTGCAGCCAGTTGCAGTCCCAGTAGCCCTTGAAGGCGAAGGTGTAGGCGTCGGGCGCCGTGAAGCAGTCGAGCAGCGGAAACGCGGAGGGCGCGCCTTCGCCGAGCCAGGCCCAGACGATGCCGCTGCGCTCGACCACCGGATAGGTGCGCTGCCGGATGCTCTCGCGCAGCCGGCTGTCCCTCGGCTCGGCCGGCGTTTCCAGGCATTTGCCGTTCACGTCGAAGAGCCAGCCGTGGAACACGCAGCGCAGGTTGCCGTCTTCATAGCGTCCATAGGCGAGGTCCGCCTGGCGGTGCGGGCAATGCCGGTCGAGCAGCCCGTATTGGTTTTTCGTGTTTTTGAACAGCACAAACTCTTCGCCCAGGACCTTGATGGGCAACACCGGGCGAGCCGCATTCTCGAATTCGTCGACCAGCGCGACGGGCTGCCAGTAATTGCGCATCAGCTTGCCGGCCGGCGTGCCCGGTCCGATGCGGGTCATCAATTCGTTTCGATCCGCTCTCATTTCGGATGGTATTTTAATGATTGCCATGCAGCTCAGGGGTTTCGGGGTGGTGGTCGGCCTGCTGCTCCTCTGGGAGCTCAGCGTGCGATCGGGAGCGGTGCGCAGCGAGAGCTGGCCCGCGGTCAGCACGATTCTCCAGGCGCTCGGCACCGGTTTCCAGGCCGAAGGATGGGGCCAGGTCTTCGGCTCGAGCCTGCGCCGGATGGCGATGGGCTTTCTCCTCGCCGCGTTCGCCGGAATCACGCTGGGGCTGCTGCTGGGCGCCTCCCCGAGGCTGCACCGGATCGTCATGCCGACGCAGGAGATCTTCCGCGTGCTGCCGGGCCCCGCGCTCGTGCCGCCGCTCATTTTTCTCCTCGGCGTGGACGATGCGCTGAAGGTCAGCGTGATCGCCATCGCGGCGTTCTTCCCGATCCTGCTCAACACCATCGCTGGCGTGAAAGCGGCCGATCCGGTCCACCTGCTCGTGGCGCGGACCTTCCGCATCCCGCGACGCCGCGTCCTGCTCGGCATCCAGCTGCCCTCCGCGCTGCCCTACGTCTTTGCAGGCTGCCGCATCAGCCTCGGTATCGCGCTCATCGTGACGGTGGTCGCGGAGATGCTCGCGGGCTCCGAGGGCGTGGGCTACTTCATCGTTTCCATGCAATACGCCATGCGCGCGGGCGACATGTATGCGGCGATCGTGCTCCTGTCGGCGATCGGCTACCTGCTGAACCGCCTCTTCCTCGCGCTCGAGCGGCGCGCGCTCTGGTGGGCCCGCGGCCTGGAGCGGCAGGCCGCCCATGGCTGAGCTCCTCGAGATCGAGCGTGTCGCCAAGACCTTCGGCGCAGTCGAGCCGGTGGCCGCCCTGCGCTCGGTCGATCTCGCCGTGGCGAAGGGCGAATTCGTCTCCATCGTCGGGCCGAGCGGCTGCGGCAAATCCACGCTCCTGCAGATCATCGCCGGGCTGATTCCCGCCTCGGCGGGCGAGGTACGCCTGAGCGGGCGCGTCGTGCGGGAACCGCCCGAGGGCGTGGTCTACCTGTTTCAGCAATATTCGCGCTCGCTGTTTCCCTGGCTCACCGTCGCCGAGAACGTGCGCTTCGGCCTGCGGCATTCAGCGCAGGATCGCTGCAGGGAGCTCCTGCAGATGGTCGGGCTGGCCGACTTCAGCGCGCGCTATCCCTGGGAGCTCTCCGGCGGCATGCAGCAGCGAGTCTCCATCGCGCGTGCGCTCGCCGCCGAGCCGAGCGTGCTGCTCCTCGACGAGCCGTTCTCGTCCGTGGATGCGCTCACGCGCCTGGAGCTGCACGGCCTGATCCTCGATCTGTGGGGGAAGACCGGCCTCACCATCCTGCTGGTGACGCACGACGTGGAGGAGGCCGTCTATCTGTCCGACCGCATCGCGCTCCTGACGCGTCGCCCGGCCGAGGTTGCCGAAGTTTTCGCCAACGCGCTGCCGCGCCCGCGCCGCCCGGTGGAATCGCGGGAAGATGCCCGTTTCCTGGCGCTGCGTCACGAGCTCCTGACGCGCCTGCTGCAGCCGGCATGAAAGCCCGCATCGCATCGCTGGCGCCGGGCCTAGCGTTCATCGCGTTCTGGATCGGCGCGCTGGAAGTGGCTGCGCGGAACGGCTGGGTCAACCGCGTCTTTAGCCCGTTTCCCTCCGAAATCGCGGCGCGGCTCGGGGGCGTGCTCGGCTCGCCGGCCCTCCTCGAAGCGCTCGGCTCCACGGTCGGCCTGCTCGCCGCGGGCTTCGGGCTCGCCTGCGCGGCGGGGGTCCTGCTGGGGCTCGCCATGGGCTACCACCGCCCGACTTACGCGCTGCTCGAGCCCACGCTCGAGCTGCTGCGGCCGATCCCCAAGCCCGCGCTCCTGCCGCCGCTCATCCTGCTGCTCGGCCTGGGCGCGCCGATGAAGGTCGCGATCGTGTTCCTCGGGGCCTTTTTTCCCGTGCTGATCAACACGATCGAGGGCGTGCGCACGGTGGATCCGGTGCTGGTCGATGTGGCAAGAACCTTCCGCCGCGGCAAGCTGGCCACGGTATTCCGGGTGATCCTGCCGGCGAGCCTGCCGATGATCCTCGCGGGCATGCGCGTGAGCCTCGGGCTGGGGCTCATCCTCGTCACGCTCGCGGAGATGCTCACCGGCATCCACGGCCTGGGTGCGCAGCTCGTCGACGCGCAGCGCGCGTTCCGCGTGCAGGACATGTATGCCTGGACGGTGGTGCTCGCTTCGCTGGGCCTCGCGCTTGCGCTATCGTTCGATGCACTGGAGCGCCGGCTGATTTTCTGGAGCTCGAGACGTTGATTAGAATCCTTGAGGGAGGAGACGACAGGTGAGAACACTGCTCGCATTGCTCATGGTTGCGGTACTCGCGGTTCCCGCGCAGGCGCAGGAGAAGAAGACGCTCAAGGTGAGCATCATCCCGATCCAGGACGTGGCGCCGCTCTTCGCCGCGATCAAGGAAGGGTATTTCAGGCAGCAAGGCCTGGAGATCGACACCGCGCCCACCGCGGGCGGTGCGTTCGGCATCCCGGGCCTCGTCGCCGGCGCCTACGACATCGCCTTCACCAACGTCGTCTCGACGGTGCAGGCGAGGGCGCAGGGCCTGCCGGTCAAGATCATCGCGCCGGCGAGCGCGGTCGGCGACGGCGCGGGCGGCCCCGGCGGCGCCGGGATCCTCGTTCGCAAGGGCGAGGGCATCAAGACGGGCGCCGACCTCGCCGGCAAGTCGCTGGCGGTGAATACGCAGAAGAACATCATCTGGCTGTATGCGCGCGCGTGGGTGCAGAAGGCGGGCGGCGACCCGAACAAGGTCACCTACCGGGAGGTGCCGTTTCCGCAGATGATCGACGCCCTGCGCGGCAAGCGCGTGGACGCCGTCTTCGCGGTCGATCCTTTCCTGACGATCGCCGCGCCCGACCCGGGGCTGGAGTTCATCGGCTCACCGTATACCGAGGTGCAGCCCAATCTTTCCGTCGCGCAGTACGTCGTGACCGAGGATTTCCTCGCGAAAAACCCCGAGACGGTGAAGCGCTTCAATGCCGCGCTACAGCAGGGCATCGCCTGGGTGAGCAAGAACCTGGGCACGAAGGAGCTGCACGAGTTGCTCTCGGGCTACACCAAGATCCCGGTACCGCTGCTCGCCAAGATGTCGCCGCTCGTCGATCCGCCGCGCAAGGTGGATGCGGACTCGATCCGCAAGACCCTCGCGCTCATGAAGCAGCACGACCTGCTGACCGGCGACGTCGCCGTCGAAACGTTGCTCGCGCCTTCGGCCCGGTGAGCGGGGCGCTAGGCCTCTGCTTCCCGGTAGAGGCCCAGCGCTTTCATCGCCGGGAAGTCGTTGAAAGAGAAGAGCACGGCCTCGCTCGAGGCGCCGTGGCGGTAGCGCGTCCACGAGGGGACGACGAAGATGTCCTTCTCTTGCCACTCGAACCGCTGCTCGCCGATCTCCGACCAGCCGTGGCCCGAGGCGACCTGGAAGACGCTGCTTCCTGTGTTTCTTTTGAACTTGCTTTCTTTGGAAATCCGCTCGAGTTGCGCCCCCATGGTCGGCATCACGGCGCCTCCGGTGAGCGGGTTCTTGTATTCAAAGATCTTTTCTTTCTTCAGTTCCCGGTAGGAAGAATCCCATTTGTATAAAAACACCGGGGAGTAGGGCTTCTTCCAGCTTTCCCGCGAAAGCGGCGAGGGCGTCTGCACGGTTTGCGGATGCACCTCGTAGAAGTTCGCGTCGAGCGAATTCATGAGCGGGATGTCGAGGCCGTCCTGCCAGATGCATTGCGTGCCCGAGGCCTCCACGCCGTGGTCGTGCCAGGTGCCGTTCGGCGTCAGGACGAAATCGCGGGCGCCAAGCTCGAGGCGCTCGCCGTCTACGACGGTGTAGGCGCCTTTGCCTTCCATGACGAAGCGAAGGGCGGAGGCCTGGTGGCGGTGTGCGGAGGTGAATTCACCCGGATTCATGATCTGCACGCCGGTATAGAGCAGGCCCGCGGCCGCGCTCCATTCCTTGCGGCCCGGATTGACGAGCATGACGACGCGCCGCGCGGCTTTCTCCGCGCTCACGAGCTCGGGCGCCTTGCGCACGAGCGGCTCGATCTCGCGCCATTTCCAGTGGATCGGCACCGATTTCGGCTGCGGGTACCAGGGCTCGATCTCGTTGGCCACGTTCCAGAGCGCGCCCAGCTCGCGCTTCTCCAGCGCCCGGTAGTACGCCTCGAGCTCGGGGGCGTCCTCGACGTTCGCGCGACCAACGACGTTTTCCCGCTTCATACGCCGAGATACCGGTGTTGTACGTCCTCGTTCTTCGCCAGGTCGCCGGAGCTGCCTTTCCAGACGACCCGGCCCTTTTCCAGCATGTAGTGTACGTCCGCGACGCGGATGAGGGCCTTCACGTCCTTGTCGATGACGAGAATGGCGAGGCCGAGCGCCTTCAGCCGCTCGATCGACTTGTAGATCTCGGCGCGGATGAGGGGCGCGAGGCCCTCGGTCGCCTCGTCGAGGATGAGCAGCCTCGGATTGGTCATCAGCGCGCGCCCGATGGCGAGCATCTGCTGCTCGCCACCCGAGAGCTGGTTCCCGTAGTTGTTCTGTCTTTGCCGTAAATTCGAGAACAAATCGAAAACGTTCTCCAGGTTCCATTCCCCCCGTCGGGCGGTTGCCACGAGGTTTTCGCGCACCGTGAGATTCGGAAAGATCTGCCGTCCCTCGGGCACGAGGCCGAGGCCGGCTTGCGCGACCCGATAAGAGGGCAGGCCGGTGAGCGCCTTGTCCTCGAAGCGGACAGTGCCCTTTTTTGCCGGAATCATGCCCATGATCGAGCGCACGGTGGTCGTCTTGCCCATGCCGTTGCGGCCGAGCAGCGTCGCCACCTGGCCGCGCTCGACGCGCAGATCGACTCCGAAGAGAACCTGGCTCTGGCCGTAGAAGGTCTCGAGCGACTCGACGGCGAGCATCAGGCATCCTCGCCGAGGTAGGCGCGCCGTACTTCGGCGTTCGCGCGGATTTCCGCCGGCGTGCCGGTCGCGATGATGCGCCCGTAGACGAGCACGGAAATCCGGTCCGCGAGCGCGAACACCGCGTCCATGTCGTGCTCCACCAGGATCATCGTCGCCGAGCCCTTCAAGCCGGCAAGAAAGCCGATCATGCGCTGCGACTCCTCGATGCCCATGCCGGCGACGGGCTCGTCCAGCAAGAGCAGGCGGGGCCGGCTTGCGAGCGCCATGGCGATCTCGAGCTGCCTTTGCTCTCCGTGGGCGAGGTTCGCGGCGAGCACGTCGGCGCGCGTTTCCAGGTTTACTTTCTTCAAAAGCTCCAGCGCGGGATCCGTAAGGACGCGCTCGGTGCGTGCGGGCTTCCAGAACCTGAAGCTGTGACCTCGATGCGCCTGGATCGCAAGAGAGACGTTCTCGAGCGCGCTGAAGTTGCGGTAGACGCTCGTGATCTGGAACGAGCGGGACAGACCGCGATGCGAGCGCTTGTGCGTGGCGAGCCGCGTCACGTCCTCGCCCGAGAAGTGGATCGAGCCCGAGTCTGGCCGCAGGTTGCCCGCGAGCTGGCCGATGAGCGTGGTCTTGCCGGCGCCGTTCGGGCCGATGATGGCGTGGGTCTCGCCCTCGCTTACCGCCAGATCGACCTGGTCGGTGGCGCGCAGCGCGCCGAAGCTCTTGCACAGCTGCCGCACTTCGAGGAGCGCGCTACTCATGGCGTCCTGCGAAGAGGCCGGCGAGGCCGCGCTTGGCGAAGACCACGACCAGGATGAGCACGAGGCCGAGATAGAGCTGCCAGTGATCGCGCACCCAGTCCTTCGGCAGAAGATCGGAACCCTGCAGCCAGTCTTCCAGCAGGAGCAGCGCCGCCGCGCCAAGGAGCGGCCCGGAGGTGGTCGCGATGCCGCCCAGGATCACCATGAACATGAGCTCCCCCGAGCGCGTCCAGTTCATGAAATCGGGCGTGAGGTAGGCCGTATGGTTGACGAGCAGCGCGCCGGCGAGGCCGCAGATCGCGCCGGCGATCACGAAGGCGGCGAGCCGGTAGGGGTAGGGCGAAAGGCCGATCGCCCGCGTGCGCGCCTCGTTCGAGTGCGCGGCGCGGATGACGCGGCCGAAGCGCGAATTGACGATGCGGTGCACGAGCCATAGGAGCACGACCAGGAGCGCGAGCACGAGGTAGTAGAACGCGGTGGGATCGTTCAGGTCGATGAGGCCCGAGAAGTCGCTCTTCGCCTTCAGGCGCATGCCGTCGTCGCCGCCGAACTCCTCGAGCGAGATGCCGAAGTAGTAGAGCATCTGCGTGAAGGCGAGCGTGATCATGATGAAGTAGATGCCGCTCGTGCGGATCGAGACCGCGCCGATCGCCGCCGCGAGAATCGCGGAGGCGCCGATCGCGAGCGGCCATTGCAGCCAGCCGCTCGTGATGTCGTAGAAGGCGAGGATGCCCACCGAGTAGGCGCCGATGCCGAGATAGGCGGCGTGGCCGAAGGAGACCATGCCCCCGTAGCCGAGGATCAGGTTGAGCGAGAGCGCCGCGATCGAGAAGATCATGATGCGGCGGAAGAGGTCGAGGTAGAAGGGCTCGTTGAACGCGGCGGCGAGCGGCGGCACGGCGGCGAGCACCGCGAGCAGGGCAAAGAGGACGAGCGTGCGCGGGGCGGGCATCAGCCGCGCGCCGGAAAGAGGCCTGCCGGGCGAAAGGCGAGCACGATCGCCATCAGCAGGTAGATGAGCATCGAGGCAAGCGACGGGCCCACCGTGTCCGCCGCCGCCGGCGAGATGATCGTGGCGAGCATCGGCTTCAGGAACGCTCGCCCGAGCGTATCCACCATGCCGACGATGAGCGCGCCGGCGAGCGCGCCGCGGATCGAGCCGATACCGCCGATCACGATCACGACGAAAACCTGGATGAGGATGAGCTCGCCCATGCCGGGTTGCACCGCATAGACCGGGCCTGAAAGGAGGCCGGCGAGGCCCGCGAGCGCCGCGCCGAAGCCGAACACGATCGTGTAGAGGAGGCGAATGTTCACGCCGAGCGCCGCGACCATGGTGCGGTTGGACGCACCCGCGCGAATCAGCATGCCGAGGCGCGTCCTCGTCACCACGTACCAGAGGAGCGCGGCGACTGCGAGGCCGACCCCGATGATGACCATGCGATAGAGCGGATAGCGCAGGCCGGCGCCGAGCTCGACGTGGCCGGAGAGGTACTGGGGGATCGTGCTGTAGATCGCCGTGCGGCCCCACAGGATCGCGACCAGCTCGTTGAAGAAGAGGATCAGGCCGAAGGTGGCGAGCACCTGGTCGAGGTGGTCGCGCTCGTAGAGCGTGCGCAGCGCGATCACCTCGGTGAGGATGCCGACGATGAAGGTGCCGCCCAGGCCGCCCAGGATGCTGAGCGCCCAGGAGCCCGTGGCCTGGAAAATGTAGGTCGCGAGGTAGGCGCCGACCATGTAGAGCGAGCCGTGCGCGAGGTTGACGAGGTTCATGATCCCGAACACGAGCGTGAGCCCCGCGGCCATGAGGAAAAGCATGACGCCCAACTGCAAGCCGTTGAGGGTCTGCTCGGCGACAAGAACGAGATTCATAAAAGAAAAAGGGGCGCTAGAGGCGCCCCTTCATCCTACACAAAGGGCCTCCTACCACTTCATCTTGCACTTCTCCGAGTAGGCGTCCTTGTGGTTGGTGAACACCGTCTTCTCGATCTGCATCACCGGATCGCCGCCCGGGGTGGGGCCGGCGACGGCCTTCAGCAGGTAGAAGTTCTGGATCGGCACGTGGTTGTGGTTGTAGGTGAACTTGCCGCGCGTCGAGTTGAAGTTGGCCTTGCGCATCGCGGCGATCATGCCCTTCTGGTCCTTCAGGTTCCCCTTCACCGCCTTCACCGCGGAATCGATGAGCAGGATCCCGTCGTAGCTCTGCGCGCCGTAGAACGACGGCAGCTTGCCGTACTTGCGCTTGTAGTCGCCGACGAACTTCTCGTTGGCCGGATTCTTCAGGTCCGGGCTCCAGTAGCGCGTCTCGTACTGGCCGAGGCCGGCGTGCTTGACCGCCGGGAGCGAGAGCTCATCCAGCGTGAACACGGAGTAGAGCGGAATCTCCCCGCGCAGTCCGGCTTCCGAGTACTGCTTCATGAACTGGATGCCCATGCCGCCGGGGTAGAACACCATGAGCGCCTTGGGCTTCTTGGAGCGCAGCTGCGAGATCTCGGCCTGGTAGTCGGTCTGGCCGAGGCGCGTGTACACCTCGTCGACGATGCGGCCCTTGAAGTAGCGCTTGAAGCCCGTGAGCATGTCCTTGCCGGCGGGATAGTTCGGCGCCATCAGGTACACGTCGTTCAGGCCCGCGTCCTGCATGTACTTGCCCATCGCCTCGGGCGTCTCGTCGTTCTGCCAGGAGGTGGTGAAGAAGCGCTCGTTGCAGAGCTCGCCCGCGAGCTGGTGCGGGCCGGCGTTGGTGCCGACCATCATCGTGCCGGCGGCGGTGACGCGCGGCGCCACGGCGAGCATGATGTTCGACCAGATGATGCCGGCGACGAAATTGACCTGGTGCTTCTTCAGCATTTCGTCGGCCACCTGCACGCCGACGTCGGGCTTGAACTGGTCATCGCCGTAGATCACCTCGACCGGCAGTCCGCCGACCTTGTGCCCGAGGTGGTCGAGCGCGAGCTCGACCGAGTTCTTCATGTCGACGCCGATCGCGCCGACCGCCCCCGAGAGCGTGGTGATGAAGCCGATTTTCACTTTCTGCTGCGCCACGGCTGGAGTGGCGAACGCCAGAGCGGCCGAGATGAGGCCGGCGGAAACGGATTTGAACACGGGTCCCCTCCTAGAGAAACGCGTAAAACCGCGACAGAATGCAGTCTAGCATGAGGATATAGTGCAGAAGGAGGGAGCATGGAGCCGACGGTCAAGATACCGCCGATGCTGAATGTCGCCGCCGAGTACGTGGACGGCGCGGTCGCCGCCGGACACGGGCAGCGCACGGCGTACGTCTACGAAGGCGAGCGCATCAGCTACGGCGAGCTGCAAAAGCGGGTCAACCAGGCGGGCAACGCGCTCGCCTCGCTCGGCATCGAAATCGAGCAGCGCGTCGCCGTCCTCCTGCCAAACCGCCCCGAATTCGTCACCGCGTTCTTCGGCGCGATCAAGATCGGCGCCGTGCCGACCGCGATGAGCTTTGCCGTGCAGCCCGCCGAGCACGCCGCGCTCCTCGCCGACAGCCGCGCGCGCGCCATCGTGACCACCGCCGCTCTGTGGGGGCCGCTGCGCGAGCGCCGCGCCGAGTTTCCCTACCTGAAGCACGTCCTCATCGTGGGCGGCGGCGAGCTCAAGGCGGGCGAGCTCGATTTCGGCAAGCTTGCCGGCGCGGCCTCGACCGAGCTGGCGGCGGCGCCGACGAGCAGCGCGGACACGGCGCTCTGGCTGCATACCTCGGGCAGCACCGGCACGCCGAAATGGGCCGTGCACCTGCACAAGGACCTGCCCTATGCCGAACAGCTCTACGCCGCGCCGTATGTGCAGCTCAAGCCCGGCGATGTGATCGTCTGCGGCAGCCCGTGCTTTCACGCCTATCCGCTCGGCTTCGCGACCTATTTCACCATGAAGGCGGGCGCCACCTACGTGCTCAACCCGGCGCGCAGCACGCCGGCGCTCATGTTCCAGATGGTGCGCGAGCACAAGGCGACGGTCTTTGTCGGCGTGCCGACGCTCTACGCGCAGATGCTGAACGCGGCGGAGGCGGGCGAGAAGGCGGATTTCTCCAGCGTGCGGATCTGCCTCGCCGCCGCCGAGCCGCTGCCGGCCGATCTCTACAAGCGCTGGAAGGAGCGCTTTGGCGTGGAGATCCTCGACGGCATTGGCACGACCGAGGCGACGCATATCTTCATCAGCAACAAGGCGGGCGAGGCGCGGCCGGGCAGCTCGGGCCGCGCGGTGCCGGGCTACAAGGTGCGCCTCGTGGACGAGAAGGGCGCGGACGTGCCGCAAGGCGAGGTGGGCGATCTCGTCATCAGCGGCGGCAGCGTCTTCGCCGGGTACTGGCGCCGCCCCGAGGTGAACGCGAAGGTGCTGCGCGGCGAGTGGTACTACACCGGCGACAAATACCGGCAGGACGCCGACGGCTACTACTGGTACATGGGGCGCGCCGACGACCTCTTGCGCGTGAGCGGGCATTGGGTGTCGCCGGCGGAAGTGGAGGCGGCGCTCATCAGCCATCCGGCGGTGCTCGAGGCGGCGGTCGTGGGCAAGCAGGACAACGACAAGCTCGTCAAGCCGCAGGCCTTCATCGTGCTGCGCGACGCCAAGCAGGCGTCCGACGCGCTCGTCGCCGAGCTGAAGGCGCACGTCAAATCGACCATCGCGCCGTATCAGTACCCGCGCTGGATCGAATTCCGCGAAAGCCTGCCCAAGACGGCCACCGGCAAGATCCAGCGCTTCAAGCTGCGGGGCTGATTGGTACGATGCGCGGGTGCTGAGAATCTCCGGCGTCGGCAAGCGCTTCGGCGAGCGAGTCGTCCTGAACGCCGTCACGCTGGAAGTGGGCGCGGGCGAGTACGTCGCCATCGTCGGCGAGTCCGGCATCGGCAAGTCGACGCTTCTCAACCTCATCGCCGGTCTGGAGTCTCCCGATCAGGGAGAGATTCATTTTGAAGGCAAGGAAATCAACGCGCTCGGGGACGATGCGCGAACGCTCCTGCGCCGGGACAAGTTCGGCTTCGTCTTCCAGGCTTTCCATGTGCTGCCGCATTTGACGGTTCTGCAGAATGTGGCTTTGCCTCTGCTTCTCCGGGGAAAGGAAAAAGAAGAAATCGAGCAAAAAGCAGGGCGGCTCATCGAAGCGGTCGGTCTTCGCGGCCGCGAGGAAAGCATGCCAAGGGAATTGTCGGGCGGAGAGCTTCAGCGGGTCGCCATCGCGAGAGCGCTCGTCGGCGAACCCATGCTCGTGCTCGCCGACGAGCCGACCGGCAACCTCGATCCGGAGAATGCGCGCCAGGTGCTGGCGCTATTGCGCGAGCAGGTGAAGGCGCACGGGGCGGCGGGAATCCTGGTGACCCACTCGGAAGCAGCCGCCGCGACCTGCGACCGGCGCTACCGGCTGACGGGCGCGGGCCTCGCGCCGCTCTGAGGCTACTCGATGGGGTTGATGGTGCGCAGGTCCTCGGCGAGGCGCTGCATCGTCGCCAGGTGGCGCTCGAGGGAGTCGAGCGCGCGGCGGGCTTCGCTGCCTTGCTTTTCGCGCTTCACGATGTCGAGCCCCGCTTCCATGGACTTGAGCATGGCGAGCAGCTCGATCGCGAGGATGCTGAGGAAGCGCCGCGTGCGCTCGTCGGCCTCCTGATGGCGGCGCCGGTTCTCGGCCAGCGAGCGCGAATACGCGGGCCCCAGCAGGTGAACGTAATGGTCGCCGTTGCCGTCGCCGACCACGAAGCCGTCGATCTCCGCGCGCTGGATGGCGCGGCGCATGTCCTCGGCTTCCGCGAGCTGGGCGCGGAGCGCGTCGATCTCTCTTTGCAGGTTGACGGTCATTTCTGGACGCTGGCGCGCGGGCGCAGCTGCAGGCCTACGAGCGCGCGCTCGGTATCGGAAAGGTCGCCGACCACCTTGCGGATCGGCTCGGGGAGCTTGCGCACGAGGGTGGGGACGGCGACGATCTGGTCGTCGCGCGCAAGGCGCGGATTGGAGACCAGGTCCACCACCTCGACGGTGTAGCGGCCGGGAAGGTGCTCTTCGCAGATCCTCTTCAGGTTCTCGAACGCCGCGACGGACTTGGGCGTGCGCCCCGCGGTGTAGAGCCGCAGTTCCCAGATTTCCTCGGATTTCACGGCGTGGAGCGCGGTCATAGGGCGGTTTCGCCGCGCTTGGGCTTGCTGCCATTGGGCTTGTCCGCGCCGCGCCGCGCCGCCGCGGCATCGCGCGCGGCGAGCACGGCGCGCTGCTGGGTTTCGTCCTGCCGGCAAAGCAGCTGCGCCTCGCTGTCCAGGGCGTCGAACTCGGCGCGCAGGGCCGCGATCTGCGCCTCGAGCGCCGTGCGCTGGCGATTGATCTCGCGCTCCCGGCGCTCCGCGGCCTGTTGGCGCGCGACCTCCGCGGTCTTCTCGCGGTCTTCCTGCGCCGCGCGCATAGAACCGGTCAGCACGCCCTCGGGCCCGACGTAGACATCCTGCAGCTGGATGCCCGCGGAGGTGATGAGGAACTCCCGGATCTGGTTCGAGTGGTGCATGCCGCGCGACTTGAGCACGTACAGGCCGCGGTTGCGCTCGCCGCCGAGCTCGATGTCGCGCACCAGGAGCCAGGTGTCGATGATCGAGGAGATGCCGACGTCGGTCGCTTCGAGCACGTTCGCGCCGTTGGTCAGGTGGGTGAGGAGCGCCGTGATCTGCCGCCCCTTAAGGAAATCGACCACGCGCAGCAGCATCGCGCTCGTATCCCGCGGGTTCGCGCTCGACGCGAAGTTGCTGATCGGGTCGATGATTACCACCTCGGGATCGAAGTCGACCACCATCTTGTGGATCTGCACCAAATGCGCCTCGAGTCCGAAATAGTTCGGGCGCGAGGCGTGCATGCGAATGAGGCCCTTCTCGAGGTACGGCCCGAAATCCATTCCGATCGAGCGCATGTTGCGCGTGAGCTGCGCCGGGGACTCCTCGAACGCCAGGTACAGGCAGCGCCCGCCGCGGCGCGCCGTCTCGTAGGCGAGCGAGCAGGCGATGCTCGTCTTGCCCGTGCCGGCCGTGCCCGACACGAGGATCGAAGAGCCTTTGTAGTAGCCCTTGCCGCCGAGCATGGTGTCCAGGCGGGGAATGCCGCTCGGAATGCGCTCGTCGCTGACCTCATGGTCCAAACCGAGGGCCGTGATGGGCAGCACCGAGATGCCGCCCTCGTCGATCAGGAACGGATATTCGCTCGTGCCATGCGTGGTGCCGCGGTACTTGACCACGCGCAGCCGCCGCGTCGAAACCTGGTCGCTGACCCGATGATCGAGCAGGATCACGCAGTCGGAGACGTACTCCTCGAGCCCCTGGCGCGTGAGCGTGTTGCCGCCGCGCTCGCCGGTGATGACCGCGGTCACGCCCCTGTCCTTCAGCCAGCGGAAGAGCCGCCGCAGCTCGGCGCGCAGGACCGCGAGGTTCTCGAAGCCGGCGAAGAGCGATTCGATCGTGTCGAGCACCACGCGCTTGGCGCCCACCGAGTCGATGGCGAGGCCGATGCGCAGGAACAGGCCCTCCAGGTCGTAGTCGCCGGTCTCGTCGATCTCGTTGCGCTCGACGCGCACGTAATCGATCGCGATCTTGTTGTCCTTGACCAGCTGGTCGAGATCGAAGCCGAGCGAGCGCACGTTCTGCGCGAGCTCGTCGCCCGTCTCCTCGAAGGTGATGAAGGCGCCGGGCTCGCCGAAGTCGGTGGCGCCGTGCACCAGGAACTCCAGTCCGAAGAGCGTCTTGCCGCAGCCCGCCCCGCCGCAGATGAGCGTCGGGCGGCCCTTCGGCAGGCCGCCGCCGGTGATCTGGTCCAGACCGTGGATTCCGGTCGCGGACTTGGGGAGCGTGCGCTGCGCGCCGGGAAAGCTTTTCACTGCGCCGTTGTCACGCTTCATTGCGACGAGATCTTTCCGCGGTGGAGTTGGGAACCGCGAGCGTACGTCCAACGATTTTCGAGGACAAGCCGAAATGTCCCGGATGCCACTACAAGGGCGAAAATAAATATTGCCCCGCAACTTTCCCGGGTTATTCGCGCTTCTCCTTGCGGTTCCTGAACAGCTTTCGCGCGGGATAGGGAAGCTTTGCGCCGCCGAGCGCCTCCTCGATCCTCAGCGCCTCGTTCCACTTCGCCATGCGCTCGGAGCGCGAGAAGCTGCCGACCTTCAACTGCGGCACGCCCCAGCCGACGGCAAGGTGCACGATCGAGACGTCCTCGGTTTCGCCCGAGCGCGCCGAGACGATCGCGTTGTAGCCGGCCTCCTGCGCCGCCTTCCAGCAGCGGAGCGTCTCGGTCACGGTGCCGACCTGGTTGGGCTTGAGGAGGACGCAGTTGCAGGCCCCGTTTGCGCCTTTCACTTTCACGGAATCCGTGACAAAAAAATCATCGCCCACGATCTGCACCCTGCTTCCCGCGGTCCTCGTGAATGCCTGCATCGCGGCCGCGTCGTGCTCGCCGAACGGATCCTCGATGGAGACGATCGGGTAGCGCTCGATCCAGCGCAGCAGCATCGCGTGCATCTGCTCGGCGGTGAGCGAGCGGTTCTCGAGCGAAAGCTGGTAGCGCCCGCCGCGCCAGAGCTGGGTGGCGGCGATGTCGAGCGCGATCGCTACGTCCACGCCCGGCTCGAAGCCCGCGTCGTCGATCGCCGCGGTCAGCTCCTCGAGCGCCTCCTCGTTCGACTTGAACGCGGGCCAGTAGCCGCCTTCGTCGGCGACCCCTTGCAGGAGGCCCCGCTTCGCGAGCCGCGCGCCCGCCGCCTTGTACACCTTCGAGGTCCACTCGAGGCTCTCGGCGAAGCTGCCCGCGCCGACGCAGATCACCATGTAGTCCTGGATGTCGACCCGCCCTTTGGCGTGCGCCCCGCCGCCGAAGATCTGGATCTGCGGCACCGGCAGCGCGACTTTGCGATTGCCGGCAAGGAAGCGCCAGAGCGGCTTGCGCGCTGCTGCCGCCGCGGCGTGCGCCGCGGCAAGCGAAACGGCGACGATCGCGTTGCCGCCGAGCCGCGACTTGTCGGGCGTTCCGTCCAGTGCGATGAGTTTGTTGTCTATGTCTTCTTGAACCAGAGAGCTTCCGACCAGGGAAGATCGGATTTTCGTATTGACGTTGTTCACGGCGTCCCGGACGTCGATCGCCTTCGCTTCTCCGCCGCCCGTCGAGGCGCCCGCCGGCGCGATCGCGCGGCCGCGCGAGGTCTTGAGGATGACCTCTGCCTCCACGGTCGGGTTGCCGCGCGAGTCCCAGACCTGCCTTCCGACGACGCCTACGATTCTTGCCATGCGGCGCGCACCTCGGCGAGCGTGTGGGGAGCCTCAAGAAGGAGCTTCTTCGCGACGGAGCGCACGCGCTCCTTCTGCGAGTCCTGGGTGATGTATTCCACCGGCGATTTTCCGTCGATGCGGGCGAGCAGCAAGCCGGGGAGGAGGGTGGCGACACGCTGCTCAAGGTCCCGGTCTTTTTTGTTCCCGAAATAGCCGTTTGTCAGCGTATCGAAAGACAAAAGAAAATCCTTCGTGAACGCGGGTACCCAGACGCATTTCAGGAGCATGTGGTTGAGGCAGAATGCGACGTCGAAGGCCGGATCGCCGTACCACGCACACTCGGCATCGAGAAGGATCGGGCCTTCCTTGCCGGCCAAAATGTTTTTCGGACTGACATCGCCGTGCACCAGGGCGGTCCGGGTGTTCCTTGTTCTCTCCACGAGAGCTTTCAGGACCCGATCCATGGAAGGATGAACCCTGGCGGTCGCGACCAGATACGGCTCGAGGCGGATGGCGTAGAAATTGTCGTCGGTCGCAAAAGCGGCGGCAATGTCCTTGCGGCCCGACGTTGCCGAATGAATGCGCGCCAGCCGCCGGCCGACTTCGGCGGCGAAGGCCGGATCTGCGCGGCCGTCCCGAAGCTCGGTTTTCCAGAGCGGCAGGTCGCCGAGGTACTCCATCGCAAAAAAGCCACTGTCGTCGGATGCAAGGATCTTCGGCGCTACACCGGGCACGATGCCGTTCGCGGTTTCGAGCCATTTCTTCTCGTAGCGGTTGCGCTCCACCGGCGCTTCCCACACCTGCGCGACGCGCAGGCGGGGCAGGGCGCGCTTCACCGCGATGGGGCCGGACTCGAGATCGACGCGCCAGATGTCGGAGGAGACGCCGCCCGAGAGCGCGGCTGCGGGCGGATGTTCGCCGGGCCCGGCAAGGCCGTGCTTCCTCAGGAAGGCGAGGACCTCCTCAGGGAGCGAGGCGCTCAATCTTCCAGGCGCCGCCGCCGCGCGTATAGAGGAGCCGGTCATGCAGCCGGTTCTCGCGTCCCTGCCAGAACTCGATGCGCTCCGGGATCACCCGGTAGCCGCCCCACGAGGCGGGCCTTGGCGGGTTGTCGCCGTGCTTCTGCTTCTCGCTCTCGACCGCCTTTTCAAGCTGTGCGCGCGAGCTCACCCTTTCGCTCTGCGCCGAGGCGCGTGCCGACAGGCGCGCGCCGGCAGGCCTGCTTTTGAAATAGGCGTCCGACTCGTCTGCCGTGACTTTCTCCACGCGCCCCTCGATGCGCACCTGCCGCTCGAGCTGCGTCCAGAGGAACATGAGGGCAGCCTGCGGCCTGGCCGCCAGCTGGCGGCCCTTGCGGCTCTCGTAGTTGGTGTAGAAGACGAAGCCGCCGTTGTCCACGCCTTTGAGGAGCACCGCGCGCGCATCGGGCGCGCCCTCCTTTGTCACGGTGGCGAGCGTCATCGCGTTGGCAAGCGGCAGCTTCGCCTCGAGCGCCTCCTTGAACCAGCGCTCGAACTGCAGGAAGGGGTCGGCGTGCGCGTCGCTTTCCGCAAGGCCGGCGCGCATGTATTCCTGGCGCAGGTCGGCGATGTTCATGCGCGCGATTTTATAATGCGCCGATGCCGATCGAGGGCGTTTTCGACTACGACGAGGGCATCAGCGCGATCGACAGCGTCTACGACCGGCGCCTGCAGACCGCCATCCACCTGATCGTGGAGAAGGGCCGAGCCGCGATCGTCGACACCGGCACCGCGAACGCCGTGCCCTATGTGATGAAGGCGCTCGAGGCGAAGGGCATTGCGCCCGAGGCTGTCGATTACGTCATCCTCACCCACGTTCACCTCGACCACGCGGGCGGCGCGGGAAGCCTCATGGCGCGCTTTCCCGGGGCGCGCCTCACCGTGCATCCGCGCGGGGCGCGGCACATGATCGACCCGGGCCGGCTGGTCGCCGCCACCGTCGAGATCTACGGCGAAGAGGCGATGCGCCGCACCTACGGCGAAGTGCTGCCCGTGCCGAAGGAGCGGGTGATCGAAACGCCCGAGGGCGCCCGGCTCGAGCTCGCGGGGCGCGAGCTGCTTTTCCTCGACGCGCCGGGCCATGCGCGCCACCACGTCGTCGTGCGCGACTCGCGCACGGGGCATTTCTTCGTGGGCGACAACTTCGGGCTCTCCTACCGGGAGCTCGACCGCGACGGCCGGCAGTTCGTCTTCCCGACCTCCAGCCCCTCGCAGTTCGACCCGCCGGTGCTCCTGCGCACGATCGAGCGGATGCTCTCCGACGGGCCGCAGGCGATCTACCTTGCGCATTTCGGCCGCCTGACGGCACCGCAAGCCCTTGCCGCGGACCTGCGGCGCCTCATAGAGGCCCACGCCGCCCTCGCGGAGCGCCACAAGGACGCCGGCGCAGAGCGAAAACGGCTGCTCGCCGAAGGCGTTAGGTCGCTCGTGCTTGAGGAGAAATCGCGCCAGGGCTGGCGGATCGCCGATGAGAAACTGCTTGAAGTGTTCGCGCTCGACATCGAGCTGAACGCGCAAGGGCTCGTCTCGTGGCTCGATTCCAGAGGGAAAAACTAGATTTTCCGATTGACTTCCCTCGGGGAAATGGGCATTGTTCGGGCACCGCTGCCCGACGGCGGGAGGAATCACGGGATCCCAAACGTTCCGTAATCGTTCGATCAGAGGAGAAAACCAGATGGCGAAGAAAAAGTCCGGCAAGAAGCGCAAGCCGAATGCCGCGTTCATGAAGGCGATGAAACCGTCGGCGACGCTGGCGGAAGTGATTGGCAGCGGCTCGATGCCGCGCACTGAAGTCACCAAGAAGATCTGGGCCTACATCAAGCGCCACGGCCTGCAGGACAAGAAGAACCGTCGCAACATCAACGCCGACGCCAAGCTGAAGCCGGTCTTCGGCGGCAAGGGCACGGTCTCGATGTTCGAGATGACCAAGCTGGTCAACAAGCACCTCAGCTAACCGCATTTCCTGCCGGGGGCGCGGGCGCCCCCGGCGGTTTCCCCGCAGGTTCCGTCATTCCCGCGCAAGCGGAAATCCAGGTTTACCGAACGCTCACCGTATTTCGCTTCCAGGCAGGGTCCTGCCAGCGCTGGAACGCGCCCAGCATGGTCGGATCGCCCGCCTGGCGCACGGTCGCCAGGGTATCGAGGCGCACGATCTCGAAGTTCTTCCGGTAGCGGCCTTCTCCCTGCGCCTCGCGCGCCACGAGCACCTGCGAGCCGCCGGGGACCCAGCCGGCGAACTCCGCATAGCCGACCTCCGGGCGGATCGCCGCAGGCGGCAGCACGCGCACCGTCCAGCCTTTCGCCGTCTTGTGGAATAGCCACATCTCCAGCCACGCGTCCGCCGGCTGAACGGCGAGCGCGAGCGCGTTCGACTCGCGGTTGAGCGTCGCCGAGCTCGTCCAGACGAGGCCGTAGGTGCAGCGCCTCGCGAGCGGCTGCTTCTCGTCGTGCTTCGCATCGACGAGCAGCACGCAGGTCTCGCCGCTCACGTTCGGGATCGTCATGATCCCCGGCCGGTCCTCGGCGCGCGCGGGCGGCGCCATCAGCGCCCAGCGCGAGGCGTTCACGCGCATCGCGGCATCGGCGAAGCCTGCGCGGTCCTCCTCCGTGAGGTGCGTCTTGTCGACGCGGCCGAGCTCGACGAGCGCGCGCGCCGCGGCGGAGCCGGGTGCATCGCCCGCGCGAGCGCGCTGGTAGGCAAGGCTCGACCAGATCGCCGCTCGGCGAATGACGACGCGGTTGCGCAGCCACCCCGGCAGGTTGTCCGCGTCCACCTGGTCGAGCGCCTGCGCCTGCATTTCGTCCATGCGCCGGCGCTCGGCGGGTCGAAGTCCATCGGGTGCGCACTCGCGTCGCGTGAGGGCGAGGAGCGCCCGCGCGCGCTGGCCCGGGTCCTTGCTCGTCGAGAGCACTCGCCGGAAAGCGTCGCCCTCGTAGCAGACATGCACCCGGCCGTCGTGCTCGTTGCTCACGAACCTGAGGCCGTGGCGCGTCGCCACCTCGAGATGCGCGGCTGCGGCCTGCCCCGCATTCCCCGGAAGGAAGGCGCGTTGCGCGAGCCGGTCCGCCATCGAGCCCAGGGCATCGAGCACCTCGAGCCCCTCGCGTCCCTTCAGCATCTCGGGGCTCGCGGCCTGCACGTAGGCGGCGCCATAGGCAATGCCGAGCGATTCCTGCCCCGGCGTGTCGCGCAGGAAACGCACTACCGCCAGGAGCTCGGGCGCCTGTTCAGGGGTGAGGGCCAGGCGCTTCACAAGGCTCGCGCGAACGTAGCCTCCGCGCTCCCGGCGGTAGTCGTAGACCTGCAGAAAATCGAGCCGCTCGCCCCGGACTTCCAGCACTTCGCCCTGCGACAGAAGGACGTGCTGCTGAGCGGAGGCCTTGGGCGCGGCGCGAAGCTGGGTTTGGTCCTGCGTAACGATGGCAATGGAAGCGGCGAGCAGGAGGGTGGCGAGCATGGCTAGCGTGCTCCCTTCGAGTTGCCGATCAGATTCGCGCCGAGAAAACCGCCGTCGGCGGGCGGCGGCGCGATGATGACCTGCACCTTGTCGGAGAGCTTGTCGGCGAGCGCTTTCTGGATGAGGAGCGGGTGCCGGGAGACGAGCGCGCCCTCGCGCTCCATCTGCTCGGCGTTGAACTTGCCGATCTTCTCGAGGCGATAGACCTCGGCGTCGGCAAGCTTCTGGCGTGCGTCGGCCTCGCCGTTCGCCTCGATGCGGCGCGCCTGCGCATTGCCCTCCGACATGCGGATGCGCGCCTGCTTCTCGGCCTCGGCCTCGAGCCGGCGCTGCTCGATCTGGCGCTGCTTGAAGGGCAGCACGTGCTTCATCGCCTCTTCCTGCGCCCTCGCGGCGATCACCTGCTCGCGCGCGGCGGCTTCGGCGCGCTTCTCGCGGCGGACCTTCTCGGCCTCGCCGTCGAGCTCGTTCTCCTTGACTCGCTTGTCCTTGAGCTCGAGCGTGTAGCGCATCTTCTCGCTCGCCAGCTCCTCGGCCAGCAACGCCTCCATGCCGCGCTTGTAGTCCGCGGGCAGGTCCACCTTGCCGATGAGCACCGTGCGCAGCGCCACCCCGTCAGCGGCGAGACGGTCCTTCAATTCCTTCTCGATTGCCTGCTGGATCTCGACGCGCTTCGTGGAGAAGATCTCGCGCACCGTGTAGCGCGCGAACACCTTGTAGATGACGCCCTGGACCGCCGGCTCGACCACGTCGCCGGGAACATTCTCGGGAAGGATCGTGGCGACCGAGCGCAGCTTCTCCGGGTCGAGCGCGTAGCGCACCTGCAGGTCCACGCCGAGCGACAGCCCCTCGACCGACTGCAGCGGCGCCTGCCCCTCGGCCTTCGACATCGACTCCGGGCGGTAGGTCTGATCGCGCAGGGAGTAAACGCGCATCTCATGCAGTCCCGGCACCACCAGCACAGTCCCGTCACGCCATTGTGAAACCTCGCCCGTCATGCGATTGAGGCGGATACCCGTTTCGCCGCGCTCCACCGTCTTCATCGGCGGAAACTTGTAGAGCAGGTAGCCGGCCCCGCCGATCAGCACCGCGCCCGCCAGCAGCCCTCGGAGGGCGACGAATCCGTTCATTGCTCGCACCGTTCCGTTCCTCGCGACCTCCGCCGCCCGCAGCCCGGCGCCCCGGGCGCGTGCGGCGAAATACTCTTGGATGAATTTGATCGTTCCCCCGAGACGTTCCCACATGGCAT
>Ga0310810_10001577_pt1 | contig 24043 bp, 15 predicted proteins | sample NCmetagenome_FD_207641 | JGI IMG/M metagenome (GOLD analysis project Ga0310810, IMG submission 207641) | Soil microbial communities from experimental microcosm in Duke University, North Carolina, United States - NC | ecosystem: Engineered > Artificial ecosystem > Soil microcosm > Unclassified ... | reverse complement strand
TGGGTTCCCGCTAAAGTTTATAGTGTTGCGACTCCCGATAACTTCGCGCGGTAATCGGTCGGGGCCTGACCCAGAATCCGTTTGAAGACACGGTTGAAATGGGTCAGCGATTGGAAGCCAACCTCATAGGCGATCTCGCTGATGCGCAAATTCGGGTTGAGGAGCAGTTCTTTGGATTTTTCGATCCTCACCCTGGAGAGATAATCAGTGAAGTTTACGCCGGCGACTTTCTTGAACATTTTGCAGAAATAAAAAGTGCTGGTGTTAACGGCCTTGGCGACCTGGCCCAATCGAAGTTCCTCAGCCTGGTGGGTGCGGATATATTCCTTTGCCTTGGTAATCACCGGAGGTTCCGCGTTCTCCTGCTGGACGACTACCTGGTTGCTGAGCATCGAAAGATGCTGCGCGAAGATCTTCAGCAAGGTCGTCGCTGAGTCCTGTTGGGTCTGAGACATGACGCGGGTAGCAAAATACGCCTCCTTCATCCGAGCGGAATCAACCGCAATGTTCCAGTCGGCGACCATCGCTTTGGTGCGTTCAAACTGGTTTTGCGTTGGCTTTTTTCGAAACACCTGGCCCGTCATGAGATAACCGATTACCCGGTCGCCCAGGCGCACCGGAACGGCTGTCTCACATAACCCGGCCGGACAGACCATCGTGTGCGGCTCATGGGCGGCGACGGCGGACAACCGTTCCTGCATCTGCAAACAAGAGGCGCAGGCTCGGCTCTTTTCGGACATCAATGCGCAATAGGGGGCTTCGTGCCGCTTCCCGTGCAACGGTAGCTGCCAGGATTCAACCGGTCGCAAGGCAACCGGCAGGCAAGTCGCTTCGCTAAAGGCGCGCTCGTACTCCTGGTATATCTTCGACTGGGTCAGCGCCTCAATCAGAGACTGATCGCCCTGTCCACGCCGTTTGAGAGGCGGGCGAGATGGCGTCAGCTTCGGCTCGGGCAGAGCCGTGTCCAAAGCAGGGATGCGGGGGGTGGCTCCGAGCGAGCCAAGAATTGAGGCGCGCCGGAATGAATTATTCTGGGTGGCAGGCTTGTCCAATGTTGTTTGCATGAAAGCAAAATAAGGTAAGCAGAGGTGTGATTACAATTGGGGGCGACCCTGATTGTGTTTGCGTCTGTTCCTTTAGGAACCCTAAGGGAAACCCTTAGGTCGCCGCACAATGTTCGATCAGCTCGATGTCAATTTTCAGCGGTTCAGTTTCTAGTGTTCAACGGGTCTGAGTTGCCTGGAGTAGCGAATCAGACAGAGCGGGGATAACGTGAGACAAGAACATCCAACGGGTGTCCACAAAACCGAAGCCTGTCCACAAACCTGGAGGTCTCAAGAATCGCGAAAGTCAGAAGGTGCGCAATGGGCGTGTCGCGACGGGACGCTCGAAAGCCGGCTGGTCTACGAAATGACGAGGGTAAACGCCGGAGTGCCTCGGTGACTGATCCAATGTTCCGATGGACGGTGCTGCTCCACGGTGGGTTTGCGTCCGCGGGCCTGGCGCTCGAGTTGTCCAAGTTGTCTGGGGGTCAAACTCTGCAAATAATCATCCCACCAGTTGAACCAGCGCCAAAAAAACGGTGAGAATTTGCCGTAATCAACTACGGGCCAAACGATGTCGAACCGTTCGGAGGCTTCAGCCAATTGCGAGAGTTGACCCAGCACCTCATTGAACTTTTCGAAGAATTCTCGATCGCCGATCTTGCCCTGGGTGAAAGCGCGCTCAAGGTGGCGAAGTTCATCCACCATGCCGAGACAGGCCAAAAAGATCGAAACTTCCGGAGCTTCCCGCAAGAACTCATTGTCCTGCTCGATCCGCAACTTCGATTTGACTGCAATTTTTGGCATCGCTCGGGCCGTCTAATTGTTTGCTGCATTTCCCCCATCCCGTTGGCCCGGCAAGTGGCCTATAGGCTGGAGGACGGTGAGTCAAACCGCATAGATCGTGCCAAACAAAAATGAGAAAACTCTGAAGGGTGATCAGGAAATCGTGCACAATTCGCAGACCGGCAGGCCTCTGATGTTACCTAAAGCCAACCGCAGCGCCTGATTCTCCCAAAGAAAACTCGATCTGAGCTTCTCACGATTGTGTAAATCAGGTACACATGCGGTTCCATTATGATGAGTTCACAAGCTACAGCTATCCCTCGGCGACAATTCCTGCAGAGCAGCGCCAGTCTCGCTGCGGCTGCGGCAATTTCACGTTTGACAACACCCCTGATCGCGGCGACAGAGGAAGCTTCCGCTCCGCGCAAAACCATCGGGATTCAAGTGGGGGCAGTTTCATTTGTCGATGAAGGCACCGAACCTTTGCTCGATTTGTTACAGGAGCGCGGGGCGGTGAACACACTTTTTCTGACGACCTTTACATACGGACGCGGTTTAGCAGGTCGTCAAATTCCAGGCCAGCCTTTTCCAGATCATGGTGTGCAGGAGTCAGATGAAAAGTTTTTTCACGGAGGCAACTATGCGACACCACATCCCGAGTTTTATCGCAACACCGTGCTAAAAGAGACTCGCGCGCCCGATCATGGGAACCTGGACATTCTGCACGAGGTGCTGCCCAAAGCAAAACACCGCGGCATGAAAGTCTTTTGCTCATGCGAGGACGCCTGGAGTTCTTCGGTGCCTGGCCTGGCCGAGTTGGTAGAAATCGATCTCTACGGCCGCAGAACGGGCGGTCTCTGCCTCTTCAACCCCGATGTGCGCCACTTTTGGACCGGTCTCGTCGAGGATTATTGCCGCTCTTATGATATCGATGGCATTTTATTCTTCAACGAACGCAACGGTCCATTGCTGAACGCGCTGGGCGCCAGCCATGCTCAAAGCATTGCCTCCTCGCGCGTCACTTGCTTTTGCGAGCACCATCAGAAAGCTGCGAAGGAACGCGGAATTGACTTCGAACGTGTGAAAGCGGGCTACCGTAAGTTGGATGAATTCGTTCAAGGCGCGTTGAGCAACCAACGCCCGGTGGACGGCTATTTTGTCGAATTCTGGCGGTTGCTCGTCGAATTCCCTGAGATTCTCCTTTGGGATCGACTGTTCGATTTCGGCAAACACCAGGTGCTCCAGGAAGTGCACGACACAGTGAAGGCGATTCGCCCCGAGTTGCAGGTTGGCTTTCATATCGAGCATGTCAATTCCTTTAACCCGATCTTTCGTGCGACCCGCCGTTATGAGGCATTGGCCGCCAAGGCGGATTTTTTGAAGATTGTCGTTTACAATAATTGTGGCGGGGAACGTTACGCCCACTTCATTCACAATATCGGTTCGACAGTCTTCCGCGACGTGCCACAAACCGAGCTGCTAAGCTTCAATAATCACCTGTTGAATTATCAACACGAGGCGACGCTTTCCGAGTTGCCCGGTGCTGGTTTATCCGCGGATTACGTCACTCGCGAAACGGAGCGGGCTCTGGCCGGAGTTCAGGGCAAATCCAAAATCTATCCCGGTATCGATATAGATATCCCGACCGGCAAAAACAGCCGCAAGGCCTCGCCCGAAGACACCCACGCGGCAGTGTCGGCAGCGCTTAAGGCAGGCGCAGATGGGTTGATTCTCTCGCGCAAATACTCCGAAATGCGACTGGGTAACCTGGCGGCTGCCGGGCGAGCGGTACGGGACTTTAAAAAATAGATTTCGAGCCCACAACTTGTGTCCAGGTCCTCGGATAGATCCTCGGCCGTTGCCCCTTCTCCCTCTCCCATTCTGAGTCGCCAGAGACTCAGCCGTCGGTCATTTCTGACACGTACTGGTGTTGCCGCGGCCGTTTTGTCAGGTATTCAACCAACCGCGTTGATTCGAAATGTGGCCGCGGGCGAAAAGACTACATCTGCGAACCTCCCGTGGTATCGGCGGGTCACGCGCTGGGGTCAAACCAACATCACCGAGATTGATCCTCAACAGTACGATATTGCGTGGTGGCGCAAGCACTGGCGGCGAACACAAACTCAGGGTGTCATTATCAACGCAGGCGGTATTGTCGCTTACTACCCGAGCGCAGTATCTTTTCATCACCCTGCCGAATATCTCAATGGCCGCGACCTATTCGGCGAAGTATGCCGCGCCGCGCACGAAGATGGGCTGGTCGTCTTCGCCCGCATGGATTCGAACCGTGCACATGTGGATTTGTTCCAAGCGCACCCGGATTGGTTTGCCCGAGATGCGGCGGGCAATCCCCAAAAAGCCGCAGAATTGTTCGTCGCCTGTGTGAATAGCCCCTATTACGTCGAACATATCCCAGCCATCCTGCGCGAGATTGCGACGCGGTATCATCCGGAGGGGTTTACCGACAACAGTTGGAGTGGGCCGGGCCGGAGCAACCCTTGCTTTTGCCATAACTGTGAGCGGAGGTTTCGCGAGCGCTCCGGGCAGGAGCTTCCGCGCGAGAAAAATTGGAACGACCCGGCCTATCGTGAATGGATCCAATGGAACTACGAAAGGCGGCTCGAGCTCTGGGATTTCAACAACCGCATCACTCGTGAGGCGGGCGGAGCGGACTGTCTTTGGGTCGGCATGAACAGCGGCTCGATCACCGGCCAATGCCAGAGCTTCAGGGACCTAAAAGAGATTTGCCGGCGCGCTGAGATCATAATGCTGGACCATCAGTCGCGAAGTGACTCGAGCGGGTTCCACAACAATGCTGAGACTGGCCAACTCATCCATGGCTTGCTTGGCTGGGACAAGTTGATCCCCGAAAGCATGGCGATGTATCAAGCGGGCAGGCCTACCTTCCGGTTGGCAAGCAAGCCGGAGCCGGAAGCGCGGCTGTGGATGCTCGAAGGGATTGCGGGAGGACTCCAGCCCTGGTGGCATCATATTAGCGCTTATCATGAGGACGGGCGCATGTACCGGACTGCCGAACCCATATACCGCTGGCACCAGGCTTATGAACAATTTTTGGTAAACAGGCAACCCATCGCAACACTGGGTGTCGTTTGGTCCCAGCGCAACACCGATTTCTATGGACGCGACGATCCCGACTTGATGGTGGAACTACCCTGGCGTGGGCTCACTCAAGCGCTAACACGAGCACGGATACCTTATCTGCCGGTGCATGCGGATGAGATCGGGCGCAGTGCGTCTCAGTTCTCGGCACTTGCGTTGCCCAATTTGGCCACGATGTCCGAAACCCAAATCCAAGCCGTACGCAATTTCGTTCAACGCGGGGGCGGCTTGCTGGCAACCGGCCAAACCAGTTTGTTCGATGAATGGGGCCAGGCGCGCCCAGACTTTGCGTTGGCGGATTTGTTCGGCACGCACATCGCAGAAGCCGCCGGGACGACTGAAGCGGCTCGCAAGAAACAGGCGGCCGAAACCAATCATACTTATTTGCGACTGATTCCGGAACTGCGCGCGGGACGGGACGGTCCACACTACGGCAACGAGCCACCCATCACCGGCGCGCGACATCCCGTGCTGAAAGGCTTTGAGGACACCGACATTTTACCTTTCGGTGGAACATTGGAGCCTATCAGGGTTGAGAAAAGCGCGAACATATTGATGACGTTCGTTCCGCAGTTCCCGATCTATCCGCCCGAAACTGCGTGGATGCGGGAACCAAAAACAGATATCGCCGGCGTCATTCTCAACACTCTTTCCGGCGGCAGTCGTAGCGCCTTTCTGCCTGCTGATCTGGACCGCCGATACGGTCGCGATCACCTCCCCGATCATGCCAATCTGTTGGCAAACCTTGTTCGCTGGGTCGCACGCTCAGAAATGCCATTGGTGATCGAAGGACCCGGCCTCATCGACTGCCACCTTTATCGGCAGCCGCAACGAGTGATCCTGCACCTGGTGAACTTGACGAATACAGGTACCTGGCGCCAGCCGACGGACGAATTGTTACCAGTGGGCCCGCTCAGAGTCAGCATCAAACTGCCGGAAGGCATTCGTGGTAGGAACCTTCGTTTATTAGTTTCCGGCGGTACCGGGTTAGTAGCTACTGGCAGAGGCTGGAGCCGATTCGAGATAAAATCTATTCTCGACCACGAAGTAGCGGTGTTGTCGTAGGCAACGGCAGGCGTGGTTCGGATCTCGGATCCATTCAGCTTTCTTCACTCCACGTTGGTTTCTGGCCTCAGCCATTTACCCGCTGGCTGCTTGCGTTGAACTGCCGCCGCCCGCGATAATGGGAGCTCTACTTCCCTGACACTTGGGATACAATCATAGCGGCTATCCTGGCGCGAGCCTGTTCGTACGCGACTGGATCTTTGTTCCACTGGGAGAATGTTGGCGTTAGTGAACGGACAATCTCTTGCGCTTCGCTGGTTTTGCCGCAGCGCTGAAGCAGCGCGAAGTAATCATAATCCTCGATGGCATCGCGAAGCGCCTTAAGTCGAATTGTCGGCACAATCCCGTCGTAACCGACTGCAAGAGCGGGGTAAACCAAAGAACCTTCTCCCTGAAAGACTATGCCTTTTGCGCCCTGTTGCGGCTGGCCATTGCCGGTGTAGAAAGGCGCCTGCGTCCAGGGATCTTCGGTTTGGTTCCAGTAAGACATGCCGCCCCAATAGAGCAGACCTTTCATGCTATCGCGCCACGCCATCCACGTCGGCACGCGATAATTCAGCAGCGGAAAGTCAATGTGCCACCAGGGGGTTGGTGGTCCCTGGCAAAGCGCGGTGTAGGTCCAGATCGTCTCGCCAAGCGCCTGCCGTTCAGCGGCGCTCTCCTGGCGATGTAGTGAGAAGAGCGGACACCAGATGTCGACTGCGCCGTAGAGGTCGCCCCAAGCGCTGTCGGCGCCTCCTTCTCCCGGCGCTGTCCAAGGCTGCTCCACGACCAGGACTTTGAGGACTGACTTTGCCTCACGGATGGCACGTCCCCACTTTTGTACATAGCGGTAGTCCTCCAATGTATTGGGCTCGTCTCGCAAATATGTGTAGAAAACCACGTTCGTTCGATCCAATTCCACACCCGCTCGATCAAAGGCCCTGAGCCAGGAACGCAACCTCTCGCGCTCGGCTTCCGGATCTTTAACAACGTTGGAGGGGTGCGGCGTCTGAATTGCGTTGAGGTGGTACGTATCGACGAATTCCCGCAGAGCGCGCACCTGTGCGGAAGCAATAAGATATGAACCATCCGGCTGTCCTTTAGGAGTAACTGTGTCCAAAGGAGGAGGCACATTAAAATGGTGTTCGCTCAACAATTGGTCGCATTGTGCGTCCACCGCGTTCCAATCCGGCGGCTCAGGCGCTTGACTTGTCTTTGAGATGCGGCGGTAATAATCGCGTAAATTGGGAAACCCAAACTCTGTTACCAGGGTGGGCGTTTGCGGAAGCACAAAGCTCCAGACCGTCAACGACACCGGAACCAGGTGCGTTGCACCACCCGTAGATGTAATTTGATAAGACCCACGATACTCCCCGGGCACGGCGTTTGTTGGAATGTAAATATCAATCCAAAAGCCGTGCGTTTCGCCTGCAGGCAAATCGAAGGGGACGGCGACGAAGCGCCCGGTGCGGAGGTTTTTGGCGGTGATCGGGTGAGTAAACGGAATGAGCGGGTCGGGATACCAATCAGATTTGAAATTGTCGTTTCGATAAGTGCCCGTTTCCAGGCGAACCTGGTGCTCGCGGTAAAGCCGAGCGCTGGTTCCAGGTATTAGAGCGCCACGGGGCCCACGGAGATCGCCTGCCTCCAGATTTATAGACTTGATTGGCGCCTGAGAGCGCAGGAAGATCTGAAAACTCACCCACTCGTTGCGCGCCGCCGCGACCTGTACAGTTGTAGTATGTGTTGGCTGCTCGCTGCGCAGGACGTGCCTGGTTTCTGAAACAGTCCATACGCTACACTCGGCGCACACAAGGCTGTACGTAGGCAAGGTCAGCAACGCGGAACAAATCCAGGCGCAATTGCATTTCATAAGAGGACTACCCCACCTCGGTCGAATACCGGGAATCTCGGCAGCGTAATCGTCGGCGCGTTCAGCCGAGACGGGCTGGAGCCACTATGCCGTGTAGCTGCCGGAAGCGACCTCGCCTCCGTGGCCAGTCCAGTTGGTGTGAAAGAACTGGCCGCGCGGCTGATCAATCCGTTCATAAGTATGAGCGCCAAAAAAGTCACGCTGGGCTTGCAGCAGATTGGCCGGTAACCGCTCGCTGCGATATCCGTCGTAGAAGGCCAGCGCCGTACTAAACGCAGGCACCGGAATGCCTTTCTTGGCGGCAGCGGCGACGGTATTGCGCCAGGCGCGATGCGATCCATTGAGGGCCTTGCGAAAGAAGGGATCGAGCATCAGGTTCGACAGTTTTGGCTGCCGCTCGAAAGCCTCTTTGATTTTGCCCAAAAAGACGCTGCGGATAATACAACCACCCCGCCACATCAGGGCAATCCCGCCGTAGTTTAGGTTCCATTGATACTGTTGGGCCGCGGCGCGCATCAGCATATAGCCTTGCGCGTAAGAGATCATCTTGGAGGCGTAAAGGCCTTTGCGAATCTCCTCTACGGTCTTGGCCCGGTCCCCTTTGATGATTGGATTTGGTCCGCGCAACCTTTTCGCCGCAACGACGCGCTCGTCTTTGAGCGCCGAAAGCATCCTGGCGTAAACGGCCTCAGCGATCAGAGTGATTGGGATGCCAAGTTCCTGCGAAGAGATCACGGTCCATTTCCCGGTGCCCTTCTGGCCGGCGGTATCGAGGATTTTGTCGACCAGTGCTTGGCCGTCCTTGTCTTTAAACGCGAGGATGTCGCGCGTGATTTCAATCAGATAAGAGTTTAGTTCACCTTCCTGCCATTGCGAAAAGACCGAGTGCATTTCCTGCGCGGTCATTCCCAGGCCTGTCTTCATCAAATTGTAGGCCTCGCAGATCAGTTGCATGTCGCCATACTCAATCCCGTTGTGGACCATTTTGACAAAATGTCCGGCCCCGTTCTCGCCCACCCAATCACAGCAGGGTGTCCCGTCTTCGACTTTCGCGGCGATTTTCTGAAAGATCTCCTTCACATGCGGCCAGGCCGCGGGTGAACCCCCAGGCATAATGCTCGGACCATGCCGCGCGCCTTCTTCGCCACCGGAAACACCGGTGCCGATATACAATAGCCCCTTGGATTCCACGTATTTGGTTCGACGAATGGTGTCCTCAAAGAGCGAGTTGCCGCCATCGATAATGATGTCGCCGGCCTCGAGCAGCGGCAGCAGATGGTCGATAAACTCATCGACTGCCTGTCCCGCCTTTACCATCAGCATCACGCGGCGCGGCTTCTTCAGCCAGCCCACCATCTCCTGAAGCGAGTGCGCTCCCAGCACATGGGTGCCTTTGGCTTCTTTGTTGAGAAAGTCATCTACCTTGGAAACAGTCCGGTTGAACGCTACGACTGTGAAGCCGTGATCGTTCATGTTCAAAATCAGGTTTTGACCCATGACGGCCAAGCCGATAAGTGCTATGTCTGCTTTTTGTTCCATGCAGTCAGTTCCTTAGTTGACGAGCCACATTACAGCAGGCCCACATCTCCGCCAGCAAAATTCACGACCCGGCTAACCGCCCAGTTGCAGCCGTTTGTCCGTCTCCAGCATCTTTTTCAAATTGGTCCACTCAACTTCGTTCATCTCGTTAAAAGCATGCAAGTAAACAGCAACAACTTCAGGTGGATATTTTCCCAGCAAAGCATCCACCGCAGCCTGGAGCTTGGCGTCGTCCATGGCCTCCGGCAAATCCTCCACCACCCCGTCGTTGTTCTTTATGCCGAGTGAATCGAGAAAATCGATGAGCATGCTTTTGTGCTTTTTGAGCAGCCAGGTGCGGATCAGGTTCGCCGTCACCAGTTCGAGTGCGGGTTTGCTCAACGTAGTCAGCATCGTGCCGTGGCGTTGTTGCCGCGGTTGGCGTTCCAGGAAAACCGGGCGGAGCTTTCGCGCCTCGGCCACCGCTGCGAGCGTCGTGCGATAGAGCGGTTTATCCGCTTCATACGCGTAAGTGAGGATTTCAAGCGCCAGCGGTGGCGACATGAAGCCCAGGAGTTCATGAGAGGTGAGCATTGCTAATGGTAATTACTGAAATTTTGTTTTTTCGCGCCAGGTCGGCGCATTTTTCCGGTTCCAACAATAGTGATTTGCCGGCTTCAAAAGCCAGCGCCGAAAGTCGGGCGGACGCGCAAGTTTCCAGGGTTCCAGGACCAATGCAAGGGATATCGAAACGCAAATCGTGTTTCTCTTTGGCAACCTTTATTGCTACAGCCCCGCCTTCGCGGCCGGCCATTTCGCCGCCCCGCGCCAGGCACTTGTCGGTACCCTCAAAAGCTTCCACGGCCAGCACGGTGCCATCCTTCACGACGACAGTCTGGCCGATTTCAAGGCGCGCGACGGCTTTGGCTATTTCGAATCCCCACTCAACATCCGCTCGCAAGGCATCGGACAGATTAGGTCCGAGCTGAAAACCCGCACCGGGCATTAAGGGTTCCAGCCATGGTGTAGCGGCGATCAATTCGACACCGTCCTTGGCTAATTCATCGGCAATGGCGCCAAAGACCGTGTGAGCGTTCTTCGCTTTAAGTCGCAGCAACACACCAACCGCGCGCAGGTCTGGCCGGATTTCATACAAATTTCGCGGCGCTATCTGTCCTGCCATAATACAATGTTTGATACCGCGTTTGACGAATGCGGCAATCATTTTTGAAAGCTGGCCCACCCGCAGCCAGACGATCTCATCGACCAGGTCGGCCAGTGCAGGATCGGTTTCACCTTCAAAAGCTACCGCCACAATCCGTTTCATTCCCAGGCGGCGTGCTTGCTGCGCAAATACCAGCGGCAACGAGCGATTTCCGGCAATAATCCCGATAGTGTCTATCCTTGGATTCATCAGGTGCAAACAATCCAATACGTTACCCGGGAGAACGGCCGACTAGTGAGGCTAGAGCAGGTGAGCCGTCGCGTGAGTTTCTCCGCTCTAACGATTGTCTCACTGTTCCACATTTTTGCCCCATATAAAGACAAAAGCGCGATTTTGTAAACCGCATTGCAGTGCCTTCGCGCGGTGACGCGGTGGTCGCTCTTAGTCCCTGGAGACCAGTCGTTGGCGTATAGAATGCTGTTTCAGGTTTGTTTCTTTTCGGACGGAATGGAGTGCTGGCAGCACAGTTATGCTGCCGACGGTGCTCCGTCCGGGTATCCGAAATATAGGACATGGATAACGCGGTCACATTGAATGAGTTGTCCGGCGTCGGCGGAGACGATCGCAGCGCCGCGATCCGCCGCGCCACCGCCCTATCCATCATCATTCTGGCGATAACGGTAGCTTCTTGCGGCGGACTCTACTCCTACGGGAAACACGCGTTCGATAGTCGCAACAAGACGGAAGGAGAAGCGCGCCGCGACATGCTGCAACGGATGGATCGCATCGCCATCAGCGTGACCGCCATGGCGGCGGTGGGCGGGGTTGGCTGCCTGGTGCCGCTCGTCACGGCCGCCGCTTTGTGGCGTCGACGTTCGGTCTCAGAGTTGCAGGAAAAGGCAGAAGAATGGAAAACCGCTGCGGCCGCGCTTCAGGGCCAACTTGCCGATTTGCGGCGAATGAAGGACGGGCTGCTGGTTCGTCAGGCCGATCTGGAAGCTCAAATCACCCAACTGACAACCACCAATGCCCGTCTGCAAGAGGACCTCGACAAACGCAACCGAGCCGAGCGCGCGCTCACTCAACGGCGGCAGGAACTCGAAAGCTCCAAGAGCGTTTTGGAACTGCACGTGCAAGCCCGTTCCAAAGAACTGGAAAATCTGCAACGCCGTTACGAAATGATTTTGAATTCGGCGGGTGAAGGCATCTGCGGGTTGGACATTGAAGGAAAGGCTACCTTCGTCAACCCGACCGTGGCCAAGCTCACCCGGCGTCCGATTGCCGAACTGATTGGCAAAACCGAGCAGGAGATTTTTCATCCCAAAGGCGCGGCGACTAACATGAACGGCGGCTCCACGGTACCGGTCACGAATCCTGGCGAACAGGTCTTTTATCGCGAGGATGGCAGTTCGTTCCCTGTCGAATTCGTCAAGACGCCTCTCAACGAAAACGGCCGGGTGGTCGGCTCGGTGCTGATGTTCAAGGACATTACCGAACGCAAACGCGTTGAAGAAACTCTCGCGCAAAAGGCTGCCGAACTCACCCGTTCAAACGCCGAACTCGAACAATTCGCGTTTGTTGCCTCCCACGACCTGCAGGAGCCGCTACGGAAAATCCAGGCGTTTGGCGATCGATTGAAGGTCAAGGTCGACGGCGCCCAATCCCCGGAAGTAAAAGATTACCTCGACCGCATGCAAAGCGCGGCGGCGAGGATGCGAACCCTGATTAATGATCTGCTGGCTTTTTCTCGCGTCATCCGCAGTTCCGAGCCATTTGTCGAGGTTGACCTGGGCGTGATCACACGCGAGGTGCTGAGCGACCTGGAAGTGCGCATCGAAAAAACCGGCGCTAAAATTGACGTGGGCGTGTTGCCGGTAGTTGATGCCGATCCGATGCAAATGCGCCAATTGCTGCTTAACCTCATCAGTAACGCGTTGAAATTTCAACCGCCGGGCGGCACGCCGGTTATCAAGATTAGCGCCCGGAGTTTGAGCGCCGCGTCCGGCGAACAACTCTGCGAATTAAGCGTTCAGGATAACGGCATTGGATTTGATGAAAAGTACCTCGACAAGATCTTTGCCGTGTTTCAACGGTTGCATGGACGCACTGAATACGAAGGTACGGGTGTCGGTCTGGCTGTTTGTCGCCGCATCGTCGACCGCCATCACGGCAGCATCATTGCCCGCAGCCAGCCTGGCCAAGGAGCAACTTTCCTGGTGACCCTCCCCGTGCGCCAGCCCAAACCAGAAACCGCCTCATGAGCCAGTTGCTGCGCAATAATGTCATCCTGATGGCCGACGACGATGACGATGATCGGCTGCTGGCGCGGGACGCGCTCGCCGAGTCCCAACTCGACGGCAGTTTGCATTTCGTGGAGAACGGTGAGGACTTGTTGGACTACCTCTGGCGCCGAGGCAAGTATGAAGCGCCAGGCGAAGCGCCACGGCCGGGACTTATTCTGCTGGACCTAAATATGCCCCGCAAAGACGGCCGCGAAGCCCTGCGCGAAATAAAATCCGACCCGGAGTTGCGTCGCATCCCGGTGGTCGTGCTCACCACTTCGAAAGCCGACACCGATATCGGGGCGATCTATGAGCTAGGGGCCAATTCATTCATCTCCAAACCGTTTCAATTCGAGGCTCTCGTCAATGTCATGAAAGTGCTCGGCCAATACTGGTTCAAAACTGTGGAATTGCCACTGCCCAAATAGCCTGAACCATGCACCACTCTGCCACTCTCACCCGAGTCCTGCTTGTTGAAGACGACGAAGACGATTACATCCTGACGCGCGAATTACTATCCGAGGTCCAGGGCCAACGCTTCGCTTTGGATTGGGCCAAGAATTTTCAGGAAGGCTTGAAGCAAATGTGCTTAAACCAGCATGACATCGTTCTTCTGGACTATCGGCTCGGCGCGCATAATGGCGTCGAATTATTGTCGACTGCCGTCGAACGAGGATGCCAGGCTCCGATTATCCTCCTGACCGGCTCAGGCCAGCACCAAGTGGACCTGGAAGCTATGCAGGCCGGCGCTTCCGATTATTTGGTCAAAACCCAACTCCAGCCGCATTCCCTTGAGCGGAGTATCCGATATGCCATCCAGCGCAAGCGCGCAGCCGCGCTCGCCGCGTTCGAACAGGCCCGGCTCGCCGCTTTCGGTGCCCAGGTCGGCTTGATTCTCACCCGGCGCGATTCTCTCGACGCCATCTTGCAAGGCTGTGCCCAGGCCATGGCCCAGTACTTGAATGCATCGCTGGCCCAGATCTTCACCTTCGATAGCCGTAAACGCGTGTTTGAACCACGCTCCGCCGCTGGGATCAGTTGGGATAAAAAGCCCGCCGCGCCCGGACTGCCCAAGGTCAAGCTGGAGATCACGCCTTTAAGCGAGGGGCAACCAGTCCTCATCAAGCAAGTAGCCAATGACGACCGCGTGTTCGACCAGAATTGGGTCAGGCGCGAAGGGGTTGTCTCCTATGCGGCCTATCCTTTAATGCTGGAAGACAAGCTGGTAGGGCTGATGTCGATCTTCACCTCCCAGCCGTTGAGCGAACAAATTCACCAGGAAATGAGTTCGGTGGCCAACGGCATCAGCCTGTGCATCGAGCGCAAGCGCTCCGAGGAAGCGTTGGATGCCAGTGAAGTGCGCTACCGCTCTGTCGTCGAGAACATCAAGGAAGTCATTTTCCAAATGGACGAGTTTGGGCACTGGACCTTCCTCAATCCTGCCTGGACCGCCGTCACCGGATTCGAGGTGAAGCCGACCCTGGGCACTTTTTTCGTCGAATACCTCCATGAGGAGGATCGGGAACATAACCGCCATATTTTCCTCCGGCTTATCCAACGCTCCCTGGACTATTGCCGATACGAAACACGGTTTCTGACCAAGAACGGCAAAATTCGGTGGGTCGAGATCTATGCGCAGCTCACCCATAACGCCGACGGCTCAACCATGGGCGTCTCGGGCAGCTTGACCGATATTACCGAACGTAAAATGGCGGAGAGCGCGATCCAAAAACTGGCGGCGTTCCCCCGGGTCAATCCCAACCCGGTGCTCGAATTCGCGAGCGATGGGACGCTCACGTATGCCAACGACGCCGCTCGAGAGATGGCGCAATCTCTTGGCAAAGAAGATTTGCTGCAGGTACTCCCGCCCAACGCTGGCGCGATCGCGCGTGAGTGCCTGGTTACCGGCTTGAAACAATTGCGCAAGGAAGTCGTTTTGGACGGCCGAACGATCACCTGGTCGTTCTTCCCGGTGGTCGCCAGTCACGTCGTCCATTGTTATGGCGCCGACGTAACAGACGTGCTGAACCTGGAGGCGCAATTCCGGCATGCCCAGAAGCTGGAGTCGGTCGGCCAATTGGCCGCGGGGGTGGCTCACGACTTTAACAACATCTTAACGGTGATTCAGGGCTATTCCGAATGCCTGCTCGCGCGCAATCAAAGCGATAAAACCAGCCTTACCGGCTTGAAGCAGATCTCCGATGCCGCCAAACGCGCCGCGGCTCTCACGCGCCAGTTGCTCATGTTCAGCCGCAAGCAGGTCATCCAGCCAAAAATCCTGGATCTCAATGCCGTCCTGCAAAACCTTGCCAACATGCTCCTGCGTTTGCTGGGAGAAGACATTGCCTTTGAGGCTGATTACGTTCCCAGCCTGCCGCGCATCCAAGCCGACACCGGGATGCTGGAGCAGGTGGTGATGAATCTGGCTGTCAACTCGCGTGATGCTATGCCACAGGGCGGCAAACTCTTCATCAGCACGACCAGCGTGACGATCGACCACATCTACGCCCAGCAGCACCCAGACTCGCGGCCCGGCGATTTCGTCTGCCTCACTGTCCGTGACACGGGCTGCGGCATGGACCGCAAAACACTCGATCGAATTTTCGAGCCGTTCTTTTCAACCAAGGAAGTTGGGAAAGGCACCGGTCTTGGACTTGCCACCGTCTACGGTATTGTCAAGCAGCATGAAGGCTGGGTCGAGGTGTCCAGCGAGGTAGGCGTCGGAACGACGTTTAAAATCTTTTTTCCCGCCGTGGAATGTCTCAAAGAAACCAGTGGAGAGGCCCCGGTTTCACAAGAACAAGTTCGCGGCGGCAGGGAAACTATCCTGGTGGTCGAGGACGAACCAGTCCTGCGAGAACTCATCCGCGAGGTGCTCCAACAATACGATTACCAGGTCATCGAGGCTCGTTCAGGCATTGACGCCCTGCGAGTGTGGGATGAGTTCGACGGTCGCATTGACTTACTGCTCACGGATATGGTTATGCCTGAAGGGATGAACGGCCGCGAGTTAGCCGCCCAGCTCAAAAAACGAAAACCTGAGCTCAAAGTGATTTACAGCAGCGGTTACAGCCCGGAATCCACCGGCAAAGATTTCGGTCATAACGACACCGTCTTTCTTTCCAAGCCGTATCTGCCTCCCCAGCTGGCGCGAACCGTCCGGCAATGCCTCGACGACCATCGCCAGCGCCCAGCCCGGGTGCCTGCTTAGTCCGCAGGCTGTCCCGCCTTTTCTGCAGCATTGGTTTGGCGGTCAGCGCGGCGGCGCAATCGCTCGAACTGTTCCTGCAGCCGATCCAGTTCTTGATCACTAAGACTCTCGAGGCTCACCAGGCTGGTGCGTGCCCCCGCAACTCCACGCAATAGCTCGTCCAATTTCAAATGGACCGCCTTGGTATCTCGGTTCTGCGTGTTCTGAATGAGAAACACCATCAGAAAAGTAATGATTGTAGTTGCGGTGTTGATCACGAGCTGCCAGGTGTCCGAAAAATGAAATAGGGGACCGACGGCGGCCCAAGTAACAATGCAAAGTAGCGCGATCAAAAATGCGGCTGGAGTGCCGACCGCGAGGGACAACCAATGGGAACATCTCCGAAATCCAGAGTGTAACGTGGAGCAGGTGGCTTCCTGCGAGGCCCTTTCGTGTAAGCGTGAAAATTTCTCTCTCATGCCCCACTTTAGCGCAGGAATGAAGGCGTGTTTACGGGGTAAAGTGGAGGGGTGTGGAATAGTCGAACGATGAGCAGTTGACAATTGGGACTCTGAAACGGCCACGCCCACGTTCAGAATTTAATGTGCAACTGTTCCATCTTCAGCATTTTACGAGTTTTTTTGACGTGATGACTAGATTAATGACGGCGGCTAGAGCTAAAACTTTGCCCGACTAAAAGGCCGATCGCAATGCCGCACAGAGCTGCGGAAGCAACCCCTATCCAGGCATTGTCATGGACCCAATTATCGGCCGCTTGGGCGTACGCACGTGCGGCGGAAATGGCGCGGCGGGCGCGAGGCGAGTCTATCTCCTGCCCCGCCTCCAGAAGCTCCTTAAGCCGTCGAAGGTCGTCCTCAATTTCCAAATCGGCATCCGCTCCCAATACGCTGCCGGAAAGCTCGCCTGCTTTCGCCGGCGCCAATAGGTACTTGAATTCAAGGCGCACCATTGTGGCCGGTCTATCGGGCAGGCTAGTGAACCAAACCGACCCCGCGTTGTCGATGTCCGCCCCTGGAGCCGAACGCCAGGAGATCATTTCGTTCGCGCGCTGCTCAATGATTTCCGCATCCCATTCCAAACTTTTTTGGTGAGCCGCCTTTACCCTCCAGTGTGAATGCAGGTTGTCCTTTTCGGCAACCGATTCCAAATGCTTCATGAACCGCGGAAGGTTCTCAAGACGACGCCAGAAGGAGTATACCTCTGTTACCGGCCGTTCGATGGTGATGGATTTATCGACTCGAACGCCTTCATCGCTGGGAACGCTGATGTGCTTGGAGTATTGCTGAGTTTCATTATCCATAAATCGATACGTTGAGAATTCGGATCCGGTCGCTCTGAAACAAAGTAATCGCACCAAACGCTGCATTCCAAGTAGGCGAGGACCCCAATGTTCCTGCTGTACGTGGTAATGACGCGCGGCTTCTGTGCTGTAGAGCCCGCATTCATAATTGGCCGGCATGACCGTAGCCAAGAGCCTTATTTGCTTTTGAATGCCTCCCGGCTAAACTTAATGCAAGAATACCGACGTCAATCAATCGAATTTCAGTGTTAAAATTCCCCAAAGCACACTTCTTCACCGTTAGCGCCCTATGTTGGATAGTCGCAAACACGACGCCTTTACCGGCGGTTGAAACCTTCACCAATCCGATTATACCAAACGGTGCAGACCCCTGGATCGTTTATCGGGCCGGCTACTACTATCTGACTTATACTACCGGTTCAAACGTTCAGATCCATCGAGCGACACGCCTGGCGGGGACTAACGGCATCGGTCCCTCGGCGATAGTCGCCGCGTTCTACCCCCCTGCCCCATTCAACCAAAACGTCTGGGCCCCGGAACTCCATTTTCTGCAAGGCAAAGCTTATCTCTACTATGCGGCCGATGACGGCCTCAATGCCGATCATCGAATGTTTGCCGCCGAATCTGCCAGCACGGGGCCGACCTTCTCGTTCGTGGCCAAGGGCAAGGTTTATGATCCATCCAGTGATCGCTGGGCCATTGATGGGACAGTGCTTGAAGCGCCGAACGGATCGCTTTATTTCATCTGGTCGGGTTGGCCAGGAACAACCGATGGCTTGCAAAATCTTTATATCGCGCCGATGATCGACCCATTGACCATCAGCGGACCACGCGTGCTCATCGCCACACCCAATTTGCCCTGGGAAAGCTGGATCGAGGAAGGTCCGGAAGTGCTTCAACACAATGGCACTACTTTTATCGTCTATTCAGCAAACCTATCCTGGACGGATTACGAGTGCCTGGGAACGCTGGTCAATACCAACGGCAATTATCTCAATCCATCTTCGTGGACAAAATCCTCCTCGCCCGTCTTCGCTACTTTCAGCAGCGCAAGCAGCGCGGTTTACGGTCCGGGACACTGCAGTTTCACCAAATCCCTCGATCAATCCGAAGATTGGATCTTTTATCACGCGGCAAAATACAGTGGCGCCGGATGGATTCGCGATATCCGAATGCAATCGTTTACCTGGACCACGAACGGCTTGCCCAATTTTGGTAAACCTATTCCAGCCGGCACAACTCTGCCGATTCCGTCGGGTGACGCGTTTACCTCGGCGCGCTTTCAGAGCATCACTCCGGGGGCTAACGGTTCCGCCCAACTGAGTGCGACCGCGCCGTTGCCGCTGCTAACTAATCAATGGCGCCTGGAATTTTCCAGTGACCTGAATCAATGGGCCACCGTCACCAATGTCTCCGGGCTGCAGTACTCGCTCGACTATCGCGACGAACCGTCAGGCTCCAATCGATTCTATCGCATAGAATCGATTCGCTGAGGGCTCGTTTTAGAATTGTACGAGCCCTCGTGAGGATGCTCTGATTTAAGGCTGAAACGCCCTATTATTTGAGCACAACGAAAACGATTGCCCAAACACGCTTTGAGCGCCTTACGGCCCCAACTGCAAACGGTAGAACTTGGCTTGGTTAGTCACGCTGTCCGTTACTACGATCTGGCCATTTTGTTCGATTGGATTGAAGTTCGAAAATGAGAATGGACTCGCCAGGTTGGTGGTAGTGGCAAGTATGTACCGCCCCGCATTGGTAGGCCACGAAATCGTAACGATTCCCGCCTCCAATTTGATCGCCAGGCTCGGCGCTGGCGCGGGCAATGCGTTAGGTCCGGCAGCGTAATCGCTCCCCACTTGTCCCGGCGTCAGAGCCCCCTGATAAATCCGAAACTCATCGACAGTGCCGTTAAGATAGGGATCCGGGTTGAACATCGATTTGCCGATAAAGCTGTTGACATCAATGTTGTCGGTCACGGCGAGTTGCACGTTCGTGTTGCGGCCGACCAAGGTGCCATTGAAATAAAGGTCCATCTCCTTGTCGGTGTAGACCCCAACGATTTGCATCTCGGGGACGTTATCCAGATTTGTTGAGAGACCGACGTCACTGCCAAAGCCGGGCTTGAACATCGTCAGATTCAAACCATCCGAACCGTTGTGTGGGGTAAAATAGATAGAGCTGTTACCGCCACCGCCGCCATTCTGGTCGCCAAAGTCCCATAACCGCACCCATTGGGCATTGGCGCTGAAACTGGCCCAAGCCTCAAACGAGACAGCAGAGTAACCACTGATGATTCGAGTGGGCAATTGCACATAACCATTGACGCCATCAAGGACCAGATTGGTCCCATCCAACTGAGCGCTGCCATTGAGCGTGCCGACACCGCTCGCTCCAGCAACGGCATCGCTGACCGTCGTGCTGCTAGTCGGATCATTAAAACTGTACCGATGGGTCAAGACCGCAGGCGCCACGGTGACTTGCGCTGAACTGTGGAACGTTCCGAATTGAGCCGAAATGTTGGCGGTACCAGCTGCGATTGCCCTGACCAGGCCGGTGGAATCGATCGTGGCAACATTGGTGTCACTCGAGGTTGCCGTCGGAGACCCATACAAGAAGAGATCAACGTTGGAGACATTGGCGAAGTTGCCGGCGAAAAAGGCATGTTGCGTCTCGCCCAGTTTCAGTTGGGGACTCATTACGAGCGTCGCGGATTGCAGCGGGCCGGCGTTGGTTACAAGGTTGTCGGGCCCGGCGGCTGTATCAACCGCGATGCGGTCGGGGGAAAGGGCACCGTCATAGATGCGAAATTCATTAATCGTTCCGATTAAGTATGGGTCGGCCGGGTAGAGCGACCTGCCGACGTAACTGAGTTGATCCAGTGCCGGCGACAAAGGCGTGGTGGCGTTGCCCGTGCGTCCAATCAGCACGCCGTTGGCATAGATGCCCAGGAACCCCGAGGGGGGGTTAAGAACCGCTACGATATGCAAATTGGTCTGGTTATCCCAGCCTTGCGGGTGGTTGGCGTAGGCCCCGAGATAATTCAGGTCAACCCAATTGCCTCCCGCCCGCGGTGAGAGGCGGAACTGTTCATTGATGTTAGCTCCATCCACATTGCCAAAGGAAAAGAGCCGGCTCCAATCCCTAAGCTGCACTCCAAAACTGGCCCAAGCCTCGATTGTTAAAGCGGTGCCATTGCCAATGATTTGTGCTGGCAGACCGAGATAAGTACCGTCGCTGCCATCTAACACCAATTGGGTGCCATTCAAGACCGCGTTCCCAAAGAGCGTGCCATTCCAAGCCGCCCCACCGATCGAGTCGACGGCAGTTGTACTGCCGGGCGTATCGTTAAAGCGGTAGCGGTGACTTGGAGCCAGTAAGTTGGGAACCACCGTCACCGTTTGAGTGGCGGAGAGCCCCTGGTAAGTTGCCCTGACCGTAGTCGCGCCGACTGCCACCGACTGAATAAGCCCCGCACTCGAGACGGTCAGCACGTTCGTATCCCCCGAGGCATAGGTAATCCCGGCGAGTCCATTCAAAGTCACTGAATTGGTCAAGCTGGCGTATTGGCCGCTGACATTAGCCGTTTGGCTCAAACCGACGGCCAGCTCCGATTGCGCCACGGTCAACTGAATTGATTGCAAAGCCCCGGGATTGGTACTGACGTTATTCGGTCCGGATTCAAAGCTCGCCTCGATCGCCGGTCGACTCAATGCCTGGTTCCAAACCCGGAATTCGTCAATCGAGGCGACGAGGAATGGATCGGGTGCATAGAATGATTTGCCTAAATAACTCACTTGGTTTGTAAATCCTGAAAGGGGAGGCAAGGCCGCCGAGGGGGATCCGGTAATCAACACGCCGTTGGTATAGGCCGCCAAAGTCCCACTTGCAGGATCGAGCACAACGACCACATGGACATTTGTTTGATTATCGAGGCTTTGAGGATGATTGGCGTACGCCGAGCTCGCCTGTGTGCCGAAGAACAGGTCGACATAGTTTCCCGGCGCGCGAGGTACCAGCCGGAAATCCGTCAGGACATTGCCGGAATCGCCCAAGCTGCCGAAGTTGAACAATCGCGCCCAGTCGCCAAGCTGAGTGCCGAAGCTCGCCCAGGCTTCGATGGTGACCGCGGTCGCGTTGGTAATTATTCCCCCGGGCAATTCCGCGAAGGTACCGATCGAGCCATCAAGGACGAGTTGGCTGCCGTCAAGCGCCGCCGAACCGTTGAGAGTGGCGCTCCAGCTCGAGCCACCCACCGAATCGGCAGCGGTGGTGCTGCCCGAGGAATCATTGAAACTATAGCGATGAACCAGATCAGCATTGGATGAAATGGCGAGGCAGAGGATAGCCATCGGTATGATTTGCATTTTCATAAATCAGCTTTGGTAGGCAACCGAATGTAATGGACTGGTAAGGTTCTGTTGTCGTTGTAAACTCCATGCCCAGGGTTGTCAATGACGCTTCTTCGGTTGAATGTTCCAGGATTGACACCCAAGTTTCTGGCTTTCGGATCGGGTAAAATTCTCAGGTCTAAAGTCCAAAGTCAGTCGGAGAAAACCCGGCATTTTCTGCGGGTCAGAATTAGTCAAGAATTACTCAGAATGGCTCAGAGACGGAGCTGAGGGCGGGATGCGGGGATGTGTATCGGGCTGAGGTGACAATTGGTTGGATTTGGCGTCGTTTGGCGTCAATTGGCGACAGCGAGCGAGGACGCCGACGAGCATCTACGGCGCGGCTTGAACCCGCTTGACTGATTACGGATTCGTGGCCGAAGTGCGTTACGCCGTCATTAAATAGGGCCTCGCCCCTGCCGCCGGTGTCAATTCATCACGCCCTGGACTCCAGGAAATACCGGACCGTCGGGCTGTAATTCTTTGCGGGCGTCCGTCCAACCGATCGCTGTAGGCGGGGGCGGAGGGGTGGTCGGCTGCATTGCGGCGAACAACTTATTAAGCGATGCTTCAGCCTGTTGGCGTGTGACGGCGTAGATGAGGAGCGATTTCTTTTCTAAACCGGGTGGTGATTTGCCTCCATTAAGTGTGGCCACCCAGGCCCGGCACTCGGGAACCGGCGCTTCCAACGCGGCCAATTGTCCCAGGATTTGGTGGAACAGCGGTAATGGTCCTATAGCCTTTTCTCCGAGTGTGCGCTCGGTGTTCAACGCGGAGAGCAGATGAAGCCTGGCCTGTTCCTTATTCTGGGTTTGAGTCTCGAGGCGGGCCAGCCCAATCAATCCTTCGGGATAAAATCCATTTGTCAGTGCTTCCTGGTAATACGCTGCTGCCTTTTCGCGCTGCCGCGCCACCTCGTAAAGATAAGCCAATCGTAACGTCAAATGTGGCGCCGGCCCTTTATGCTTCAGGGTTTCGGTCCATTGCCCAGCGGCCGCGAGATTCTTTGACATGAGGTTCAGCCGGACCATCATCAAGATCAGGTCGACGTCATCGTCAATCGACGATTTTAAGCGAGCGAGCTGCTCCCGTGCCTCGCGCAAATAGCCGGCTTGAAACAATAAATCGAGTAAGAACTTCGAGTGCTCGACGTGCATCTCCGGCCGGCTACACGCCTCTCGCGCCAGCAATAAGGCGCTCTGCAGCTTCCCTCGATTTGACTGACAGATTGCCAGGCCAATGAGCACCGTGGGATGCGTGGGCTTTTGGCGCGATATCTTTTCCAAAAATGCCTCTGCAGGACCCCAGTCGCCGCACAGCCATAAAGCCCAACCGGCTGCCCAGATGGTCGAGGGACTCTTCAGACCAGTGGTTTGCAGCAAAAATCTCAGCGCGTCGCCCACCTGCTGATTTTGGCCGAAGTAACCGGCAGAAACTGCCAAGGCGATCGCCCCTTCAATCGATTTCTTATTGGTTCGCAAACAAAGGTCTGCGGCGATATGGGCCCGGACGAAATCGCAGCGGACGAGTGCGTCATAGGCCGCAGAAGCCAATTCGAGTTCTTGCTTGCTCTTTTTGGAAATGCCGGCGACGCGATTCTGCAATTCCGTCTCGATAGCCTTCACCTCCTCGTCCTTAACTTTCGGGCGGTTCTGCCACGCCGCTTTCAAGGTAGTAAATTCCGGTATCGGCAAGGTAAGCCGGTCACGGTAGCGGCCGAGGCGACAACAACCTATCCCCACTACCAGCGTGCCAAACAGGAAAGAAAAAACGCCAAAGGACATGCCAACGACGCCCCAAAAAGAAAACCCAAATACGAGCCCGACGATAAGAACAAGAACGCCCACTTGTTGAAGTGGCCGCAGTCTTGCCTGTGCACCGCTCCGTCGAGTCCAGCGCCGCAACTGTTTGCTGTCTCTTTGCTCCTGCTCGGCGAGTGTTCGTTGAATTTCGGCAATCAACGTTTCGGCTATCTTGTCAGGTTCCTGGAGTAGCGTAATGGCTGGAGCGCCAGAGTGGGCGGGAGGAGATTCGTCGTTCTCGGCCGGCAACGCCGCCAAACGGTCAGCGAGCGAAGGGTGAGTTGAATATTTGAAGAAGAGGTTGCGCTCCGATTCGGAGGGACTCTTCGACTGAGCGGAAGATAATTCTTCGATGAGCCATTGGGTGAACCCTTCTCCTGACTGCAGCCGCGCGACACGCTCATTCCAGGGGAGACGGGAGGCGCACTCATTGAGCGACTCGAGTTTGAGCAGTGATGAGCGGATAGCTGCGGCGCCGCAGAGGGCAGCCGCGCCGTGATCGGCG
>Ga0310810_10001576_pt1 | contig 24046 bp, 21 predicted proteins | sample NCmetagenome_FD_207641 | JGI IMG/M metagenome (GOLD analysis project Ga0310810, IMG submission 207641) | Soil microbial communities from experimental microcosm in Duke University, North Carolina, United States - NC | ecosystem: Engineered > Artificial ecosystem > Soil microcosm > Unclassified ... | reverse complement strand
CGTCGCTTTCCCGAGATTGATCTCACCAGGCAGAAAGTCGGGGTGTTCAGTAAACGCCGTGATTTGAATGATATTCTGGAGCCAGGTGATCGAGTGGAAATTTACCGGCCGCTGACGATTGATCCTAAGGATTTGAGAAGGGTGAGGGCGAGGAAGAAATAATCGTCATCCCCGCGAAAGCGGGGACCTCCCTCAATGTGCCCATCGTCATTCCCGCGCAAGCGGGAATCTCCCTCCGTTTATTTACACGGTTAAATTAAGGAGGTCCCCGCTTTCGCGGGGATGACGATTTCTATCCGCGTTTGATTTCCACCAACCTGCCATGCTCAAACACGCACACAACACGCTTGATCTTCATGTTTTCATAGCCGCGCTGCATGGTGTAGACATAATTCAGTCGATTGTCTTCGAAGATATTAATGGTGATTGGGTCGCCCATGACATCACGGACGGCTCCTTCCGACATACCGGTGTGCAGACGTTCCACTTCACTTGCCGTGATCACGTTGCCTTGGTCGACGTCTTTTTTGTGCGGGCGGATAATTGCACAGCTTGATAATGTAATTGTCAGAATTACGAGCAATATTAGATTTTTCATGTACAATACCTTGCGCTTGTTGGCGCTAAATAGTTTTAGATGGGCGCCATTTTAAAGCAAAAGAATTGGAAAATATATTAATTATGTTGCCCGGATGTGATTTTTGCATACGGGATCCATCTGTGAAGTGGAGAATGCCGTGGATAATGCAAACCTGAAAAAAGCCGGCTTGAAAAATACACAGCCGCGCCGCCTTATTCTGGAAATAATGGATAAAGCTAATAATCATCACATGAGTGCTGAAGATATTTACCGCGAATTGATTGATGCGGGTGAAGAAATAGGTTTGGCCACCGTATATCGCGTGTTGACACAATTTGAAGAAGCAGGTCTCGTTGTTCGTCATCACTTTGAAGGCGGCCAGTCAGTATTTGAGCTTGATCACGGCGATCATCACGATCATCTCGTGTGCGTGAAATGCAACCGCGTTGAAGAATTTGTTGATCATGATATTGAAAAGCGCCAGCAGGAAATTGCCAGGAAGGCAGGTTATGAGATGACGGATCATAGTTTGAATATTTATGGGATATGCGGGAGTTGTCAGCGGTAGAATGGGCACGTAACCACCCAGCCTATACCCCTTCCAGAATTGCCGCCACTCCCATCCCGCCGGCAGTGCAGATCGATATTAATCCTCTGCCGCTGCCTTTTTGATGCAGCATTTTGGCAAGTGTACCAACGATGCGAGCGCCGGTTGCGGCGAAAGGGTGGCCGAGTGCAACGCTGCCACCTTTGGTATTCATTTTGGTTTGATCAATTGATCCCAATGGTTGGTCACGGTGCAGTACACGTTTGCAATATTCTGGTGATTCCCAGGCTTTCAGTGTACAAAGCACTTGTCCGGCAAATGCTTCGTGGATTTCATAAAAATCGAAATCCTGCAGCGATAAGTTATTTCGCTTTAATAATCTGCTGACGGCGATTGTCGGCGCCATTAATAATCCTTCACCATGAACAAAATCAACGGCAGCAGCTTCCGCATCGACAAAACGTGCAAGCAGGGTGTAGTCGTTACGTTTGGCATCTTCTTCGCTGGTGAGAAAAACAGCTGCAGCGCCGTCAGTCAGCGGGCTGCTGTTGCCGGCAGTTAATGTCCCGGTTCCGGTGAAATCAAATGACGGTTTTAATCGCGATAATTTTTTGATTGATGTATCTGCGCGTAACGTGCCGTCTCGTTTGATGCCGGCAAATTCAAAAACGAGATCATCATAAAACCCTTCGTCGTATGCCACCACGCCGGTCTGATGGCTTTTTAATGCCAGATTATTCTGGGCTTCGAGCGAAATTTTCCACTCTTTTACCATTAATTCGCAGTGTTCACCCATAGATAAATGCGTGCGCGGCTCCACAACTTGCGGGAAAATGAATTTGAAGTCGGATGGTCTTAATGAGAGTAAAAATTTTAATTTGGACAGAAAACCTTTATGGGAGTGCATTGCCAATAGCTTTTTCGTGAGGGAACGGTTGATTAAAATTGGCAAATCACTGTTGCTGTCACAACCACCGCCGATTCCATTTTCAATCTGGTAATTTGAAATTTTTAATGCGATCTGGCGCACTGCTTCCAGGCTGGTGCCGCAGGCGCGCTGTAAATTATATGCTGGTGTATGTGGGTCTAATGTCGTGCCCAGTACGCATTCGCGAGCCAGATTCCAATTGGTAGAGCTACTGATGACGGCGCCCAGTGCGACATCGCCAAGTGTTTTTCCGTCAAGATGCATATTGTTAACAAGCGATTGCAATGTTGCAGTCATCATGTCTTGCAGTGTGACATTTTTGTAAGTTGTTAACGATTTTACAAATGGGGTACGAGTGCTTCCTGCAATATACGCTGGTCTGGTTTTCATTTGCTGTTCCTTAATTTTGTGCCCGTGTGCGTGCCCGGTTTTTGCTTTAATGCTGCACGAAAGTAAAAACCGGGCACGCACACGGGCACGTTTACGGGTACGTATTCTCCAGATAAATTACATTTCACGCAGGGTTCAATTCCCCCAGCATTTCTTCTGCGTGTGCGAGCGTGGTGTCGGTGATTTTTTCACCGCCAAGCATGCGCGCAACTTCTGCCTTGCGTTCCTTGGTATTTAAAAATCTCAATGTTGTGTGGGTGGAATTATTGATAAAAGATTTTTCCACGAGTATATGATGCTGGCCGCAGGCAGCGACTTGCGGTTGATGCGTAACACAAAATATTTGATAAGTTTCGCCAAGCATTCGCAGTAATTTCCCGATTTTTTCCGCCGTTGCGCCGCCGACTCCGGTGTCGACTTCATCAAAAATCAGAGTGGGGGTGGAGATGCGGTCAGCCAGTGCAAGATGCACGGCCAGGCTCAGGCGTGATAATTCGCCGCCAGAAATAACTTTTGCGAGCGGCTGCAATTTCTGGTCGGGATTGGTTTTAATATGAAAGACAATTTTTTCTACTCCATGCGGTGACATGTTATTGTCTTCCGCTTCCAGTGCAATATGAAATTCACCGTGCGGTAATGATAATGCGCGAATAGATTTGGTAATCGTTTTTTCCAGCGAGGCGGCAACTTTGCGCCGGTTGCTGCTTAATTCGGTCGCCAGTTTTTTATATCGCGCGGTGACTTTTTCCTGTTCGGCGGCGAGCAATAATAGGCCTTGATCACTATTTTCAAGTGCATCCCATTCCTGCTGCAGTTTTTGCTGCAACGGCGCTAATTCCTGCGGTTGAATTTTATGTTTGCGCGCCGCATCATAGATGGCTGATACGCGCTGTTCGATGAATTGCAATCGCTCTGGATCCAGCTCAGAACTTTCCAGATAATCGCTTAACTCAACTTTGATATCATTTAACAGAATTTCAGCGCTGTTCAGAGTTGTCAGCCAATCTGAAATTTTCTTTTCGATATTTTGCGCTGCTTCAAGTGATTTGCGGATGTCAACGATGCCGGATAAAACATTTTGTTCACCGTCATCCAGCAGGGCGATTGCACGCTGGATATTGCGCAGCAATTCTTCTGCATGAGTGAGGCGGTGATGTTCTGCTTCCAGTTTTTCCCATTCACCGTCGCGGACATTCAGCGTATTTAATTCATCAAGCTGGAAACGTAAATATTCACTGCGTTCTTCGCGTTTGGATGCGGCATCCCGCAATTGCTTAATATCATTATCAAGCTTTTTCCATTGTTCGGCGCACGATTTTATATCATTAACTAACTGCATGTGACCGGCGTAGCGATCCAGTAATTCACGCTGGTTTTCTGCTTTCAATAATACTTGCTGTTCATACTGACCATGTAAGTGAAATAATAATTCGCCTAATTCGCGTGCCAGCTGCTGCGTGGCGGGATAGCCGTTGATATAACTGCGGGAGCGGCCGTCTCCAGAGAGTGCGCGGCGGATAATGCATTCAGAATTTCCTTGTGCGAAATCATGTGCATTCAGCCAGGCACCTGCATTCGGCAGTTTGCTGATATCAAAAGAAAGGCTGATATCAGCGCGTTCCTTGCCAACCCGAATGATGTTTGCTGAACCGCGTGCGCCAAGTGCGAGTTCTATTGCTTCAATGAAAATAGATTTACCGGCGCCGGTTTCGCCTGTGATCATGCTGCCGCCGTGTTTTAGCGGCAGATGCAATTCTTCAATGGTAGCTAGATCGCGAATGTGAATTTCAGTCAGCATAACTATTACTCTTCTTTGTATTGAAGTTTATGACCCCAGTGCAGTTTACTGCGCAGGGTTTCATAGTAGTCGTAATCCAGAGGATGGATGAGATGTAAACGTTCAGGGTTCTTTTGTATTGTGATATGACTGCCTCGTGGAGTATCTATATAACCCTGACTGTCGCATGTTAACCGCGGTGGATATGGATTATTCGGGGTAACAATCACTGTTACGCGTTGATCACCTTCAATTACCAGCGGGCGGATGCTGAGTGTGTGCGAAAACATGGGCACAATTACAATTGCATCGAGATTCGGATGTAAAATCGGGCCACCGCCTGATAATGCATATGCTGTAGAACCAGTAGGTGTAGCGATAATCAAGCCATCAGCGTGCTGGCTGCAAACGAATTTGTCATCAATGTAAATTTCAAATTCATTCATATGCGGCATTGAATCTGGAATGATGGCAACTTCATTCAACGCGGTACCTGAGCCTAATATTTTACCTTGCAATTCCGCGCTTGCGGATAAAAGGAAGCGCTTTTCGAGAATATAGTCGCCGTCTAGAATTGCTTTGATTTTATCAACTTCAGTCGGGTGAATATCGGTGAGAAAACCCAGGCGGCCGCGATTGATACCTAGAACGGGCACTTCATTATGAATAACTGCGTGCGCGGCATGCAACAAGCTGCCGTCACCGCCCACAACGATAATCATGTCGCATTTTTGGCTGAGTGCATCATGTTCGACAAGTGGCAGCGCAGCATCGCTCAATGTCTGTCCTGTCACTTTTTCTACAACGAAGTCTTGATTGAGTTCACGCAAAAACGCGATAACTACCCTGAGTGAGTCGATGACTCCTGGATTGTTGACTCGTCCGTAAATACCGATTGTTTTAAACTGTGACGGCATAGTCTATCCTCAACTCTAGCAAACAATTCTGTATAACGTACCTTGAAAGACATCAATTCGTCCATATATTGAATCTAGATTATCCAGAAGGAGTTAGAGTTACATGTCAAAAGATAAACATCATAAGCAGCCTGAGGTTGATGCAGATGAAAATTCTGCCGGCCAGCTGTTGACTGAAGCTTCGCACGAAGAATTAATGCAAAAGCTCAATGAGGCAGAGCAAAAAGGAAATGACTATTGGGAGCGTATTTTGCGCATGCAGGCTGAATCTGAAAATGCAGCGCGGCGTGCGGAACGCGATGTGGCAAATGCGCATAAGTTCGCGCTGGAAAAATTTGTCGGCGATTTGCTGCCTATCATTGACAGTCTTGAATTGTCTTCCACCAAGCTTTCGGACGATATGCAAAAAGCTGCACAACCTGTACTTGAAGGGGTTGAGCTGACCCTCAAGATGTTTTACAGCTCACTGGAAAAGTATGGCGTCAAGCAGGTTAACCCGGTTGGGGAGGTGTTCGATCCTGAAACCCAGCAGGCTATTTCCATGCAGGAAGACCCGAAAGCCAAAGCTGGCACGGTGATTTCCGTACTCCAGAAGGGTTATACCCTGAATAACCGTTTGGTGCGCCCGGCGTTGGTTGTGGTCGCCAAATAAAAAGATTACCAGAGGGGCATTGAAAAAGTGCAATACCGCCCTCATTTCTATATGTATACACGTATTTAGCGGAGATTAATATTTATGGCTACTAATAAAATCATAGGGATAGACCTTGGTACAACCAACTCATGCGTTGCCGTGATGGAAGGGGATAAGGTTAAGGTTATTGAGAATGCTGAAGGTTCGCGCACGACTCCGTCGATTGTCGCCTACCTTGATAATAATGAAATTCGTGTCGGCCAGCCTGCCAAACACCAGGCGGTGACCAACCCAAAAAATACGATTTACGCTTCAAAGCGTCTGATTGGCCGCCGTTATGACGAAGAAATGGTGCGCCGCATGCAGGAAACCGTGCCGTACAAAATCATCCGTGCTGATAACGGTGACGCATGGGTGGAAGTGCTAGGAACTGAAAAACTGGCTCCACCGCAGGTTTCCGCACAAGTGTTAATGAAAATGAAAAAGACCGCGGAAGATTATCTCGGTCATCCAGTCACAGAAGCTGTTATTACTGTTCCCGCATATTTCAATGACTCACAACGTCAGGCAACCAAAGACGCCGGTCGCATTGCAGGTCTTGAAGTAAAACGTATTATCAACGAACCAACAGCTGCAGCACTTGCATTTGGTATGGATAAGAAACCGGGTAACCGCAAGATTGCCGTGTATGACCTTGGCGGCGGTACGTTTGATATTTCCATTATTGAAATTGCTGAAGTTGACGGTGAGCACCAGTTTGAAGTGTTATCTACCAATGGTGATACATTCCTTGGCGGTGAAGACTTCGACCAGCGCGTGATGAATTATCTGATTGATGAATTCAAAGCTTCAACCGGTATTGATCTGCGTAACGATCCGCTGGCATTGCAGCGTCTGAAAGAAGCGGCAGAAAAAGCCAAGATTGAATTGTCTTCTACGCAGCAGACAGAAGTAAATCTGCCATACATTACGGCAGATGCGTCTGGTCCGAAACACATGAACATCAAGATCACGCGCGCAAAACTGGAATCATTAGTTGAAGATTTAATTCAGCGCACTATTGAGCCGTGCAAGATTGCAATGAAAGATGCTGGTGTGGATGCTGACAAGATTGACGACGTGATTCTCGTCGGCGGTCAGAGCCGAATGCCAAAAGTGCAGGAAACAGTGCGTAATCTGTTTGGAAAAGAACCGCGTAAAGACGTGAACCCGGATGAAGCAGTTGCAATGGGTGCAGCGATTCAGGGTGCGGTACTTTCCGGTGCGATTAAAGATGTTCTCTTGCTTGACGTAACACCGTTGTCTCTCGGTATTGAAACTATGGGCGGCGTGATGACAAAACTCATCGAGAAAAACACCACCATTCCAACACGTGCAACGCAGACATTCTCAACAGCTGCTGATAATCAGACTGCTGTAACCATTCATGTCTTGCAGGGTGAGCGCGAAATGGCATCTGCGAATAAATCACTGGGACGCTTTGACTTAACCGACATTCCGCCGTCACCGCGCGGCATGCCGCAAATTGAAGTGACATTTGATATTGATGCTAACGGTATTTTGCATGTATCAGCAAAAGATAAGGCAACTGGCAAGGCACAATCTATCCGCATCCAGGCATCATCAGGTTTGTCAGATGAAGAAGTGAAGAAGATGGTGAAAGACGCCGAAATGAATGCAGCAGAAGACAAGAAGTTCCATGAACTTGTTACTGCGCGCAATCAGGCTGATAACATGATTCACGCTGTTACCAAAGCGATGAAAGACGCAGGTGACAAGGTTTCTGCAGATGAAAAAGATGCGATTGAAAAAGCAATTGCAGCACTGCAGGAAGCCCTCAAAGGTAATGATAAAGATACCATTGAAGCGAAAACCAAAGATCTGACAGATGCTTCTGCAAAAATGGCTGAGCGTCTGTATGCTGCGGGGCAAGCAGATCAGGCAGCTGCAGGTGCGCAGCAAGGTCAGCCAGGTCAACAGCAGGGACAGTCATCTGAACAGAAAAAAGATGATGTTGTTGATGCTGAGTTTGAAGAAGTTAAAGATGATGAGAACAAGCGCGATTCGTAAGCGTAAGTTATCATCTTGAGTGAGTGAAATCCCGCGGCTTGTCCGCGGGATCTATTTATAGATAACAGAGTACACATGGCAGCCAAAAAAGATTATTACGAGATTCTTGGCGTTTCACGTAACGCGAGTGAAGAAGAAATCAAAAAGAGTTATCGTCGTCTCGCGATGAAACATCATCCAGACCGCAACTCTCATGACCACACTGCGGAAGAAAAGTTCAAGGAAATCAAGGAAGCATACGAAGTATTATCCGATCAGCGCAAGCGTGCTGCTTACGATCAGTTTGGTCACGCCGGAATGGAAGGTGCCGCGGGAGGTTTTGGCGGAGCCGGTATGAATTTCGGCGATATATTTGGTGATATTTTCGGTGATATTTTCGGAGGGCGCGGAGCTGCGGGTCCGCAGCGGGGTGCTGATTTACATTACGCCTTGGACGTGTCGCTGGAAGATGCAGTGTTTGGCAAGACAGCTGAAATAACTATTCCAGCACTGACATCATGTGAAGATTGTAAAGGTACAGGTGCACGCAAAGGTTCTTCACCAGTAACATGTGCGGATTGCAGTGGTTACGGTCAGGTAAGAATGCAGCATGGATTTTTCACCGTGCAGCAAACATGTCCAACCTGTCATGGTAAAGGCAAAACAATTAAAGATCCATGTTCGAAATGTCATGGACGCGGACGTACGAAACAAAATAAAAAATTATCCGTCAAGATTCCTAAAGGTGTTGATACCGGTGACCGCATTCGTTTGTCTGGTGAAGGTGAAGCGGGTGAATCTGGCGCGATGTCAGGTGATTTATATATTCAGATTCAAGTGCTGCCGCATCCCTTGTTTGAACGTGACGGCAAAAACTTGTATTGTGAGGTGCCGATCAGTTTTGTGATGGCGGCACTGGGCGGCGAGCTTGAGGTGCCGGCATTAAACGGCCGCGTCAAACTCAAGATTCCAGCTGAAACCCAGAGTAATAAAGTATTTCGTGTAAAAGGAATGGGCGTGCCGTCAGTGCGAGGTGGTGAAGTCGGAGATCTGATGTGTAAGGTACACGTTGAAACACCGGTTAACCTCACTCCAAAGCAGCGAGAAATGCTGGAGCAGTTTGATGAATCAATGTCAGCGAACAATAAGCACTGCCCACAATCCAGTTCATGGTTTAAAAAAGTTAAAAAGTTTTTTGAAGACATGAAGTTTTAAGATGCATCTCGATGAATTGTAGCCCGGATAAAGCGCGTTTTGTGCGCTTCATCCGGGAACATTAAGGTTTTTCGCGATGGTCGATGAATTATGATAAATAATGTTTTGGTGGGAACTATCTTATGCAAAAAGTACCAATGACAGTAATCGGCGCAGAAAGGCTGCGCGAAGAATTACAGCGGTTGAAACAGGTTGAGCGCCCGCGCGTCATCAATGCGATTTCTGAAGCGCGCAAACATGGCGATCTAAAAGAAAATGCTGAATACCACGCTGCGCGTGAAGAGCAGGGGTTTATTGAAGGCCGCATCATGGAAATTGAGGCAAAATTATCAACTGCACAAGTGATTGATGTGACAGCGCTTGAAAATGAAGGCCGCGTGATATTTGGCGCAACAATCAAACTGATTGATCCCGATGGCAGTGAAATCATTTACAAGATAGTCGGTGAAGATGAAGCCAGTGTGGAAGAAAACAAAATTTCCGTCACATCACCCGTAGCGCGCGCACTTGTTGGTAAATATGAAGGTGATGAAGTGAAGGTACAGACTCCTGAAGGTGACATTATGTATGAAATTATTGAGGTCTCGTATATCTAGCATATGGCCGATAAAAGCGGCAGCAGCCGTCGATGGTTAAAAGAGCACTTCACCGATCCATACGTCAAACAGGCGCAGCAGGAAGGCTACCGATCGCGTGCTGTTTATAAATTAAAGGAAATTCACCAGCGTGATCGTATTTTCAAACCGGGTATGACTGTTGTTGATCTGGGCGCGGCTCCCGGCGGATGGTCGCAGCTCGCATCCACACTGGTGAAGCCTGATGGCCGTGTGATTGCACTGGATATTTTACCCATGGATCCTATTGAAGGGGTCGAGTTTATTCAGGGTGATTTTTCAGAAGATGCTGTTGTCGACGATTTACTGACACGTTTATCAGGAGTGACGGTTGACTGGGTATTATGTGATATTGCCCCAAATATGAGTGGGAATTCGAGTATTGATATGCCGAGATCCATTTATCTTGCTGAATTAGCCCTGGATTTCGCACTTAAAATACTCCCTCCTGAAGGTGGTTTTTTGATTAAGCTGTTTCAGGGGGAGGGATTTGATGCATTCCTCGCATCAATTAAGAAGCAATTCCAGAAGACGTCTATTCGCAAACCCAAGGCCTCGCGCAGCCGTTCCCGGGAAGTCTACATAGTGGCAAGATCGCGCAGATAATGCTAATGGGGTTGTAGGGGGAAAGCGAGATGCGACCCCAATAGGGTTTTTACTTACAAAAAAAATACCCTGGTTGAAGTAAATTGGGTAACTTGCTGGTAAATGTGATGTTTAAGGCGGTTAATGAGTTGCTTTTCTAGTTTCTAATCGCCAGATTAGGTAAGATTAATCTATAATTATAGTCTGCGGTCTAATTGAGGTCAGCCAACGTGAATGACGTAGTCAAAACGATATTACTGTGGATGGTGATCGGGGTTATTTTAATCTCGGTGTTCAATAACTTTGGGCCGAAGCGCGAAGCTGACGAACATATCAGCTATTCCGCATTTGTGAAGGATGTTAATCAGGGGAATGTGCGTTCTGTGACGATCACGGAACAAAACGTTAACGGTACATTCCAGAATAACAAGACATTCACTACTTATTTACCCATGCCGCAAGATCCTGCACTCATGCAGGCACTTTTAGCTAAAAACGTGAATATCAAAGGCAAGCAGCCAGATCAGCCGGGCTTGCTGACACATCTATTAAATCTGCTGCCATGGATTGTGTTGTTTGCTATCTGGATATATGTATTACGCCAGCAGGCTGGCGGCGGTAAAGGCGGTGCGTTTTCTTTTGGCCGCAGCCGCGCGCGTTTGTTGAATGCAGATCAGGTCAAAGTGACATTTTCTGATGTTGCCGGCTGTGATGAGGCAAAAGAAGAAGTCAAAGAATTGGTGGACTTTCTTAAAGATCCAGGCAAATTCCAGCGCCTGGGCGGCAAAATTCCCCGCGGCGTATTGCTGGTTGGTCCTCCGGGTACTGGTAAAACACTGCTTGCAAAAGCAGTTGCTGGTGAGGCAAAAGTTCCCTTCTTTACGATTTCCGGTTCCGATTTTGTGGAAATGTTTGTTGGTGTTGGTGCTTCCCGTGTACGTGACATGTTTGAACAAGCCAAGAAACAGGCTCCCTGTATTATCTTCATAGATGAAATTGATGCTGTCGGCCGTCATCGCGGTGCTGGTCTTGGCGGCGGTCACGATGAGCGTGAGCAGACACTCAATCAATTATTGGTTGAGATGGACGGATTCCAGGGCAGTGAAGGTGTCATCGTTGTTGCTGCAACTAACCGTCCTGATGTATTGGATCCTGCATTACTGCGTCCAGGCCGTTTTGATCGACAAGTTGTTGTCGGCTTGCCGGATGTGAAAGGCAGAGAACAAATTTTACGAGTACACAGCCGCAAAGTTCCGGTAGCGGATGATGTGAATGTTGCAGTGATCGCGCGCGGTACACCGGGATTTTCTGGTGCGGATCTCGCTAACATTGTAAATGAAGCTGCGTTATTCGCAGCGCGTGCAAACAAACGCGTTGTGGATATGGAAGATTTCGAAAAGGCGAAAGACAAAGTCATCATGGGTGCTGAACGCCGTTCTATCGTGATGTCTGACGAAGAAAAGAAATTAACTGCATATCATGAAGCGGGTCATGCAATCGTCGGCTTGATTGTGCCGGGACATGATCCAGTTCATAAGGTAACAATCATTCCTCGCGGACGTGCGCTTGGCGTGACAATGTTCCTTCCTGAAGGTGACCGTTACAACTACACCAGAGAATATCTGGAAAGTAAAATTTCCAGCTTGTTCGGTGGTCGAATTGCCGAAGAAATTATTTTCGGTGACAGCAAAGTAACAACCGGCGCATCGAATGACATTCAAAAGGCAACTGAAATCGCCCGAAATATGGTTACAAAATGGGGATTGTCTGAAAAAGTTGGTCCGTTGACACTTGGTAATGATGACGAAGAAGTATTCCTCGGTCACTCTATTACACGTCATAAAGAAGTTTCAGAAGCAACTTCCAATCTGATTGATACGGAAGTTCGTGACATCGTCGATCGCAATTACGTTCGTGCAGAAAATATCCTGAAGCAGGAAATCGTTAAGCTACATGCGATGGCTGAAGCATTATTAAAATATGAAACAATCAGTCAGGAACAGATTGACGATATTATGACGGGTAAACCGGCCCGGGAACCAGCAGGCTGGTCTAGCAAAGATGATGGCAAAGCTGCTGGAAAAGGAGCGGATCAGGCTGCAGGCAAACGCCGCAATGAGCAGCAATCCCTGAAAATTGATGACGGTATTAATCCAGGAACACTTCCAGCAGATGGTACAAGCTCAAGCACAAATTAATATGAAAAACTCTTCCAAGACACGCCGCTATTTCGGCACTGATGGTATCAGGGGCCGAGTCGGCGTGTGGCCTATTACTCCTGAATTCGTTTTAAAACTTGGCTGGGCAGTCGGCAAAGTGCTGGCACGTCAAGGTAACGGCAAGGTGTTAATCGGCAAAGACACACGTATTTCCGGATACATGTTTGAGTCTGTGCTGGAATCTGGATTGTCTGCTGCCGGCATTGATACACATTTGCTAGGCCCAATGCCTACGCCAGCAATTTCCTATTTGACGCGCACGCTTCGCGCACAAGCTGGCATTGTCATTAGTGCCTCACATAATCCTTATTATGATAACGGCATTAAATTCTTTTCATCGCAAGGCACGAAGCTGCCAGATGAAATTGAAATTGCAATTGAAGAACAGCTGGAACAACAGATGACGACTGTCGATTCCGCAGAATTAGGCAAAGCGGTGCGAGTTGTTGATGCTCCCGGCCGCTACATTGAGTTTTGCAAGAGTACAGTATCATCCGATGTCACGCTGAATGGGTTGAAAATTGTTGTGGATTGCGCGCATGGTGCGTCATACCACATTGCTCCAAGTGTGATTCGTGAATTAGGCGCAGAAGTTATCGAAATGGGCGTCGAACCAAACGGGTTGAATATCAACCTCGAATGCGGTGCAACGCATCCAGAAATGCTGCAAAAAAAGGTGTTGGAGCATCATGCGGATTTAGGTATTGCACTGGATGGTGACGGTGATCGTGTAGTAATGGTGGATCATCTCGGTCACATTCTTGACGGTGATGAACTACTATATATTATCGCCAAAGACCGCTCGCAGCGCGGAATTCTGGAAGGCGGCATTGTCGGAACAGTGATGTCTAATTTTGGTTTTGAGCGTGCTTTAAAAGAGCGCGGTATCGAATTTGTCAGAGTTGCTGTTGGTGACAGGCATATCATGAGTGAACTCGCGCGGCGCGGCTGGCATTTAGGCGGCGAGCCATCCGGGCATATAGTTTGTCTGCGTACTTCGGCAACGGGCGACGGTATCATTACTGCATTACAAGTCCTGGCTGCCATGCGTGCACAAGGCCAGTCACTGTCTGAAATCCGCAAGGGTATTACCAAGTTTCCGCAAGTATTATTGAATGTCAAAATTGCAGATCAATCAGTTTCTATAGATATTCCTCATATTCAGCAGGCGGTGAAAGATATTGAAAGTGCGATGGCTGGAAAAGGTAGAGTGTTGCTGCGTCGATCCGGCACTGAACCATTAATTCGTGTGATGGTTGAAGGAGAAGATGAGAAACGCGTGCAAGAATATGCTGCTCAGCTGGCTGAATTGGTGAAAGAAGAATTTGGCGGCTAAAATTTTTTTTAAATAATATGGAATTCAATTATGACGAAGGCGTACGGAGCACAATCACCTCTTTCGAAACTGGAACCACTTACTATCAAACGCCGTGAACCAGGCAGTCATGATGTCAGCATCAAGATTTTATATTGCGGCATTTGTCATTCTGATATTCATATGGTGAGGAATGAATGGAAAGTGTCGAATTATCCTATCGTCCCCGGGCATGAAATTATCGGAAAAGTCACCAAAGTTGGCGCCGATGTGAAAAAAATTCACGAAGGAGATATTGTCGGCGTTGGCTGCATGGTTGGATCCTGTGGACAATGTGAGGGCTGTAACGATGGCTGCGAGCAGTATTGCGATCACGGCGCGATGCTGACATATAACAGTCCGGAAAAAGAAACTAACGCATTTACTTATGGTGGTTACTCTGATGATATCGTAGTAAATGAGAAATTTGTTTTGAATGTTCCCGATGGACTTGATATTAAAGCTGCGGCACCACTTTTATGCGCTGGTATTACGACTTATTCACCGCTCATGCATTGGAAAGTTAACAAGAACAGCAAAGTTGCGGTTGTTGGCTTGGGCGGTCTTGGGCATATGGCTGTGAAAATTGCGCATGCGATGGGTGCGCATGTCACCATGATTACAACATCTGCGAAAAAAGAAGCGGATGCAAAACGTCTTGGCGCGGATGAAGTGCTGCTTTCCACGGATGCCAAAGCAATGGCAAAACATGCAAATCACTTTGATTTTATCCTCAATACCATTCCAAGAACGCATGACGTAAATCCTTACATTGATCTTTTGAAACGGGACGGAACGATGGTGATGGTTGGTGCTGTTGAGCCTATTCAATCAGGATTTGATTCCGGAAAAATGATTTTCAGACGTAAAACAATTGCCGGATCTCTTATTGGCGGCATCAAGGAAACCCAGGAAATGCTGGATTTCTGTGCCAAACATAATGTTTTGCCGGATGTGGAAATGATTTCGGCAGACAAGATCAATGAAGCTTATGAACGCATGCTGAAAAATGATGTGAAGTACCGCTTCGTAATTGATATGGCAACGTTGTGATGCAGCCAGACCCTATTATTTAAATTAGTTCTTCCAGTCTACAAGTTTCCCTTCTTCAAATACCAAAGTATCCGGGCCTTGTGCGTTATATTTTAATTCCTGATAGTTAATTGTTTTAGTCGAAGAGACTGTATCTGATGCTGGGGTTCCGCATGTTCCGCGTACGGCATCAATAGAGTTTCCTGCTTGAATGAGCGGCCCGCAAATTCCAGATGTCATAGAATTCTCCTCTATCGGATTACAGGGAGCGCTGATGTCCTGGCCGTATTGGTTTTTGGTTTGGCATGTTTGAGTGGTGGGGCTGGTATCAAGTGTGTTGATGTTCTGCAATTTGCCGTAACTGAAAGTCAAGGTGACTTTGATATTTTTGCCCAAGACATTTTTGTAATAAACCAGTTGTTCATTGATATTGATGGTCTTTTGATATCGATTAGTAGAAGCTGGTTGCCCACAAGCCTGAATGACTTCCTGGATACTGGTGTCAAGATTTAGCGGTGTTCCATTACTTGGGCATGATAGTGCGTATATGTTGCTACTGGCAAAAAGACAAATAAGTGCTAGATTTTTTTTCATGTTGGTAACCTTTGGGATGATGTCAGCAAATTTTAACATACTTGATTTTGCAACAGGCAAAAAAATCCCCTCACTGGGAGGGGATTTTTGTTTATTACTAAAGAAATTAGGTAACCATTTCTTTGAGCTGCTTCAGAGGCTTAATTTTAACAGCCTTGTATGCAGGTCTGGCTTTGATCATGATTTCTTCGCCAGTGAAAGGATTGATACCCTTACGAGCTGAGCGAGCTGGTTTCTTAACCACTGTGATCTTCATTAAGCCTGGCATAACAAATTTGCCAGCACATCCTGGTTTAACATGCTTTTCAATGACTTCTGTTAAGCAGTCAAGAACGGCAACAACATCTTTTTTGCCGATGCATGTGGCTTCAGTGATCGCCTTGATCATTGCGCTCTTTGAGAGCGGTTCCCTGTATGAAGATGGCAACTTAACCTGACTCATTGTGGTTTTTTTTGCTGCTTTTGGCATCGTTCTAGAAGCCGCTTTTTTGGTTCTAGTAGATTTCGAAGCAGATCTGCCGTTAGACTTCCTTTTCATTTTGCTTTTCTTCGCCATGTTTTTTCCTCACTAAAGTGAAAATGTACCGTAATAAAATATCATTTTTGCACGAAAAAGCGAGCATTTTTTGCATAGTTTATAAAAATAATAGCTAAAAAATAGGGTTTTTGGGCTAAAAAAGGGGGGTGTTGTCAGTTTGTAACAGATGTGTCATGCGATTTTCCTCGAAATTTATTGCAATCGTCATTCCCGCTCGCGGGAATGACGAGGGATGTCGACGCGAATGTGGATGTGGCGGCCTCACGAGACGATGACGCCCACATTGCTACTTGAACGGGTATTCAGTACCATTTGCCCGAAATGGCGGTGAGAGGCGAGAATGGCGGCGTTTCAGCCGGGGAGTGAAATGACCTAGGATAGCAATATTTTGGTATTGCTTGTTCTAGCGGCTTCCTATACAATTCTGGCGCTTTAAAGGGTTTATTCAGAATTATTAGCAGGATCAAAGATGAAAACGTATTTTGCAACTAGTGAAAACACAGAACAGAAGTGGTATGTAGTTGATGCGACAGGAGAAGTTTTGGGCAGATTAGCTACCCAGATCAGTAAGGTCCTGCGCGGCAAACATAAGCCAGAATTCACGCCGCATGCTGATGCCGGCGACCACGTTATTGTGGTAAATGCCTCTAAAATCAAAGTGACAGGCAGTAAAGAGTCAGACAAAGTCTATCATAGCCATTCCGGTTACCCAGGCGGTATCAAGGATGTGCCATATGACAAAATGATGCAGAAAGACCCAACCAGGGTTATCGAAATTGCCGTGAAAGGCATGATGCCCAAGAATCCTCTGGGTCGTGCCATGCTGCGTAAGTTGAAGGTATATGCAGGTGCAGAGCATCCGCATGCCGCTCAGCAGCCAGAAGCAATTAAACTCACAAAAGAAGATAAAGCTAAATAGGATAAATTGTAATGCCAGCAACAATGAAAAATTCAGATACATATGGTACCGGCCGTCGCAAAACCTCAACGGCACGCGTTTTCCTGAAAAAAGGAAGCGGTAATATCATTATTAATGATCGTACACTGGATGAATATTTTGGACGTGAGACATCACGTATGGTTGTGCGTCAGCCGCTGATTGCTGCTGATGTGTTAAATAATTTCGATGTGCAGGTGACTGTTGTAGGCGGCGGCATTAATGGCCAGGCCGGCGCAATTCGTCATGGCATTGCCCGCGCTCTCGTTGAATATGATGAAGGCGATGATACTTCAGGTGATGCTGGCACAAGTGAAAACTCAATGCGTAAGATTATGCGCAGAGCGGGATACATGACTCGTGATGCTCGCGAAGTTGAACGTAAAAAAGTTGGCAAACATAAGGCTCGTAAGGGCACCCAATACTCTAAACGTTAATTTTTTATTGTATTTGGTTTCAATCTGCTTGGGGGATCGTCTAGCGGTAGGACCGCGGACTCTGACTCCGCTAACCTAGGTTCGAATCCTAGTCCCCCAGCCATCTTTTCTACTCGCTTGCAATTCGACTCCTGTGTTATTAGTATTCTTGTTAAATATAAAGTTAATCCATAAACCTACCTAATGAGGACGGTCTTCATGGCAATTATTACCAATAAGCGGTCTGTGATGACACTTTATTCTGGTGCAACGGACTTGCACAGTCATCGTGTACGTATAGTGCTAGCAGAAAAAGGCGTACCGTATGAGATTATTAATGTAGAGTCACGTAAACCAGAAGATTTGCTGGATTTAAATCCTTACGGAAGCATACCAACTCTGGTTGATCGTGAGTTGGCGCTTTATGAATCCAGTATCATTACTGAATATCTTGACGAACGGTTCCCGCATCCTCCATTGATGCCGGTTTACCCAGTTGCACGTGCAAAAGCAAGATTGATTATTCATCGTTTTGATCGTGAATGGAGCCCGTTAATCCGTAAGCTTGAAACCGGAAAGATTGCGGATACACGCCCGGCAGCGAAAGAACTTGCCGGCTATCTATCCCAGCTCGTTCCAATTTTCCAGACATCTCCATATTTCCTGGGAGAAGAGTTCACGCTTGTTGATTGCTGTATTGCTCCTGTATTATGGCGCTTACCAGTCTGGGGAATTACATTATCTCCAGTGGAAATGAAAACGGTTAATAAATATTCAGATCGTGTGTTTCAGCGCGATTCATTTCAAGCCAGCCTCACTGAACTGGAACAGGAACAAAGAAAGCTGGCAAGTGAAGAATTGGCTTCTTAAAGGGAGGTGTAGATATGCTGTCAAATAGACCTTATTTACTAAGAGCGTTTTATCAGTGGATTGTCGATAGTGGATGTACGCCGATTCTGGTTATTGATGCAACTAACTCAAATAGTAGAGTGCCGGAAGATTTTATAGAAGGCGGAGAAATTGTTTTCAACATCGCACCTGTCGCTGTTCGCGATTTCCAGATCACAAATCAGCAAATTGAATTCAGGGCTTCTTTTTCAGGGGTTGCGCACAATATTGCTGCTCCTGTAAACGCAATCCTGGCTATTTACGCGGAAGAAAATGGTGAAGGGTTATTCCTGGATGCTGAAGAAGATGAAGGTGAAGTCGGCACTCAAAACAAACGTTCACATCTGGTTGGTATTGATGGCAGTAACGCCGAATCAATCGACGGCTTTGAAGTAGATCCAACTGTCATTCCACCTGTCAAAGCAAAGCCGGTTCTAAAACTGGTCGAGTAAAAGAGTTGATGATAAACGAACCCCCATCTGGCAACAGGCGGGGGTTTTTTATTAGGGTCTGTTTATTATCGGGTCGTCCCGACTCGGAGTGCAGCAGGTTCAACATCCGGAGTTAATTTATCGGATGATTGATCGAGCGGAATGGTAAGTGAAGATCTGCGAGCCAAATCTTCGTCAATGCTGTTCTGAGGCACTTTGTTACTATTGAAAAGATTAAAGAACTGCATTGGTGATAATGGTTTTTTGTTAGAAGCAGAATATACCTGGCTGACTAATTCCAGAAATTGCTTTGAAATAAGCGAATTTGGCGATATTTCATGTTTCAGGCTGTTAGTAATCAGACCCGAGACTAATGCGGCATTGTTTTTTTGCTTCAGTTTTTCAATAGTTTGTTTCAGTTCTTCAATGCGCTGTTTCTCTTGTTCTTCATTGCATTGCTTAAGTTCATCCTCGTATTTTTTTAGTTTTTCAAAATTAACTCCCTTCAGCAAATCAAGATGAGACTGGGTACTGAGCTTGGATGTGATGTTTGGATTCAGGTGTGATACACGCACGCTGCACTGATCCCATTCGCCAAGAAAATCTTTGGCTGTCTGGCTCTGGCTGCCGCTGCTGTATTTCCGGGCGGTTTCGTTCGTAAATATGACATGAACATTATCGAGTATGTTCTTTTTTGGTGAGTCAGAATAGGCCATGTTGCGTAGATTGCGTTTCGCAATTTCAAGATAGGTGATGAAATTAGTTATGTTGGCATCATCAATTTGAGCGGTTGCTTGATTTTCTGTTATTTCAACTGCGAAGTGATAAATGAATTCTTCAAACTCATCACTGATGTGCTCATTCAAGAATTCATCAGTAAGGGAATGAGGAGTAATATCTGATAGGAATGCGGCATAATTTACAATTTTTGCCAGATCTTGGTAAAAGTTAAAATTGCTTTTGTTTTCTGGATCCATGTATTTTTTTACACAGGATAACGCCGGTTCATCGATGACATAAACACGCGGGTCATATTTAGAGGCTTGCAGCTCTTTGGCAACCTCTGATGCCAGAATGCCTCCAAATGAGTAACCTACCAATATATAGGGCAGGGGAGAAAATCGCCTGATTTCCAGTATTTCCTGCGCAATTTTATTTGCATGAACTGCAAGAGACATATTCATTAATTCATCTGTTGCAGGCGGCTCCTGGTAAATATAGATAGGTGTTCGGCCTTTCTTTTGGGCGTTAATTTCCTCTGCCAGTTTATAGAGCTCATTACTATTGCCGAGAATGCCCGGAATTAAAAAAATGGGTAAATTATCAGGGTCACTTGTGTGCGACTGTTCAAATGAAGTATTGTCAAATTTTATAAAAGGCATAATTGCTCCTCAGTACAGAACATTATTTTCTTATTCCGTTATTTTATTTTTCTATTATGCTCGTTAGAGTCTGATAACCCTATTTGCGGTGGATATTATAATCAAAATAATTTTATTTTAACTAGTAATAAATCGCCGAATAAGGCGAAAATAATATATCTCAATTATCGTAACAACCATATCAGTAATTCTCAATAATAACAGTTTTATATTTATTTTTTACTAATGCTAGATTGCTTGTAACTTGATTTACTATTGCTGCCTGAATCATATGCTGACTTGTTAAGTGGCAGAATTTTGTTTTTTGCCCCACCTTGAAACAGTGTTGATGGGCTGTTGTGCAGCTTGCCAGCGCTAGTTGTCCGTTTGTCTGGAAATTGCAAAACATTATTTGCAAGCAATTGGCTCACCTCATCGTACAACTCTCTAAAATTCATGGAAGTTACTCTTGGCCCAAAACCTATTTTTTTCGTTAAGGATAATTCTTTTTCTATTCTGGTGATTAATGCATAACTTTGAATCGAGTTTCCACCCATGTCAGCAAATGTAGCAGTATTACAAGTGTTGTCGGATTCGTCTGATCCAAGCACGCTGCACCATAGATTCCATAATACATCAATGGGGCTCATATTCGTCTTTGGTCTGGTTAATTCGCTATCTCGCGGTAACTTCAGCCTCTTTGTGTCGACTTTTCCATTAGCGGATATGGGCAGGTCTATTTTGAATTCAATTTGTCTGGGATAAGCAACGGGATGCAGTAGTGTGCTGCGAAAATTCTTACGCAGCTGCAATTTGGCATCTCTTGCAGATGTATTTTTACGGTCTTCCTGATGTCTGACAATAAACGCAACAAGTCCTGACATATCTGGTTTACAAACAACGCTGACCGCCTGTACATGAGGATCTTTATTGATTATTGATTCAACGCCGTCGAGATCAATGCTGACACCAAATAATTTGACTCTTCTATCAGTGCGTCCTAAGGATTTAATTGCAATTTTGTCGTTGCTGTCGACCTGGTAGCTGCCATAATCACCGCTGGCATATAGTCGTACTGCATCTGCTTCATTTTTATCGCATGGTGTGAATTTGCTCGTCACTGGATCATATTTCATCGTGATGAATTTCTTTTGCGTCAGTTCCGGGTTGCCATAGTATTCAATTGCAAGACCAGGGCCCGCTACAAAAACTTCACCCGGGACTCCAATCGGACATTGATTAAAGTGTTTAGGATCTAGGATGAACATTTTCATGTTGCTGATTGGGCCGCCGACCAGATCTGGATCCGCGTTTGGATGATATTCTTGTAATGAGAGGCATATTCCTGTTTCAGTGTGACCTAGTCCATTGATAATCTTGCGGTTAGGATTAGCTTCCAGCCAGCGTTCAAAAGTCCCTTCACGTGCGGCAGCACCAATACTGAAAACGACATCAAGCGGGAGATCAACCGGCAGCAGGCTCATCAAGTCAGGTAAAAATACGGCGAAATTAATATTTTCCCGGCGAATAATTTTTTCCAGTATTTCTGGTGTGTAGCGTTCTTCTTCTGAAGTTAGATGTACCGTGCCTTTACTTGCCCATGCTGCGAGAAAATCAAATAAAAAAGCATCGAAGGTGGGCAGCGCTGTACAGAGAATTCGAGACCCTTCTGGATATTTGTAACTTTTTAATGCATGAAATAAATTTGTCATGCCGCCGTGAGATAATAATGATGCTTTCGGTACGCCGGTTGATGTGCCAGATGAATACATGATGTATGCCGGTGAGTCAGCATTGATGTGAGGTGCATAATACGTGTTATCGTAAGATGCAATTCTATTTCGTATTTCAGGATCATCAATGTTGGTAACTGGAATATCATCTTTGAATAGTTTTATTGTGTGTTCGTCTGCTATGACACTTACAGCATTTGCGTTTTTATATTTATATTCGAACAGTGATCCCGGGTTCGTTTCGAGGGGTACAATCACCAAACCTGCCTTGAGTGCGCCAATCATCATTGCAGCCAGATTAGTGGAGCGTGAAATGCTCAACGCAATATGACACCCTTCACTCAAACAGCATTCTTTCTTCAGATAATTTGCAATTTGATTGGTGTAGGAATCGAATTGTTCGTAAGTGCTGGTTTCACTACCATTTTCATGATGATGAAATACCAGAGATGGATGATCTGAAAGCGCGTATGACGGGTTTGTGGCGAGATCGTGAAAAATGTCTGTAATTATTTTATCATTTGTGTGAGTTGTTTCTGAGTGGTTAAATGTTTCCAGTAACTTGATTTCCGAATCAACCAGCATTGGAATGTCATGTACTTTGCATTCTGGATTTACTGCGGCAGCTTGAAGAATATTTCGCAGATGATCAGACAATCTTTGTATGCTTTGTTCATCAAATAAATCAGTATTGAAATTAATGAAACCATTGACACTATTATCACGCTGCTGGTAGAGATTAACCTTGAATAATCCTGTATCAATAAATCCCGTATCAACTTGCTTCACAGGGCTCGCTTCAATATTATTTAGAAATAATTGCGGCGCTGAATTGAAATTTAATAAAATTTCGAAAGGTGCTGTTGTGCGTAAAGTTGAGCGAATGTTATCGGTCAGGCTTGATTTGTAAACATCATCAATTGAGAGTTGATTTTGCAATGCTTCGGCGCGAATTTTTCCAGCTTTCTTTGCAATATCCAAAAAACTATCGCTGTCTTTTACATGCGTGCGTAAAGTCAGCCAATTTGAGCAATCATCAATGCACCTGTCGTTAAAAGCGCGGTTAGTCTCAGTTGTGCCTAGTGTAAGATCACATTCCCCAGTATAACGATGTAAGAGGGTGTACATGCCTGCAAGAATGACTTCTTCAAGCGTTAAATCTGAGAAGCTGATTTTAAGTTTGCTAATGAGTTCTGCTGACAGGTTGAGAGGAACATGTTTGCCTGCGAATTTCATAGTTCCATTATATGGTTTCGGTGTCTGAATTTTGATTGCGGTTAAGTTCTCTAATTTATTTTGCCAGTAAAGTCGCCTTGCATTATCGTCAATTTTTTCATCTGGAAGTGTTGGATGTGGCGCGGGGAGTTCGAGAACTTGGGAGTTCAAAAGTTGATTGTAATACGTCGTTAGCTCCATGAATAAGATACTGATTGCTCTGTCATCGGCAATGAGCGGATGGCATGAGATGGCAAAACGATATTCATTCGCAGCCGTTTTAATGAGAATAGCTCGCCATAGCGGTCCCGTTTTAAGGTTAAATTGTTTATCAAGAAAATCTTGAGCGTCAGCAGTGGTTAACAAATTTCGCAGGCTGGAATCTGCGCATTCTGATGTGGAAATGTCAATATAGGTAAGCGGTACTTCGAATCGATCTGCATTCGGCTTCTTGTTGTCATTAAAATTATCAATACCACATCGCAGCGATAAATGACGCTGCATGATTTTATGAAATGTTTGCTGCAAAACTGGCAGTGAAATTTCACCTTTCAACGAGCTTTCAAGAACTTGATAATGTGTTGTTTGTCCTGGGTGATACTCTTCATATTTTAAATGACTATTTTGTGTAGAATATTTATGTAGCATGCTTGCTTTCCTCGTCCATTTATTATTGCTGTTCGTCGTATTATGCGGACAGGTTCTACCAATTTTGTTGATAGATTATTTAGGATGTTAATATATACCATTAGAACTATCGGAAACAAAAGTTTTTCTGTGGCGTGGAGATATTTCTAAACAGTAATCATTGGTTACAAATTACGGGGAGGGATTCGGGCAGGTTTGATACTGCCCGATGATGTGTAAAAATTAATTTATCGGATTGGTGTAGCTGAAAATTTTAATGACACGCTGTACACCGGATACTTTGCGTGCAATATCAACAGCAATATCAGCTTGCTGTCTGCTGACAATGCCCATTAAAAATACATCGCCATTTTCAGTAACTACTTTGATTGAGCTGGATTTGAGATTTTGTTCAGCAAGCATTTCTGTGCGAATTTTGGTGGTAATCCAGGAGTCGCTGGTGCG
>Ga0310810_10001575_pt1 | contig 24075 bp, 21 predicted proteins | sample NCmetagenome_FD_207641 | JGI IMG/M metagenome (GOLD analysis project Ga0310810, IMG submission 207641) | Soil microbial communities from experimental microcosm in Duke University, North Carolina, United States - NC | ecosystem: Engineered > Artificial ecosystem > Soil microcosm > Unclassified ... | reverse complement strand
TCTCGAACATTTCCTGCGGCGTGCCCTACGAAGAGCGCCGGCCTTTCGATCCTCTGCCCGGCGAGCACTATGAGAAATCGCCGGGGACGGGATCGCCGGAGCAACGCCTGCGCGAGCAGGAAAGAGACGGCGTGGACGCCGAGGTGCTTTTTCCCGGCAATGTCGGGCCGGGGTTCTGGCGCGGTATTCGCAACGACGACGTTTACAAATCTGTGGTCCGTGCCTACAACGATTGGCTCGCCGAGGAGTATTGTTCTCACGCGACGGAGCGGCTGATCGGCGTCGGCGTGATTCCGATCACCAACATCGACGACGCGGTGGCGGAATTGCAGCACTGCGCGAAGGTTGGCCTCAAGGCGGTCGCCATCGACAATTTCCCCGCAGGCGATCGCTATCCCACGCCCGGCGACGATCGGTTCTGGGCCGCCGCGGTGGATCTCGACATGGCGCTGACGATTCACGTTGAGTTCGGCTTTCCGCGGCGCGGCCGCGGCCAGCCGGCAGCGCCTGCTGCGCCGTCGTTCAAGTATGCTCTCCAGCCGGATCCCGAGCATCACGTACCGGACGTGATCGAGCGCTTCAACAAATACGGCTTTCGCGGCAGCAAGCAGATGGTGCAGATGATCTGGGGCGGCGCCTTCGAGCGCTTTCCCAAATTGAATATCTACGTCGCCGAGGTGCAGATCGGTTGGGTGCCCAACTGGATGGATCAGATGGACAACGAGTACGGCCGCCAGCAATACTGGGCCGAGCGCGTGCTTGGTTTGCCGCGCTTGAAACGCATGCCGAGCGAAATCGCCCGCGAGCATTGCCACTGGGGTTTCAACCGCAATCCCGCGGGCGTGCGCATCGCGCGCCACGAGATGGGCGTCGACAACGTCATGTGGGCGAGCGACTTTCCGCATCTCGAGTCCGATTGGCCGAATTCACGCAAAGTGATCGCAGAAAACTTCGCCGGATCGACTGAAGATGAAATATGGAAGATGACCGTGGGCAACGCGGTAAAATATTTTCATCTGAACGATCAATAAATCGCGCAAACTCGGGCAGGCGCGGGGGCCTGCCCCTACAGAAATCCATAGGAAAAATTCAGCGATGAAGAGAACATGCCGTGAGCGCAGAAATCACCGATCTTAAATCCCTTGACGCCGAGCTGGCGAAGGATTTCATGCGCGGTCTGTGGGCGCGCGAGGAGACGATACGGCGCGAACCCGCGCCGTTCGGCAAACCTATTCTCTGGAAGTGGGCCAAGATTCGCGCCGGTCTTGAAGCGGCCGGCGAGCTGATCACGACCAATTACAAAGGCGCGCGCCGCGCCATCAGCCTCGTGCATCCGAATCTGAGCGACAGCACCAGCCACACGCTCAACATGGCGGTGCAGCTCGTCAAAGCCGGCGAAGCCGTCTACTCGCACCGCCATACCAACGCGGCCATGCGCTTCGTGATCGACGGCGGTGAGGGCGTGTACACGATCACCGACGGAGAGAAGTGCGTGATGGAGCGCGGTGATCTGGTGATTCAGCCGAGCTGGGGTTACCACAATCACATCAACGAAACGCAGCGCGATGCGATCTGGATCGACTGCCTCGACTCGGGCTTGATGCGCATGCTGCGCACGATGTTTCAGGAGCCGCATCCCGGGGAGGACGTGCGGCTTTACAATAATCCGATGGACACAGTGGCGCGCAATCCTGGCCTGCTCGCGCCGCCGGGCCAGCCGCTCAAATCGCTGGTCTACAAATGGCGCGAGACGCGGCGAGCGTTAGCCGGGATGCTGCCGGAGAGCGAGAGTGCCTGGGATGGCAAGTGTTTGGAGTATCGCAATCCGGTGACCGGCGGTTCGACCTTCTCGACTTTTTCCTGCTGGATCCAAATGCTCGACGGCAGCAAAGAAACTCACGAGCATCGCCACACGTCGAGCCAGCTTTATTATGTGGTCGAAGGGAACGGCGTGAGCGAAATCGCCGGCGAAAAACTCGAATGGGAAGCGGGCGATTTCTTTGTCGTGCCGAACTGGAGCTGGCATCGCCATCGAAATCTATCCGCGAGCATGCCCGCTGTTCTGTTTTCTACGACAGACCGACCGCTGCAGGAAGCCATCGGCGTTTATCGCGAAGAAGCGCGATGATTTCTTCCGTTCCGTCGCCCATTCCGATGGGAGAGGGCGAGGTAAAAGTATGACCGACGAAGAACGCGAGTATAATTCTGCTGAGTTCTCGGTTGCTGCCGCTCCTTCAACCAATCCCGGCGACACCATGCCGGCGAAAGTCGGCGTCGCCGCGCCCGACTTTGAAGCAGCGACGCTAGACGGCAGCGTGGTTCGTCTCGCCGACTTTCGCGACAAACGCCACGTGGTCGTCATGACCGGCGCGGTGACGAGTCCGATGTGCACTTTCGAAGTTCCTGAGTTCAATCGATTGAAGGAAGAATTCGACGGAGAGGGAATTTCCTTTTTCCTTCTTTATACCCGGGAATCGCATCCGGCGGAAAATTATTCGGCGCATCAGTCCTTGGAGCAGAAATTGAGCTACGCGCGCGACTTGCAAGGTTTGGAGAAAGTGCAACTGCCGATTCTCGTCGACCATCTCGACGGTCGCGTTCACCGCGCTTACGGCGTCTGGCCGAATGCGCTGTTCGTGATTCACAAGGACGGACGACTGGTGTTTCGCAGCAACATGGCCAACCACCGCGAGCTAAGGGAATTTCTCGAGGATTTGCTCGCCGGGGAAAGATCTCGGGCGGAAGGGAAAGTGACGCACCTGCAATATTCCGAGCGCGTGCTGGCTCACGAAGCCGATCAGGCGGTGCACCGGCGCGTTTATCAACGCGCCGGGCAGAAGGCGTTCGAAGATTACTGGACCAAGCGCCCGCAGCATCGGGATCGTTGGCCGTGAAAAACTCCGGAAGCACGATGAACGGTTATTATAGATGGCGTTGCCTGTCCTGCGCAGTGCCAGTGATGCTTTTCTTCTTCATTGTCTTCTGTGCAGCGGGCGCGGCAGCCGCCGCGAGCAAAGAGCTCGAGCGCGTGCGCATCGGTTACTCGGTCGGCGGACTGATTCCTTTTCCACTGATCGTCGCCAAAGAAAACCGCTTCTTCGAGCAGGCCGGCTTCGACGCGGAATTGATCAATATCCCGCCGACGATCGCGGTGACAGCGCTGGTCTCCGGCGACATTCAGTACGTCATTTTCGCCGGCACCACGCTCAACGCCGCGGTGCGCGGCCTGCCGGTAAAGCTTGTGATGGTTTACAACGATCGACCGCTGTTTTCCTTGATGTCGCGTCCGGAGATTCCCTCGATCAAAGAGCTCAAGGGCAAAGTGCTCGGCGTTGCCACGCTCACCTCCGGCGAGTCGTTTTTATCGCGCCGTCTGCTCAAGGAAGCCGGCATCGACGCGGACAAGGAGATGACCTTGCGCGTGATCGGCAACACGCCGGATCGTTTGCAGGCGTTGCGTGCCGGCGCGGTGGACGCGACTACATTGACTTTGCCTGCCGACATTCTCGCCGAGCGTCTCGGATTGCGCCGGCTGGCGTTCATGGGCGAAACTTTGGAAAGCATCAACGGCGGCTACGGTGTTTCCGAACGCTGGCTGCAGCAGAGGGCGGATCAGATCAAGAAAATGATCGCGGTCGCGTTCCGCGGTATGCAGCACGCTCGAGCGCATCGCGCGGACTCCGTCGCCCTGATTTCGACCAAGTGGAAGCTCGAACGGGAAGTGGCGGAGAAGGCGTTCGACATGATGATCAAAACCTGGACCGATACGGGCACGTCATCGGACGCGGCGCTCCAGGCCGGCATCGAGGAAAGTTTGAAAGTTTCCAACGCGAAACAGACGGTGCCGATCTCGCGGGTTGCCGATTTTACTTTGGCGCGTGAAGTCTATCGCGAGATGAAAGCGAAATAGGCGACAAGAGATTGGTTCAATATCAGTGGCTCATCAGTTCATTATTCGACACTGCGCTCCCAGATCCTCGTTCCCGCGAACGCGGGAATGTAGGTTCCTGCGCAGGATTAACCTGGATACCCGCTTTCGCGGGTATGACGGAATGGAGTTTTGATTTGCGGTTGACACTTGCGTCTTTCGCGAGCAACGAATCCGCGCTCTTGTTGCTATGAGCAAAGACGAATTAACTCTCAAACCGACACGGCTGCGTACGCATCCGCACACGACGCGCTCGCGGCTGATGCTCGAAGTGGCATCGAAACTCGTCAGCCGAAAGGATTTTCCCTATCTTCAGGCGCGTGTGCAGTTGCGCGAGCAGGGTTCGGCGGACTGGCCGGTCACATTGTTCGCGAGCGACAGTCCTGCGACGATTCACGAAGTCGCGGCCGGCAATGTGCAATTCGCTATCGTCAATCCGTCGATGATTCTGAAAATGGCCGCTCTCGGCAGCGCTCCCTTCGATGCGCCGATTCCGCTCCGAACGATCGCCGTGCTGCCGTCGCTGGACCAGATGGTGTTCGCGGTCAAACGCGACACCGGACTCGCAACTTTCAGCGATATTCGAGAGCGAAAGTTTCCCCTGCGGGTTTCTCTGCGCGGCCAACCGGATCACTCGCTCCATGTGATTGTCGATCATGTGTTCAAAGCGGCTGGGTTTGCGCTCGACGATCTTGTCTCTTGGGGTGGCACGGTTCGCTACGACGCGGGCATGGCTTATGGACCGAGCCGCATCGGCGCCATGCAGCGCGGCGAGATCGACGCGATCTTCGACGAAGGTGCTACCGCCTGGGGCAACATGGCGCTGGAGCTGGGTATGACGTTTCTGTCCCTGGACGAGACGATCTTGCAGCGGCTCGAAGCCGTTGGCCTGCGCCGCGGTACGATGCAAAGAAAGCACTATCCCAAGCTTGCCGTCGACGTGTCGACCCTCGACTTCGGTGGCTGGCCGATCTACACACATCGCGACACGTCCGATTCGCTGGTCACAGACTTTTGCGCAGCGCTGGAGGCGAGCAAAGAGCAGATCCCCTGGGCAAAAGACGAAGCGCTGCCGCTTGCCCAAATGGTCCGCGATACACCGGAAGGTCATCTAGAAGTCCCGCTCCATCCCGCCGCCGAGCGCTACTGGCGTTCCTGCGGTTATCTCTAAAGAGAAAATTCCCCAAGACCATCGTTTGTCATTTCGACCGAAGGGCGAAATTCTTTTGGTGCGCCTGACGAACTCGAAGAAAGATCTCTCGCTGCGCTCGAAATGACAGTCTGCCGTTTGGTTGGCTGCAGATGTTGCGCGATTTTATCCTTGGCGGGATAAAAGGCCTGCACCAGTTAGCGCAGATGCCCAATTGACTTAGCCTTTTCCTTTCTTATACTCCCACCAGCCTATTTTCGCGGATTTACGATGGAGGCGACAATGATGTCCTTTTCACGTATTCCGATTGTTTGGAGCTTGTGCGCGATTGTCTTTTTCATCGCCGCTGCGCCCGCTTTCAGCCAGACCGAAGACAAAGCAAAGCTCATCGATGGCGCAAAGAAGGAAGGCAGGCTGATCTGGTACACCTCGACGAACATCACCGAATCGAAGCCGCTGCTCGACGATTTTGAAAAGCAATATCCGTTCGTCAAAGGCGAGATTTTTCGCGCCAGCGGCGAGAAGACGCTCAACCGTATCGTGACCGAGGCGCGGGCCAACCACTCCGAGTTCGACATCGTGACGATCAGTGAAGTCGACGCGTTGATCGAGGCGAAGCTGCTCGCGCCGTATCGATCGCCGGAAGCGCAGAGCTTCATTCCCCAGTTCAAGGACCCGAACGGCTACTGGACGGCGGTGTACATCAACTACACCACCATCGGTTACAATCCGAAAATGGTCAGCGAGAAAGATGCGCCGAAGCAGTGGGAGGATTTGCTCGAGCCCAAGTGGAGAGGCAAGTTCGCCATCGACCAGGAGCAGTATCCGTGGTTCGGCACTTTGCACAAAGCGTGGGGCCGTGAGCGGGCGCAAAAATACATGCGTGCCATCGCGAAACAGGATGTTCAATGGCGCAAGGGGCACACGTTGATCGCCCAGCTCATGACCGCCGGCGAGTTTCCCATGGGCGTGATCTATGCGCACCGAGTCGAGGAGATGAAGCAGCGCGGCGCGCCGATCGAGTGGGTCAGCACGGTCAACCCGATCGTGGTGACCGTGAACGCGGCGGGACTGAGTGTGAAGCCGCAGCACCCGAACACGGCGAAGCTGTTTTATGATTTTCTTATGTCCAAACCGGCCCAGCAGCGACTCCGCACCTTGCGCCGCATTCCGGCGCGGCCGGACATCGAGCCGTTCTCGCCGCGTATGGAGCAGTCCAAACTCAAGCTACAGGTCGAGCCGTCGCAAAGCGGCCCGCAGTTCAATCAGACGATCAAGGAGTTTCGCGAGACTTTCGGCATGTGAGTGGCTAAAGAAGAAGAGCGGAAGCTAAACGCAAAGAACGCAAAGGACGCAAACAAAATCGATGCGCGATGCTGTAGGGGCGCGGCATGCCGCGCCCGAGTTCGGACGGCGTGATTGTGTTCAACCGTTCTGATTTGTCATTTCGAGCGTAGCGAGAAATCCTTCCGAAAATCCCGAGAGCGTGGCATTGTGGCCAAGACTTGCGGGATAGTTTGACGGCCGTATTCAACGGCGAGCAGGAGTGGCTATGTCGAAAGCGATCGGAGCCCTTTTCATCGTTCTTTTTCTCGCGCAGAACGCTGGTCTTGCCGCGGCGCAGGAGTTAAAGAAGGTTTGCTTCGGCTATCCTTCTCTCGGCTTTCGCCAGGGACACATCTGGGTGGCCAGGGACGAAGGAATTTTTAAAAAATACGGTCTCGACGTCGAGCCGATTTTTCTCCGCGGCGGGCAGTTGGCCATTCAAGCCTTGGCCGGCGGCGATCCGCCCCTGATGAGCATCGGGCAGGTGGTGCAAGCCGGCTTGGCGGGATTCGACCTTGCGCTGATCGCCGGCGTGGAAAGCTACTACGATTCCACAGTCTTCGCCCGCCCAGGCATCACCCGCCTGGAGCAGTTAAAAGGCAAGCGCATCGGCATCAGCGGCTTCGGCGCGGCGACGCATTTCGCCGCGATCATTCTGGCGCAGCATCTCAAGCTCGATCCCGACAAAGACATGGCTCTCGTTCCCGGCGGTCCCGACGCGGAGCGGGTCGCGGCCATGTCGGCGGGGAAGATCGATGCGGCGATTTTCAATTCCTCCACCGTGCCGATTGCCAAGCGCTTGGGATTCGTGGAGCTCGTTAAGATTCCCGATCTCAAGGTCGAAGTGCAGGGCAACGGCATGGCGACGACGCGCAGTTACATCAAGACGAACCGCGACGTCGTCAAGTCAGCGCTGAAGGGTTATATCGAGGGCATCAATTTTATTTTCAACAATAAGCAGGAAGCGCAGAAAGTGTTCGCCAAGTACATGCGCACCAGCGACGCCGATGTGCTCGAAAGCTCGTATCAAGCGTACGTGAGCACTACACCGAGGAAACCCTATCCGACCCTCAAGGGTTTGCAGTTCCTGCTGGATCGGCTTGCGCCGCAAATGCCGCAAGCGAAGACGGCGAAGCCTGAGCAGTTCGTCGACATGAGTTTCCTTCAGGAACTCGAGAAGGAAGGCTTTTTCAATGAGATGGCAAAGCGCTACCCGGGCAAGTAGCAGTGCAAATCAATTGGAATAGCGGCCGCGCAACCGGTGCTAGTTGAGCGGAGCGCGGGGGTGAGATTTACGCCGCGGCGCTGCGCGACTGGAATTTCTGATAGATCCACAGAAGAACAAATGCGCCGACGATGGAGCCGATCCAGCCGGCGCCTTCCCCGGCCGAATACCAACCCACCGCTTGGCCGGCATAAGTGGCGGCCATGGACCCGGCGATGCCCAGCAATGTGGTAATAATGAAGCCCATGTTTTCCTTGCCGGGCATGATCAGCTTCGCAATCACGCCGACGATGAAGCCGACAACGATCGTCATCAATAGACCAAACATAAACGCCTCCTCAGGTATTTAGCTCTCGTGTAATGAACAATGATGAAGTCCGGTTCCCCTTTTCGAATTTGACTTCGCATCGCGGGAGGGCTAGACCCGAGCCCAGCGAGGGGGGAAACTAGCAGCAACCTTTCACAATGACAACCATTAAATTTTTGCTCTTCTCCGGTCTGCAAGAACCGCGATAAGGAGGCAACTCTTATGAGACTGAAAAGACTGCTCGTGATTTCGGCCATGATCCTTTTGGGATCGCGCTACGCGCAGGGACAAACGATCGACGAAATCTATAAAAAGGCGTTGACCGAGGGCGGGACGCTCAATTTCTATGGGACCTTGGCGCAGATCAATGCGGAGACGATTCTTCCCGCGTTCGAAAAGCGTTTTCCGGGAATCAAAATCAATCACGTCGACGCCACGGCGGATCAACTCGCGGCACGGGTCATCGCGGAAGCGCGCGGTGGCAGGGTGCTGGCCGACGTTTTTCAAACCCTGCTGGATGGACTGGTGAAGGTGAAAGATCAGGGGTTGTTTCTCGACAAGCTGTATCCCGAAGCGGACGCTTACCCCAAAGAGCTCAAAGGAACGAGCTGGGTTTCGAGCGATTTGATTTATATCGTGCCGGCCTGGAACACGACCAAGGTCAAGAAGGAAGAAGAACCCAAACAGTTCGAAGATTTTGCCGATCCGCGCTGGAAGAATCGGCTCATCGCCGAGCCGCGCGATTTCCAGCTTCTCATTGGTCTGGCGCGGTACAAGTACAAGAATGAAGAAAAAGCGGTTGCGCTGCTCAAGCGCATCGCGGCCAACAATCCCGAGTTTCACAAAGGACACTCTCAGCTCGCGGAGCTTTTGGTTGCGGGACAGGCGGCCGCGTGCGTCACTTGTTACGCGCATCACTATCCGATTCGCAAACGCAAAGGCGCGCCGGTGGATTACATGCTGAGCGAAGGCACCGGCGATATCGACGCCACGGCGATTTTGAAAAACGCGCCGCACCCGAACACGGCGCTGCTTTTCGCGCGCTGGACCGCCAGCGAGGAGGGGCAAAAAGTCTTCGCCCAGGGCGGCCGCTTGCCGGCGCATCCCAAGGTCGATTCCGTCGAGAAGACCCGCCCGGCGGTCGTCTATCCGGTGGGCGAGCAGGACGTTAAGGATTATCCCAAGTATGAAAAAATGTGGAAGGAAATATTTGGATTACGCTGAGACCAGAGATCCGGTTGCCGGTATGCTTTGTTCCGATCGTTCGGGATTTCGAAGAATCCGTTAGACGCTCCGCAAAACTTTTCCCGGATACACGCCCGTGTGCGCGCCGTTTTTCATCAGCACCGAGCCGTTGACGATCGTATAATGAACACCTTTGGCGCGCTGGATGTAGCGCGGCGCGCCTTCGGGGAGGTCGGTGACTTTTTCCGGAGCGGCGAGATCTATTGTTGCGGGATCGAAGACGAACAGATCGGCAGTCAATCCGCGGCGCAGCAGACCGCGGTCGTGGATGCCGAAAATCGATGCTGGCAGGAAAGTCAATTTTTTGATCGCGTCTTCGAGACTCATGATTTGCCGTTCGCGTACCCAGTGAGCGAGCATGATCGTCGAGTAGCCGAAACCTGGGCTCGCATTGGCGACGTGGGCGCCCGCATCCGACTGACCGAGCAGCACGTGCGGATTGCTGAAGATTTCCTTCACCGCCGGCTCATCACCTTGCGATGCGGTGTCTTCGAAAGTCGTCTCCAGGTTTTCGTTGAGCGCCAAATCAAGAAAGGCGTCGATGGGCGGTCTTCTCAGCAGGCGGGCCAGGTCGTCGATATTTTTGCCTTCGGAAGATTTATTTTCAGGCCGCGCGACTTTTTTGACCGTAATCAAATCCCAGCGGCGGGAGAAGCCGATCGGTTTGCTCTCCGTCATCGCTAGAGCCAGGTCGGCGCGTGTGCGCGGATCGAGAAATTGCTCTTTGCGCTGATCCAGCGGCAGGCTCATCACGCTTTTCCACACCGGCATTTCATCGAACCGGGTCGAGTCCTTGAGCGTCCAGCGCCGCATGGAGCGCCGCGTACTGGTCATCGCGTAGGCGGCGTAGCCTTGGCGGTTTCGTTCTTCGACGTCGTCCAATTGTTTGCGCCAGAGGTCAGGCTCGCTCCAGAAGTGACGGACGCTCTCGCCGATCAACGGCCGGCGGGTTTCTTGGAGAATAGTGTCGTACCACTGGCCGATGCGCGCGACGTGCTCGGGAGACGCAAAGGCGCCATGGGTGAATTGCACCAGCCCGCGTTGACTCTCGCCGACGACGCGGCACAGACGCGCGACCTCGTCGAGCGCAGCGAAGCGGCTCGCCACCGGTTTGCCGTCTTCACGATAGTGGCGCTGGTTGGCGTTGGTCGAAAAGCCGAAGGCCCCCGCCGTCATGCCCTGACGAACCAGCTTCTCCATTTCGCTAATTTCTTCATCGTTCGCTTCCCGTTCGACGGCGGCTTCACCCATGGCGAACTGGCGCACGGCACAGTGGCCGATGAGCGTGGCGACGTTCACGCCGAGCGGTCTTTTTTCCAAGGCGCCGAGATACTCGCCGTGGGTCGTCCATTCCCACGGGATACCCGTCTGCAAGGTTGCGCGCGGCATGTCCTCGACGCGCACGAACGTGCCGATCAAAGCGTCGCGGCCCTCGGGCTTGCATGGCGCGAGGGTGAGCCCGCAATTGCCCATGACCACAGAGGTGACGCCGTGGTCGACGGACGATGATGCCAATGGATCCCACCAGAGTTGGGCGTCGAAGTGAGTGTGAAAATCGATGATGCCCGGCGCGACCGCGAGCCCGCCGACGTCGAGCACGCGATCGGCGGCGGCATTAGTCCGGCCGATGGCTGCGATGCGCCCGCCGCTGATCGCCACATCGCCGAGAAACGACGGCATGCCCGAGCCGTCATAAATCCGTCCGCCTTTGAGAATTAAGTCGTACATACGACTTCTCAACTACCAGTGCGGGGCGACGAATGGAAAATCATCGATCCTCTGTTCACTTATAGTTATCGCACTGTTGGTATCTATCGCACGATCCGGTCAGCCCTCACAAGCACATTCTGTGGAACCGTCAGGCCGATCTGCTTAGCCGTTTTTAGATTGATGACCCATTCGAACTTACCCGGCGCTTCAACCGGCAAATCCTGGGGCTTCCTTCCTTTCAGGATCTTATCGACGTACCACGCACCGCGTTGGCCGTTCCGATATCCGTCGGCTTCATATATGGAGAGAACTCCCTCGTCGGCGGTTCCAATACAGCCCGTCAAAGGCAGTTTTTTCTGGATTGCGATGGCTGCTAATTTTCCGCATGGCTCAGCGAAGAGGCCGCTGCTTATCATGAAGATGCCATCGGTGCTTTCCCTGGAAACCGAAAACAGAGATGCAATGGCTTGAGCTCCTGACTTGATCGGTCTTTCGGTGAGTTTGAGGCCGAGTTTCGGCGCCGTGCTGCGCACTACCTCGAGTCTTCTGGCGTGGTCAGGACTTTCACCTCTGGCGTTGTAAAGTAGAGCAACTCGCCGCAATGCCGGGACCACTTCTTTAAAAAGCTCTAATCGTTTGCCTGAAATATCGGAACCAGCGAAGGAGCTCAAGCCGGTCATATTGGTCTTAGGATGAGCTGCGGATTCTACGAGTCCGGATTGTACGGGATCAAGAACCTCCCAGATAAAGACGATGGGAATCTCTTTGGTCGCTTTCTGCGCGATCCCGGTCGCAGTGGCGCCATGAGTGACAATCACATCTTCCTTGTTTTCGACGTAGTCCTGAACAACGGCGCGAAGCGCATCGTAGCTCTGGACGTGGGGCAAATTCAGCTTGAGATTGCGGCCTTCTGTGTATCCTGCTTCGTTCAGGCCGTCGCGCAGGCCTCTGATCGGGGGACGTTCATCGAGATTTCCGGGAGGCCCGAGAACGCCCACGCGATAGTGCCGTGCCGGCTGGGCTCCAGCGATCGAAGCAGCCGCCACCAGAACTGGTAGAAGCTGCCAAACAAGATGCTTCTTCGTCATCTAGTGGCTCTGGTTTGGCTTTCGGCCCAACCCCGATAAGTATGTATATTTTCCTGCGTCGACGAATTTGACGCAAGAGATTTACATAAGAGTTGAGAAGTTCAGACGATGCTGCTCCTACGATGGACTAGGGTTGCCCCGAGGAATGGTTACTTGAAAAATATCTCGCGGAACTCCTCGACGTACTTCCCATAGTTGTCGCCCCAGCGCGGGTCGGCGGGGTAGAGTTTGGTTCCTTCCTTCAGGTCCGAGGTAACGTCGCCGCGGTCGGGGATGCGATTGAAGCTCTTGATCAGCTCCTGGCCTTCCTTCGACAGCACCATGTCGATGAATAGCTTGCCGGCGTTAGGATGCTGCGCTTTGGCGCTGAGAGCGATCGGCTTCAAGCCCGTGACGATGGGTTGGGCCGTTCGCACCCACTCCACCGGTGCGCCTCGTTTCTTCAATGTCGCCGCCTGATGCGAATAAACCAGACCCATGGGAAATTCGCCGGCACCGAGCAGTTGAATGATGACCGTTTCGCTGTCGCGGAACGCCGGCTTTTGCGCGGCGAGCTTGCGCATGAAATCTCGGCCCTTTTCTTCGCCGGCGTACTTCAAAAATCCGGTGTACCAAAGCGTCGCGCTGTCGGATAGGCCGAAGCCGCCCTTCCAGCGCGGGTTGAGCACGTCGTCAAAGCTTTTGGGCGCGAGTTGCGGCGGAACCAATTTGGTGTTGTAGGCGATCACTCGCGGGATCGAGTAAACGCTGGTCCAAAAGCCGTCCTTGTCGGTAAAACCTTCGGGATAGGCCGAGCTGTGGGGCGAGACGTATTTCTGCAAAAGCTTTTTCTGCAGGAGCACGCGCACTTCGAAGCTGCTGATCATGATTACGTCGCCGTCGAATTTTCCTGAGGTGGATTCGGTCAGAATGCGGTTCAAAAGCTTTTCGTTGTCGGCGCGAAACAGATTGACGTTAATGAATGGATATTTCTGCTTGAAGAGCTGCACCATGCCGTTGGCATCGGTGAGATTGGTCGAAAGGTAGAGGACGAGATTGCCTTCCTTCTTCGCGCCGGCGATCGGATCTTCGGCGGCAAAGCCGCTGAGGTGGTTCAAATTGAAAAACAGGCAAAGAAAAATAAGCACCGCTCGGAGAAACTTCATTGGGCCTCCAGAAAGTGGCTTAGGAGTCGGTCAGACTTCTTCCTGCAGCGTCTTGAGTGCGCGCAGAATTAACTCGCGGCGAAATTGTTTTTCTTTGTCGGGCGGCAGCTCCGGATTGCCCGTAGGGCTGACGATGCCGCCGGAAGCGATCGCCCGCAGCGAGCCGACTTCTTTGGCCACCGGGATCATCGTGCAGATCTGCGTGACCGGGATTTCCAGTTTTTCGATTTCCTTGCTGATCGCTGCGCCGCAGCGAGTGCTCGACCCTCAGGTGGAAGTGAGGATCACACCGGTGACGCCGGCGGATTTCAACTGCTGGGCGATTTCCTGGCCGATGCGCGTGGCGTTTTCGACTGCGGCATGAGCGCCTCCGGTGGAGTGGACGAATTCGTGCAGCTTGCCGATGGCCCCTTCATGCTCGAGCTCGCGCATGGTGTCGACGGGCACGAGACGATTGGGATCGCGATTGGCAATTGCAGTGTCGTAACCTGAATGCACCGCGTCGTATTTGTCTGCGGTTAGAGACGCAACCCCGGTAATGGGGATCGTCGTGAACCGAGTGGGCCGTCCCGGCTCGATGTTGTCCGGATTGCCTTCGGGCACGAGGCCGCCGTCGGTCACGAGCGCGATCACCGCGGACTTGAGCTCGCGCAGCGGCGCGGCGGGTTTGCTACCGGAAAATTTCGGCGGCGCGATCTCGGAGACAAATTCATCGCTGCGCAATTTGGCGAGGAGCATATCGACGGCGCGCTCGGCCGGCGGTTTGGCGGCGAATTCATTGTGCTTCACGCCGCGCGGCAGATAGCCTTCGTGCACCGGTTTGCCGATCGCCTCGCGCCGCGCCAGCTTCAATCCCAGCGCGGCCATGGTTTGCAAGGTCGGCACCATCTTAGCGATGCTCGCGCCGGAGTTCACGATATAAACGGTCTTTCGATACAGACTCGCGCCCACGTTGTCTTCGTCCATGCCCGCAACGACGGCGATCTTGAGCCGCTGATCCGCGGCGTGACAGATCGCGCCGCAGGCGATGCCGTAACGGCCGCTTTCGAAGGCCGGTCCCGCCGCGAGCAAATCCGGTTTGTAAGGCGCCATCTGACGAATCAGTTCATCGATCGCCTGCTCCTGTTGCTCGGCGAAATAATTGTCGCCGCAAAAAATAGTCGCGACCACTTCGCCTTTGTCTCCGAGCGCCTGCTGTAACGCGCGACCCGGCCCGATGACGCCAGCTCTGATTTCCGGGCCCACATCGGCTTTGTCCTCGCCGCCGATCTGCGCGAAGAATTGATTCAAATAGTGAACGACGCGGATTTTCTTTTCCATCTTTGCTTCCTCGGAATTCGTAAGGGGTGAGGGGTCAGAAGTTAGGGGGGACCGCCTTACCCCCTTACGCTTCACGCCTTACGCTCAATCATTCAACTCATATATGTTGTCAGGCGCGATGCGCCGACCTGGCTGATCGCGCCGACGATGTCGCCGACCCAGAGATTCAAAGCATCGCGCGCCGGTGTCGGCGTGAGACCCGGGTTCTCGCTGTCGGGATTGGCGTTGTCGAGCGCGATGGTATCGCCGCCGATCACCCGATCGACCGCGGGCAGCGTAATCGCATCGCGCGTCAATCCCGGTGTGACCAGCGCATTGACGTTGGCCGGCACGAAAGTGATGCCGGTGTCGGGGTAACGCTCCATGATGATGAGCGCGGCTTTCATGCCCATCTCTTCGGCGCGCGTATAAATCATCATCAAATCGGTGTCGACGGCGCCGCCGCCGATCTTGGTGGCAAGGATACCGTCGGCGTTTAAAACTTCCTTGGCCAGGCGCGCCGCGAGGGCGGTGTTGCGTTCCTTTTCCGCGATCGTCACCGGCGCGATCGTCAGAACGACCCCGGCAAACCAGAGATCGCGGCCGTGTCTTCGATAGAGCTCGTGGATCACCGGATGGTTTTGCGCGAACCAGGTAAACGCCGAGTAGGAAAACATCAGCGCGCCGTCGAGGATTTCGTTCGGATGAACGATCGTGGGCATGAAGCCTTGAATGTTGCTGCCGTAGAAGACGGTTTCTTTCTGCTGAGTCGGATGCTGGTGCGAGTGCATGGGAAAAACATAGGCGATGCGCGGCAAATCCTTGGGCCCGTGATTGGCCGCCACTGCAGGCAGGTCAAAAGTTTGCGTTTCATCGGGCATGACGTTCTTGGCTGCCGCCGCGAGACAGGTCGCTGCCTTCAATCCCGCTTTTTTCACCGCCAGGCGATAATCATCGCTGTCGACACCCGCTTTCGGATGCGGCACCAGGACGACGTTGTAGGTATTGCCGATGGGAGAATATGTCGCCGCGGGGCCGCTCATGTCGATGATGCTACGCGACTTGGTTGCGACTTGATCGGTCTCGACGACGGCGACGTTGCTCAGTGCGCGCGTTTCACCGTCGCCAACCAGACCGTTGGGATCGAGCGCGCCGGGAAAATTTGGCCCGTTCAGTCGATAGCGCGGCTCGAGCACGTCGAGCACGCGAAGGATGCGACAGGACTCGCCGGGATGCGCCAGTTCGATCTCGACACGCTCGAAGAGCGGTTCCTGCGCGAGTAAAGAAGTGAGTTCTTGTCGATCGATGAAGAGAACGTGGTTGTCGAGCCCTGTCTGCGCGCCGAAACGAACGTCCTGGACATGAATTTTTTCCAAATCGAGTCGCATGGCCGATTTTTATCATTTATCGGATGGCGTGGGTAGGCCTGTACAGTTGAGGCCGACGATCCTAGTAGACCCATGATCTTTGTTGCGCACAGCACGCTAGCAGGTTGTTGGCTTGGCGACGAAAACAACGTCGTTCCAGCTAACGCGAGAGGGCGAGTCCGCGGAAGGGTAGTGGAAGTTTGAAGTTGTTTATTGGCCGTTGGTTCCGAATAGCGCCTCGATGTCTTCGGGGTCGGCGGCGGCTATTTCGATCTTTAGCGTGCCACCGCCGTCGTGACTGATGGAAGTGTGTTCAAGAAGCCAATCCCGGTTGGCGGCCGGACTGATGCCGCCCGCCAAAATATTTTCCAAAATCAGAAGCTGGTCCAAGTTGATCATTCCGTCCGCACCTCCCTGTGCGGTGACCTGTTGCATGGTCATGAAGACGCGCGCTCCGGCGCGCCCAAGCTCAACGTTGTTAATGCGGAATTGCTACGCGGGCCGCACCCTAACACAGATCGCGCAACAAGAGCGAAGAAAAAAATGGCGGACGTGATCGATGGCATCCAACTCATCGGTCTCTGGTCGTATGACTACAGACGGATAGCGCGCGATTGGCGCCGGTGATTTATGAGCGCGGTCCAGATCTGCGAATAGACTGTTCCCCTCAGTCGAAGAGAACTCCCGGCGGCCAGCGGGTTTCGAGCGTATACTCGAAGAGTCCCCAGACGAGCGCGTAGGTGCAGGCGGCGAGAATCAAAGCGGTAAACCATTTTTCCCGGCCTTCGACGAGCGCGTAAAAAAATACTAGAGCCGGCAGCGCGTACACCAGACCCACGAGCCAGATGCCGAGAGCGCCGGCGATGAACCAGGCGAAGTAAGCGACCGTGCGGCGCAGTTCGGTTTTTTTGTCCAGATTGATTTCACTGACTTCGTCCATGTCGATGCCGCCGGACACCTGGCCGCGGCGGTGTTCCCAGCCGGTGGCGTCGCGGTAAATTTGCAACGCAACCAGCAGCGCGCCGGGAATGGCGGCCACGTAGACGGGCATGATCTTGGCAATGTTGGGCCAGTCCCAGCCCGCGATCGCCGACGCGATAAAGACCACCAGAAAAAAAATCGTGAAATCAGCTTTCATCTTCAGACCTCGCCATGGCGCCGCTGAAGGTTGCCGGGGAGGCTTCGCGGCGCGCTTTCATGCGGCCGCGCAGAGTCAACGCCAGCGACGCGCCCGCCATCGCCAAGAGCGCGAGAACTGCGGGCCGCCCGAGCCAGGTAAAACCGTAACTCGCCATCGAGCGGTAGAGATATTTTTCCATCAGATCGCCGAGAACCAAGCCGAGAATCATCGCCGGGCGCGGATAGCCGTAGCGGCGCATGAAATAACCGAGCACGCCGAAGGCGACTACGGCCAGGAGATCGGCGGGATCGCGATTGACGCTGAAGGCGCCCATCAAAATAAAAATGAACATGATGGGGACCATGAAGCTGTAGCGCACCTCGGCGAGCTTGGCGAGCTGCGCCGCCAGGGCGAAACCGATCAATGTGCCGACGATGCCGGAAATGCCCTGCAGCCAGACGATGCTGTAGATCATCTCGGGATTTTTTTTCACCATCTCCGGTCCGGGCAGATATCCCCAAGCCAGGAGCGCGACAATGAACAGCGCCGTCACCACTCCCTGAGGAAAACCGAGAATCAGAGTCGTCACCAGATCGCCGCCGTCCTTGGCGTCGTTGGCGCTCTCCGGCGCGATGACGCCGCGCACGTCGCCGGTGCCGAAACTCTTCCGGCCGCCTTTGCAGCTCTGGGCTGCGTGTCCGTAAGCGAGCCAATCGACAACCTGCGATCCGAGTCCTGGCACGATGCCGACCCAGACGCCGACGAAGCTACAGCGCACCACCAGCCACCATTCGCGCAAAGTATCTTTGACGCCCTCGAAGAGGCTGCCCCTGAGCGGTATAGGCTGCTGCTCGACGCCGAGTTTGGTCAGCGCCAGGTCCAGCGCCGAAGGCACGCCGAAAAGCGCCAGCGCGATGATGCTGATGGAAATTCCGTCAAGCAAATACGGGACATCGAAAACATAGCGCATCACGCCGCTCTGGGCTTGCTGTCCGACCGTAGCCAGCAGCAGGCCGAAAGCGGCGGCGATGAGACCCTTGACTGGACGTCGTCCGGCGAGCACGGCGACCATGCTCAAGCCCCAGAGCATGACGACGAACAATTCCGGCGAGCCCATCAAATAAATTATCGGCCGTGCCGCCGGGATCGCGGCCGCGAGGGTGATCGTGCCGATCAAACAGCCCATGCCGCCGGCCATGAACGATGCGCCGAGAGCGCGACGGCCTTCGCCGCGCTTGCCCATCGGGTAACCGTCGAGCACGGTGGCCTGTGAGCCCGAGCCGCCGGGGATGCCGAAAAGGATCGGCAAGTACGCGGCGCAGATGGCGCTGACCGAGCTGGCGCCGATCAACAGCGCGATGCCGTTGATCGGCTCCCACTTGATCACGATCGGTAGCGCGATGGCGTAGACCAGCGGCATGCCCAATCCTTGCGGCGCGACGGCGGTAAAAGTGCCGATGCTGACGCCAAGCAGCATAGCCAGGAAAACTTTGAAGTGGAGCAGATTCAAAAACCCCTGAGCGGCGGCGCTGAAAAGAGAAATTTCCATTGTGGATTTCGCCTCGTTTCTCGGTAACCGTTCTCCGCTGTGCGCGAGGTCGATATCAAAACGAGGTATACCGGGTCGCTCTTCAGCCGCGCTTTTTCATGAGCGCGGCGGCAATTTTTTTGGACCGGCCAGAGTTTTGAACAGCTCGATCACTTCGGGATCGCGCGGGATGTCCTTGATCGCCTTCTCGTGCGCCTCGGGCAAGAGCGGCGATGGATCGTCGGCCGTGAGCTTTTTGTATTCACGCGCGAACTCGGGATCGCGATAAGTCTTGCGAAAGGCCTCCTGGAGAATCTGCACGCGATCTTTCGGCGTTCCCGGCGGCAAGACGAAGGGCGTGCCGGTGACGCGAAAAGCGCGCTGCAGCGCGATCACTTTGCGCTCGAGATCATTGCGCGCGAAAGTTTCGATCTCCGGCAGCTTGGCGAAAAACGGATGCGGATGCTTGTCGCCCTTGGGTGTTTCCATGATCGCGTGAATGTCGGCGAGGCCCTTGTCGATCCACTCTCGGTTGCGTTGGAGAATCGTGTCTGGACCCGTGGCGCGGCCGTCGATCTCGCCGCGCATCAGCGCCGGGTCGAGCTCGGCGCCGCCGAAGGCGGCGATGAAAAGCGGATCTTTGAGACCGAGGATGTAGGCGAAAAGCCGCCCTTCATTGTAGGTAGAAAAACCGAGCGATTGCGCGCCGATCTTGATGTTTACCGCGGCGCGGAGCTTCTCGATCGTGTTCAGCCCGGCGTCTTTGCGCGTGACAAAAACCGCGTGGTAGGTGCTGTAGGGCGAGCCGAGGTAATGGAACTTGTCGATGTCGTAGAGCACGCCCGATTCGCCGAGCACGGCGAGAGACACCATGCCGGCGCTCAGATTGCCGATGGTGAGGCCGTCGGGCCGGGCCGAGCGAAACACATGGTTGGCGGCCTTGCGGCTGCCGCCGCCGGGCATGAAATCCATGATAACGGTCGGATTGCCCAGAATGTATTTCTGTAAAAACGGCACAAGCGCGCGCACGCGCAGGTCGCCCGTGCCGCCGGGGTCGCGTCCTTGCACGATGGTGATCGTCTTGCCCTGAAAGAACGAAGGCTGCGCCAGAGCCGGCGCGGCCGAGAACAGCAGGGCGGCGAGAACTTTCGCCGCCAGTGCCACAAGAAATTTTGCTTTCATCAAAAGCGCCGCGTAAAACATTCCTTGCTCCCTTCGATCAACTGCCCAGCACTGTCTTCAGCCGCTCGATGATCTCGGGCGGCTGGCTGGTTACCTCCTTGGCGAGTTTTTCCAATTCTTCGCCGGCCACCGGATCAAATTCGTAGTTGCGTTTCTTGACCTCGGCGCGAAATTGCTCGTCCTGCATCGTTTTGGCGAACGCGTCGCGGGGAGTTTTCAAGCGATCCGCCGGCACGCCTGGCGGTCCGAACACGGGCCGCCCCATGTCGTCGGCGCCGAGCAACACGGTCGCCAGGCGCTTGCCCGCGTCCGGCGTTTTGTATTGCTCCATCAGCTCGAAGATCGTCGGTGTTTGGGGCAGGCGCGGATCGCGCCGGCTGCCGCTTTGAAACAGGTGATGAACGAAGCCCTTTTTTCGCCAGGTGTGGTAAGGCTCGCGACCGAAGAAGGCTTCGATGGTAAACGCGCGGCAGTGAATCTCGCCGCGCTCGACGGCGAGATCGATGTCGGTGCCGCCGGGGTAGCCGGTGACGATGGAGAATTTCGCGCCGACGGTTTCCTGGAGCAGCTTGGGAAAGTAGGAGTCCGGCCCGGTAACGCCGGTGGCGCCGCACTTCGGAGGCTCCTTGGCAGCGCGTATATCCTCGATGGTTTTGTAGGGAGTGTCCGAGCGCATGTACATCTGGCTGTTGCCGCGCGCTGGCGAGCCGATCCAGCCCAACTTCGCCCAATCGAACTGAATCTCCGGGCGGCCGACGAGCTGGTTCAGATACAGCGACGGAATCACCGAACCGATCAGCGTCAGTCCGTCTGGCTTGGCGACATTGTAGATGTAATTCGCTGCGATGACCGAGCCCGCTCCAGGCATGTTTTGAACGGTAGTACTGGGATTGCCGGGAATATGTTTTCCCAAATAAGTCGCGATGTGCCGGGTCCAAAGATCGTAAAGATCGCCGGGTTGCCCGCCGCGGATAATTCTGACCGATTTCCCTTGGAAGAAATTTTCCTGGGCGTGAACTGAAAAGCAAAGCGCAAAGAGCATGGCGCATGCACATAAACCAGAGATCAGAAGTCGGAGATCGGGGATCGTTTTCAACACCGAGACACAGAGGACGCAGAGAAAGCGCTCCGCGCTCTCCGTGTCTCGCCGGATAATTCTTGCCCTCTGACTTCTGATCGCCGACCTCTGATCGCTGATTTCTGTCATCTGATCACCTTATCCGCTTTTTCCGTCACCTTCTGCGGAATCGTCAGACCGATCTGTTTAGCGGTTTTTAGATTGACGAGAAACTCAAACTTCGTCGGCTGCTCGACCGGAAGGTCGGCGGGCTTGGTGCCTTTGAGAATCTTGTCGACAAAGTCAGCGGTGTGCCGCCATAAGTCCGCATAGTTCGGCCCGTAGCTCATCAAGCCGCCGGCCTCAGCATACTCACTCGTATGGTACATCGCCGGCAACCGGTTCTTTGCCGCGAAGTCCAACACTTGGCGTTGCTGAGTATCGATAAGTGGACTTGCGCTCGTAATGAGCGCGTGGGCGCCGTTCGTTTTTGCTCGCGCGAATGCGCTCTCAAAATCGTCAAGACTTCGTACCGGAAGCGATAGAAGTTTGAGTCCCAACGCCTTGGCCGCAGCCTCCATCTCTGTGAGGGCCAGGTTTCCCCTCGAATCAACGGGCACCCAGAGGAAGGCCACCCGGGCAACCTTGGGGAAGGCTTCCTTGAGCAGTTCCAACCGTTTGCCATCTAGATCTTGCGCCATGAGGCTAAGTCCGGTGATATTCCCGCCTGGCCGTCCCAGGCTGGAGACAAGCCCAGCTCCTACTGGATCGGCCGCCGCGCCGAATACGATGGGCAACGTCGGGCTCGCCTTCTTAGCAACTAAAACAGCCTGGCCAGTGGTGACGATGACGTCAACTTTGAGACCGACCAGTTCGGCGGCAAGGTCGGGCAGTCGTTCGAGTTTCCCTTCTGCATATCGGTACTCAATGAAAATGTTTTTCCCTTCGACATAGCCAAGCTCGCGCAGCCGTCGGCGAAAGGCTTCGACCCGGGCCGAATACCTGGACGCAGAGGACCCGATCAGAATTCCTATCCGGGGAATTCTCGCCTCCTGCTGGGCCGTGGCCACAGCTCCCCACATCGCGAGTGTGACAATGAGAGCAACAATCCCCACCAATTTGCGATTTTGGATTTTCGATTTTGGATTATCGGATTGAGAAACCGAGGCTCGAAGTCGAAAGATTCCGTGCATATGCTTGTTTCAAAGGGGGATGTCGGCCGCTGTCACCGTGGAATTCCTAAACGAACTTAAGATACCGCAGGCTAGCATTCGAAAAAATGTTGTCGGTGTTGTTTCTGTAGCCACCTAAGATCCAGAAAGTCCCTGTTAGCGAAATGTCTCATTGATATACCTATATGCTGCGACGGCGGCCGTGGCGCCGTCCCCGGCCGATGTGATTGCTTGGGATGCCGAGTCTTGTCGAATGTCGCCAACTGCATATAAACCGTCGCGTTCGGTTTTCATCCAACCGTCCGTCGGCACGTGACCGGTATCGCTGAGCCTGACGATGTCTTTCAACAACGCTGTGTTCGGCTGCATGCCGATGTAAACGAAGATACCGGTCAAATCGATTTGCAAAACTTCATCGGTTGCCAAGTTGCGCACGCGCACGCCTTTCACGACACCGTCGCCTAATATTTCTTCCACGACGATCCGATAGCGCGGCACGATCTTCGAGTTGTTCAGCGCCCGTTGATGATACGCGTCCTGCGCCGAGAAACTATCCCCTTCATGAAAGACCAGCACCTGTTCGGCGTAATTGCTTAGAGTCGACGCTTCCTGAAGGGCGGAATCGCCGCCGCCGACCACGGCAACAATTTGCCCGTTGAAGAGTGGCCCGTCACAGCTTGCGCAGTGGCTGACACCGCGGCCGGTGAGCTTTTCTTCTCCCGGCACGCCGAGATTTTTGAGCTTCGATCCGGTGGCGACGATCACGGTCTTGGTGCGATGGTGTTCTTCATCGGTAACAATGGACCAGAAGCGATTCTGGACCGCCAAGCTTAAGACTTCGGCGCGCTGAAATTCCGCGCCTTGATCGGCCGCCTGGCGTTGCAGGTTGGGGCATAAATCGTAACCGGCAATACCATCGGGAAACCCGGGAAAGTCCTCGATCTTTTCGATGTTCATCAAGTGACCGCCCGGAATGTTACTTTCGATCACGAGCGTCGAAAGACCGTGGCGAGCGGCGAATAGACCGGCGGTAAGACCGGCGAAGCCGGAGCCAACAATTATGACGTCGTAATCTGCCATGGAATTTTGGTCGTGAGGGGTGAAGGGTAAGGCGTGAGGAGAAACCCCTAACCCCTTACGTTCTTCCGTCTTATCGCCATTCGTCGATCGACACCGTCTTCTGATAGTTGCAGCCCATGATGCGCCAGTAGCCGTTGGTCTCGCCGCCGACGACGACGACATGAATCTCGTCGGGCTTGAACATCTTGATCATTTCATCGGGAGCGGCCTTCAGCTTCGACGCGTAAGGCTCTTCGCCGAAAGTGGCGCGCGGATAGATGTAATTCTGAATTAATTGATAATCCCAATACTCACCGGCGGGCATGAGCGCATTCTCGTAAACCCACTGAATCAGGTTTTCCTTGGTGTCGAAACCGCCGCGGTCGATATATTGGCGCGCCGCGATCGGGTCGAGCAAAAAAGTCGGCGCGCTGTGCGCGTCCATGCCGCGAAGCATGTTGCCCACGTGCTCGCGCCAATATTTTTCGCGCACGCCAAGGGTAAACGCCGTGGAGCGGCAGCCGGTGAAAATGCTCACCGTGCTGTCCGTCGGCTTGAATCCGTGCTGGACGTGAAACGGCGTCCACGGACTGCGCTCTTCGTTCTCGGCAAACGTGACGCTGCCATAGGCGTAGCCGTTGCCCTGGGATCCCATGTAGCTGTCGCCGGGAATCGAGCCGCCCTGGAGATTTTGCGACAGCAAACCGTAGGCGCGGCCGATGGTCGCATTGGCGTGATTGTAAGGCGCCATGGCGCCGGTGCCGGAGTTCATGCCGAGCTCATTGCGGATCGGGCCGTTGACGACGACCATCGCCGCCATCGAGCTGGTCGTGCTGCCGCGGGCGCTCACGCCGCTGGCCGCGAGCGCGAGGATCACTGGAAAGTATTCCGGCTTGGCGCCGGCCATCACCGCGTTGACCGCGACTTTCTCCACGGTGAATTCCCAGTGCTGGCGAAATTGATTGGAGCGCAGGTGGCCGGCGATTTCGTCCGGCTTGCGGCTCGTGTGCGCGAGCATTTCATCGACTTTTTTTTGCGTCGGCAAAACGATCGGCAGCTTATCCGTCCAATTACTGTCGAGAAACAATCGGTGCAGATTCTCTTCGGTGTCGGAGTCCACCACTCTCGGCGTCGAGCGCTCGAACTTGACGTCTTGCAGATTGTCGC
>Ga0310810_10001574_pt1 | contig 24079 bp, 21 predicted proteins | sample NCmetagenome_FD_207641 | JGI IMG/M metagenome (GOLD analysis project Ga0310810, IMG submission 207641) | Soil microbial communities from experimental microcosm in Duke University, North Carolina, United States - NC | ecosystem: Engineered > Artificial ecosystem > Soil microcosm > Unclassified ... | reverse complement strand
TTGTAGGGATGCTGCCGCGCGATCGTGCCGCGACTGGCCTTGTGCGCGTAGTTCCAGTTCTCCATGTCGTCCTGCTCGGTGAGCCCTGATGGCCCGGAATAGCGGATGTAGTAGTGGCGCAGAAAGTCCTTCACCTGCGCGGGCGCGTCGGCGTCGACGAAGTACCACCGCCAGACTTCGGTCTGGTGCGGCCCGCGCGGGTGCCAGACGGCCAGCGTACGCGGCTGCCGAGCGAGCGGCGACGCGTTGGGAAACATCGTCCCCGGCCCGCCGAACAGCCGCCACGACTCGCCGAGCCGGCGCCGGCGCTCCTCTTCGCAGCGACGGAAGTAGTCCGCGACGACCGGCGCGTCCTGGTACGCGGGCGTCAGCGGCGCGTCGTGCGGACGCAGGAACGCGATCATCGAGTGCCCCAGCTCGGGGAAGGACACGTCGAGCCAGCGCGCCTGGGTGCGCTCGCCCATGTCGCGACGGCCCTGGCCGCTCGGACCGATGCCGACCATGTCGACCGAGCGGTGACTGATGCCGTGATAGCGGTCGCCCGAAAAGTTCTCGGCGGGAAACTTCCAGTTGCACGGGATGAGCCACTTGTGGACGCCGCCGATGGCCTCGGTGCCGCCCTCGCGCCCATCCCAGGCGTCGAGCAGCAGATCCAGATACAGCTTGTAGCCGCCGACGTAGTCGAGAAACGAGGGCGCCGTCCGGTCCCACGTCGCCCAGATCGTGCTCTTGTAGCTCGTGCTCTGCGCCACTTCGATGAGGCCCCACTGCGACCGGTCGAGCTGCGCACCGTACGCGTCCTTCGCGAAGGGCACGCCGACGAGCGCGCCGTCCGTGCCGTAGCTCCAGCCGTGGTACGGACACTGGAACTCCACCGTGTTGCCTTCGTCGTACCGGCACACCTTCATGCCGCGATGCCGGCACGAGTTGAGGAACACACGTACGCGCCCGGCGCGGTCGCGACACACGATCACCGACTCCTCGCCCATCGACGACACGAAGTAGTCACCGGCGTGCGGAATCTGGCTCTCGTGTCCCAGGAACAACCACGCGCGGGCGAAGATCTGCGCTTGCTCCTCGCGATAGATGTCCTCGTCGACGAAGATCTCGCGGCTGATGATGCCGCGCTCGACGTCCATCAGACCGTTCAGCTTCTTCATCACGGTTTCCTCAGTCGCATGTCCTCGTACGGGGCCGCGAAATACAGGAGCTGATTGAGACCGACCGCGGGCTCCTCCACGCGCGGGCCGATGCCGTGCAGGCTGGCCGGTTCGAAGATCGGCGCGTACATCACGCGCTCGTGCATCAATCGCTGCATCTGATGCAAGAGCGCTTCGCGCTTTCGGCGGTCCCGTTCCTGCGCCTGCTGCCGGAAGAGCTCGTCGATGTCCGGATAGCCGCCGTAGGCGTAGGTACCGCTGCTGATCACAAATGCCTCGAGTCGCGCGGCGGCGTTGCCCGGCGCGGCCGACACGCCGAGGATCAAGCCGGTCAGCTTCTTCGTGCGCCACGCCTCGAAGAATGTGGCGCGCTCCATGCTGCGCACCCGCGTCCGGATGCCGACGGCCGCGAGGTAGCCGCTCACGCCCTCGGCGAACGTCGTGAAGGGCGGTACCGGCGTGAGGTCGCCACCGTCGAAGCCGTTTGGATAGCCGGCTTCGGCGAGCAGGCGACGCGCCTGCGGCACATCGTACGGATGCGGATCGACCTTCAGCGCAAAGTCCATCACGGTCGGAATGATGGAGCCCGTCAGACGCGCGTAGCCCAGGCGCTCCGCCTGATTGAGGGCCTGGCGATCGAGCGCGAGACTCGCGGCCAGACGAACGCGCCGGTCTTGCCATGGGGACCTGGCCGTTCCCCATTGCTCGGGAAAATCGAGCCACCAGACTGCGGACGCAATGACGTGGACGAGCCGCAGCCGGGCATCGGCTCTGACCGTCTCGCCCTCGAGGCCGATCATCAGATACCCGATGTCGGCCTCGCCGGTCTTGAGCATCGCCAGTCGCGTCGTTCGATCGGGCACACCCTTGATGACGACGCGCTTGATCGACGGCTTCTTGCGCCAGTACTGCTCGTTGGCCTCGAGCACCAGTTCCACGCCGGGTGTCATCCGCACGAATCGGTACGGCCCCAGTCCGACCGGCTGGCGCTTGAAGCCATCCTCCCCGACCTTCTCGATGTACTTCTTGGGCACGATCCACGCGGCGCCGGTCGAGGGCGTGGCGTAGAACGACAGAAAATCGGGCCACGGCGCGTGCAGGACGAACCGCACGCGATGCGGATCGACGACCTCCACGGCCTTCACCCGTTCGTGAAGGACCCTGGCGGCGACACCGCGATAGCGATGGAAGCTGAACTTCACATCGTCCGCCGTGAACGGGTCGCCGTTGTGGAAGCGCAGTCCCTCGCGAAGCTTGAACTCGTACACGAGGCCGTCCGCGCTCTCCGTCCACGATTCCGCCAGACACGGTGCCATGTTGTTTCCCGGCATCGGCTTGGCGAGCGCATCGTGCAGCGCATAGAGGAAAACGAACGGCGTGCCGATGCCGGACGTCTCGGCAGGCTCGAGAAACGTTGGCGCGATCGACACGTCGAACGCGATGGTGAGCTGATCCGACGGCTGGCCCTGCGCGACTGTCTCGGTGGCGAGCGGCAGCCCAACGAGCACGAACCCCAGCACGATCGCGGCAGCGCACCGAACGATGCGGTGTGAGTAAGGGGTCATGGGGAGCGACCTCCTGCCGTTCCGGTCGGTCCGAGTGGCGGCTATGCTACCTCAGCGCGAAAGCCCTGCTACCTCAGCGCGAAAGCCCCGGCCGCCGGCACCCCGGGGTACTATGGGCCGGCCGTGGTGACCGACCTCGCTCGCTAACACGCCGTTCGCGCTGTTCTGGTGCTCGCGCGTGCTCGTCACGCTGGGGCTCCACATGCAAAACGTTGCCGTCGGTTGGCAGCTGTACGCGCTGACCGGCAGCGCGCTCGACCTGGGGCTGGTCGGCCTCGTGCAGTTCGTCCCGACGATGGCGCTCACGCTCGTGGTGGGGCACGTGGCGGACCGCTTCGACCGCCGCGTCGTCGTCGTCACGTGCGAGATCGCGCAGGCGGCCGGCACGACGGCGCTGGCCATCGGCAGCGTCGGCGGCTGGCTCGGGCGCGGCGGCATCCTGGCGATCGTGGCGCTGCTCGGCGCCGCCCGCGCATTCGAGAATCCGGCGCGCGCGGCACTCGTGCCGCGCCTCGTGCCGCTTGCCTCACTGCCACGTGCGATCGCGAGCGTGACCTCCGCGGGCCAGACCGCGCGCATCGTCGGCCCGGCGCTCGGCGGTGTGCTCTACGCGCTCGGACCGACGACCGTGTACACGCTCGTCGCCGCGCTGTATGCGGTCGGCGCGATGCTGATCGTCTTCGTGCGGCCCACGCCGATGGCGCCCACGCCGCGCGCCTTCACCGTGGCCTCGCTGTTCTCGGGCATGCGCTTCATCCTGCGCGAGCGGCTGCTGCTCGGGCTGCTCTCCCTCGATCTGTTCGCAGTGCTCCTGGGCGGCACCACCGCGCTGCTGCCGATCTACGCGCGCGACATCCTGGGCACCGGCCCGTGGGGGCTCGGCTTGCTCCGTGCGGCGCCCGCGTGTGGCGCGCTGCTCACGTCGCTCGTCCTCACGCGGCGCCCGGTGGGGCGCAACGCCGGGCCCGTGCTGTTCGGTGGTGTCATCGTGTTCGGGGTCAGCACCGTGGTATTCAGCATCTCGACCGCTCTGCCGCTCTCGCTCGCCGCGCTCGCCGTGCTCGGCGCCGCCGATCTTCTCAGCGTCGTCATTCGACATTCGCTCGTGCAGATCCGCACGCCGGACGCCATGCGCGGTCGCGTCAGCGCCGCGCACTCGCTGACGACGGGCACGTCGAATCAGCTCGGCGACTTCGAATCCGGCGTGCTGGCCGCAGCATTCGGGCCGATCGCCGCCGTGCTCATCGGCGGGATCGGCACGATCGTCGTCGCCGGCGTCTGGATGCACCGCTTCCCCGAGCTTCGCCGCTTCGATCTCGGCGCGTGAGCCCGCGGCCCGAGCAGTCGCGCCTGACCACTTCGTGACCGTGAGCGGGCAGGCGCTGACCAGCGAACACGGCGCGACTCGCGCGTAAACCCCCGGCCCATTGGTGTTCCCGGCCCGGCACGGCCGTTGCGATGACGGTCTGCCGCGTGACCCTCACGCGGCACTCACCGGGGAGAGCGAGATGCTCGAACGGCTCCTGAAGTCGCCGCGCGCCGGCTGGTCTTTCCTGGCACTGGGCGCTGCCGTCTCCACCGCCTGCCTGGCCGTCGTGTTGTATCGCCGGCAGCGATCGAATGGCCGCGAGGTGTTCGATCCGTACGAGGCCTGGTGGCAGCGTCGCGACGAGATGCGAAAGAACGGCGAGCACAGTACCCACCTGTTCGTCTGATCGTTTTGTTGTAGCTTCGTGGCGGGAGGGAACCGCCATGAGCACGCTCGCCCATGTCGTACCGCTCCTCGCGCTCGCGCTCGGCGGGTGCGCAGTCGGCAATCGCTACGCCTACCACAACGTCGTTGCGAGCCCACAGGTCGCCGGCACGGCAACCGTCAGTGTCGCGACCCACGACGAGCGGACGTACGTGCGGTCGGGGAGCAAGGATCCGCAGTTCGTCGGGCTGCAGCGTGGCGGCTTCGGCAACCCGTTCGATGTCCGCACCGAAGACGACAAGCCGCTGGCCGACGCGATGACCACTGCGCTCGTGAACACGCTCGCCAAGAAGGGCTTTCGTGCCCAGCCGGTGATCGTCGCCCACTCCATGACACCGGCCGAGGTACAGCAGCAGGTGGTCCGCACAGGCGCCGACCGCGCCGTCGTGCTGACGCTGCAGGAGTGGAAGAGCGATACCGCGCTGCGTGTGGGCCTGAGCTACGACATGACCATGACGGTGCTCGACCGCGGCGGCGCGGTCCTCGCCGAAAAGCGGCTGGAAGGCCGGGACAATCTCGGCGCCGCGTCGCTGCCGTCGTCTGTCGGGCCGATGGTGGGCGACGCGTTCAAGACCAGGCTCGAGCAGATGCTCGACGACCCGGCGGTGTCGGCCGCCCTGCGGGGATCGTCCTAGCGCGGGAACAGCTGATCGACGAGCTCGCGGACTTTCTCGTCGGCCTTGATGAACTTGTCCATTCGCCCGCCGCCGCCGAGCGAGTCGTACACGGCCTTGCCGACCTGGTTGCCGTCGCCGTACACAATGATCTCGGCGTACGCCATGTACAGCGCGAGGTCCCAGCGCCAGTTCGCCGTGTACGTCGTGAGCAACGGACACGCGGTGACGCCGGCATCCGGCTCGAGCAGGCGGACGGCGAAGCCCTTGGTCTCGAGCGCTTGCCGGTAAGCCTCGAGAAAGCCCTCGCGCACCGCCGCATTGCGCCGCACGCAGATATCCTTCGTGGTGACCTGCGCCGCGGTCACGGGCTTGACCTCTTGTTTGATCGAGCAGCCGGCGAGGATGATCAGGAGCATCACGAGGCACACCGCCGAGCGTCGGTTGGCCATCATGAACTCCTTGCGGGCGAGCCGTCGATCAGGTGAGCAACGCGAGCGGCTCCTCGATCAGCTCCGCGAGCGCGCCGAGGAACTGCGCGCCGCGCGCGCCGTCGAGCGCGCGGTGATCACACGACAGCGTCAGCGTGAGCGTGGGCTGGACGACTGGCTGGCCGTTCACGGCGATCACGCGGTCGGCGATGCGGCCGACGGCTAGGATCGCCGCCTGCGGCGGGTTGACGATCGCGTTGAACGCGTCGACGCCGTACATGCCGAGGTTGCTGAGCGTGAAGCCACCCCCCTGGATATCGGCGGGGCGCAGACGACCGGCCTGGGCGCGCGCGACCAGGTCCTCGCGCCGGCGCGCGAGCTCGTCGACGCTCAGCGTGTCCGCGCGGTGCACGACAGGCACGACGAGGCCGTCGTCGACGGCGACCGCGAGGCCGATGTTGACCTCGGCGTTGCGGACGATCGTGCCGTCCTTCCACGACGCGTTCACCGCGGGATGGCGTGCGAGCGTTGCCGCGGTCAAACGAACGAGCAGATCGGTGTACGTCACGTGAGCGTCCGTCCGCTTGCGCGCGGCCGCCAGCCAGGACGCGAGACGGCCGACGTTCACCTCGCGCACGAGATAGAAGTGCGGCGTCGTCGTCCAGCTCGACGTCATCCGCTCGGCCATGAGCCGCCAGATGGTGCCGACGCCGTGTGCCGCAGCGGCCGGGGCGGCTGCCGCAGCGGCCGGGGCGGCTGCCGCAGCGCCCGGGGCGGCTGCCGCTCCGGTGGCCGGCGTCGCCGCGGCAACATCCGCCGCGAGCACGGCGCCGTCCGGGCCCGAGCCGCGTATCACGCCCATGTCGATCCCGCGCTCCGCGGCCAGCCGGCGCGCCTTCGGCGACGCGGGCGTCAGGCGCGCCGGCGAAACGCTCGTGGTGCGGGTGGCCGCCGCACCGTTCCCCGCGGGCGCCTTCTGACGCTCGACGTACGCAAGCACGTCGGCCTTCTCGATCCGGCCGCTCGTGGTCTCGAGCCGCGTGAGATCGACGCCGTGCTGTTCGGCCAGCCGCCGCGCGAGCGGCGACGCTTTCACGGGCTCGGCGGGCGCCGCGGGGGCCGCGGGCGCCGCGGCGGCCTCGTCGGCGCCGGCGATGACGGCGATCGTGCGACCGACGGGAACGACGTCACCGACGCGGGCGCTGACGTCGCGGAGCACGCCGGACGCGGGCGCCTCGACCTCGACGGTGACCTTGTCCGTCTCGATCTCGACGAGCGGCTCACCCTTCACGACGCGTTCGCCCGGCGATTTGATCCAGCGCAGGACCTTGCCCGTCTCCTGCGCGAGCTCGAGGGCGGGCATGATCACGTTCGTCGACATCGCGGCCTCAGCCCGGAATACCGGTGAACACCTCGCGCGCGACCGCGAGCGCGCGCTCGATGCCCGCGGTGTCGACGTCGAGATGTGTGACGGCACGGATCGTGTGGGGCCCGAGCGCGCCCATGCGCACGCCGTGCGCGAGGAGGTGTTCCACCGCCTCCGCGGCGTTCGCGGTCGTGTCGAAGAATACGATGTTCGTCTCGACCGTTTTCGGGTCGAGCCGCACGCCGGGCAGCGCAGCGAGTCCGTCGGCAAGGCGCCGCGCGTTCGCATGATCGTCCGCCAGACGCTTCACGTGATGGCGAAGCGCGTAGACACCGCCGGCGGCGATGATGCCCGCCTGGCGCATGGCGCCGCCCATCTGCTGCTTGCAGCGCCACGCCTCGTCGATGAACGCGCGTGAGCCCGCCATCGCGGCGCCGACGGGCGCGCCGAGCCCTTTGGTGAAGTCGATCCACGCCGAATCGAACGGCATCGCGTAGTCACGGGCCGACACCCCGCTGGCCACGACGGCGTTCATCAGCCGCGCGCCGTCCAGATGTGTGGCGAGACCATGACGGCGCGCCACCGCCGTGACCTCGCGAATGCGCTCGAGCGGCCAGATCGAGCCGCCGCCGAGATTGCTCGTCTGCTCCACCCACAGCAGCCGACTCTTCGGGAAGTGGCGGAACGCCGGGCGCACGGCAGCCTCGACGGCGGCCGCGTCGAACTGACCGCGCGCGCCGTCGATCGCGTGCATGTTCACGCCCGCGAGCGCGCCGGGGCCGCCGGTCTCGAAGTGGATCGGGTGCGCCGTCCGGTGCGCGATGACTTCTTCGCCCGGTCGTGCGTGCACGCGCAGTGCGATCTCGTTGCACATCGTGCCGGACGGCAGGAAGACCGCCGCCTCTTTGCCCAGCAGCTCCGCCACCATCTCGCAGAGCTGGTTGACGGTCGGATCTTCCATCTTCTGCTCGTCGCCGACCTCGGCTTCGCACATGAAGCGCCGCATGTCGGCGGTCGGCCGCGTGATGGTGTCGCTGTAGAGGTCGACGTCGATGCGCACGCTCATGCCTTTCGGCAGAGCGCGCGCGCCGTCTCGAACACGCGCTGCTCTGTGGGAACGGTGAGGTCCTCGAGGACCGGCGAGAACGGCACCGGAACGTCCATGGCGCCGATGCGCTTCACCGGCGCGTCGAGGTAATAGAACGCGCCGTCCGCGATGACCGAGGCGATCTCCGCGGTCACACCGTAGCGCTCGTAGCCTTCGTCCACGACCAGCGCGCGCGACGTCTTGCGCGCGGAATCGATCAGCGCCTGCTTGTCGAGCGGCCACGTGGTGCGCGGGTCGATGACCTCGGCGCTGATGCCGGCGTCCTCGAGCAGCTTCGCGGCGCCGAGCGCGACGCCGACCATGCTGCTGGTCGCGACGATCGTGATGTCGCGTCCCTCGCGCTTGACCTCCGCGACGCCGAACGGGATCGTGTAATCCTCGGTCGGCACCGGTCCCTTCAGCCGGTACATCATCTTGTCCTCGAAGATCACGACGGGGCTGTCGTCGCGAATCGCCGTCTTCATCAGGCCCTTGGCCTCGTACGGTCCGGACGGCAATGCCACCTTCAGGCCCGGGATGTGGCTGACCCAGGCATGCAGCGATTGCGAGTGCTGCGCGGCGGAGCGTCGCGTGGCCCCCAGCGTGGTGCGAAAGACGATCGGCACCTTGATCTTGCCGCCCGACATGTAGTGCGCCTTGGCGGCCTGGTTGACCATCTGGTCCATCGTGAGCGTGATGAAGTCGCCGAACATCACGTCGACGATCGGGCGCATTCCCGTCATGGCGGCGCCGACACCGATGCCCGCGTAGCCCGGCTCGGAGATCGGCGTGTCGATGATCCGCTGCGTGCCGAACTCCTGCACGAGGCCGACGAGGGTCTTGAACGGGTGCCCGGCCTCCGCAACGTCCTCACCGATGAGGAACACGCGCGGGTCGCGCCGCATTTCCTCCGCGATCGCCTCGCGCACCGCCTCGCCGTACGTCAGCTCGCGCACCGCCGTCTCCGTCGTCGCCATCCTCTCCTCCACTCCGCTCAAGTCAGGCAGGTGCCGAGCGCGCGGCCGGTCTCGGCCACGAAGCTCACCAGCGCCGACACGCTCATATCCGGTTGCGGACGCAAAATCAATCGATCGACGCCGGCCGCCGCGTACGCGTCGATCGTCGCCTTGTCGGGGACGTCGAAGCCCGGCGGCGTGATGCTGATCTCCAGCCGGCCGAGCGCCGCCGGTCGCGGTGACGTCTTCTGCGCCTCGCGCAGCGCCGCCACCGACGTCGTCGTCGCCGCGACGTCGAGGCCGAAGCCGTACCAGCCGTGCCCTTGCGTCACCGCGCGCCGGTACGCCGGCGGGGTGCGCCCACCCACGACGATCGGAATCGGATTCTGCACCGGTCGCGGCATCGCCTGCACGCCGTCGAACGAAACGTGCGGTCCTTTATACGACGGTTTGGGCTGCGTCCATACCGCGCGCATCGCCGCGAGATAGTCGTCGGCCACGCGGCCTCGCTCGGCGAACTGCGCTCCAACCGCGCGCATCTCCGGCTCACACCAGCCGACGCCGATGCCGAAGATGACGCGCCCGTTGCTGAGCACGTCGAGCGACGCGAGCTGCTTGGCGATCACGAGCGCCTGACGCTGCGGCAGGATGATGACACCCGTCGCGAGCTTGATGCGCGCCGTGTGCGCGGCGAAGTACGTCAGCGCGATCAGCGGATCGAGCAGGGGCATGTCCGGCGCCATCGGCCGGCCGGGCACCGGCGGATCCGGCAGCACGACGTGGTCGGCAACCCACAGCGACTCGAAGCCGGCGTCCTCGGCGGCCCGGCCGAGCTGCGCCGCCGCGTCGGGATGCGCGCACGTGTGCAGGTTGACCGAGTGCAGCCCGTATTTCATGGCGCCACCGCCACCGCGCGCAGCGGTGAGCCGGTGCCGCCCCGGATCTTGAGCGGGGTGATCACCAGCGCCACCGTGTACGCCTTCGCCACCGACAGCGGCTCGAGGTTCATGTTCTCGACGATGTAGATACCGCTGTCGGTCAGCAGCATCATGTGCACGCTGAACAGCTCCTTGCCGTACGCGGCGGGGCGCTTCTCGAACGTCGCGGTGTCGTCACCGGCCAGCCGCGCACCTTTGTCGATGATCCACTTTGCCGCATCCTGACCGGGGCCCGGCGACTGCTCGCCGAGATACTTCGCGTTGTCTTTGCCGAAGTACTGCCCCCAGCCCGTGCGAATCAGCACGCTGTCGCCTTTGCGGACGTCGACGGCCTGCGCCTTCGCGGTGTCGTCCAGATGCTTCGCGGTGACCTCGTAGCCGGGCGGCAGCGGATCGGCATCGCCGCCGGCGACGTGGCGCGCGACATCGAGGAATACCGCGCGGTTGATCATCAGCTCGACCGGGAAGCTATCGATGCCAAGGTTCTCCCCGATGCCACCCGGTGTCGACGTCGCGGCCACGGCATCAACCCCGCCATGCAGCTTGAGATCACGTCCGATGTGACCGATCGCATCGATGGTCGGCGCGCCGTGCTGGCCGCTGAAGAACATGATCTCCGACGCCCACGATATCCGGCTGCCCGGCACCTGGCCGAAGATCTCGTGCGTCATCTTGTGCGTGCGGTTCAGCGCGAACGAGTACGGAGGATTGAGCGCCAGCACGGGCGATTGGTCGCTCCACGTGAACGACAGATCGAACACGCGCGCGGATTTGAGCGCGGCCAGCAGCGATTCGACCGAGCCCCCCTGCGCGCTCGCCCCCGCCGGGCTCCGCATGTCGGTCCCGGTCGCTGCGACGACTGCGGCCAGCCGGCCTGCTGCGCCCAACCACCCGCGCCGTGTCAGCCCGTTCATGTCTGTCCCTCCGCCGTCGAGTCGTTGTGCCGGCCTCCGAGGCTGCGGCAGCGCACGCGCAGAGTCAAGCGAGCGGCCCGCGGGCGCCGCGCGTCGTTGACAGCAGCGCGCGCGCCCGACTACTGTAGCGCCGCGAAAGCCGCAGTCGACGCTCGGCGAGGAGGACTCGATGCGGACCGTGCAAACGGCGCTGGTAATGCTCGTGTTGCTGGGACTGGTGAGCCTCGCTTCGGCCGCCGATCAGGTCGGCACCTCGTTCCCTTCTGACTTCCCCGTCATCAAGGACGCCTCGCTCGGCGTGCCGGTCATCGGGTTTGGCGCCGCCGGTCGGGTGACGAGAACGCCGGTCGTCTTCTTGCACGGCAATAACGACACGCCGTTTCCGACCGCCTGCAATCCCTTCGGCTACATCCATTCGATGGCGCAATTCTTTGCCGAGCACGGCTATGCGCTGAGCGAGCTGTGGGGGCTCGGATATCAGGGCGATCAGTGCGATTTGCTGGCGGACCAAACACATCGCTCCGCCGGCGCGCATTCCACGGTGGCGAACATCCCCGATCTGCGACGCTTCGTTCAGGCGGTGCTCGACTACACCGGCGCGCGTCAGGTCGATATGGTCGGCCACAGCCTCGGGGTTACGCTGGCGCGCGCGTGGATGCGCACCGACAACGCGTTCCACATCGTACGCCGCCTGGTCGCGATCGACGGCCCGAATCACGGGATCATCAATTGCTCACCCTCGCCATTGAATATCTATCAGTCGCCCGCGCTCGGCGGCTTTACACCCGACAGCGCCCTCTGCCTCGAGTACGGCTCGGACAACACGCCGCTCGTGAGGTTCATGAACGGCGACGGTCCTCACGAGGCGCAACCGCCGACGCAGTACCTCGTCATTCGTAACGCCGACACGAGCTTCGTGTACTTCTCGAAGCAGGATGGGCCGTTCTTGCCGCCGATCCCGGCGGAGGATCGCGAGGGCAATCCCCACGACTTCTCGCTGAGCGCTCACATCGAAGGCGCGCGGGAGATCGACCTGATCGGCCAAGGCGCCTTTGATCACGTCCTGAGTTCGTCGCACCTCGGAATTCTCAACTCGCCGGATGCCTGGCAGGCCGGGTTGAACTTCCTCACTGGCGGGCCCGGGCGCCGCTGAGAAATCTACGTTCGGACGGCGCCCTCATCGACGGGCTCCAGATCGAACGCCGCGGCCATCAGCGCTCGCGTGTACGGCTGCTCGGGATGCTCGAAGATGCGCTCGGTCGGGCCCTGCTCGACCACGCGACCGTCGCGCATGACGACGATCTCGTCGCTCATGGCCCGGATGACCTTGAGGTCGTGGCTGATGAATAGGTAGGCCAGCCGGTGACGCGCCTGCAGCTCGCGCAGCAGGTCGACCACCTGCGCCTGCACGGACATGTCGAGCGCCGACGTGGGCTCGTCGAGCACGACGAACCGCGGCTTGAGCACCAGCGCCCGCGCGATAGCGATGCGCTGCCGCTGCCCGCCGGAGAACTCGTGCGGATAGCGATCGCGCAGCGCGGGATCCAGCCCGACCTCTCGCAGCGCGACGTCGATCAGCTCGCGCCGCTCGGCCGGCGTCGCGCCGACGCCGTGCACGCCGAGCCCCTCGCCGACGATCTGCGCCACCGACATCCGCGGTGAGAGCGCGCCGAACGGGTCCTGAAACACGATCTGCATCTCGCGCCGCAGGGAGCGCAGCGCGTTCGAGGGCACGCCCGCAATGTCGCGCCCCGCGAACCGAATCTCGCCTTGCGACGACTGCAGACGAAGCAGCGCGAGACCGAGCGTGGTCTTACCCGAGCCGCTCTCGCCGACCACGCCCACGGTCTGGCCCTCGCGCACGGTCACGCTGACGCCGTCCACCGCCTTGATGTAGCCGACGGTCCGCCGCAGCAGCCCTCGACGGATCGGGAACCAGACGCGGACATCGCGCGCCTCGATCACGACCGGCGCATCCGCGCGCGGCGCCCGCGCGATCGCGCGCGGCTCGGCGGCCAGCAGGTGCCGCGTGTAGGGATGCTGCGGCGACTCGAAGATGTCGCGCGTGGGGCCGGCCTCCACGATCTCGCCGCCGCTCATCACGCAGACGCGGTCCACCATCTTGCGGACGATGCCGAGGTCGTGCGTGATCAACAGCAGCGCCATGCCGAACTTGGCCCGCAGGTCGCCGAGCAGCGCGAGAATCTGCGCCTGGATCGTCACGTCGAGCGCGGTCGTCGGCTCGTCGGCGATCAGCAGATCGGGCTCGTTGGCGAGCGCCATCGCGATCATCACGCGCTGGCGCTGGCCGCCCGAGAGCTGGTGCGGATAGGCGTCGAGCCGCCGCTCCGCCTCGGCCAGCCCCACGAGCCGCAGCAGCTCGAGCGTGCGCGCGCGCGCCGCGGACCGCGACAGCCGCTTGTGCAGGCGCAAGACTTCGTTGACCTGTTTTTCGATCGTGTGCAGCGGGTTCAGCGACGTCATCGGTTCCTGGAAGATCATCGCGATGCGATCGCCGCGAACGCGCTGCATCTTCGCATCGGACGCGCCCACGAGCTCTTCGCCCTGAAACAGGATGCTCCCCGACGGATGCCGCGCCGGGGGATACGGCAGGAGCTGCATGATCGACAACGCCGTGACGGTCTTGCCCGAGCCGCTTTCCCCGACCAGCGCCAGCGAGGCGCCGCGCTCGATGTCGAACGACACGTGGCGCACCGCCGTGAGCTCACCGCCGTCGACCGCGAACGACACGGACAGGTCGCGCACCGCGAGCAGCATCAGCGCACCTTGCGGGGGTCGAACGCGTCGCGCACCGCCTCGCCGATGAAGATCAGCAGCGTCAGCATGACGGCGAGGACCACGAAGCCGGTGAGGCCGAGCCACGGCGCCTGGAGATTTGCCTTGCCCTGCGCCAGGATCTCGCCCAGCGATGCCGAGCCCGGAGGCAGACCGAAGCCGAGAAAGTCGAGCGACGTGAGCGTGGTGATGGCCCCGTTGAGAATGAACGGCAGAAACGTCAGCGTCGCGACCATGGCGTTCGGCAGCAGATGGCGGGCCATGATGACGGCGTTGCGCACGCCGAGCGCGCGAGCAGCGCGGACGTAGTCGAGGTTGCGCGCGCGCAGAAACTCCGCGCGCACGACGCTGACCAGCGACATCCAGGAAAAGAGCAGCATGAGGCCCAGCAGCCACCAGAAGCTCGGCTGCACGATGCTCGCAAGGATGATCAGCAGATACAGCACCGGCAAGCCCGACCAGATCTCGATGAACCGCTGGAACAGCAGATCGGTCCAGCCGCCGAAGTATCCCTGCACCGCGCCGGCCGCGACGCCGATCACCGAGCTGGCAATGGTCAGCACGAGGCCGAAGAGCACCGAGATGCGGAAGCCGTAGATCAGTCGCGCGAGGAGATCTCGCCCCTGGTCGTCGGTGCCGAGCCAGTGGCGAATCGACGGCCGCGCCGGCGCGGCGCCCGGCAGCTCCCAATCGATCGTGTCGTAGCGATAGGACACCGGGGGCCACACCATCCAGCCGTGGTCCTCGATGAGGCGCCGCACGTATGGATCGCGATAGGCCGCTTCGGTCGGCAGTTGGCCGCCGAACTCGGTCTCCGCGTATGCGCGGACGACGGGAACGTAGAACCGGCCGCCATAACGCACGAGCAGCGGCCGGTCGTTGGCGAGCACGTCGGCACCGAGCGAGAGCACGAAGAGGGTGAGGAAGATCCAGAGCGACCAGTACCCGCGGCCGCTCGCACGGAAGCTGGCCAGTCGGCGTCGCGTGAGGGGCGAGAGGCTCACGCTTCGCGTCGCTCGAAGTCGATGCGCGGATCGACGACCGTGTACGTCAGATCGGTGACGATGTTCAGCAGCAGACCGATCAGCGTGTAGATGTAGAGCGTGCCGAACATCACCGGGTAGTCCCGGTTGACCGCGGCCTCGAAGCCCAGCAGCCCGAGGCCGTTGAGCGAGAAGATCACCTCGATCAGCAGCTCGCCGGCGAACAGGATGCCGATGAACGCGCCGGGGAAGCCGGCGATGACGATGAGCATCGCGTTGCGGAACACGTGCCCGTACAGCACCCGGCCTCGCGACAGCCCTTTGGCGCGCGCGGTCGCCACGTACTGCTTGTTGATCTCGTCGAGAAACGAGTTCTTCGTCAGCATCGCCAGGCTGGCGAAGCCGCCGACGACGAGCGCGGTGACGGGCAGCACGATGTGCCACAGGTAATCGACGATGCGATGGGGCCACGACATCTGCGCCCACGTGTCCGAGGTGAGGCCGCGCAGCGGAAACCAGTGCAAGAACGAGCCGCCCGCGAACAGCACGACGAGCAGGATGGCGAACAGGAAGCCGGGGATTGCGTACCCGATGACGACGGCCGCGCTCGTCCACACGTCGAATGGCGTGCCGTCGCGCACGGCCTTGGCCACACCGAGCGGGATCGAGATCAGGTAGACGAGCAGCGTCGTCCACAGCCCGAGGCTGATCGATACCGGCAGCTTCTCCAGCATCAGCCCGAGCACCGGCCGGTCACGATAGAAGCTCGTCCCGAGGTCGAAGACGACGTAGCTGCGCATCATGTGCAGGAAGCGCCGCCACGCCGGCTGGTCGAACCCGAACTGTTTCTCGAGCTGACGCACGAGGTCCGGATCGATGCCCTGCGAGGCGCGCGTGGTGCCGCCGCCCGCGCTTTCACCGGTGCCGGTGCTCGCGATCCGCGCGGTCGCTGCACCCGCTTGTCCGCGGAGTCGCGCGATCATGAGGTCGACGGGGCCGCCGGGCGCCGCCTGCACGATGACGAAGTTGGCGAGCATGATGCCGAACAGCGTCGGAATGATGAGGAGCGCGCGACGCGCGATGTACGCGAGCATCTACGCCCCGCGCCCGGCGCCGCCCGGCGCGATCCACCACGTGTCGAGGCCGAGGTCGTACTTCGGAGAGACGGCCGGCCGGCCGAAACGGTTCCAGTACGCCACGCGGAACGCCGTGACGTGGAACTGCGGGATCACGTAGTGGCCCCACAGCAGCACGCGGTCGAGCGCGCGCGTGCGCGCCACGAGCGCCGCGCGATCGGGCGCCGCGATCAGCAACTCGATGAGCTTGTCGACCACGGGATCACGCACGCCGGCGAGATTGCGGCTGCCCGGCGTGTCGGCGGCGCCGGAGGACCAGTAGTCGAGCTGCTCGTTGCCGGGCGACAGGGATTGCGCGAACACGGCCACGGTCATGTCGAAGTCGAACTGTTTCATGCGGTATTCGTACTGCGCGGCGTCCACCGTGCGTACGCGCGCGGCGACGCCGAGGCGCTCCAGGTTCTTCGCGAACGGCAGCGCGATGCGCTCGAAGCTCGGGTCGTCGATGAGGATTTCGAAGCTCATCGGCCGCCCCGTCCGGGCGTCGACCGATCGCATGTCGCGCACGGCCCAGCCCGCCTGCTTCAGCAACTCGAGGGCGTGGACCACATTCGGCCGCAACCCACCCGGCTGCGTCGACGGCGGCACGTATTCCCGCGTGAAGACGTCGTCGGGCACGCGATCGCGGAACGGTCGCAACACCGCGAGCTCGGCCTCGCTCGGAAGCCCGCGCGAGGCGAGCTCGGAGTTCGAGAAGTAGCTCCGCGTGCGGGTGTAGGCGTTGTAGAAGAGGTGTGCGTTGCTCCACTCGAAGTCGAACGCGGCGGCCAGCGCCTCACGCACGCGCGGATCGCTGAAGATCGCGCGGCGGGTGTTGTAGACCCAGCCCTGCATCCCGGTCGGAACTTCGTTCGGGATCTGCTCCTTGCGGATGCGTCCGTCCCGCACGGCCGGCACATCGTACGCGGTCGCCCAGTTCTTCGACGACGCCTCGGCCCGAAAGTCGTACGCGCCCGCCTTGAACGCCTCGAGCGCCACGGTGTCGTCGCGATAGTAGTCGTAGCGGATCGTGTCGAAGTTGTAGCGACCCACGTTCACCGGCAGCGCGGCCGCCCAGTAGTCCTTCACGCGGCGATACGTGATCGAGCGGCCGGGCTCCATCGATTCCACGCGGTAGGGCCCGCTGCCGAGCGGCGCCTCGAGCGTCGTCTTCGCGAAATCGCGACCGGACCAGTACGTCTTGGACAGCACCGGCAGCTGACCGAGGATGACGGGCAGCTCGCGGTTCTCGCCGGCTTTGAAGGTGAACTTGACCGTCCGCGGCGACGTCTTGTCGACGCTCACCACCTGGGCGTAATACGAGCGGTAAAGCGGATGCCCACGCGTTCGCAGCGTGTCGAACGTCCAGATCACGTCGTCGGCGGTCATCGGGCTGCCGTCGTGGAAGCGTGCCTGGGGCCGCAGCGTGAACGCGACCCACGAGCGATCCGCCGGCGTTTCGATCGTCTCGGCGACCAGGCCGTACTCCGACGACGGCTCGTCGGTGGACGAGACCGTCAGCGTGTCGAACGTGCTGCCGATCCCGGCCGCAGCCACGCCCTTGAGGATGAACGGAAGGTTGCCCGCATTCAGATTGTCGAACGTGCCGATTGCGGCGAGCTTGACGTCGCCGTTCTTCGGCGCCTGCGGGTTCACGTACGCGAAGTGCGCGAAGTCGGAACGGTACTTCAGATCGCCGTGGATCGAGATGCCGTGCGCGGCAACGGTGCCGGGCGCGGCGCCCGGCCCGGCGGGCGTCGCACCGATCAGGGCGAGAGCGGCCACGACCGCGAGCGCGCGCACCCCAGGCACGCGCGGCGGCTCAGCCCTCGAGCGCGACGTAGAGCTCGCCGCGATCCTCTCGAAGGCGATACATCTTGATGCCCGTCTCGGCGTCGCCGACCGGCGCACCCGTCGCGAGGTCGAACTGCCACGTGTGTTCCAGACACGTGAGCAGGCAGCCGTCATGCACGCCCTGCTCGAGCGGCACGGCCTCGTGCGGGCACATCGCCTGGCACGCCACGAACGCGGCGCCCGTGTGCACGACGAGCACGCTCGTGCCATCGACGGCGAATTCCTTCATGCCGCTGGCGGGGACCTCGTCGACGCGACAGACACGCGTCCATTCCGGGCGCGGCGCCAAAGCCGATGCGGCCGCCGGCGCCGCCGGCGCGGGCGGAACGTCGACCTTGTTGGCGCCCGGCACCCCGGGCGCGTAGCGCAGCCGCTCGACGGGCCGACCGTCGAGGATGTGCGAGGTGAGGATCTCTTCGAGATCCGACTCCTGCACGCCCGCGTACCACACGTCGTCCGGGTACACGACGATCATCGGGCCGTGGCCGCACTGCGAAAAGCAGCCGGCCTTGTTGATGCGCACCTGTTGCTGTCGACCGGCCTTCTGCACGCCCGCACGCAGCAGCTTGACGAACTTCTCCGTATCGCCCTGCGTAGGGCAGGTCTCACCGCTCGTACACACGAACACATGGCAATCGTACTGGCCCATCGTCGCTCCTCTCGGTCACCGCATGCTCAGCTGAACTTGTCGTAGCGAATGTCGGCGAGCGGAAGCCGCGCCTCGCGCAGCAGCACGCGAAGGGCGGCGTCGACCATCGGCGGCGGTCCGGCCACCCAGGCGCGCACGTCGGCGTAGCGGCCGGCCATCGCCTCGGCGGCGACCGCGTGAACGAATCCGCGCGCGAACGCGAAGCCGGGATACGCCGCGCGCAGCGAGGCCGGTACGTCTTCGTCCGACAGCGCCACCGTGATCGCGAGCCGCTCGGGGTATTGCGCACGGAAGGCTTCGAGATCGTCGAGGAAGAAGCCGTCCCGCGCCGTGCGCACGCCGAAGAAGACGTGCCCGTTCCACGTCGCGAAGTGACGCTCACCGCACGCGCGGGCGAGGATCGACATCACGCCCGCGATACCGCTGCCGCCGGCGACGCACAGCACGTGACGGCTCAGCGGCGGCGCGAACGTCGCGCGGCCGAGCGGGACGAACAGCCCCGCCCGCGTGCCGTCCACCGCGCCACCGAAGAGCCACTCGCTGACACCGCCGCCAGGCTTCTTCTTCACGACGAACGACAGCCGCGTCGCGCGCGGCTCGAAGTTCACCATCGAATACGCGCGCGCACCGACGATGCCGGGCACCGTGAGCAGCGCAAACTGGCCCGCGGCAAAGTCGACGGGCGTGTCGAGGTCGACGTCGAACGCGACGACGTCGTGCGTGAGCGAACGCACTCGTCGAATCACGCCGCCGACGGCGCGCGGCGTTGCGGCGTCACGCTCCTGCGGCTTGAACGTGCCGGTCACCTCAAGCGCGCAATCGTCGTGCGCCACGCTCTGGCACGTCAGCAGCTCCGCCTCGGTCTTCAGATAGCGCCGGCCGGGAGCGTCGAGCCACTGGCTCTGCGCGCGGCCGCTCACGAGCCGCGCCTTGCACGTGCCGCAGGTGCCCGTCGCGCACTCGTACGGCAGCTCGACCCCGCTGCGCAGGCCGGCGTGGAGGATCGGTTCTCCGGGCTCGCAGTCGAAGTCGCGCGTGCCGTTCTTCGCGGTGACGAGGACCTTCATGGACTTGGGCCGCCTATCGTACCCGCGTTTGACAGCGGCGGCGAGCCTGCCTACTGTAGCGCATGCCTCGGCCGCAGATCCGCCTGCGCGACCCGAGCCGGTTCAAGGACCCGGCGAACCTCTCGTGGGAGCACTACGTCGCCCTGCAGGCGCGCGAGCGCGAGCGCTATCTGGCCGACCGCGCCGCGATCCCCGCCGACGCGCTCGCCTACCGCACGGTGAGCCCGCAATACCTGGAGCGCGCGGTGGACCAGTTCGCGAACAACTACTACTCCGAGCTCTCGGCCACGCACTACATCGCGACGGCGGCCGCACACGCGCCGTTCGACGAGCTGAAAAAGTGCTGCCTGTTCCAGCTGGCCGACGAGCAGCGGCACCTCGAGATGGACCGTGAGGTGTTCGAGCGTGCGGGCATCCCCGAGCGCGACTGGCTGCCCGCCTGGGAAGCGCCGGGCACGACGTGTCGCTTCTTCCGCCACGTGCTGGAGCTCGAGGACACGTTGGAGATTCTCGTGAAGGCGAACTTCGTCGCAGAGGGCGCGGCCGGCCCGGGCACGTTCGCCGTGCTCGCCGACGGCGCGGAGGCCCGCGGCGACGTGTTTTCTGCCGTGAACCATCGCGCGCGCGTGCGCGACGAGACGCGCCACATCAGCTTTGCGCGCGCGCTCGTCAAGGTCCTCATCGAGGACGACGCCGCCAACCTCGACGTCATCCAGCGCTGGCAGGACGAGAGCCTGCAGCTCTTCGTCGAGGTCGCGCGCGGCGGGCAGCGCCGCGAGTGGTGGGAGGGGTTCCTCGGCTCCTATTACAAGATTGCGCTGCCGCTCGGGCTCAAGCCGACCTCGCTGCCCGTCTGACCCGACGCTTCTTCTGCTTCATACGACGAGCACCTTGGCGTGACGCTCGGGCGAGGCCAGCTCGTCGAATGCTCGCGCGACACCGTCGATGCCGACGCGCCCCGTGATGAGCGGCTCGGTCGGGATCCGGCCCTCGGCGATGTGGCCGAGCGTCGCCGCGAATTCGTCTTGCGTGTAACCGAGGACGAACTGGAGATTGAGCTCCTTTACGATGCCGAGCATCGGGTGGATCGCGTCGGCCTCCATGCAAACGCCGACGACGACAATCCGTGAGCCCCGCGCCGCGGCGGCCATGATCGCGTCGAGCACACCGGGCACGCCGACGCACTCGAACACGACGGCGGGACGAAGCGCCGGGCCGGGCAGCCACGGTGGCGCCTGCGGCGCACGCGAGGGCTCGGGCCAGACGCTGGCAGCCTGGCGCCAGCTCTCCCACGGCGTCGTCTTCGCCGGATCGACGACGACATCGGCGCCGAGAGCCAGCGCCAGCTCGCGACGGCGCGGTGAGAAGTCCGCGGCGACGATCGGTCGCACGTCCGTGAGCCGCAGGGCGGCGATGACGGCCAGCCCGACCGGTCCACAGCCAATCACGAGCGGCGCGTCGTCGGGCGTCAGGCGCGCCTTGTGTACGGCGTGCACACCGACTGCCATCGGCTCCGTCAACGCGGCCTGCTCCGTGGCAAGGCCGTTGGGCACCGGCAGCAGGAGCGCTTCACTGAGTCGCATGAATTCGCCGTAGCCGCCCGGATGCTCGTTGGAGTAACCGATCGTCTGCGGACCCGTGGCCCGCATCAGCACCGGCCGCGAGCAGACGCGCGCGCCGACTCCGAGCGCGCGCGTCGTGTGCGGTCCGTGTTCGACGATTTCTGCGCAGAACTCGTGGCCCATGACGACGTCGCGGCTCAAATCCATGGGCCTGCCGCCGGCGCGGCGTGACGTCTCGACGAACTGCTCCGCATACTTCAGCGCGTGCAGGTCCGAGCCACAGATCCCGCACGCCAGCGTGCGCACGAGTACTTCACCGGGGCCGGGCTCGGGAATCGGCACGTCGGCCACGATGAGCTTCCGATCGCGCATGACGGCGGCGCGCATGGTCGCAGGCAAGGCTGCCGTGGTGCGCGCGATCAGTCGAACATCAGCACGGTGCGCGCGACCTCGCCCGCCTTCATCGCGCGGAACGCCTCGTTGACGTCCTCGAGCTTGCCGCGGCGGCTGACCATCTCGTCGAGCTTCAGCCGGCCCTGGCGGTAGAACTCGATGTAGCGCGGCATGTCGACCTTGAACCGGTTGCTGCCCATGCTGCAGCCCTGGATTTTCTTCTCGCGCAGGAACATGGGTCCGTCGAGCTCGATCTTCTGCCCGACCGGAATCATTCCGATGACGGTGGCCGTGCCGCCGGGACGGATGCAGTCGAAGCACTGCTCGGCCGCGATCTTGAGCCCGATCGCCTCGAACGAGTAATCCACGCCGCCGTTCGTCATCGCGCGGATCTTCTTCACCGCATCGTCGCTCTTCGCGTTGACGGTGTGCGTGGCGCCGAGCTCACGCGCCTTGGCGAACTTCGACTCGACCGTGTCGACGGCGATGATCATGCGCGCGCCCGCGATCCGCGCGCCCTGGATGACGGCGAGCCCGACGCCGCCGGCGCCGAAGACGGCCACCGTCGAGCCCGGCTCCACGCGCGCGGTGTTGAGCGCGGCGCCCACGCCCGTCGTCACGCCGCAGCCGATGAGCGCGGCCTGCGCGAACGGCATCTCATCGTCGATCTTCACGATGGCGTTCTCGTGCACGAGCATCTTCTCGGCGTACGCGGAGAGGTTCGCGAACTGGTTCACCGGCTGGCCGTTCCACGTGAGCTTCGGCGGCTCGTCCTTGCGCCGCACCGGACGCGTCTGACAGAGGTGCGTCTTGCCGGTGAGGCAGTAATCACATGTGCCGCAGAACACGGACAGGCACGCGATGACGTGATCCCCGGCCTTGAACTCGTTGACGTACGGGCCGACGGCCTCGACGATGCCGGCGGCCTCGTGGCCGAGAATGGCCGGCGCGGGAAACGGATAGAAGCCGTCGACGAAGTGCAAGTCGCTGTGGCACACGCCGGACGCGACGGTGCGCACGAGCACCTCTCGGCCGAGAGGCTTGTCGACCTCAACGTTCTCGATCGTCAGCGGCTTGTGCGGTCCATGGAACAACGCAGCCTTCATGGCAACCTCCTCGGGAAGTGGCGTTATCCTATCGCACCACGGGCGCCGCATCATGACTGGCCAATCCGCCGTCCCCGAAGCCCCGTCCGTCTCGGCGGGGCAGAAGTGGGCCATCACCCTCACCGTGATGGTCGTCGCGTTCATGCAGATTCTCGACACGAGCGTGACGAACGTCATCTTGCCGCACCTGCAGGGCTCGCTGTCCGCGGGGCTCGACGAGGTGTCCTGGGTCATCACGTCGTATCTCGCCGCGAACGCCATCGTCATTCCGGCCAGCGGCTGGCTGGCCGGAATGCTCGGCCGCAAGCGCTTCTTCCTCGTGTGCACGACGCTCTTCGTGCTGAGCTCGTTTGCGTCGGGCGCGGCACCCAACCTCACCACGCTGATCATCGCCCGCATCCTTCAGGGCCTCGGCGGCGGCCCGATCATTCCGCTCTCGCAGGCGATCCTCTGGGAGATCTTCCCGTTCCGACAGCGCGGGCTCGCGATGGCGATCTGGGGCGTGGGCTTCATTCTCGGCCCGATCCTCGGCCCCACCGTGGGCGGCTATCTCGCCGACGAGTGGTCGTGGCGGTGGATCTTCTACATCAACCTGCCCGTCGGCGTTCTCGGCTTCTTCCTGGCCACCGCGTTTCTCTTCGATCCGCCCTATCTGCGCCGCGCCGCGCGCATCGATTGGTGGGGGCTGGGGCTGATGGTGGTCGGCTTCGGGTGCCTGCAGCTGGTGCTCGACCGCGGCGAGCGCGAGGAGTGGTTCGATTCGGCGACCATCGTCGCCATGACGATCGTGGCGGTGTGCGCGCTCGCCGGCTTTCTGATCCGTGAGCTCACCACGGACGAGCCGATCGTCGACCTCACCGCGTTTTCGGATCGTAACTTCGCGACCGGTGTCACGCTCATCTCCGTGGTGGGCTTCGGGATGTTTTCCGGGATGCTGCTCGTCGCGGTCTTCACGCAGCAGCTGCTCGGCTACGACGCGTGGACATCGGGACTCGTGCTGGCCCCGGGTGGCCTCGGCAACATCTGCTCGCTGTTCGCGTCCGGTCTCGTCACGCGCATGGACCAGCGCTTGATGCTCGCCTTCGGCTGTCTGCTGAACGCGGTTAGCCTCTACATGATGACGTCACTCACGCTCGGCATGGACTACTGGGCGCTCGCGCTGCCGCGGTTCGTGCAGGGCTTCGCCGTCGGCTTCATCTTCGTGCCGTTGTCCACCCTCACGCTGGCCACCGTCCGGCGCGACAAGCTGGTGAACGCGACGGCGGTCTACGGCATGATGCGGAACGTCGGCGGCAGCATCGGCATCGCGCTCGTGACGACACTGCTGGCGCAGCGCAGCCAGTTCCATCAATCCACGCTGGTGGCCCACCTGACCTCCGGCGACTGGGAAACGCGCGCACGGCTCTTGCGCTGGGCGCGGCACTTCATTACCCACGGCAGCGACAGCTTCACCGCCGATCGCCAGGCCGTCGTCATGCTGTACCGCGAGACGATCTCGCAGGCGCAGCTGCTGGCGTACGCCGATGATTTCTGGCTGCTGGCGATGATGTTCGCCGCCGTGCCGCTGTTCCTGCCGTTCATGCGGCGCATCCGCCTGGAGCCGACGTCCGCGGCGACGGCGCGCGCCGACGAAGAGGCCGCCACCCACGTCGCCGAAGAAGGCGCGGTCTGACCGGAATCGCCGCGCCGCCGCCCGGCATCGGAACGGGCGTGGGCGTGTTTCACGCGGGCGAGCGAGCCGTACAGCGACGGGCAGGCGTCGACGCCGAC
>Ga0310810_10001573_pt1 | contig 24098 bp, 18 predicted proteins | sample NCmetagenome_FD_207641 | JGI IMG/M metagenome (GOLD analysis project Ga0310810, IMG submission 207641) | Soil microbial communities from experimental microcosm in Duke University, North Carolina, United States - NC | ecosystem: Engineered > Artificial ecosystem > Soil microcosm > Unclassified ... | reverse complement strand
CCCAAATAAGCGGCCCGCGCTCCCTCTGGAGCGCGGGCGGGACCGGCGGTTAAGCCCATCCCTGACGAAGCTTAAGCGGCGCGAAGGTTCACGGCACAATCGGTGCCGTCGCTGTTCTTGCCGATTTCGTAAGACAAGCGGCGATCGGCCTTCGGGGTCGTTGCGTTGCCCCACTGCACTGCGCTCTTTTCGAACGGCAGGTCGTTGTGACCGTTTTCCGGCTTGATCGATCCGATGCCCTTGGTTTCGTCAAAATTCTTGATGGTTCCGAACAACATAATTTGCTCCTTTCAATTCGCACTCGGCCGGAAATCGGCCTGTGCGGCTAGAGAGACGTAAGGATGGATAAAGGAGCGGCTTAGCGCCTGGCACCGTCAATGCGACTGGTAGCCACACAGTTATGAGCCCGATTCGAACAATAAGATAGGTCTTTTTGGAAAATAAAATACCGCGGATTTATTATGAATTATCTTTGGCATTATTTAATCAAGCAATCAAACATAGGATTAGGTGCGTCCCAACTTCTAATGAAAATATATGATTCGGACCTGAAAATCTCATCTTTTCGCATTCGAACGCTGAAGTTCTTTGAGCAGGCTATGGCCATCGGTCCCAACAATGTCGGCGATGCGCCACCCCGATCGGGTCAGGACCAGGCTTAGCTTAAGGTCGCGCACCTCCTTCGGTCCCAGCGCGACGTGAACCATGGCGCTGGCCGAGCGAGAGGTCGGTCGTTGAATGCTGACGATGCGCGCGGTGACGCGGTCGTAATCCTGGCAGTCGCACAAGGGATCGCCGTCCAGATAGCCGACTTCGCCGCCGGAACTGTCGGTGCGGATGGCCTGCGTCAGTGTCGGCGAGAAAAGCTTCTCGGGATGCAGTAGCGGGCTGTAGCCGCTGTGCGCATAGCCGGAATAGGCGCGGCGGATGAACGCCGCCGGATCTTCCGCCGGTTGCGACGCCGCCATCAAGAGCGCGAACAATATCATCCCACACCTCCGGTCAGATGCCCCATTGGACGTTGCATTGTAAGAGCCGCTTTGTCATCGGCGATGCATGGCTTTGACGCCCTCCTGCAAATTCCTGCGCCTCTCACGCGCATACGCGCACGCGCGCGTCCGTAGGGGTGTGACTTTTTGTGACTTTTGGCGATCATGACCGAAGCCGCCAGCCACCATTGGACCGCTTCCGACGGCGTCGAACTTGCCTGGCGCGAGGTGGGGCAGGGCAGGCCCGTGATCCTCCTCCATGGCCTCTTCTCCGATGCGCAGATGAACTGGATCAAGTTCGGTACGGCGGAACGGATCGCGGCCGGAGGTTTTCGGGTGATCATGCCCGACCATCGCGCCCATGGCCTCAGCGCCAAGCCGCATGGCGTAAAGCATTATCCGAAGGGCGTCCTCGCGCGCGACGTGCGCGAACTGGTGGCGCTACTCGGACTTACCGAGTTCGACCTCGGTGGTTTTTCGCTCGGGGCACGAACCACGGTTGAGGCGATCGGGGAAGGGATGCGCCCGCGCCGCGCGATCCTCGGCGGCGCCGGGCTCGAGGGTTTGCGCAACTGGAAACGCCGCAAGAATTTCTTCCTCGAAGCGATCGACCGGTTCGACTCCGTACAACGCGGCGACCCGCACTGGCTGTCGATCCAGTTCATGAAAAGTCAGAAGGTCGACCGGGTGGCTGCCGCGCAGTTACTCGACAGCTTCGAGGACGCCTTCGTCGATTGGCTCGAGGCCTTCGCCATGCCGACGCTCGTCGTGTGCGGCGCCGAGGACGACGATAACGGGTCGGCGGAGGAGCTCGCCAACGTGCTGCCCAACGCCACCTTCCGCGAGATCCCGGGAACGCACATGACCAGCATCACCAAACCGGAATTCGGAGAGGCGATTGCGGCTTTCTTGACCGGCTGACGAAGGACCATGACCGCTTGACGAATGGGTCTGGCAAGTTCCACTGCTAAGCCCACGCGACAAAAGAAAAATACTCCAGGGACGAGGACGCCTGATGATGAAATTTGCCGCTTCTGTTTCGCTTGCCGCGCTGGCGCTGGCCGGCTGCGCTTCCACCTCTGCCACTCCGGCGGCGCCGGTCGCATCGGCCGCTGCCGCCGAGCCAGCTCCAGGCGCCGCGCCGACCGTCGCCGACGCGCAGGCGTTCGTCGCCGCGGTCGAGAAGGATCTGGCCGACCTCAACGTCATCTCGCAGCGCGCGGCCTGGGTGAACGCCACCCACATCACCGACGATACCGACGCGCTGGCCGCCTATTTCGGGACGATCGGCACTGAAAAGGGCGTCAAATATGCCAGTGAGGCGGCCAAATATGCCGCCGTTCCCGGCCTCGATTTCGACACGGCGCGCAAACTCAACATTCTGCGCGGCGCGCTGGTGCTGGCGGCGCCCAGCACCCCTGGCGCCGCGGCCGAACTCAACGACATCGCGACCAAGCTCCAGTCGACCTACGGCAAGGGCCGAGCCCGGCATAACGGCAAGGAAATCACCGGCGACGATGCCGAGGCGCTGATGGGCACGCTTCGCAGTCCGGCCGAGCTCGCCGAGATCTGGCAGAGCTGGCATGAGAATGTCGGCCGGCCGATGCGGGGCGACTATGCCCGCATGGTCCAGATCGCCAATGCCGGCGCCAAGGACCTTGGCTATGCCGATACCGGGGCCATGTGGCGGTCGCAGTACGACATGACGCCCGAGGAGTTCTCGGCGATGTACGACCGCCTGTGGGCGGAGACCAAGCCGCTCTACGACCAGCTCCACTGCTACACGCGGACCAAGCTCAACCAGAAATATGGCGACAAGATCCAGCCGGCGACCGGCCCGATCCGCGCCGACCTGCTCGGCAATATGTGGGCGCAGGAATGGGGCAATATCTACGACATCGTCGCGCCCAAGGGCGCCGGCGACATCGGCTATGACATTGGCGAGCTGCTGGAGGCCAAGAAGAAGGACCCGGTGGCGATGTTCAAGATCGGCGAGGGCTTCTACTCCTCGCTCGGTTTCGCGCCTTTGCCCGGCACATTCTGGCAGCGCAGCCAGATCACCCGCCCGCGCGACCGCGAAGTGGTGTGCCATGCCTCCGCCTGGGACGTCGACAACAAGGACGACCTGCGCATTAAGATGTGCACCAAGGTCAATGCCGACGACTTCGTCACCATCCACCACGAAATGGGCCATAACTATTACCAGCGCGCCTACAACCAGCAGCCGTTCCTCTATCTGAACGGCGCCAACGACGGCTTCCATGAAGCCATCGGCGATTTCATCGCGCTGTCGATCACGCCCCAGTACCTGGTGCAGATCGGCCTGCTTGACCAATCGAAGGTGCCCTCGGCCGACAAGGACACCGGGCTGCTGCTGCGGCAGGCGATGGACAAGGTCGCCTTCCTGCCGTTCGGCCTGCTGGTCGACAAATGGCGCTGGGGCGTGTTCGACGGGTCGATCACTCCGGCCAACTACAACCAGGCCTGGGTCGACCTGAAGCGCCAGTATCAGGGGGTCATCCCGCCGGTCGCGCGCAGCGAGGCCGACTTCGACCCCGGCGCCAAGTTCCACATTCCGGGCAACACTCCGTATGCGCGTTACTTCCTCGCCCGGATCCTGCAATTCCAGTTCTACAAGGCGGCCTGCGACATGTCGGGCTGGAAGGGACCCCTGCATCGGTGCAGCTTCTACGGCAACAAGCAGGTCGGCCAGCGGCTGAATACGATGCTCAGCATGGGGCTGTCCAAGCCGTGGCCGGACGCGCTGCAGGCGTTCACGGGAACGCGTGAAATGTCCGCCAAGCCGATGCTGGAATATTTCGCGCCGCTGCAGGCATGGCTCGAAAAGCAGAACGCCGGCAAGCAGTGCGGCTGGTGAGCTGATCAAGAGGTAAGGGGAGCGGATGGTCCGCCCCCCTTCGCCTATTCGGCCGTGGCCATCCCGGCCTTGATGTCCTGCTGGGCCAGGGGGCCTCGCGGACCCCGGGATTTCTTGCCGGTTTCCTTGAGTGTCAGCGCTTCTTCGGAGAAGTCTTCCTGCGCCGCTTCGGAACTAGATCCCATGCGCTCGGCCTTGAACTCGTTAAGGCGGTCCATCCCGCTGTTCAGCGCCTCGCCGATCTGCTCGCGCCGCGACCAAAGGAACGCTCCGGCCGCCGCCACGCCGGCGATCCCGGCGGCCAGCGCCGCCGTCGCGCCGGGGTTATCTCTCGGTCTGGTGAAAAACGCCGCGTCCTTGAACCGGCCTTTCGAATCTCTTCGTCTGTTAGGCATCACAGGCCTCCTTCAAATTCCCCTTGGGGGGAACGCGCCAACAGGGAGCACGTTGCCCCCGGAAGGCGAAGGGAAGGAGGCCTGCGACGAAATTTACAGCTGGCCGAGCATCGTTTCGGCGCTGGAAGCCGAATATTCGCCCGGCGCCTCCACATTGAGCTGCTCGACGACGCCGTCGTTGACGATCGCCGAATAGCGTTGGCTGCGCTTGCCCATGCCGAATTTGGACGCGTCCATGGTGAGCCCGAGCGCCTCGGCGAATTCGCCATTGCCATCGGCGAGCATGGTGATGTCCTCCGATCCCTGCTCACGGTTCCACGCTCCCATGACGAAAGCGTCATTAACGCTGGTCGCGACGATTTCGTCGACGCCCTTGCCCTTCAGCTCCGCGGCTTTCTCGACATACGAGGGCAGGTGCCGGGCCGAGCAGGTCGGGGTGTAGGCGCCTGGCACTGCGAACAGCGCCACCCGCTTGCCGGCGAAATAATCGCCGCTCTTTACCGGCACGGGCCCCTCTGGCGTGGCCAGCGTCAACTGAACATCGGGAATGCGGTCGCCAACCTGGATGGCCATCGGGTAATCTCCTTTGAAAGGTCAGGCCGCGACATAGGCGCGGCGCATTACGCTCACAAGGCTTGCAGCCGTTTCGCGGCAGGCGCATTTTCATGACGATGGAAACGCCTCGGTTCCTGTCGGGCAAGCTGCTCCTGGCCATGCCAGGGATTGGCGACCCGCGCTTTGAACATGCCGTGATCGCCCTGTGCGTCCACGATGAAAATGGCGCGGTGGGCATCGGCATCGGCCATCAGCGCGCCGGCATCGGAATCCGCGGCCTGCTCGAGCAATTGGGAATCGATCCCGGAAAAGCGCCGGATGGGCCGGTTCTTCACGGCGGACCGGTCGAGCCGGGCAGGGGGTTTGTCTTGCACAGCGACGATTGGGGCGGGCAGGACACGATCCAGGTCACCGGTCTTGGTGCGCTGACCGGGACCATCGACGTGTTGAAGGCGATCGCCGAAGGGCGAGGGCCGAGCCGCTATCTGATCGCCCTCGGCTATGCCGGCTGGGGCGAAGGCCAGCTGGATGAGGAAATGACCCGTCCGGGCTGGTTTGCAGCCGACGGACGCAAGGAAATTTTGTTCGAGACTCCAACGGCCGAGCGGTGGGCCGCAACCTTCAAGGCGGAAGGAATCGATCCGCGGCTGCTCGACAGCGGCGCGGGAGCGGCCTGACTGTTCAGCACAAACCTGGCCATGGCGAGCGCAGACGTAAGGATCGCGAACCCTTCAAGGGCGAGCAATTGCCATGGGCCCGCGCTGCGGCTAGGGGCGGCGCAATTCATTTTCATCGGAGACTCTACCCGTGGCCACCGCCGACACGCTGACACGCGACTATATCGTCAAGGACATTTCCCTCGCCGATTTCGGCCGCAAGGAAATTGAGATTGCCGAGACCGAGATGCCCGGCCTGATGGCGCTTCGCAAGGAATATGGCGCGGCCAAGCCCTTGAGGGGAGCCCGGATCACCGGCTCGCTGCACATGACGATCCAGACCGCAGTGCTGATCGAAACGCTCAAGGAACTGGGCGCCGATGTTCGCTGGGCCTCTTGCAACATCTTTTCGACGCAGGATCATGCGGCCGCCGCCATTGCCGCTGGCGGAACCCCCGTGTTCGCGGTCAAGGGCGAAACACTTGAGGAATATTGGGACTATGCGGCCCGCATCTTCGACTGGGGTCAGGACCAGACCTGCAACATGATCCTCGACGACGGCGGCGACGCCACCATGTTCGCGCTATGGGGTGCGCGGGTCGAGGCAGGGGAGAGCCTATTCACGCCGCAGAACGAGGAAGAAGAAATCTTCGTCGCGACGCTGAAGCGCTTCCTCGCTGAGCGGCCGGGCTACCTCACCAAGACCGTCGAAGCGATCAAGGGCGTATCGGAAGAGACCACCACAGGCGTTCACCGGCTTTACGATCTCGCCAAGCAGGGCAAGCTTCCGTTCCCGGCGATCAACGTCAACGACAGCGTCACCAAGTCGAAGTTCGATAACCTCTACGGCTGCAAGGAGAGCCTGGTCGATGCCATCCGGCGGGCCACGGACGTCATGCTGGCCGGGAAGGTCGCGACCGTCGCCGGCTTCGGCGACGTCGGCAAGGGTTCGGCTGCGTCGCTGCGCAACGGCGGCGCCCGCGTGCTGGTAACCGAAGTCGACCCGATTTGCGCCCTCCAGGCGGCGATGGAAGGCTATGAGGTCGTGACGATGGAGGAGGCGGCCAAGCGCGCCGACATCTTTGTCACCGCGACCGGCAACATGGATGTGATTACGCTCGATCACATGCGCGAAATGAAGGACATGGCGATCGTCTGCAACATCGGCCATTTCGACAGCGAGATCCAGATCGGAGCGCTCAGCAACTACAAGTGGACCGAGATCAAGCCGCAGGTCGACGAGGTCACTTTCCCTGACGGCAAGCGCATCATCGTCCTGTCGAAGGGACGCCTGGTCAATCTCGGCAACGCGACCGGTCATCCGAGCTTCGTCATGAGCTCGAGCTTCACCAACCAGGTGCTGGCGCAGATCGAACTGTGGACCAAGTCCGAGGCGTATCAGAACGATGTTTATGTCCTGCCCAAGAACCTCGACGAGAAGGTCGCGGCGCTCCACCTGGACAAGCTCGGCGTCAAGCTGACCAAGCTCACTTCCAAGCAGGCGGCCTATATCGGGGTTGAGCCGGAAGGCCCGTTCAAGCCTGACCACTACCGCTATTGAGCGGACTATTCGGGCGTAAAACGATGCTCGCGGATCCAGCGGCTGGCGAGATATTTCTCGCCGGCCAGCACTGGCAGGCCCGCGTGCTGGGCACGCGGATCGAGAACGCCTGATGAATCGGCGTTGCGGAACAGTAGTCCGTCGCCCTTACGGCCCTTGACCTTGAGCCCGGTCGACAGGAACTCCGTCTCGCCGCCCTCATAATCGTCGTTTAAATAAACGAGGAAGGTCAGCACCCGCTGGTTGTCGGAATCGCCGATCGCATCGAAGTGGGGACGGTATTGCTGCCCTGGCCGATAGCGCAGCACCTGCAGCGGCTCTCCCTGTTTGACATGGGTGTCGCTGGCTTCGGCCAGGCGCCGGCAAAGCGCGTGGATTGCAGGGCTTTCGCTTACCAGCGGGAATCCGACGGCGTCGGATGTCCGTACCGGGTTGGGCACCTGCCGGCCCGTTTGCGGGTCGACCACCAGGGATGGCCTCAGTGATGGCGACGATCGCTCGATCAGGAAATCACACTCTTCAGTCGAGAATAGACCGGGGAAAATGCGGACCTCGGGCGACGACGCGAGTAGCTCGTTGGAGAAGGGGCCCTTCGGCTCCCCTGCGTCCCCGAGATGCATCCCAGCGATTATCTTGAGTTCCTGCGCTGCCTCGCCGTCGGCCGTCGCCGCATCGCCGAGCAGCCTGATTGCCGCTCCCCAATCTGCCGGGCCGCCCGTTCCATTGGCGACGAAGGCTCGATAGGTCGAGGCGGCTGTGGCGCTGCCGGCCTGGGCGGCTTTGCCATAGAGATCGCGCGACAATGGCAGGTCCCGGTTTACGAGATCGCCGGACAGTGCCATCCCGGCGAGCATCTCAAGCGCACAGGCATCTCCGCCCCTTGCGGCTTGGCTCAACAGGTCCATTCCCTGCCGCAGCTGCCGCGAAGCAAAAAGCTCCCGCGCCTTGTCGACCACGCCCTCAACCATCGGTCCTTGTTGGCAGTCGCTTGCCGCTCCCGCCACAAAAAAAAGGCCGGGGCAAACGCCCCGGCCAAAAGTTTGAGTGGTCCTCGTATGGACTAGAAGCGTGCCCGGAAGCCGGCGAAGAACCGGCGGCCGAGGACGTTGTAGATGGCGCTGCCCGCGCCAGTCGCGGTCGAGCCCAACGGCGGCTTCTTGTTGGTGAAGTTGTCGACACCGAAGAAGAACAGATAGTCCTTCCCGATCCCGCCAAGGTTCTTCAAATTCCAGTCGAGGCGAACGTCGTGGTAGAACACCGACGGATATTCTTCGATGTCCGCCCAGTCGGCGTTGAACGGCGGGCAGCTCGCGCCGGTGCAGGCGGCCGGCAGCGAGTGGATATCCTCCCACAGGTTGACCACCATCGGCCCAATGTAGCTCATCTGGTAACCCAGCGTCACCGCACCATGGGTTACGGCCACATCCCAGCGGAACTCGTCCTTCGGGTCGCCCAGTTCGCTCAGGATCCGGTTTTCGAATTTCGGATTGGCTGGATCCTGGAAATTGCTGATCTGGAAGTTGTGGGTGTAGATGATCCGAGTATCGAGCTTAAACGGCCCCAGGTCGGTCCGGTAAGCCGCCTCGGTGTCGATGCCCTTGCGGACTCGAGACGCGAAGTTGACGCCAGCCGAGATCAGCGAGTTGCCCTGGACCTGGCCGGGATTGCCACCGCCAACCGGATCAAGACCCGGTCCGTTCCAACGGTCGAAAAGGTCGCAGAACACATTGCTCAGGCTCGGTGAGTCGTAGCAGTTGTTCACAATCTGCTGCGCGCTCAGCGAGACGATCACGTTCGACACCTTGATCTTGTACCAGTCGATGCTGAGCGAGAAGCCAGGGATAAAGCGCGGCTGGATGACCGTGCCGACGGTGTAGGAGTCAGAAGTCTCCTCCGTCAGGTTCGGGTTCGATCCGCTGATGATCGGCAGCGAGTAGACACCAAGGCTACCGAGGTTGCCGATGTTGGCCGCGCCGATGTCCGCGAGGCAGTTGGCGGTACGGTTCGGGTTCTGGCCGATGTTGCCCGGCTTACAGGGATCGTCGAAGCCCGGCGCGAAGTTCGGAACCAGCGGGAAGCCGGTTTCCGAGACGTTCGGCGCACGGATCGCTCGGCCGTAATTGGCGCGGAAGCGAAGATCGCGGATCGGGGCCCATTCGACACCGGCGTTGTAGGTCTTCACCGTGCCGATCGATCCGCCGTACCACGACAGTCGGCCTGCGCCGCTGACGGTCAGGTCCTCGAAGAAGGGCTCATCCTTCAGGATCGGGATCTGAACTTCGGTGAAGACCTCCTTCACCTTGAACGGATCCGGCGAGAAGGTCGGGATCACGACAGCGTTGGTAAAGCCGCCCTGGACGAACGGGTCTTCCTTGTAGCTGTTCTTTTCCTTGCGATACTCGCCGCCCAGCACGAAGCTAACCGGTCCGCCCGGAAGTTCGAACAGCTGGCTGGAATCGCCGGCCACGAAGCCCTGGATGTCCAACTGGCTCATCCATGCATGATGGGTCGCATTGTAGGTGAAATACTTCGCTGCCGCCTTGTTGTCGGCCCCGCCAAACGGATTGTAGGGGACGCAGGCCGCGATGTCTTGCGGCAAACGAGCGATGTTGGCGGCGTTGGACGGGAAGGCATCGCCATTGGCAGCTTGCGGAGCAAACTGCGCACGGCACTGGATCTGGCCAGTGACCGGATTCCGACCAGCGTCGAGCGAAAGCATGAAGCGCTGACGATCGACATAGCCGAACGTCGTCGTGTCTTCCTTCATCTTGCCGTAGTTCACGGAGACTTCATAGTTCCAGTCGTCGTTGAAATTGCCGCGGACGCCACCGACGATGCGATAGGTGTCGCGCTGGAACTTCTCGTCGCGGATGCCGGAGTCCGCCAGGTGGCGGGCGATCACGAAGCGATAAGTACCGGCACCGATCGCGGCGATATCGGCCGCGTTGAGCGGGCCGCTAATGCCCTGACCGCCAAAGGAACCGCGGGTAAACGAGCTCGAAATCCCGGTCACGTCGCACGCTGCGGTCAGACTTGGGTTGCAGCCAGAGGCCAGGATCGCACTGGCGATGGTGGCCCGCTCTGCCGGGTCGAGGAACGGGTTGTCGAGCCGGACGCGCTCACGAATGTCGAACTGCCCGAACGTGCCCTGGATGAAGGACGGGCCGGCATTCGAACCGCGCGTGTCGACGCGAACGAACTTGGCTTCGACGAACGGCTCGAACGCATCGCTGATGGTGTAGTGAGCCAGCAGGTTGACGTTGTAGCGCTTCATGCCCGGGAGCACCGACAGCAGCTTATCTTCACGGCCGGTCTGGCCGTTGCCGCCGATGATGCTGCCAATCACGCCCTGGCCCGCACGGGTACCGGTCTGCGGGGTGAGGGCGCCATCTGGGGTGAAGACGAAAGTGCAGTTGAACGGCGTGCCGCCCACGGTGCTGGGAGCTCCGTTGCTGGCGGCCAGGCCGATTCCGCATGCTGACGGCGTATCGATGCCAATCGTGGCAGGATTATCTGCTGTTCCCTGCGTGATCGGGACCAAGCCGAAGCGGTTGATGCTGGCGCTGCGGATATCGTTGATCAGGTTGCGGTCCGGGAAGCCGTCGCTGCCATGTGCGCTGGCGGCAAGGGCCGGATCGACGTCAGTGATGACGAAAGCGCGCTGGGTGCGCAGCCATGGAATGTCGGACGCGAAGATGCGGTCCTGTTTTGCAAATTCGCCATGGACGGTGACGTTGCCGCGCCCATCGCCGAAATTGTGGCCGTACATCACGGAGACGTACTGGTTGCCGCCGAAGCCTTCCCACGAGGTAGCGGCGTTAGCGCGAACCTGCAGGCCCTGGAAATCCTTCTTCAGGATGAAGTTGACGACGCCGGCGATGGCATCCGAACCGTACACGGCCGAATTACCGCCGGTCACGATGTCCACGCGCTCGACCAGGTCGTTCGGGATGGTGTTGACGTCGGGCGAAACCGCGTTGTTCAGAATGTCGGCGCCGACGTGACGGCGGCCGTTGACCAGCGTCAGGGTGCGGACGGTGCCGAGGCCGCGAAGGTCGAGCAGGTTGAGGCCGGCGATACCGATGCCGAGACCCGGGTTCGACTGGGCGAACGTGCTGCGAAGCTGCGGCAGTTCGTTCAGCGTGTCGCCGATGCTGGTCGACGATTGCTGGATAAACGATTCGCCGCTGATCGAGGTGATCGGAACCTGGGATTCGAGGTTAGGGCGGCGGATACGCGAACCCGTAACGACGATAGCCTTGTCCTCGCCCTCGGCCGACTGCTGCAACACTTCCTGAGTGCCGGACGCAGCGTCCTGTGCAGGATTGGTCTGGTCAGTGGCTTTCTCTTCCGTGGTCGCTGGCGGAGCAGCGTCCTGGGCAAAAGCCGGTGTGGCGATGAAGGCAAGACCGCAAGCGGCGAATGTCTGGAGAGCCGTTGCTCCCAACAGCATCCTCTTAGTCATGATTTTGAGACCCCTAGGTGTAAAATTCCCAGTCCCTCATCGGCGAACCGGCAGAAATTTCCTACCGCCAGATGGGGTCAAAAAAGAGATTCCTACGGCGATGTTACATTAATGACACATTCAGATTGCCGGACGCTCAAAAATCTTAATCCCGATCAATGGCTGTGCGCCAAAGTACGTAGTGATCTGCCCGCAAGTCGGCGGCTTAAACGCGATTTGGCACCTCTGGATAGCTGTCGGCTATCGAGCCGAGAGCTCGCTTCAGTGGCCCAAGCCATGGCTCAAACGCACGCCACTGCTCGACGCCTTCCCGGCTGATTGGGCGCCGGACTTGTTCCGAACTTGATGTCCGTACCGCTCGCTTGTTGTCGTGAAAATTCAAACATGCTTCGTCAAATGGCAGGCGCAGCCGGTCAAGCAGAGAACGGATTTCGGCTTCCGGGTCGGCGGTCAATTCTTCATGGATCACGCGGATCACGCGCCCCGGTAACACCCGGTCGAAATGGTCCATCATCCGCACATAGTCAGCGTAGAAAGCACCAATGGTGGAGAGATCGTAGCTAAAGGCCTGACCCGCGCCAAAATGCTGGCGGAAGTTCGACAGGCCGCACGCCATCGGATGCCGGCGGGCGTCGATGATCTTGGCCTTCGGCAGGATCGCCAGGATCAAGCCCAGATGAAGCCAGTTGTTGGGCATCTTGTCGACGAAGAAAGGCCTGTCCGTCTGACGTCGAAGGGCCGTGCCCCACATGTAGCCCTTGCCGAGCTTCAGCAGTTCGGACGGAGGCAGGGCCGCGAGCGTCGCGAGATAGTCACTTACCTCCAACGCTGCCCGTTTGCCGCCGGCAAGCCAATTGGCAATCCCAATGACGTTGGGCAGCTCCATCGTGCCTTCGACTTCGGAATGGCTCGCAAGGATCTGCTCGATTAGCGTCGATCCTGCGCGCGGCATTCCCAGGACGAAGATCGGCTCGGATGTGTCGAACCCGGCGTTTTCCCGTGCTCGGAAGAAGTCGCCATCCAAAAGTCGGATGGACTCGTCGACGTGGCGAGTGACTGCGGTGCGATCATAGGGATCGCAGGCAGCTATGAGCTGATTGCCTTCCGCATAGTGGCCGAATGACTCCTCGAATCGTCCTGCCTGCTCGAGCGCCCGTCCCAGCGCAAAATGAAGCTGGGACACGTCGGCCGCATCCGCATTGCCAGCAGCCAGAATTTCCGACAGCTGTTCTATGTCCCCGCTGCCAAGTTCGACAGTCTTGAGGTCCGCCAGCGCCCACCAAGCATCGCCTGCGTCCGGCTTCAGCTCGATGGAGTGGCGGTACGCAGCAATGGCGTCTTCCCGTCTGCCAGTCGTGCGAAGGATGTGACCATAGCCGATCCATGTCCGTGGGCTGTCAGGGAAGCGTTCGACGGCCTGCTCAAAAAGATCGAGCGCCTCAGCATATTGTTCGGCCCCGTCAGTGCCTTCGGCCCGCAATCCTCGTGGAAACTCGGTCGTTTTGCCCGCGGCGTTCGCACGTGCTTCCCGCACACGGCGCAGCAGGGATCTCGCCGCCGGATAGTCTGGAGCAACTTGAAGTGCATTTTCCAGCAGGTGCTCCGCGGCATCAAGCCGGCCGAGGCGTGCGCCGATGTCCGCCAGCAATCTCAACGCTACCGCATCGTCCCACTGATCCTTGAGGTAATCGCGCAACAGATGTTCGGCCTCGTCAAGCTTGTTGTCGGCTATCTCAAGCGTCGCCTGAAACACGTCGGGATGGTGGTTGGATTCGCGGATTGCGGCCATCTCTGCGTCGAGGGCCTCCGCATTATTGCCGGAAGCGCGGAGCGCCATGCCCAAAACACGCAACGCTTCCACACAGCGATCGTCGACTTCCAGGATTTCACGAGTTTGCTGGATCGCCGAATCAAAATCCCTCGAGCGAAGCAGAAGCCTGGCGTTGGCGAGGGCTTGCTCCATGCTGCCAACTGCAGCGCCGCCGACGGTCATGCCTAATGATCCGCCAATGGTCCGAGAGCCTGCTGCAACTGGCCGAGCCATTTTGCGTAGGGCCGCCACTGGTCGATCCCGTCACGGTTGATTGGTTGACGGACCTGTTCCGAGCTAGCGGTTTTCACTGCGCGCGGATTGCGATGGAAATCGAGGCAGGCTGGATTGAATGGTAGGTCGAGATAACCGAGAAGCCGCCTGATTTCGGCTTCGGGATCGGCTATTAGCAGCTCGTATTCCACCCGATGAACTGCGCCAGGATCGCTGACCTCGAAATGGTCGAGCAAGTCGACATAGGCACGGTAATATCGGCCGAGCTCGGTCAAGTCATAGCTATATTCGCCGCTATCGGCGAACAGCTGCCGGAAGTTCGACCAGCAGCAATCCATCGCATTGCGCCTTACGTCGACAATCTTGGCATTGGGCAGAGCGAGCCGGATCAGGGGCAGGTAGAGCCAGTTGCGCGGCATTTTGTCGATAAAGCGCGGGCGGTTCGAGCGGCGATGACGGTTCGCGTGCCAAAGATAAGCACCACCAATCGTTTGAAGCTTGTCCCCCGGCAGCGTGGCAACGACGTTAGCGAAGTCGCTAGGATCGAGGCCAACCCGCCGCCCGTCAGCCAGGAACCCAGCTAGATTGCCGAAGTAAATGAGCTCTTCCGTTCCTTCAATCGACGGGTGAGATGCCAGCATCTGCTCGATGAGGGTAGAGCCCGAACGAGGCATGCCGATGATGAAGATCGGATCGCTGGACAGGTGACCCTGACCTTGGCGGCTGGAGAGAAATTGCGGGTTGAAAATGGTCTTGCATTGCTCGACGTAACGCACGGTATCGGCGACGTCGTAGCGAACGGTCTTGTGCTTTAGCGCATTGCCCGCTTCGTAATGATGGAATGCCTTAGCGTAATTGCCGGCGTCGTTTAGCGCCTTGCCCAGCGCGAAATTGATCCCGGTCCGATGTAGCTCCGACACTTTAGGCTTTGCGAGCTGGGCAAGCATCGCTTGCCGGTCGCCTTCGCCGAGAACCGAAGTTTTAAGGTCGGCTAGCGCCCACCAGGCTTCGCCATTTTCGGGCTTGAGCTCCACTGCACGACGATATGCGCCGATGCTGTCGTCGCGACGGCCAGCCAGGCGCAGCGCGTGCCCGTAGCTCAGCCAAACTGATGCCTTTTCCGGATGTTCGGCGATCGCTTGCTCGTTGAGCCGGATGGCGTTGCCAAGCTCTTCTTCGCCTTTGGGCGGTTCGGATGGCTTGCCGTCGTCATGCCAAGAGGCTCCCGCTTGCTTGACCAGCAGTTGTTCAAATTGCCTGCGCGCGTGGCGTAGGCCCGGCGCGAGGGCAAGTGCCCGCCACAACAGCTGCTCGGCATGCTCCAGCTGCCCTGCCTGAGCCGCCATTTCGGCAAAAAGGCTGAGGGCCATGGGGTCGTTGGGGGTGTCTCTAAGATAGTGGCGAACCAAGTCTTCTGCGTCACCATGACGCCCCGAGGCCTGCAGGCTTTGTGCACGTTGGAGCACCTCATCCGACTGCGACAGGTCGATTCCTCGCCGTTCCGCCAGTTCGGCTTCGTCAAACCGACCCAGCTGGCGCAGCGCCGCAGCCAAGATCAGATGGCTTTCGGCAATTCGCGGTTCGACAGAAATAATTGCCATTGCTTGTCGCGCAGCGGCATCCGGGTGGGTTTGGAGCAGCTGACGGGCATTGGCCAACGCCTCGCCAACGGTGGAATTCTTTTGGGCAGTTGCTTGATCCATTGGCTTAACCACAGCACGGCAAGGGCATGGAAAGAAAGCGAAAAATTCTCGCATACCCGCATCGGACAAAAAAAGGGGCTGGGCAAAAGCCCAGCCCCCCGTTTTCGACGGCCATCACCTAGAATTTGGCGATCGCGCCCGCGTAGAAGAAGCGGCCGATATTGCGATAGATGCCGCTGCCGCCGCCCGCGCCGCTGAGGCCGAACGGTGGCTTCTTGTTTGTGACGTCGTCCACGCCGACGTAGAAGTTGAACTGCGGCGTCACGTCCACTGATGTGCGAATGTCGTGATAGAAGACCGCCGGGTACCATTCCTTACTTGCATAGTCAGGATCCTGCGGATCGAGACCGTTCTTGCTGTGGGTTGCCTCCCACGGTCCGATCGTCATCTTGCCGATGTAACGCATCTGGTAGCCGAACGTGAGATTACTGTGCTTCAGGCTGACGTTCCAGTTGAACGCATCCTTGGGGTCGCCAAGCTCGCCCAGGGTCTGGTCGGCAAAGTCAGGCGCGCTCAGATCAAGGAATGAGTCGTTCTGCAGCGCATGGGTCCAAATCAGCCGTGTATCGAGCCGGCCGATGCTGCCGATGGTCGTTCTATACGTCACCTCGGTGTCGATGCCGCGGACCTTCAGCTTCGCATAGTTGAACGGAATCAGATGCAGGCTGCCTTCAAGTATACGGCCAGGAATTTCTCCGGACGGACCATTGCCCGGCCCCGGATTGCGCTCGAACGTTGCGCAGAACTGGTTGTCGATAGTCGGCAGATCGTAGCAGGAATTGATCACCGACTGTGCCGACGGCGAAGTGATCACGTCGTTCACGGTGATGTTGTAATAATCGACCGAGATCGCCAGCCCAGGGATGAATCGCGGCTGGACCACGCCGCCGACGGTCCAGGAGTCCGACTTTTCCGGTTTCAGGTCCGGATTACCGCCGGACTGGTAACGCAGCGAGCTCAAATATTGGAAGGTGTAACCCACAGGGACGCCGTCTGCCGCGCAGTTCGCTGCCCGGTTTGGCGTATCGTTAATGCTATTGATATCGCACGGGTCGGTCGGCGCCGGCGTGAAGTTGGTGCCCAGCGGCGTATAGGCATCCGCAAGGCTCGGCGCGCGGACCGCTCGCGAGTAATTGGCTCGGAACCTGATATCCTTGATCGGCGCAAGTTCGCCGCCGAGGTTATAAGCCCAGACGCCGCCAAAGGTTTTGTATTTCGCGTAGCGGGCGGCACCCGAAATGGTCAGCTCATCGATGAACTGGTCCTTGAGGATCGGAAGGCGAAGCTCCCCGAAGACTTCATTCACCTTGAATGTTGGCGGAGTGAAATCGGGGATAGCGTTGTAGAACGTCATGCCGGCGACGGTGAAGTCATCCTGCTTGTAGCTGACATCATAATTACGATGTTCGGCGCCGATCGCGAACCCGATCGGGCCGCCCGGCAGGTTGATCCAGTCGCCGGTGTCGCCAGACATGAAGGCGTTGGCTACGAACTCCTTGATCCAGCCCTTGGCCAGCCCGTCTCGCAAAATATAGTCTTTGGCTGCTTGGCTCGTATTGCCGTTACCGAACGGATTGATCGGGACGCAGGCTGCCACGTCGGCAGCAAGCTGGCTCGCTGCAAATGCCGGGTCCAGGTTATTGCGCAGCGCCTGGGCCGCGCCCGGATCGATCTGCGATCGGCAGACGATGTGGCCATTGGCCGGACCGCCGGTAGCAAGGCCCTCGTCGACCGCATCCAGCGCCAGCAAATAGCGCTGGGTGTTGACGTTACCTGAGATATCGGTCCGTTCCTTGAGTTTGCCATAGTTCAGCGAAACTTCGTACGACCAGTCGTCGTTGAAATCGCCGCGGAGACCGCCGACGATGCGGAAGGTGTCGCGACGGGCTTTTTCCTCGCGGTTACCCAGCTCAATATAATTTCTGTACAGTAAGAAGCTATACGAACCATTGCCCGCCGGGTCGCCCATGACGGCGCGGGCCTGCGGGCTAAGGTATGGATTGTCGGAGAAAAGCAGCTCTCGGTTTCTTCCGGGATGAGGGCCGGCCGCCCCCCATCTCTCACCAATCGCCGAGGTAAAGAATGGTCCCGCACTATTGCTGAGCGAGTCGGTGCGGACCCACTTGGCTTCGATGAACGGCACGATCGCCGGCGACACTTCATAATGGCCGATCAGATTGAAGGCGTAGCGATCCAGCGCCGGTGAAAATCCGAACTGCTTGCCGTCACGAAAGTTGTCGCCATTTCCGCCGATGAACGAGCCGAAGTAGCTCAGGCCGACCTTCTCGCCCGTGATGGGCACCAGATCGCCGTTCGGCAGGAACTTGTAGGGTACAGTGTAAAGGCCGCCGCCGACGTTCGAGGATGGTGGGAGGACCTCGCAGCAGAAATACATCGCGCCGCCATTGGTATAGATAGTGCTGCGGATGTCTTTGAAGAACTTGCGGTCGGGCTCGTTATCGTTGTCGTCTTCCACCTGGACGAAGCCGCAGCTGGTCGAGAAGCACTCTCCGCGCTGCGAGGCATACCAGTCGTCCTGGCGCGCATATTCGAAGTTGAGCGCGACGTTGCCACGGCCGTCGGCGAAATTCATTCCGCCCAGCGCGCTGATATAATAATTGCCGGCATCGCCATATTTGCTGATGCCGCCCTGGCCACGGACCTGCAGCCCCTCATAATCCTGCTTCAGGACGAAGTTGACGACGCCCGCGATGGCGTCCGAACCGTAAATCGCGGAGTTGCCGCCGGTGACCACGTCGACGCGCTCGACAAGGTCGGTCGGGATGGTGTTGATATCGACCTCGACCGCATTGCCGAGAATGTCCGACGCAATGTGCCGCCTGCCGTTGACCAGCACCAGCGTGCGCTGCGTGCCGAGGCCGCGAAGGTCGAGCAAGTTGAGGCCGCCCGTGCCTAGGAACCGGGTCGAGTTGGCCTGGCTGAACGTAGAACGCAGTGCCGGCAGCTCGTTCAGCGTGTCGCCGATCGAGGTCTGGCCGGTTTCGAAAAACTCCTGGCCGCTGATCGAAGTAACCGGGACGGTCGACTCAAGGTTGGGCTGCTTGATGCGCGACCCCGTAACGACAATGGCGCAATTGGGTGCATTGGGGTTCGCCGCGCAGTCCGTGCTTTGAGCAGGCGGTGCTTCCGGCGCGGGCTGTGCCGCTGTTGCGGCGTCCTGGTCTGTCGCTGCCGCGTCTTGAGCAAGTGCAGGCTGGGCCAGCATCACCGCGCTGGTAAATGCAGCCGACTGGAGAACGGTCGTGCCGAGCAGTTTCATTTTTCGCATGAAGACACCCCTATTTACGCCAAGTTACAGGAAAGGCGGCGAGGCTTGGATATTTCCGGTTAATGTTCAACCGAGGGTCGACAAACGGCGGGGCGTTTTCAGCTGACTGTGGCGTTTATATCACGCGGCATTGCGCTGCTTTACTATGTCTCGGCAGCTTTACTGTTTCTCGGCAGCGGCCCTATGACAGCTGCATGAAACTCGGGGGCAGGGCAGGGTGATCGTCGGCGCAAACGCTGCTGCGGCAATCATTGTCATTGCCGCATTGTGGGTCGCCTTTGCGGCGGCCCTCGCCATTCTCGCTGCCAGACGCCTTCGTCGCGCGCAATCGGTGCTCGGCGCAGCGCGGACGATGCGGTCGCTACTCGATGCTGCTCCGGCGCGCGCGCTGCTGGTGTTTGCCGACGGTAGCGTTGAGGCAGATTCAAAGCTAGTTCGCGAACTTGGGCTTCCTTCTCCGCCCGGGCGGCTGGAAGATTTGGCCGGCGACAAGTATGGATTCGACCGGGAAGACTTCGACGCATTTGCCGAGACCTTGAATGATGTGCGGCTGGGCGCCGCCGCGATCCGGCGCCAGCTGCGCCTGGCTGGCCGGGCCAAGGTTGTCGAACTCCGCGCCGAGCTTGCGCCGCCGCCCGCCAGGCCGGGGTCCGTCCTGGTCTGGCTGTTCGACATCAGCGACGCCGACGCCGACCGGATGAAGTTGATCCGCCGGCTCCATCAGACCGAAGGTGCACTCGATGCGCTTACGCACCTGATCGAAAACGCGCCCTTCCCCATGTGGTATCGCGGGCCCGATCTCAGCCTGGGGCTGGTCAATGCCGCTTTCGTCACTGCTGTCGAGGGACGTGACGCAGCCGAAGTGATCGAGCGAGGCAATGAGCTGATCGATGCGGTTGGGCCGGACAGCGCCCGCGCCGGTGCCGAAATCGCGCTGGAAAGCGGGCGGCCCTATTCGCGTACGCAGCCGGCGACCATCGGCCAGGAGCGGCGGATGCTGCGGATTGTCGACGTGCCGCTTCCGACCGGCGCGGTCGCCGGATTCGCGGTCGACATCCAGGACCTGGAAGACGCCCGCATCGAACTGGCGCGGCACCAGGAATCGCAGCGCGAGCTGGCTGACCGCATGACTGCAGGAGCAGTGCAGTTCGACGGCGAACGGCAGCTTGCCTTCTTTAACCAGCCGTTCGCGATCATGGCCCAGCTGGAGCCGGAATGGCTGTCGGAAAGGCCGGAGTTCGATCGTGTGCTGGAGCGGATGCGGGAGAACGGCCGCCTGCCCGAGGTACGCGACTTTCCGGCGTGGAAGGCCGAGCGGCGCGACTGGTTCACGTCCGCCGAGGAAACCATCGAGGAGGACTGGATCCTCGCCAATGGCGACCACCTTCGATTGCTTGCCCAGCCACTGCCGGACGGCGGACTTCGCCTGATCTTCGAGGATCGCACCGAACAGGTCCGCCTGGCCTCGGCGCGCGACACCTTGCTCCGCGTTCGCGCGGCCACTTTCGACAATTTGTTCGAAGTGATCAGCGTGTTTGCTTCTGATGGCCGGCTCTATTTGTGGAACCGCCGTTTCAGCGAGCTGTGGGACCTGGATGAAAGCTGGCTGGCGGAGCATCCCCGGGTCGATGAGCTGGTCCCGGCGATGGCCAAGCGGCTGGTCAATCCCACGGCTGCCGCGCAGGTGCGCGAACTGGTCCGGTCGACCACCAGCGGCCGCCAGTCCGGAACCGGCCGGCTGTCGCTGACGGATGGACGCCATCTCGACTTCGCGGCGGTCCCGCTGCCCGACGGCAACGCCCTGTTCACGATGGTCGATGTCACCGATTCCAGCAGGATCGAAGCCGCCTTGAGGGAGCGGGCAACCGCGCTCGAGGAGGCCGACCGGGTCAAGACCGATTTCGTCGCCAACATGAGCTATGAGCTGAGGACGCCCCTGACATCGATCGGCGGCTTCGCCGAGATGCTGGCGGCGGGTTATGCCGGCAAGCTTCCGCCGGCGGCCACCGACTACGTCGGCGCGATCCTCGAATCGGTCGATCGATTGTCGAAGCTGATCAACGACGTGCTCGACCTGACCCAGGGCGACACCCAGGGCGTGGTGCTGGAGCGCGAGCGCGTCGATATTGCCGGCATGTGCCGCGCCGCTGCCGAAGCGTTGCGGTCCCGTGCGGAAGAAAAGGGTCAGAAGCTGGAGGTCACACTGGATCCCAGCGCGGGCAGCGTTATCGGCGATGCGCGCCGCTTGAGGGAGTCCGTCGAGCATATTTTGCGCAATGCCGTCGCATATACCGACGAGGGCGGGCACGTCTGGCTCAAGGCCAGCGGCGACGACGACCAGGCAGTGGTCACGATCGTCGATGACGGTCCCGGCATAGCGGTCGAGGACCAGGCTCAGGTGTTCGCGCGCTTTCACCGTTCCGGTGTGCGCGGGGAGGCGGCGTTGGGCCTTGGCTTGCCGCTCACCCGCCAATTCGTCGAGGCCCATGGCGGCAAGGTTGAATTGGAATCCGCGCTGGGGAAGGGCACCAGCGTCACCCTCAGCATCCCCCGGGCTCCGCAATGAGGGCCAGGGATGAGAAGGCGATGCTCGCCCTCGGCCGCAGGCTGGCCGCCGTTTTGAAGCCGGGAGACGTTGTGACCCTGTCCGGTCCCCTGTCCGCGGGCAAGACGACGCTGGTCCGCGGGCTGCTGTCGGGCCTTGGGCACAAGGGCGAGGTGCCCAGCCCCAGCTTCGCGCTGGTCCAGCCCTACGAGATGCTGAAGTTGCCGGTATGGCATGTCGATCTTTATCGCATCGACGACCCTTCGGAGCTCGACGAACTCGGCCTTGATGAGGCCGGTGAAGAAGGTGTGTTGCTTGTGGAATGGCCGGAACATGCCGGCCGCAAGGCATGGCCCCGGGCACTCGCCTTGTCGCTCGAAGTGCTGGAAGACGGCGCGCGCGCCTTGACAGCGGAGGTGCCAGCGGCATGGGAAGGGCGATGGCCTCCCCGATGATTCCGCCTGAAAGCGCTGCCGAATTCCTTGCCAGCCACGGCTGGACCAACGCTGAGATCCTGCCGCTGGCGGGAGATGCCAGCTTTCGCCGCTACTTCCGGATTCTCGCGGGTGAGCGGCGCGCGGTCCTGATGGACGCACCCCCGCCGCAGGAGGATGTCCGGCCGTTCGTCGCGGTCGCGGGATGGCTGGAGCAGATCGGACTGGTCGCGCCGAAAATTCTCGCCGCCGATATCGACCGGGGCCTGCTGCTGCTCGACGACCTTGGCGACGCGCGGATGCGTGAAGCGCTCGACGCCGAGCCGGAAGCGGAGCGTGGGCTTTATGAAACGGCGGTCGACGTGCTGGTCCACCTCCATCGCCAGCCGCCGATGGAGGGCCTGCCCGAGCATGGACTGGCCGAATGGCTGGCCGAGGTACAATTATTCCCCGACTGGTATGTGCCCGCGGTCGGTCTCGAAGGGTTCGACCAGTCGGGCTGGGAACAGGCTTGGCGGGCCGTGCTGGAACCAGTTGCCAACGACGGTCTCGCTCCTGTCACGGTGCTGCGCGACTATCATGCCGAAAATGTGATGCTGGTCGACGGGAGGGGCGGAATTGGACGGTTCGGGCTGCTCGATTTCCAGGACGCGCTGGCCGGCCACCCGGCCTATGACCTCGTATCGGTGCTGGAGGACGCGCGCCGCGATGTATCGCCGGAGCTCGAGCGTGAAATGATCGACCGGTATCTCGACTGCACCAACGCCGACGACCGGCTCGAACGCGCCTATTGGGCTCTCGCGGCGCAGCGCAACACGCGCATTCTCGGCGTATTCTGCCGGTTGTGGAAGCGTGACGGCAAGGACCGTTACAAGCAGTTCCAGCCGCGCATGTGGGGACTGTTGGAGCGCGACCTCGATCACCCCGGGCTGGAGCCGCTGCGGCAATGGTTCGACGCCAATGTCCCGGGACCGGCGCGAGCCGACGCTTGGACGGACGCGGCATGAACCGCAAGGCGCGCGCCCTGGCGCTCCGGCCCGAGATCGAGGCCGCCGTACCGGACACGGCGATGGTCATGGCGGCTGGCCTCGGCAAGCGGATGCGCCCGCTCACGGCAACCCGTCCCAAGCCGCTGGTTGAAGTCGCCGGCAAGGCGCTGATCGATCATGCGCTGGATCGGCTGCGCGCCGCCGGCGTGCACAACGTCGTCGTCAACGTCCATTATCTTGCCGACGCGCTGGAAGCTCATTTGAAGGCTAGGGCGAGCGATCTCGACGTCAGGATCAGCGACGAACGCAAGCTGTTGCTGGAAACTGGCGGCGGGCTCATCCAGGCCGACAAGCTGATCGACGCCGACCCGTTCCTGGTGGTCAACAGCGACAATTATTGGGTCGACGGTCCGGCAGACACGTTGCACCTGCTCTCGTCGCTGTGGCGAGAGAAGGACATGGACGCGCTGTTGCTGGTCGTCCCGCAAGCTCGGGCCGGGAATAATCGCGGCCCGGGAGACTTCCATATGAAGGCCGACGGACGGCTGACCCGGCGCCAAAAGGGGAAAGTCGCGCCGTTCGTTTTTACCGGCATCCAGATCGTGTCGAAGCGGTTGCTGCGCGATGCGCCCGAGGGGCCGTTTTCGACCAATATTCTGTGGGACCGGGCGATCGAAGAAGGCCGGTGCTTCGGCGCGGTGCATCAGGGACTCTGGTTCGACGTCGGCAATCCCGCCGCCATCAAGGCCACGGAACGCGCCCTGCAGCATGGCTGAGAGCTGGCTGTTTGATCGCCGGCTTGCGAACGACCCGCTCGTCTATTCAATTCCGGCGCATCGCAGCTTCGCGGATGCGCTTGCCGTTGGACTGATCAATGCGCTCGGGCGCGAGCCTCAAGCGCTGGCCCGCGGCCGGATCCTGCTGCCCAACAATCGCGCGGTGCGGACGCTTACCGAAGCGTTCGTCCGGGCGAGCAAGGGCGGGTTGGTACTGCCGCGGCTGATCGCGATCGGCGATCCGGATATTGGCGAGCGGATCGGCGGCGCGCTGGACCCGCTGGAGCTGGCCGACGATATCCCGCCGGCGATCGATCCGCTGGAGCGGCAATTGCTCCTTGCCCGCCTGCTCCGAACTGACGGCGAAAGCGCCGCCGAAGCGATGCGGCTGGCAGCCGAGCTGGCGCGGACCATGGATGCGCTCGCCATCGAGGAGGTGCCGGCATCGCGCCTGGCGGAAGCGGCGGCTGACGCACCGGAGCTGGCCGGCCACTGGCTTAAGTCAATCGCGCGCTTCCAGGCCGTGCTCGAACGCTGGCCCGCGCTGCTTGCCGCGCGTGGGGTAATCGACCTTGCCGACCGGCGTAGCCGGCTCTTACGTGCACTGGCGCAGCGCTGGGAGAGCCAGCCACCCGAAGGCTTCACTCTTGCCGCAGGTATAACGACGTCCGCGCCCGCGATCGCAACGTTGGCTGCAAGGGTGTCGCGGCTCGACCATGGGGCGGTGGTCCTTCCCGCGCTGGCGGACGAGCGTTTCATGCCCAAGGCGGAATGGGATGCGCTCGGGCCCGATGAGGATGGGCGCGGCGAAGAAAGTCA
>Ga0310810_10001572_pt1 | contig 24106 bp, 24 predicted proteins | sample NCmetagenome_FD_207641 | JGI IMG/M metagenome (GOLD analysis project Ga0310810, IMG submission 207641) | Soil microbial communities from experimental microcosm in Duke University, North Carolina, United States - NC | ecosystem: Engineered > Artificial ecosystem > Soil microcosm > Unclassified ... | reverse complement strand
GGATGCCCTCGCGCGAATCGGATCGCCCTCGAGCATTCCCCTGTTCAAGCAACATCTCGGTGACCGCGATCCGTTCCTGCGGCGCGCCGCCGTCGAAGGCCTCGGCCGGACGAAAGACGCGTCGCAGGTCGATACGTTGTCCCACATGGCGACCGCGGACGACGCGCCGATGGTCAGGCTGGCCGCGTGCTTTGCGCTCCAGAAGCTCGGACAGAATTACGCGACGCGGCTCGTCGACATGCTCACCAGCGACAAGCTCATACCCCAGGGCGTGGAATCGCTCCTCGAGCTTGGCCCCTCGGTCGCACCCCAACTGTACGCGCGGCTGCAGGAATCGCAGCCCGAAGTGCGGGCGGCGATTGCCGACGTGCTCGGCGCGATCGGCGGCCAGCCGGCGCTGCCATCGCTCCAGGCCGCCGCGCAGGACAAGGACCCCGACGTTGCCGCCGCTGCCAAACGCGCGATCCTCCGGATCCAGACGTCAGCCTGACCGGCCGTACACGCTCCCGCGGTCGTTCTACGATCGCGATACGCTCGTCGTCGCGCGTGCCTTGATCGGAAAAGTGCTCGTGCACGATACCCCCGACGGCATCGCGTCCGGCGTCATCGTCGAGACGGAGGCATACATCGGCGAGAGCGACCCCGCGTGCCATGCGGCGCCCGGGCCGACGCGGCGCAACGCTCCCTTGTATGGTCCGCCCGGCATCGCTTACGTGTACCTCAATTACGGCATCCACTATCTCGTGAACGCCGTGACGGAATCCGACGGCCATCCCGCCGCGGTGCTGATTCGAGCGCTCGAGCCGAAGGACGGCATCGGCCTCATGCGATGGCGCCGCTCGACGCCGCGCCGCAGCGGCGACGACATCGCGCTCGAGCAGCTGTGTCGTGGGCCCGGCAACCTGACGCGCGCGCTCGGGATCGATTTGCGCCAGAACCAGCTCGATCTCACATCGAGCAGGTTGCGCATCGAGGATCAGGGAGAGCGACGGCGCAAAGTGGTGTGGACGCGTCGCATCGGTCTCAACGTCGGGGTCGAACAGGAGTGGCGCGTGTACGCCGCTGACAGCGGGTCGGTCAGCCGTTAACCGGCGTCGCCGTCGCTAACGGACGGTTCGCCGCGGGGGAGCCGGGCGCGTGATCGGAATGTTCACCATCATGTGGCGGCTCTGCCGCAACACTTCGACCCTGGCCGTGCTGCCGACTTTCGAGTCCGCGATCATCCGCTGAAGCTGAGACACATCGTCCACTTCGTGCCCGTTGAACGATACGACGATATCGCCCGGACGAAGACCCGCGACCCAAGCGTCGGAGCGGCGCGCCATCTGCGCGACGAGCGCTCCACGCGTGTTCGGCGCTCCCAGATATTCGGCGTCCTGCGTCGTGAGCGCCATCAACTGGATGCCGGGGATCGAGCCGCGCTGGACCTCTCCAAACCGGATGAGGTCGTCCATGACATGCTTCGCGAGGTTGCTCGGCACCGCGAAGCCGATGCCTTGATAGCCGCCCGTCTCGCTGAAGATCGCCGTGTTGATGCCGACGAGCTCCCCGCGCGCGTTGACCAGCGCTCCGCCGGAATTGCCGGGATTGATCGCGGCGTCGGTCTGGATGAAGTCCTCGTACGTTGCGAGCCGTCCTTCGAGCGTGCGTCCTGTCGCGCTGACGATCCCGAGCGTCACCGTCTGATTGAGCTGGAACGGATTGCCGATGGCGAGGACCCATTCGGCCACCTTCAGCTTCGACGAATCTCCCCACGGCAGCACAGGCAGACCGCGCGCGTCGATCTTGAGCAGCGCGATATCGGTCATCGCGTCCTCTCCGACGATCCTGGCCTTGAGTTCCCGCTTATCGGGCAGCACGATCGAGACTTCCGCGCTCGCATCGCCGACGACATGGTTGTTCGTCAGCACGTACCCGTCGCTCGACACGATGACCCCCGAGCCGAGGCTCTGGCTGACGCGGCTGCCGTACCCAGGGGCTTCGTCGGGATCGCCAAAGAAGTAGCGGAACAGCGGGTCGACGGCGAAGGGGGACGAGGGCTGCCGTTCGACCCGGAGCGAGGAGATGTTCATCACGCTCGGAACCGCGCGTGCGGCGACGCTGGAGAGATCGGGAAGCGATCCCATGGCCGGTGCGGCGCTTGAAGCGACAGGCTGTGCGACCGATGCCGCAGGTTCCCGGAGGGGCGCGGCGCTCGATTCATCGGCGCTGCGCATTTTGCCGGTGAGCACCATACCGGCCATGAAGCCGGATGCGACGAAGACGCATGCCAGCAGAGCACGTCGAGCCATGGCTTGTCGTGGACCTCTCGCTACGTGACCTCGATCCTGCGGACAGCGGGCGCCGTTTTGGGCAGCATGATCGTGAGTACCCCGTCGCGCAAATCAGCGCTGATCGTGTCGGGCGAAATGGTGTCGCCGAACTCGAACGTCCGCTGGAACTGGCCGTGGCCGCGCTCGATCTGGTGATATTGCCGCGAGTGGACGGCGTCGCGGCGCTCGCCGCGCAGCGTCAGCCGTCCGTTTTCGACCGAGAGGTCGATCTGGTCGCGCTGCAGTCCGGGCACTTCGGCGGTGACGACATAGCGGTCCGCGGTTTCGTAGATGTCAACGGGCGGCATCCAGGCCGCCGACCCCTGCTGGGCGGTGGCGAGGCGCTCCATCCGGTCCTGCCACGCTCGCAGGTCCCGCAGCGGATCGCACGGCATACGCTGATCCTAGCACTCTCCGCAGGACCCATTCGAGGCACCGAAGCCCGAGGCGCCCCGCGCGAAGCGCGGTAAGGGCATGCTAACATCTTGAGGTTTCGGCGCACTTTCGATGCGCGGCAGGGGAAATGGCTTCGATACAAGCGACACGACTGAAGAAGGGCATGCTGGTGAAGATGGAGAACGACCTGTACCGCGTTCTCGATCTGCAGCACGTCACGCCGGGGAACCTGCGGGGATTCGTCCGCGCCAAGTTCCGCAACATCCGCAACGGCACGCTTTCTGACCAGAAGCTGCGCTCGGAAGACTCCCTCGAGCGCGCCGTGCTCGACGAGCGCGAAATGCAGTACCTCTACAAGGACGGCGATGCCTACCACTTCATGGATACGTCCAGCTACGACCAGCTGCACATCGATGCCGAGGTGTTGGGAGAGGCGGCGAACTACCTGATCCCGGACGCCACGATCACCGTCGAGTTCTATGGCACTGAGCCGGTCGGCATCGAACTGCCGCAGACCGTCGATCTGAAGGTCGTCGAAACCGTCCCGGGCATCAAGGGCGCGACGGCGAGCGCGCAGGTCAAGCCCGCGACGCTCGAAACCGGCCTCGTCGTGCAGGTACCGCCGTTCATCAATATCGGCGACGCCGTACGCGTGAACACCGAAACCGGCGAATATCTGCGAAAACTATAGTAACCAGTGCCCAGTTCCCAGTTACCAGTTGACTGGCCACTGGCCACTGGCCACTGGCCACTGGCCACTGGCAACTGACCACTGGCAACTGGCAACTGGCAACTGGCAACTGGCCACTGGCGACTGGCCACTGGTCACTGGCGACTGGCAACTGGCAACTGGCAACTGGCAACTGGTTCGTCATGGAGATCACGCACAGACCGACGGGCGGATGGATTGAAGTGATCGCCGGAAGCATGTTCAGCGGCAAGAGCGAGGAGCTGATCCGGCGTCTGCGGCGCGCGCAGATCGCCCGTCAGAAAGTCCAGATCTTCAAGCCGCGGATCGACAACCGCTACGGCGAAGATCACGTCACCTCTCACAGCGCGATGCGGATCGAGGCGGAGAACGTCTCCAGCTCGCGCGAGCTGCTCGAGAAGGTGCGGAACGACACCGAGGTCGTCGGCATCGACGAGGGGCAGTTCTTCGATGTCGAGCTGCCAGCCGTCTGCACGACGCTCGCCGATCAAGGCAAGCGCGTCATCGTCGCCGGGCTGGACCAGGACTACCTCGGCAAACCGTTCGAGCCGATGCCGCAACTGCTGGCGATTGCGGAGTACATCTCCAAGACCCTGGCGATCTGCGTGGTGTGCGGCGCGCCGGCCAATCACACGCAACGCCTCGTCGCGAGCAGCGAGCGCGTTCTGGTGGGAGCGCAGGGCACGTATGAAGCCCGGTGCCGTCATTGCTTCGACCCGCGTCTGGGTTCGTAGCGCGTCCCGGTACGGGGCGCCGTCTCCATGATTAGCCCAGCGCTGCTGCCGCGCCTGTTGATTCTGCTCGGCGCCGGGTTCCTCGTCCTCAACATTCGCCTGTTCGTTCAGGCCGTCCGCTACCACCGGCTGCGGCAGCACGCGCTGCTCACCTGGCCGCCGCCGCGCCCGCCGCTCTATCGCCTCTTTCTGTGGGTCGGCGCCCTGCTCGGCGTGCTCATCGTCTACAAGCTCGCCGTGCTGCACCTGTATCCGACGCAGGTGTTTGGCGAGGCGATGATGCTGGTCTATTACGTCTACGCCATGCCGCTCAGCGTGGAGATCCGCCGAGGGTTCTATGAGGACGGGATCTGGACCGATACCGGTTATCTGCCGTACTCGCGGATCGGGGGCCTTACCTGGCGTGAGGGACCACCGGTGATGCTGGTGGTGATGTATCGATGGAAGAATTTCGCGCGTCGGCTCACGGTGCCGCACCGCCTATACGGTGAAGCGCGGCGCGTGCTGCGCGACAAGATTGCCGCGCACGATATTCACTTCACGGGGAAGACTCTCGATCTGGGCGCACACGACGAGCGGGATGACGTGTAGGCTCGCGTCAACTACACGAACTTCGCAACTTCCAACTACGCAAGGACCTTCGTCATTCAGCGCCTTGCGTCGTTGGAGGTTGTGCAGTTATCTGAGTCGATCGAGGATCCACCCGACTGGCCCCGATCCGTGCGCCGTCGGATCCTTGAGCCAGTCGGGCGGCACGAGCCAGACGAACGCAAGGATTGCAATCACCATGACGTCGTACTGCCAGCTCGCGCGTTCGTAGGTCCAGAAGAACGCGTTCCAGAGAATCCGGGCGGGGAGCGTTGCCGGGCTGCGCTTCATGCGAGCGCCTCGCGGGCGTCCTGGCGCAGCTCGCGGTAGGTGTGAATCACACGGTCCGCGACCGTGAAGATCGACAGCACGAGGATCACCCACAGCACCGCTGCCATCCGGTTCGTGAACGCGCCAATCATGAACAGCACGATTCGTTCCGGCCGTTCCATGAATCCCACTTTGCACTTCGCGATGAGCGACTCGGCTCGTGCGCGCGCGTAGCTGGTCATGATGGAGAACATCATCGCCAGCGACGCCACCATCACGTAATCCGTCCGGCCCAAATGCGAGTACAGATAGATGAGGCCGATGAAAAGCGCAATGTCCGAGAAACGATCGTTCACCGAGTCCCAGAAGCCGCCGAACTTGCTGACGGCGCCAAGCAGCACCGCCACCTTGCCGTCGATGAAATCGAAGATGTTCGCGACGATCATGATGACGCCGGCGAGGATGAAGCGGTTGGTCGCCAGCGCGACGGCGGCGGCGACGTTGATGAGGACTCCGACGAACGTCAGAATGTTCGGATGGATTCTGAGCGCCACGCACGCGTTGATGATCGCGCGCAGCGGGAACATGCAGATCCTTCCGATGAGCCCGGTGAAGGTCATGCGGCTGCTATAATGAAAGGTTCAGAATTTCGACAAAAACGTCACAGTGTAGTCCATGCCGATTCAGGACCTCAAGGGCCAGATCGCCCGTTTGCCCGAGCAGCCCGGCGTCTATATCTACTACAACGGCGCCGGCGACGCCCTGTACATCGGCAAGGCGCGCGTGCTCCGCGACCGCGTCCGCAGCTATCTGGGGGCCCAGGGGCTCAGCCCGCGCCACGACGCGCTGCTCCGAGAGGCCTCCCGGCTCGAAACCATCGTCACCGACTCGGTCGTTGAGGCGCTGGCGCTCGAGAACCATCTCATCAAGCAGCGCGCGCCGAAGTACAACATCCTCCTCCGGGACGACAAGAATTACCCCTACCTGCAGCTGACGACGGGCGAAGCCTTTCCGCGGGTGCTCGTCGCGCGCGCGGTGGAGAAGGACGACCATTTCTATGCCGGCCCGTTCATGCCCGCAAAGCTGGGGCGGCGGACGATGGAGCTGACGCACAGGATTTTCGGGATCCGCTCGTGCAACGAAGTGATCACGGGCGAGCGCGGCAGGCCGTGCCTGGAGTACGACATCAAACGCTGCATTGCGCCCTGCGTGCGGGAAATCTGTTCGGCGGAGGAGTATGGCGTGGCCGTTCAGCATACGCGGCTCTTTCTGGAAGGGCGCAACGACGAACTGGTCGAGCGATTGAAGACCCAGATGAGCGACGCGTCGGGCGAGGAGCGCTTCGAGCGCGCGGCCCAGTTGCGCGACGCGATCAAGGTCATCGAAACGCTGCGGCAGCGGCAGCAGAAGATGACCGGCACGGAACTCGGCGACCGCGATGCGTTCGGTCTGAAAGTCGGTCCGGCCGGCGCCGTCGTCCAGGTGTTTCTCGTGCGCGGCGGAAAAGTCGTCGAGCGGGTGGAGCTGACAAGCGAGGCGGGAGGCGCGAGGCGCGAGGCGGGAGGCGCGAGGCGCGAGGCGGGAGGGGAGAGGCGCGAGGCGGGAGGCGCGGAGCGGGAGGCGGGAGGCGCGAGGCCGGAGGAGTTCGAAGACGGGACCTTTGGCTCTGGCGAAGTTGAAGTGCTGCAGGCGGCAGTGGAGCAATTCTATGAAGACCGCGAGGCGCCGCCAGAGGTGCACCTGCCGATGGAGTTGGGCGCGCAGGACGCGGAACTGCTGGAAGCGTGGCTCACCGACCGGTCGGCCCATCGCGTGCGGCTCGTCGTGCCTCGGCGCGGCGAAAAGCGCGGGTTGCTGGAACTGGCCGCGCGAAACGCGCAGGTCGCGTATCAGACGCGCTTCAACGAGAACGTGGCGGCGCACTACGATGCGCTGGAAACTCTGCGGGTCGTCCTCAATCTGCCGGCGCTGCCGCGGCGGATCGAGTGCTTCGATATCTCCACGATCCAGGGCAGCGAGACCGTCGCATCAATGGTGGTCTGCGAAGACGGCCGCATGAAGCGGGGTGAGTACCGCAAGTTCCGGATTCGCGGCGAGAGGCGAGAGACGGGAGGCGAGAGGCGCGAAGGAGGAGACGAGAGGGGAGAACGTCTTTCCGCGCCTCCCGCCTCGCTCCTCGCGTCTCGAATACTCGACGACTTCGCCTCGATGCGCGAGGTCGTCCTGCGCCGCTATCGCAAGGTCATGGAGAGCGGCGGCCCGTTTCCCGATCTGATCCTCATCGACGGCGGCAAGGGGCAGCTTGGGGCGGCCTATGAAGCGCTGGCGGAACTCGGGCTGGCGCGGCTGGTCGCCGTGGGTATCGCGAAAAAAGAGGAGCTGCTGTTTACGCGTGACCACGACGAACCCATCGCGCTGGCGACCGGCAGCCCGGCACTGCTGCTGATTCAGCGGATCCGCGACGAAGCGCATCGCTTTGCGGTGACGTTCCATCGCGCCTCTCGTACCCGGCGCGATCTCCGCTCGGACCTCGACGGGATTGCGGGGGTCGGGCCGAGGCGCCGGAACGCCCTGCTCCGAGCGTTCGGCAGCCTGGCAGGCGTGCGCCGCGCGAACCGTGAAGAGCTCACCGCGGTTGTCGGCGCGAAGTGCGCGGACGCGGTGCTCGCGCATTTCGCAAATTCTTGAAAAGTCAGTAGTTTCCGCGTATCCTTGGACGTCCAGTTCGCCCATTGACTATCGATGTTCTGGCCGTTGCGATCAGCTTCGGCGTGCTCCTGCTGTCGCTCACCATCCACGAAGCCGCCCACGCATGGACGGCGGATACCCTTGGCGATCCGACCGCGCGCGTGCGCGGGCGTGTCTCGCTGAACCCGCTGGTACACATCGACCTGATCGGCACGATCGTGCTGCCCGTACTCGCGGCTGTGAGTCACATTCCCATCATCGGCTGGGCGAAGCCGGTGCCGGTGAATCCGCGCAACCTGGGCCACCCGCGCCGGGATTTCGTCCTCGTCGCCGCGGCGGGTCCGATCAGCAATCTGCTGCAGGCGCTCGTCGCGGCCATCCTGCTGCGCGCTGCTGTCGCCTTGGCGCACGGTGACGTGGGCGGACTGCTGCTCAACGCGCTTTTGACGGCAGTCGAGATCAACCTGCTGCTCGCCTTCTTCAATCTGATTCCGGTCCCGCCGCTCGATGGCGGCAACGTGCTGCTCGGGCTCCTGCCGCCCCGCGCCGCGGTCGGGTTCTCTCAGATCCGGCAGTACGGATTCCTGCTGTTGTACGGTCTGCTGCTGAGCGGCATCGCGTCGGCGATCATCATGCCGCCGACGAACCTGTTCATGAGGCTCCTCCTTCCGTGAAGTCACGCGTCGTCTCGGGTATGCGGCCGACGGGCCGCCTGCATCTCGGCCACCTCGTCGGCGCCCTGAGCAACTGGGTCGCGTTGCAGAATCAGTACGACTGTTTCTACTTCGTCGCCGACTGGCACGCGCTCACGAGCGAGTACGCGAACACGGATCTGCTGGTCAGCAACGCGTACGACATGGTCGTGGACTGGATTGCCGCGGGGCTCGATCCGGAAAAGAGCACGTTCTTCGTGCAGTCGCTGGTCCCCGAACACGCCGAGCTTTTTCTCCTGCTGTCGATGGTCGTGCCCGTGCCATGGCTCGAGCGCGTGCCGACGTACAAAGAGCAGCAGGAAAATCTGAAGGAGAAGGATCTGTCGACGTACGGGTTCCTTGGGTACCCGCTGCTGCAGACGGCCGACGTCGCGATGTACGACGCGAGGTTCGTGCCGGTAGGCGAGGACCAGGTGGCGCATCTGGAGCTCGCGCGTGAGGCCGTGCGCCGATTCAACAACTTCTTTGCGCCGGACACGCTCGTCGAGCCGCAGCCGCTGCTCACGAAGATGTCGCGGCTGCCGGGCCTCGACGGCGATCGAAAGATGAGCAAGAGTCTCGGTAACACGATCCTGCTCTCGGACGATGCCGATACGGTGACGAAGCGGGTTCGGTCGATGTACACCGATCCGAAGCGGGTGCGGGCCGACATCCCCGGCACGGTCGAAGGCAATCCGGTATTCATCTACCACGACGTGTTCAACCCGGACGAGGCCGAAATCGAGGACCTGAAGACCCGGTATCGCGAAGGCCGTGTGGGCGACGTGGAAGTGAAGACGAAGCTCGCGAAGGCGCTCAACGCACACCTCGAGCCGATTCGAGCACGCCGCGCCGATGTGCTCGCGCGGCCGGACTACGTGAAGGACGTCCTGCACGAAGGGTCGAAAAAAGCGCGCCGCATCGCGTGCGAGACGATCGAGCGGGTCAGGGCGGCGGTCAAGCTGCGGTACGAATAGGACCTGAAACCAATGCGAACGAGCGCGGAAGAATTTGAGTCCATTCTCGAGGCGTATCCGGTCCGCCTGGAGAATTTCGAAGGCCCGCTCGACCTCCTGCTGCACCTCATCAAGAAGAACGAGGTCAGCATCTACGACATTCCGATCGTCCTCATCACGGCGCAGTACCTCGAGTACATCGACGTCATGCAGGAGCTGAACCTCGATGTCGCCGGCGAGTTCCTGGTGATGGCGGCGACGCTGATCCACATCAAGTCGCGCATGTTGTTGCCGCGCCCGGACCCGGCGCAGGAAGACCCCGAAGAAGATCCACGGGAAGCGCTGATTCGGCGGCTGCTCGAGCATCAGAAGTTCAAGGCGGCCGCCGAACTGCTGCACGAGCGCGAGACCCTGCGCAGTGCGCAGTGGACGCGTCCTGACGGTCCGATCGCGGAGATCGCTGGGGAGCCGCCGGAGCCGGAAGTCGAAGTCGATCTGTTCAGCCTCATCTCGGCATTCCGGGCGGTCGTCGAACGTGCGAAAGCGCGCCCGAAAGTCTATCTGCCGATGGAGCAGATTCCGATCGAGGATCGCATCGAGCAGTTGCTGTCGCGGTTGTCGGAAACCGAAGCCTGCGGGTTCGACGAATTGTTCGCGGACATCCAGACGCGGGCCGGCCTCGTGGTCACGTTCCTGGCGATTCTCGAGATGATCCGGTTGAAGCTGATTCGCGTGTTCCAGGGGGGGAATCTGGCGCCTATCCGCGTGTACAAACGTGCGCGGCCCGCAGATGCTCCTCGTCCGCTGCACGACCCCGAGCAGGTCCACGCGGAGCGCACCGCACCGAAGGAAAACGTGTAGGCCGCGCCGTCAGGGCACTGAGGCACCCCATGTCCGACCACCTGAAGCCAGTCATCGAAGCGCTCATCTTCGCGTCGCCAGAGCCGCTGACGCCGAAGCAGATGTACAAACTGCTAGCCGAAGAACCGCGGGAAGACGTCGACGCGGCGCTCGCCGCGGTGCGCGCGGATTACGAAGGTCGCGGCGGTCTCCAGATCGTCGAAATCGCCGGCGGATTTCAGATCACGACGCGCCCCGAGCTGCACGAATGGGTGCGGAAACTGTTCCACGAACGGACGACGCAGAAGCTGTCGGTCCAGGCGCTCGAGACGCTCGCCGTCATCGCGTATCGTCAGCCGGTGACCGCGCCGGAAATCGCCGAGATCCGCGGCGTGAGCAGCAGCACCGGTGTGCTCTCGACGTTGATCGAGCGCAAGCTCGTAAAGACCGTCGGGCGCAAGCAGGTCGTCGGCCGTCCGTTCATGTATGGAACGACGCGCGAATTCCTCGAGCGGTTCGGCTTGAACGACATTTCGGACCTGCCCAAGGTCGACGAGTTGTCGGATGCGCTCGGCTTCGAACTGCCTGCCGCGTTGGGACAGCCGGCGGAGATGGTGTCGCCTCTCCCTTTCGACACATAGGTGCCGTCAGATCGACTACGCAATTGCGCAACGACCAATTACGCAAGGAGCTTTGTGTAGTTGGTAATTGTGCCCGTTGTGTCGTTACCTGAGTCCAGCCGCGCGGCGCAGCCGCGCGATTTCCCCCGGCGTCAGCTCTCTCCAGTAGCCGGTCGTCAGGTTCTCGTCGGCGATTGGACCGATGCGTACGCGCCGCAGTCTGATCACGGGGTGACCGACGGCGTCGAACATGTGCCGCACCTGACGCTGACGGCCTTCGTGCAGCGCGATATGAATGATCGCCTGATCGTCGCGGCTTTCCAGCAGCTCCACCCGCGCCGGCGCCGTCCGCCGGTCGTCGACGATGACCCCCTGTGCGAGTCGATCCAGCGCATGCGAATCGGGCACGCCTCTCACGCGCGCTTCATAGACGCGCTCCACCTCGTGCCGCGGGTGCGTGAGTCGTGCAGCCAGATCGCCGTCGTTCGTGAGCAGGAGCAACCCTTCGGAGTCGTAATCGAGCCGCCCCACCGGGTAGACGTACTCGCGCACGCTCTTCAGCAGGTCCATGACGGTCGGCCGTCCCTGCGGATCACGCCGCGTCGTCACGTAGCCGCGCGGCTTGTTCAGCAGGATGTAGCGCATGCGCCGCTGCGGCCGCACCCGCCGCCCGTCGACGCGGACGTCATCGCGCTCGAGGTCCGCTTTGCTTCCGAGCTCCGTGACCACCGCGCCGTTCACGGTGACGCGGCCCTGGCGAATCAGATCTTCGGACAGCCGCCGCGACGCCACGCCCCCCATTGACAGCAGCTTCTGCAGCCGCTCGGGTTTCTTGTCTTCCGCTTCGCGCTTTCCGCGCTCGGTCTTCACGGGCGATCGTCTTCCGCTACCTTCTTTGCGCGTTCCGTTGTCCGCCCGCCGCCTTTCTCGATTCACCAGAGCAGTCTAACGCTCCGCTGCCCGGTTGGGGTGCGGTGCCGTTCGGCCGGTCATTTGGTCAGGACGGCGTTCCAGAAATCAATCAATCGCCAGAGCGCGATGGCGGTCGACTTCCGATCGACTTCCGCATGCGTGATCAGCGGAGAGAGCAGCACCCGCACGCTGGTCCCTTCGCCCCGCAGCGTCGAGGCGAGCAGCGTCGATTCGATCGCAGGGACGACGTTGTCGTCCGATCCGTGGAGGAGGAATACCGGGCAGGCGGGCGGCGTGGACCGGTCCGGCGAGAGCGCGGGATCGCCGCCGAGGTCGGGAAGATAGGGCACCAGCACCGGCCCGAGCTTCTCGACGTCGCGGGTGTTGACGTAATCCATGTACGTCTTCGCCGGTTCGCGAAGCTGCGCCTCGAGCTGCTTTGCGCGTGCGAACTCTTTCGCGGCGGCCGTCCTGTCGATCATGTCGAGACGTGAGGCCTCGAGAAACGAGAGGATCGCGTTCCGCAGCGGTTCGACTTCCGGCTTCGGGACGACGTGCTGCGCGGCACCGAGCAGCACGATGGCCAGGCCGTAGTCGTGCGGCGGCCGATGGACACCGTCGGGCTGAACGCCAGTGCAGAGATATTTCAGCGTGCGGGGAAGATCCCCGTGGCCGCCGAGCGACAGCACGAACGCGAGCCCCTGGCTGATGCTCGGCCGTCCCGCGGCGGCAACCGCAAGGCCGCCGCCGAAGCTGATCCCCATCAGCCCGATCCGGCCGTCGCTGCCGCGATACTCCGGACGGCTCATCGTCCATTTGGCGGCGTCCTCGATCTGGTCCGTGGTCCGCGGCGTAATCGAGTACGCCTTCAGGTCTGGCAGTTCGACGGTGACGACGCGGTGACCCTGCGCGGCCAGGTCGCGTGCAAACCCGACCAGGCGCGGTTCATCGATGCCGCTGGCGTGGACGCCAGGCACGAGCAACACGCCGCGACCGCGCACGTGCGCGGGTTCGTACGCGTAGGCGCGAAGCGCGCCGCCGCGCCACGGTACGCTCAGCTCACCGGGTACGCGAGAGACCGGCTGTGACTCCAGCGTCGCCAGGCGCTGGAGCACGCCGGACACGTCTGTGGCTTCCACGATGAACGCCGCACCGCGGCGGTAGTGCGCGATCGTGGCGCCGCACACCGCAAGGATCACGGCGACGGCCAGCGCAACCCGGACGCGCGTCTGGCGCAGCATCGGGCGCATCATACAGCGCCGTTCTGCCTGGGGCGCTCCCGTGTTGCGGCCGGCGCGCCATAATACGAGCGTGCAGAAGCGGCTGATTGTTGCCATCGACGGTCCGTCCGGAGCGGGGAAGGGGACGGTCGCCCGCGCCGTCGCGGCGCGGCTCGGATATCGTCATGTCGACACCGGCGCGATGTATCGCGCGGTGGCGTGGCGCGCGCGGAACGCGGGCGTCGATCTGGCCGACGAACCCGGTGTGGCGGCTGTGGGGCAGCGTGCGCGCTTCGATCTGCAAGACGGCCGGGTCGTGATCGACGGACACGACGTCGCCGCGGCCATCCGCACGCCGGAGATGGACAAGGCCGCGGCCGCCGTCGCGCGACATCCCGCCGTGCGCCGCGTCCTCGTTGCGCGTCAGCGCGAGTATGGGGAAGGCGGCGGGATCGTCATGGAAGGGCGCGATATCGGCACCGTCGTGTTCCCTGACGCCGACGTCAAAATTTATCTCGATGCCTCGCCCGAAGAGCGCGCCCGCCGTCGCGCAGCCGACCCCGCGCACACGGCGCACTCGACCGGCATCGCTGATGTCGCTACCGCTCTCGCCGAGCGCGACAAGAGCGACAGCACGCGCGCGGCGTCGCCGCTGATGATCGCGCCCGACGCGATCGTCGTCGATACGACGGGCATGGCGCTCGACGACGTGATTCAGCGGGTGCTGCAAATTGTGCAGCGTTGAAGGGCGGCCGGAGGCAACTACACAACTACACACCTACACAACTACACAACTTCAAATTGGTCCTTCCCGCAGCTCCACAGTTTCAGCGCATTCGTTGATCCAATTCCTGTTCAACTCGATACGCGACCGTTTGCGCCGCGCGGGTCTCGCAGTGATCGGCCGACCGCCAGCCGAAGCCGGATGACAGGCAGAAGGCGCGCAGGCCGGCGGCGTCGCGGACCTGCGGCGCCTGCGCGATCTCGACGGCGTGCTGGAGTTCGTGCGCGAGGTGACGGCGCACGTCCGCCTCCGATTCACGTTTCGTGATCATCACCCGCAGATAGCGGTACCCGCCGCTCGACTCGACGAATGTGAGACACGCCTTCGATCCGCTGGCGCACGGTTCGAGTCCGTCGACCAGGTGCACGATGACGTCCGATGCATCGAGCTTTGTCAGGAGCGCCGCAAACGTCGGGGAGTGATCGCGCAGCGTGCTGACCGATACCGCGAGTCGCGGCGAGATCGACCGCACGTGCGGCGCCGCGGGCGCAGCCGGCTGCGAGGCGGCGGGCGGCGCCAAGGCACACGACGCCCAGAGAGCGAAGAGTGCGCTTCGCAAACGCATGGATGTGAACTAAAATGCCGGCCGGTCGGGGAGGGCACTAAGAGACTCCCAATTCCCAACTCCTAACTCGCAAATTGATCGGTTGGCAAATTGGGAATTGGTAGTTGACGCTGACATCGGAAGACCCTATGGATCTGCTCGAAAGCTCTCTGAACCTTCTGCAGCGCGCGCAGGCAGGCGATCGCGGGGCGCTCGACCAGTTGCTCGAGCGGTACCGGCCTCGGCTGGTGCGATGGGCGTCGGGCCGCCTTCCGCAATATGCGCGCGACCTCACCGAGACCCAGGACCTGGTGCAGGACACGCTGCTTCAGGCCCTCCGGCATATCGAAGCCTTCGACATCAGAGGCGAAGGCGCGCTGCAGGCGTATCTGCGGCAGGCGATTCTGAATCGCGTCCGGATGGAGCTCCGCCGCGTTGGCCGAAAGCCGCCCGCCGAGCAGATTCCGGACGACACCGAAGCACAGATGCAGTCGCCGCTCGAGGCCGCGGTCGGCGCGGAGGCGCTGGAGCGCTACGAACGTGCGCTCGCGACGCTCTCCGAGGACGACCGGCAATTGATCATCGCGCGGCTCGAATACGGCTATTCACACCAGGAAATCGCGTCCATGCTCGGCCGCCCCAACGCGAATACCTGTCGGGTGGCCCTCCAGCGGGCGCTGCTCCGCCTGGTGGAAGAAATGTCGCGGGACGACCGTCAAAAGGAATGACGACACAACCTGGCGTCCTCGAGTCACGCGGCGGGCGACAGCTTGGCCTTGCCGCGTTGCGTAGTCGGTCATTCTGACCTCGAGTAGCTGTCGGTGCTCCATGTGTGCCGTCTGTCACCGGCCGGCATTTAACACACTGACGGGGCTCTGTAACCCGAACGCCATGTGCGGGGCGTTCGGGCTTGCCGTCACGTCCGGTGGGCTTCGGGCTCCACACCGATGGCCCGCCGGACCTTTCTTCGATCACCCCGGATCTGCACAATCGTGACTCTCGATCCACTCCAGCAGGCCGTCGAATCCCTCACAGACGAACGCGATCCCGACTGGGACACGCTGGCCCGTACCGCCAATGAGGCCACGCGCCGACGCCTCCGTGCGCTCCACGACATCTCACTGATTGCGCGTACGCAGACCGGCGCCACACGGACGATGGTGCCGCCTTTCCGATGGGGCGCTCTCGAAGTCGTCGAATGCGTCGCGTTTGGAGCGCATGGCGACGTGTATCGTGCCCGTGACCCGCACCTGGACCGCGACGTCGCCCTGAAGCTGCTTCATTCCGCGCCGGATGATGACGGCTCGCAGGATGCCGGTCTCATGGAGGGACGCCTGCTCGCGCGCGTACGACATCCGACGGTGGTGACCGTGTACGGCGCTGACCGCATCGACGGCCGTGCCGGCATCTGGATGGAGTTCGTACGAGGCCGGACGCTACAGCAGGAAGTCCACGCCCGCGGTCCCCTTCCCGTCAATGAGGCCATTCGCACCGTTATCGAAGTGTGCCGCGCGCTGGAGGCCATTCATGGCGCCGGCCTGATTCACCGCGACGTCAAAGCACACAACGTCATGCGGGAGGACTCGGGCCGCGTGGTCCTGATGGATTTCGGCGCCGGGTTCGATCCCTCGGGGCCCGATGCGCGGATGGAAGGTACTCCGGCCTACCTGGCGCCCGAACTGTGGACGGGCCGTCGCGCCCACATCGCATCGGATATCTACGCCGTCGGAGTGCTCCTGTTCTTCTTGTTGTCGGGGCGCCTTCCGGTCGGCGGCCGTTCTCTGACGGAGCTCCGGCAGTGGCACCGCACCGGGAACGCCGTGCCGCTCGGTGCGCTGGATCGCGTCCCCGCCGATGTGACAGCCGTCATTGCGCGCGCCCTGGCAGCGCGGCCTGAAGGACGGTTTCAGAGCGCCGGCGCACTCGCGGCCGCGCTCGAGCGGCTGCTGCCGCACCGCCGGACCTGGCTGTTTCCGGCGTTCGCTGCGGGCACGGCGGTGTGTGCGGTGGGCCTGGCGCTTGCGCTGCACACGAACCCCTCTGTTCCGCATCTCTTTCGCGCCCAGCACGTCACCGTTGACCCCGGCCTCGAGATTGATCCGTCGCTCGCGCCCGATGGTCGCCGGATTGCGTACGCAGCCGGCATCCCCGGCCACATGCGTGTGTTCATCAAACGGCTGCCCGATGGCGAACCACAGCGTGTGAGTACGGACACCCGCGGCGACGAACGTCGTCCACGCTGGCGTCCTGATGGCAACGGCCTGCTGTTTACGAATGGGTCGGAGATCATCGTGAGCGCAGGGCCTATGGACCCGCCCGTGCGGATTGCGCATCAGACGCCCTTCCGCTCGGCCGAATGGACGCCCGACGGTCAACGGATTGTCGCTGTCGCCGACAACGCCGTGTGGACCGTACCGTCCGACGGCGGCACTCTGGTTCGTGTGCGATCCGTCGATCCAGGTGCTTACGCGCTCGCGATCTCACCCGACGCGTCCCGGATCGCCTGGTCGGTCGGGAACCCGGACTTCGCGAACGGTACGACCCAGTTCGGCAACATCGCAAGCGCGGCGGTTTACGTCGGCTCGATGACGGGAAGTGACGCTGAGGCGATCACGGACCGCAATTACCTGAACACTGGTCCCGTTTGGCTCGACGACCAGGTCGTCATGTTCGTGTCGAATCGCGACGGCGCGCGAGATGTGTATGCGAAACGCGTTGACTCTCCTGCGTCTCCGCCACTCCGGATGACAACCGGTCTGGACGTGCTGACGGCAGCGCTCTTGCGGCCGCGGAAACTGCTCTCGTACGTCACGTTCCAGCGCAAGGCCAACGCCGCATATGCCGCAATGCGAGCAGACGGTCGCGTGTTGACCTCAGCCGATCTCGTGCCGCTGACGGCTGCGAATCAGACGATTGAGGAGATGGCGCCTTCCGCGGACGGGCAGTGGCTGTACTACTGCTCTGACGTGTCGGGATACTCGAATCTGTTTCGCCTCAAACTGCCCTCCGGTCCCGTGCAGCGGCTCACCTCTGCAGACGAGGACCAGTTCATTAATGATGTTTCGCCGGACGGGAGGGAGATTGCCTTTCACATCTTGCGCAGTGGTGTCCGGGAAGTGGAGGTGATGCCCGCCGAAGGGGGCCAGCCGCAATGGGTCGCGCGAGGGTTGGCAGCGGTATGGTCGCCGGACGGCCGCGCGCTGCTGTTTTCCGACGGTCCATTCGACTACGGCGTGCAACCAACCGGGATTCATCGCGTGGTGCGGCGAGCGCCCAATGGCAGATGGGGGACGCCGGAGCCGATGCACGACCACGGTTGTGGCGGTGGACAATGGCTCGCGGACGCGGCGCGTTGGCTCGACGTCTGTGATCAGGAGATCCGGGTAATGGATCTGACCGGAACTACGCTCCGCACGGTTTATGCGCCGTCAGGGGCGGCAGACCCGGTCCCGGTTTTTGCCCGCGTGACAGAGGACGACACGGTCTACTTCAAATCGTACGATCCTGCCGGAGGGCTCGCGTCGGTCTGGCGGGTTCCGATCAAGGGCGGACGGCCTGCGCTCGTCCTGCGTCTCGATGATCCGACCCGTCCTTCCAATCGTTCGAGCTTCAACGTCTCTCACGGGCGCCTGTATCTTGCCATCGACACCTATGAATCAGACATCTGGGTAGCAAGCCTCGACGCAGTCGGAGTACGCTGACGCCAGTCCCTCATTTACCATCCGCGAGTATCAGCGCCTGCGTGGCCCAGTTCGTGGCCGCCGCCGAGACGAACTGGTCCTTGCCGAACGGGAACCCCGCATCGAAATACGGCTGGATCGGGATTGCGCGAGTGGCGACGTGCCAGGATCCATCCGCGAACTGCGTCTTGAGCAGGTATTGCACGCCGCGGGCGATGACGGGATCCTTCGGTGTCACGACGCCGCTCCGAAGCAGCGCAACCAGCGCCTGTCCGGTCGCATAAGCGTCGCTGTCGGTGCTCGCCAGTTGCGCCCATCCGCCGTCCGCGCGCTGCTTCCCCGCAAGCGCGTGTGCGGCGGTCGCGACGGCCTGATCGTGCCCTCCCACCCAACGCAGGCCAAGGATCTGATACAGGAAGTCGTTTGTGCACTCCGGCGCCGCGCCGGCGAGCCACGCTGCGGCCTTGTGAAGCGCCTCGTCCGCTTGCGCGCGCTGCGTCGCCGGCGCAAACAGTTGGACGGCGCGCATCGACACGGCCGTGGATTCGATATCGCCCGACTCGAGTGGTGGCCGATGCGCGAAAATAGGCCACCGCCCGTCCGCGCGCTGTTGCAGCAGGACGAAACCCGCGATCGCGTCCGTTGTGGCGCTCGGCGCCAACTGCTCGTCGCCGAGGCCGATGAGAATTTCGCCCATCGTGTCGTGATCGCCGGGGATCCCCTCCGCCTGCAGCACGCGCTCGCGCCAGCCGTCGAGATAGTCGCCGATTCGCGTCCGCTGCCGCCGCGCGATCTGCTCGTCCACCGTGAAATGCGCAGCGCGCGCCACCGCGACGGTCGTCGCGGTGAGCGAGTTGTTGTGGCACGAGACGCATCCCGCTCGATCGAGAAACTGCACGTCGCTGTGTTGCAAAAGCGGCAGACTTCGGGTGACGGCTTCCCTCACGGAGTGTGCCGGCGCAAACGCGGGTACTGAAATGCCGAGGCCCGCCGTCTCGCTGAGGCCCGCTTTCGACAGGACGTCGACGAGCGGCGATCGGCCGTGCTGACGCGCGAGGTCGAGCGCGTTCTCGCCGTTGGGACCCCGCGCGTGCAAATCGGCGCCGCGGTCGATCAATGCCTGCACCGCTTCAATCGACTGCGCGTCGGACGCAGCAGCCAGCAGCAGCATCGGGTAGCCGCCAGGACTCACGGCGTTCGCGTTGCCGCCGTGCGTCAGCAGGAACGGCGTCGCGAGCGCGGGACCGAGCGGCGGGCCGGCGATCACCATGGCCGCGGACACGAGCGGCGGCGGTGTTCGCGGAAGCAGCCCATCGATGCACGGCTGGCACTGCGCGCGCAGCGCGAGCGCCAGCGGAGCGGGACCGGCCGCCGCAACATCGGCGCCGCGTTCGAGGAGCAGGGCGATCATCGCCGCATCGCCCTGCTTGGCGGCTTCAGTAAGCGGCGTCGTATCGGTGGGCACGCCGGGCGCGCGATCGGATGGATTCGCGCCGTGTTCGAGCAGATAGGTGACGACGTCGCGGTTGCCTCTGATTGACGAGGCGATGACGATCGCGGTGCGGTGATTGTCTGACCGCGCGGTGACGCTGGCGCCGTGCTCTACCAGCAGTCGAGTCATTTCCAAACTGTGCACCGCGCGCATGAGCGGCGTCGCGCCCGAATCGTTCGTGACGTTCGGCTTCGCGCCGGCGTCGAGCAACCTGCGGACGAGGGCCGCATCACCGTATTGCGCCGCCATCATGAGCGGCGTGTCGCCGTTCGGGCCACGCAGCGCCGAGATTTTCGGGTTGCCGTCGGTGGCGGCAAGGAATCCGGCGCGGTCGCCGGTTCGGATGGCGGCGAAGGCCTGCACCGCCGGCGGATCGAGCGGTGCCGGTGACACATCGCCGGAAACCTCGTCGGGCCACACCGCCCCCTGATCGATCCAACGCTTGACGATGTCGATCTCGGCTGCCGACAGCGGGTCGCGCTGGTACGGCATCCGCGCGCCATACCGCTCGCCAATCAATCGCAGATACAAGCGACTGGATTGCGCGCTGCCGGGACCGATCTCGGTGATCGTCCCGCCGCGCATCGCATCGCTGCGGCGATCGAGACGAAAGCTGTTCATCTGCTTGTCGTCGCCGTGGCACTCGATACAGTGCTGCTGGAAGATCGGCCGCACGTCGCGGACGAAATCCACGCGCGCCTCGTGCGCCGGCGGGGAAGCAGGTTGTTGTGAGAGCAGCCTGGCGGACGCCAGGCTCAGAAACGCGAGGGATGCCGCCGAAAGCGAAAGAGCGCGCATGGTGAACCTCCCCAGTGCGCGCTCATCGTACCGCCGAACGGCCCGTTTGGACTTGGGAATTGGGAGTTGGGCGTTGGGAGTTTCCTAATCCCGATCCTTGTAATCGTCCGATGAGGCGGGATCCAGCTCCCACCGGTGCTTGTCGCGCTCCGTGATCTTGTCGGTGGACTTGAGTTCCTCGTTGTCCTGATATTCGACCCCCAACGCGCGGCCGATGTCGTCGACGATGTCCTGGTCCGGCGTGGGGTTGTCCCCGCCCGGCGCCTCGTCGCCGACGGCGTAGGCGTCCTCCCAGTCCGCATCGACGTCGCCCCCCGTCAGGGCGGGGCTCGTTTCCGTGTGTTCGCGGCGGGCCTGTCGCATCTCGGCGCGTCCCGTCCTCGCGGCCGAAGCTTTCCGATCCATGTTCAAGCTCGACGGCGGCTCGGGGATCGATTCCTCGATCTCTCGAAGCTGGCGGCGTTCGCGCTCGAGTCGGGGGACGTGCCGGCTGTCGCCCGCGCCGGCCGGCGTGTCGGTCGAGCGGATCGTCCGCATCGGGTTCGTCGGGCCGACGACGCTGCGTCCGGTTTCAGGCGTTTGGGCGAGGTCGCGTTCGCGGCCGGTGCCGCCTTCGCGGCGGGGGCGGGACGATGAGGCTTTGCGCGCGGGTGCGCGCTTGCTGCTCGTCCGCGCCGTGCGGCCAGTGCTGGTGGACGCTTTTGTCGCGGCGCCCCCGCGTTTGCTGGCCGACGCACGTTTCCGGGCCTTGCCCTTCGGCGTCCTGGCGCCTGAGGTCCGGCGGCCGGTGTTCTTGGCCCGCTTACGGTTGGGGCCGGCACCGCTCTTCGCCGCCGCTCGGCGGCCGGCGCCGGACTTCTTCGCCGACGGACTCTTCCGCGCCTTCGACCCTCTGCCTTTCGCCTTCGCCATGCGCTCCCCTTTGACTTGACGATTGCCCGTAAGTGATAGATAATCTATTGCTTATCGCAACGCAAGCGATGATCACACTACAGCCCGCCGGAGCTGTGATCCCGGCAAGTACGTGCAGGAGGACCCGCTGAGCATGGCGCAAGCAGAGGATACGAAGAACATCACATCACAAGGAGGTGCGACGACTGGAGCCGCTGGTACTTCAACGGGCTTCTCCCCGCTGGACGATCAAGTCGACCCGCAGGAATACGCGCGCCTTCTGGACCTTTACGATAACAGCTTCCGCAATATCGCGGAAGGCGAGGTCGTGAAGGGGACGGTGCTGAAGGTCACGCCGTCGGAAGTCATCGTCGACGTCGGCTACAAGTCCGAAGGGCTCATTCCGATCGACGAGTTCGTGGACGAAACCGGTCAGATCACCGTTCAGCCGGGCGACACGGTGGACGTGCTGCTCGAGCGCACCGAAGATCGCGACGGCTACGTCGTCCTCTCGCGCGAAAAAGCCGAGAAGATGAAGATCTGGGACGAGGTCGAGAAGGCCTATGCCGAGCGGAAGGTCGTCATCGGCCGGGTCATCGAGCGCATCAAAGGCGGGCTCGCCGTCGACATCGGCGTTCGCGCGTTCCTTCCTGGATCGCAGATCGACGTCCGTCCCGTCCGCAACCTCGATGCCCTGCGCGGTCAGGAACTGCGCATGCGCGTCATCAAGGTGAACAAGAAGCGCGGCAACATCGTGCTCTCGCGCAAGGTGCTCCTTGAAGAGGAAAACGCGGAGAAGAAGAAGCACACGCTCGACACGCTCGCCGAGGGCAAGGTCCTCCGCGGCGTCGTCAAGAACATCACCGACTACGGCGCCTTCATCGATCTCGGCGGCATCGACGGTCTGCTCCATATCACGGACATGTCGTGGGGCCGCGTCACGCATCCCTCGGAGCTGTTCCAGGTCAATCAGGAGATCGACGTCATCGTGCTCAAGTACGACGCGGCAACCGAGCGCGTCTCGCTTGGCCACAAGCAGTTGATGAACGACCCCTGGTCGAACGTCATCGAGCGTTATCCCGTTGGCGCGAGGCTGAGCGGCAAGGTCGTCAGCCTGACCGATTACGGCGCTTTCGTCGAGCTCGAACCCGGCGTCGAGGGGCTCATCCACGTCAGCGAGATGTCGTGGAGCAAGCGGGTCAAGCACCCGTCGAAGATCCTCAACGTCGGCGACACGGTGGAGACGATGGTGCTCGGCGTCGATCCCGGTGCGCGGCGGATCTCGCTCGGCCTCAAGCAGGTCGAGAGCAATCCGTGGCATGAGCTGTCGGAGAAATATCCGATCGGCACGACGATCACCGGCAAGGTCAGAAACCTCACCGAGTTCGGCGCGTTCGTCGAAGTCGAGGAGGGCATCGACGGCCTGATCCACATCTCGGACATGTCGTGGAGCAAGCGCCTGAAGCACCCGTCGGAGGTCCTGAAGAAGGGCGACACGGTCGAGGCGATGGTGCTGAACATCGACGCCGAGAACCAGCGGCTCTCGCTGGGGCTGAAGCAACTGCAGACCGATGTGTGGGACGAGTTCTTCACGCAGCATCACGTCGGTGATCTCGTCGAAGGCAAGGTCGTACGAATGACGAACTTCGGCGCGTTCGTAGAACTGGCCGAAGGGATCGAGGGGCTGATTCACGTCTCGGAGTTCGACGACTCGCACCAGAAGGGCAAGGAAGACAAGCTCGATCTGCAGGTGGGCGAGACGTATCAGATGAAGATCATCAAGCTGATCCCCGGCGAACGGAAGATCGGCCTGAGCATCCGTGCGCTGAAGAACGACGAGTTCCGGGCGGACTGGGAGGCCTACACCGAAACGGCAGGCCGTCCCGAAGTGACGCTGGGCGACCACTTCAAGCATCAGCAATAGCGCTGCGCGCTGATTGCTGATGCCGTGCTCGGTGCTCGGTGCTTGGTGCGGGTGCACCCACCGAGCACTGGCACCGAGGACTCAGCACCGAGCACTGCGAGCGAAGCGCCAAGGGAGCGACTATGAACGCCGGCAGCATGACCAAGGCGGAACTCGTCGAGGAAGTATCGCGCGTGTCCGACCTGACCAAGAAGCATTCCGAGGTCATCGTCGACACGGTCTTCAAGGCCATCATCGATGCGCTGCACCGCGGCGAGAAGATCGAGCTGCGGGGATTCGGGAGCTTCCGGCTGCGCCGGCGCGAGCCGCGCAAGGGGCGTAATCCGAAGACGGGCGACAAAGTGGACGTGCCGCCGAAGAAGGTGCCGTATTTCAAACCCGGCAAGGAACTGAAAGAGCTGATCAACCGCGAGGAGGAAGCGCCGGCGCCGCAGACGCCCCCCGCGGCGTTGAGCGGCTCGGATCTGGCCGGTGTGTGAAGATGCCGTCGGCACCCGCCCTTGACGATGGATCACCTATGGAGTCCGTGGCGGCTTGCGTATATCACCGGCGAGCGCACCGACACGGGCTGCGTGTTCTGTCGGGCGCTCTCCGATCCTGACGCGGCGCCGCTCGTCGTATTTCGCGGGACGACCTGCTTCGTCATCCTCAATCTGTTTCCCTACAACAACGGTCACCTGATGGTGATCCCCAACCGGCACATCGCGTCGCTGAGCGCCGCGGCTCCCGAGGAGCTGTCCGAACTCATTGATCTGACGCGCCGGGCGGAACTGGCGCTCACTGAGGCCTATCAGCCGCACGGCCTCAACATGGGGATCAACATCGGCAAGCCCGCCGGCGCGGGCATCCTCGATCACGTCCACATGCACGTCGTGCCGCGATGGAACGGCGATACGAACTTCATGACCGTGGTCGGCCGCACGCGCGTGCTCGCCGAGGAGCTGCCGGCCACCGCGGATCGCCTGCGGCCGATTTTCGAGCGCCTGGCGACTCCGACGGGGTAGCGGGAAAAAAAGGGGACAACCGCGTTTTTTCGCAAAAAAAGGGGACAGCCGT
>Ga0310810_10001571_pt1 | contig 24109 bp, 22 predicted proteins | sample NCmetagenome_FD_207641 | JGI IMG/M metagenome (GOLD analysis project Ga0310810, IMG submission 207641) | Soil microbial communities from experimental microcosm in Duke University, North Carolina, United States - NC | ecosystem: Engineered > Artificial ecosystem > Soil microcosm > Unclassified ... | reverse complement strand
TGATGGATGACACTCGCATTCGCGAGACGCTGCCGACCATCGAACATGCGCTTCGCCATGGTGCACGATTGATTCTCGCTTCGCATCTGGGCCGGCCCAAAGGCAAGCCCAACGCGAAAATGAGCCTGAAGCCTGTGGCCGAGCGCCTTCGCATGATGCTCGACCGCGAGCTTGCTCGCGGTGAGAACGTCGGCTTCTGCCCAGATTGCGTCGGCGTTGAAGCGGAAGAAATGGCCGGCAAACTCGAAAAAGGCCAAACGCTCCTTCTCGAGAATCTGCGCTTTCATGCAGAGGAGGAAGGGAACGACGAGAAATTTGCGAAGCAACTCGCCAGCCTCGCCGATTTTTACGTGAACGATGCATTCGGCACCGCCCACCGTGCGCATGCATCCACTGTTGGGATCACGAAATTCGTTCAAAAGTCCGCTGCTGGCCTGCTGATGGAGAAGGAACTGAATTACCTGGGCCGCGCCATGTCGCATCCCGAGACACCTTTCGTCGCCATACTCGGCGGCGCGAAAGTCAGCGACAAAATCGCCGTCATCGAGCATTTGCTCACCAAGGTTGATTCGCTCATCGTTGGCGGCGCTATGGCGTACACATTTTTAAAAGCGCAAGGCCAGCCGGTAGGGAAGTCGCGCGTCGAAGACGACAAGCTCGATCTTGCCAGGCAAATCCTGCAATCCGCCAAGAGTCGCGACGTGAAGTTCCTCCTGCCGGTGGACCACGTCGTCGCCGGCGGAATCGATGTCAACGCGAGAACGCAAATTGTTAAGACCATCCCCGACAACCTCATGGGCCTCGATATCGGCCCGGAGTCCATCGAACTTTTCTCCGAAGAGATCTCTCGCGCGGCAACCATCGTATGGAACGGGCCCATGGGAGTATTCGAGGTTTCGCCGTTCGCCAAAGGCACATTCAAGTTGGCGCAAGCCGTTGCCGATAATCCCGGCGCAACTTCGATTGTCGGCGGAGGAGACTCCGTTGCGGCAGTGAAAGCGGCGGGCGTGGCCGACAAGATTTCGCACATTTCGACGGGCGGAGGTGCATCGCTGGAGTTCCTCGAGGGAAAAGAATTGCCCGGAGTCGTGGCTCTGACCGACAAACGTTGAATGTGTAGCACAGGCGGCCCGCCTGTGCCTTGCGTTTTCCAAGCTCACGAATGATCTTTTTCGACATCGACGGCACCCTCATCGACCACGCCAGCGCCTCTGCCGCTGCCAGCGTGCGTTTGCACGACCACTTCGGCAGCGAGATTCCGTTTTCGCGTGACCGGTTCCCATCCATCTGGGAAACCGCGCTCATGAAGCATTTCAACCGCTTCTGTCGCGGAGAAATCTCCGTTTGGGAGCAGCGCCGGGCGCGCATTCGAGACGTCTTTGCAAATCCTGAATTGAGCGATGACGAGGCGCTTGCTCGCTATTGGATATTTATCAAGCATTACGAAGCCTTGACTCAGCCCTACGCGGATGCCGCGGCTGCCCTGAAACAACTCTCCGGCAAGCGCCTCGGCATCATCTCTAATGGCGCGCGCGAGCAGCAAATCGGAAAGCTGGAACGGGCCGGATTACTGCACCACTTCTCGGTCATGGTTTTCTCGGAAGATGTTGGGCTTGGCAAACCCGCGCCGGCAATTTTCCTTGAGGCCTGCCGGCGAGCCGGCGATGGTCCTGCCGATTGCATCCATATCGGCGACGACATCACCTGCGACATTAACGGAAGCCAGGCGGCCGGGATCACCCCAATCTGGCTGGATCGCGCTGGAACTTCCTCGCAAGTGAACAGTGCGCGGATCTCAACGCTCAGCGAATTGGACGCCGCCCTGGATAGAGAAGTATGTTATGCGCACGGCGAAAAACATTAACCACAGAGGGCCACAGAGGAGCAAAGTACAAAAGAAGATTCCTCTGTGAAACTCTGTGTCCTCTGTGGTCAATGGGTTTTATCGAAAGGACTGATGAATGGCTCGTAAGAAGCTCATTGCCGCCAACTGGAAGATGTACAAAAACCCGGCCCAGACGAAAGAATTCTTCGCCGCATTCCTGCCGCAGGTTTTCGAACACACACGCGACGAGATCGTCGTCTGCCCCCCCTATATTGACCTGCATGCCGCTTTGAAAGCTGTTGAAGGTTCGCAGATCGGCATTGGCGCGCAGGATTGCTATTGGAAAAACGATGGTGCGTTTACTGGCGAAGTTTCTGCGCCCATGCTGGCTGCAATCGGCTGCACGCATGTGATCATCGGCCACTCCGAGCGTCGGCAATTCTGTGGCGATACAGACGACACCGTGAATCTCAAGCTCAAAGCCGTTCTCGAACACGGACTCACGCCCATCGTCTGCGTCGGCGAGGTGCTCGAAGAACGTGAAGCGGGGCTCACAGAAGATGTTCTTCGCCGCCAGTGCGTGCGCGCTTTTCACGCCATTTCAGGCAAAAAAGCTGCGAAGCTGGTAGTTGCTTACGAGCCCGTATGGGCCATCGGCACGGGCAAAACTGCCACGCCGCAAATGGCTGCGGATTCGCATATTTTGATTCGCGGAGAAGCTGCAAAGGCCTTCGGAGACGATTTCGCAGCCCAGTTGCGGATTTTGTACGGCGGATCTGTCAAGCCGGAGAACTCAAAGGCCCTGATGTCAGAAGAAGAGATCGATGGCGCATTAGTCGGCGGCGCAAGCCTGGATCCGAAGTCGTTTGCTGCGATTGTGAAGTACTGAGGGCTGATTCGGATTCGCGGCCCAAATTCGACTATGGGCTGGGCCGTACAACCTGCAGTTGGTTCCAGTTTCCGTTCAGCTGGCCGTTCGGATTGAAATTGGGATCATCGCTCATGATGTACTCGTTCGAGCCATTCAACCACGCATGGTCGTACATGTTACTCAGTTCCATCGTGTTTCCCGTCGTGGGGTCGCGAAAGGTCTGTACCCCTCGAATGTTTTGATCAAACCCATAAGCGCTATTTAGAGAGCCGCGTTGTGCGTTCGCGGTGACTTCGTTGAGGGTCTGGGCGACCTGGTTTTGAAAATTGGCAATGATCGCGTCGATCTGGGCGTTCTTTTTCGCTTCTACCTGGTAACGCCATGCAATAAATCCGTTCGAATAGGCCTGCCATTTCGCCTCCGGACGAAGGGAACTGATCATTACTTTGAATAGCTTGTCATTGCCATCGAGTTTGCCTTTCAGCGCACGCAAGGCCATGAAGTCGATGGCATGGCAGTCGTAAAATGCGCCTCGACCCTGGCGAAAAGTCCGGGTTACGACGACCAGCACCACCCAATCCTCCATCGCCTTGCCGTCTTTCTGGAATTCGACGCGCGCGCGAATAGCCTCGGTCTGGATGTCCCCGGCTTTGCTATCATTCGCCGCTAATCCCAATTGCTTGCGAGCGATCTGGTTGAGTTCGGGAAACGGCTCAACCGAGGCCACGGTACTGCCGCTGGGGAACACGGTGAACACGTTCTGACGAAAATACTCTTCCGCCTTCATGGGCTTCTTCACCGGGCATGGCTTGCCCTGAGCGTTGATCTGGCGTCGATTCGGATCTGTCAATTTGTGCAACGCTGCGGGATCATCCGCGTATTGCCAACTGGAATCGGGGGCCCCTTGAAAGGCGATAGCCTCGTCCGCGCTTTTGGCCTCCCAGGACACCGAAAAACTGTCGGAGATACACCCCGACGTAGTGTTGAAGGCTACGTTGCTCTTGAAGTCCCAGGTGGAAGGAATTAACAGATCCAGCACCGGCAAGTTCACCGGGTCCTTGCCGTTCCCCAGTTTCGGATCGACGACAGGGGCGATGATTTGGGCTTGCTTCATGCGCAGGTAAGCGCCGGAGCCATTATCGGTTGCAGCCGCAGCTTTCGAGGGCGCACCAGCGCTGCGAGATGACTTTAGGTCGGGACTGGCCGCGGCACCGGGCTTGCTCGATATGTCACTGTGGGCCGCAGCGGTTGGGGCATCAGAAGCCGGAGTTTGGGGCGATGTGCTGGGAGATGCGGCAGCAGAACCAGAGCCTGGGTTCGCAGCCAGTCCGGCGGCTTTCTTACAGCGATCAGAGAGAGAGTCTTTGTGCTCTTTCAGGCAGGTCAGGATTCGGCCCCCGCCCGGTTGCACTCCTGCACAAAGTTTCTGCGCATCGTCGGCACAGGCGGCGCGAAGCGCGGCGAGACTCGATTGGTCGTCCGCCCAGGCAGCCTTCGCCGCAATGACCGCACAAGCCAGAACAAAGAGCGTCAAAGTTCTCACAGGACTCCTCCCCTTAACGCACCCCATCGCAGAGATCGTGTTCAGCGCAGTCGGTCGCGAAGTCTGGATTTTCTATTTCGACTTCGGGGCGGCTAATTATACAGTCGCTGTAAGCCTTCTCAGCGTTGTCACCCTGGTTAGAACCCGGCCAGGTTATCGCAGCCAGTCTTCCAGTTCGACTCCTCTTTCCGTTTTATCGTCGCGATACTTCACAATGACCGGCGCATAGAGCGACACACCCAAATCCGCTGCTTTGCCTTTGTTCACAGCGCGCGACCCGGGAACGACTACCGCGCCTTCCGGCACTTCTAAAGCGTTCTGTGATGTGGCGCGATACACTTCGCCGCGCACCAGGTCGTAAAGCGGAGTCGAGCGCGTCAGGATCACGCCGGCTCCCAGCACTGCTCGTGTCCTCACCAGCGTTCCTTCGTACACGCCACAATTTCCACCCACCAGCACGTCGTCCTCAATGATGACTGGCGACGCGTTCACCGGCTCGAGCACGCCTCCGATTTGCGCCGCCGCGCTCAGGTGCACGCGCTTGCCGATCTGCGCGCAGGAGCCGACCAGGGCGTGGGAATCAATCATCGTGCCTTCGTCCACGTAGGCGCCGGCGTTGATGAACATCGGAGGCATACAGATGACCGAAGGCGCGACGTACGCGCCCACTCGCACCGACGATCCCCCGGGGACAACGCGCACGCGGTCCGATACGGCAAACTTACGGGCAGGGAAGGTGTCCTTGTCCACAAAGCTGAGGCATTCGCCGCTTCCCATTTGTGCCAGGTCGCCCAGACGGAAGCCAAGCAGGATGCCTTGCTTCACCCAGACATTCACTTTCCACTCGCCGCCAATTTTCTCTGCTGCGCGAATCTCGCCGCGAGTCAGCAGGTCGCGAAATTGCAGGAAAGTCTGGCGCGCATCAGAGTCGAACTCGTCGGCCTTGGCCAGGCGTGTGATTTCAGCTTGCAGAGCTTGCATCGGAAAGAAAGTATAAGGGAAGTCAGAAGTAAGAAGTCAGAATGCAGAAGTAAGCCAGTTTCAAGTTTCGAGTTTCAGGTTTCGAGAAGGGCCGTGCCGACAGAAACGTGAAACTCGAAACGCTATTTACTTCTGCATTCTGACTTCTTACCTCTCACTTAAGAGCCAACAGCCAACAGCCAAGAGCGGATTTTAGATGCACTTGCACTCGCTCCGAATCAGCACGTTCGGCAGCGTCTGCACGGTTTGTCGCGCCTCTGCGAGGGTTGCATACGGCCCGTGCCAGCGCGCATGGTTGGCCGAATGCCCGGCAGGACGCGCCTTTCCGTTACTGCACTGGCCGCAATTCGAGCGATGTAGCACGGCTTTGTGCGGCCCCGCCGCCCAGTTCTCATAAACGAAGAAGCTGTGCGAGTCGGTCGTCGCGGCAGCGGCTTTTGCGACCAGGCCAACGTCCGAAGCAATTCGCTGCAGCTTCGATCGGGTGTCACGACGCACCGGAACCATGGGAAGCCGGTAAGATTCTTCGATCCTGCCCATCATCGCCAGCACCGCCTTCACCGGCATGGGGCTCGACTCGATGAAGTTTGCCTGCATCAGCGGCAGGTATTTGTGGAAGAGTTGCCGCGCGGTAGTCCAATCGTTGTTCAACGCCGCCCGCGTCATCTCAGCCATCTCGCGCGGGATTTCGTTCGAGGCAACCGAAATGAGGCCCACTCCCCCGATCGCAACTATTGGAAGTGTCATCGCATCGTCGCCTGAAAGCACAGAAAACCCCGGCTTTGCGGGCGCGCAAATTTCCGCAATCTGGGTGAGATTGCCGCTCGCTTCCTTCACGCCAGCAATGTTGGGAACTTCCGAGAGACGGGCAATCGTGCTCGGCTCAATATTTGCTGCTGTCCGCCCGGGCACGTTGTAAAGGATGACCGGCTTGCTCACCGCTTCTGCAATTGCCTTAAAGTGCTGAAACTGTCCTTCCTGCGTAGGCTTGTTGTAGTAAGGAGATGCAGTCAGAATCGCATCAACTCCCGGGCGCTCGGCGGCTTCTTTCGCTTTGTTGACAGCGTCGTGGGTGGAATTTGAAGTTGCGCCAGCCACAATGGGCACGCGACCGGCTGCGACCTCAACCGTGACATCTATAACTCGCAACCATTCATCGTGTGAAAGAGTCGGAGTTTCTCCAGTCGTGCCGCAGGGAACCAGAAAATCAATTCCCGATTCGATCTGCCAAGCAACTAAATTTCTGAGGGCCTGCTCGTCCAGCGATCCATCCTGATGGAAAGGCGTAACGAGCGCCGTACCGCATCCGCGAAGCTGCATGAGAATAAGATAGCGCGAATAAATCGAGATGGAAAACGCTGGAATCGTTGAAACGTGGGGTGCCCAATGTCTCGCCGAATTTGCGAGACATGGGATTGCTCGGCATCTTACCTCATTTCCCTCCACACATCCCTGAACTCAAAAAATCCCTTTCGCCCACATAGCCATTCCGCACCCCGCACAGCCCCCTCCGCGAACCCCCGCCGCGACTTTGCATCGTGGCACAGGTAGATCTCATCTTGCGGCGAGTCGAGCGTCAGTTCGTGCATTCCCACGACTTCGCCCTCTCGGAAAGACGTGATCTCTACCTCGGCCCCTGAGTCCATCTGCAAAATGCCTTGCATAGTTGCAGCGGTGCCAGACGGCGCATCCTTCTTCTCTGCGTGATGGCGTTCGTAAATATGTGGAAGGTAGCCCTGCTTGATAGCCGGCACCGCCGTCCGCACCAGATCGAAAAACAGATTCACACCGATGGAGAAATTGGAACCGTACAGAAACCCAGTTCCATGCTTCTCGACCAATCCGCGAACGGAAGCCAGTTCAGAGTGCCATCCCGTGGTTCCCACGACCATGTTCTTTCCAGCCTCGGTGCAGGCGCGAATGTGATCAAGAACGCAGTGGGGAGTTGTGAAGTCGATGACGCAATCAAATGGAGAGAGGCGGTCTCGAGTAAGTGCGCCAGCGTTGGGATTTTCTGAGGATCGCAAGGTGTCGACGTGATGGCCGCGTTCGCGCGCAACATCGCCGACAAGGGAGCCAGTCTTGCCCGTGCCAAGAAGCAGCAGTCTCATGGGTATCGGTAGTGTAGCGAAATTCCAGGCTCGTGTGGCACAGGCGGGCCGCCTGTGCAAACGAGCGAAGCGAGTGTTTGCAGAGTTCCGCGCACAGGCGGGCCGCCTGTGCTACACGTTCTAAAGGACCATCAAGCGAAGATTTCCGGGTCCAACTCTGAGAAGAATGCCTTATGCAGCCTTTGCACAACTGACGGTACCTGCTCTTCATCGATCACAAAAGTAAGGTTAATCTCCGACGCGCCCTGCGAAATCATGCGGATCTTCACATCCGACAATTCGCCAAAGACGTGCGCCGCGATTCCTGGAATTTCACGTAAGTTTTCACCGACGAGACAAACGATCGCTTTGCGGCCCTCGTACTTCACATCGGCGAGGCGTTCGAGGTCCGCGGCCAGTGCGGGAATCTGTTCGTTGGAATCCACCGTCAGCGAAACGCTGACCTCTGAGGTGGAGACGACATCCACGGGAATGCGGTGCCGGTCGAATGCGTCAAAAATGGATTTCAAAAAGCCGTGAGCCAGCAGCATGCGCGGGGCGGCAACGTCCACAATGGTGATGCGCTTCTTTGCAGCGATCGCCTTGAAGAAGTTCTTACAGTGCGGTGCCCGGGCCGTAATTCGCGTGCCCTCGCAGGAAGGATTGCGGGAGTTCAGGATGTAAACCGGAATGTTTTTCTGGATGGCGGGAAGCACAGTGGCGGGGTGAAGGACCTTCGCCCCAAAATAGGCCAACTCGGCCGCTTCGTCGAAACTGATGACCTTGATTCGCCGTGCATCTGCACAAAGATTCGGGTCTGTGGTCATCATTCCATCGACATCCGTCCAAATCTCGATCTTGTCTGCGGCAAGGCCGGCGCCGACGATGGACGCGGAAAAGTCGGAACCTCCCCGGCCAATCGTGGTTGTGATTCCGGCTCGTGTGGAAGCGATGAAGCCGCCCATGACCGGAACTCGCCCCTGTTCGATCAAGGGACGAACCATTTCGCCAAGCTTAAGATTTGTTTCCTCAAACAGCGGCGTGGCGCGGGTGAAAGTCTCGTCGGTCACGATGCAATCCCGCGAATCCACCAGGCTGGCTTCGATCCCGTGCGCGCACAGCGCCGCCGTGACAAGTTTGCTCGATAGGACTTCACCGAATGAGGCAACGTGATCCGTGGTTCGAGGCGTGAGCTCGCCGACCGCGGCAATCCCGCGCAGGAGTTCTTCCAGTTCTTCAAATTCTGTCCCGAGGTCCCCGTGAAACTGGGTGAATAGAGCCGTGCCGAGGAGTTCGCCTGCGGTGTTGTAGTGGCGTTCGCGGAGTTCGCGGGCCAGGGTCAGAGCAGTCTTGCGGTCACCAGAACCGGCAGCGCGAGCCATCTGCAGAAGTTGGTCGGTTACCCGCGCCATGGCGCTGACGACCACGACGGGTCTCAGCCCGAGTCTTCCGCGCACGATCGTCGCCACGCGCTCGATCGCATTGGCGTCACCAACCGAGGTGCCGCCGAACTTCATGACGATGCAGCTGTTGGGCATTGGGCGTTGCTAGAAAGTGTATATGGAATGTAAGGGGCGTTCCTTTGTGTACCTTCGTGTCCTTTGTGGTTCAAAAGCGTTTACCACACAGGACACGAAGTACCCCGACGGAACACGGGGCTAACCCAGGTACCCTTCAACCTTGAGCAGTTCGGCATTTAACAATGCCGCTCCTGCAGCCCCGCGAATTGTGTTGTGAGAAAGCACGGTAAACTTCCAATCGAGCACGCCGCACGGGCGCAGGCGGCCAACCGTTGTGGTCATGCCGTTGCCGGAGTCGACATCGAAGCGCGGCTGCGGGCGATCGTTGGAGTCGAGGTAACGGACCGGGACTTCGGGCGCGCTCGGCAGCTTCTTCTCCTGTGCCACTCCGCGGAAACTGGACCACGCGTCGAGAATCTCCTCAGGCGCAGCTTTCTTCTTGAACTTCACCGAAACGGATTCCGTGTGCCCGTCTTCAACCGCCACGCGATTGCACTGTGCGCTCATTTTGAACGGAGCAAGAACAACCCCAGCACCATTCAGGGTGCCAAGCAGTTTGCGCGTCTCCTCCTCCATTTTTTCTTCTTCTTTGGCGATGTACGGAATCACATTGCCCAGAATGTCGAGCGAAGCCACGCCAGGATATCCGGCCCCACTCACTGCCTGCATGGTCACCGCCATCACCGTCTCCAGTTCGAAACGTTTGTGCAAAGGCGCGAGCGCCAGGACGAGACCCATGGCGGAGCAGTTGGAATTCGTGACTACGAACCCGCCTGACTTCCTCCGCCACGACTGGCACTCAATCAATTTGGTGTGATCCGGATTTACCTCAGGAATTACCAGCGGCACATCCTTCGCCATACGCAACGCACTGGAATTCGTAATTACCGCGCACCCAGCCTCCGCAAAGCGCGGCTCCAGTTCGGCCGCAATCGAAGCATCGAGGGCGGCAAAGACCACTTTGGGCGCGCCGTCTGGAGCAGCCGCAGCAACGCGCATGTTGGCAACTCTGGACGGGATTGGCGTCTTTAAGCGCCAGCGCGCAGCTTCAGGGTAAGCCTTGCCTTCAGACCGATCTGATGCCGCGAGCCACGTCACCTCGAACCACGGGTGGTGCTCCAACAATTGGATAAACCGCTGTCCTACGATGCCGGTAGCACCGAGGATCCCTACAGGAATTTTGGCTGACATAAGGGGTGTAGGGAGATTTTACAACAGCGGATGGAGGGCAGAGTGCCAGCCGGCACGATCCGAACCGGGGTGCCCCTCTTCTAGCCGATTTGGCGAGATGTGGGAATTGCCAAGCTACCTTCTGCCGATTCAGCGCCGCATCCCTGCTCGAATTCACGGTTCAGCCAGAAGCGCAACCGAATCCAGGGCGGAACGTCCTCGGCAGGCGGTGACCAGTGTCAACCGATTGAGAGTGGGTGTAGAAATGAAAAAAAGCACGGGCCAGAGCCCGTGCTTCATAGGAGAAAACCCGAACTACTCGAGTCCCGCTTGAACCACGTGCACAATATTGTTGCGCACGGCATAGAGGACGAGATCGCTCACCGAGTGCAGTTGCAGCTTCCGCATGATGTTGGAGCGATGCGTCTCGGCAGTCTTCACGCTCAAGCCCAGAGCAACAGCAACTTCCTTCGTGCTCTTTCCTTCCGCGAGTAGTTGCACGATTTCGCGCTCGCGAGGCGTCAGCCGGTTGCGTCCAGGGGTGAATGTAGCTCCAGGCTTGCCCCCTTTGAGATACCCTTCGAGCACCATGGCGGCAACTTTTGACGTGAAATAGGTCTTGTCGCGGCGAAGCGCTTCCACGGCGGCCACCAGATCTCGCGCCGCGTCGGATTTCAAGAGGAATCCGCGCGCGCCCGCATCCAGGACCTCGCGCACCACCTGGTCTGAGTCGTGAAGCGTCAGGATCAGAACTCGAGCCTGCGGGTTCGATTTCAGAATCTGGCGCGTCGCCTCGAGGCCATTCAAATTCGGCATGCCGATGTCCAGAATCACCACGTCGGGCCGAAGCTGTTGCGCTTTATCGACCGCTTCGCGGCCTTCAGAGGCCTCGCCCACTACTTGCCAATCCGGCTGGGCTTGCAAGAGGGCAACTAATCCTTTGCGAACTACTTCATGATCGTCTGCGACTAAAATTCTGAATGGCGCCATAACCAACCTCCAGATCCCGAATTAAAAACCGGCGAATGTTTCAACCTTGGGGTCTGCTCAAGTCGTCGAGCAAAGAATGCTACCCCTATGCATTACATGTTCCAAAGTTAAGTGCTTGTTTTTTCGAATCTACACCAAAGCTTTTTATGCGCACGATGTAAAAAGTTACAGAATGCATCGTCACGATGTAGTTTTGATTGCCGTTCAATCACTATATCCCAAATCTGCGGCAGGGCTAAGCCATCAAGAACCGTCGCGGTGGAAAATGGCTACCTGCAGCAATCGCCCACTTTACATAACCGAGAAATCTCAGCTCAAGTCCTTGTATTTTTGGTTACGGTAACCTGGGTTCCCAGCACGCAAAGTACCGTGTTACTCCTATGTTTCCAATACAGTAGGCACTGTATTTTGGCCGGGTAATTCGTATTTTGCTGGATTGGATGTTTACAGCAGGGGTGCTCGGTTCAAAATTTGAACCCCATTGACCCGAAAATCAGTCTGTTATAATGACCCTGACACGAAGGAGAATAATGTCCACCACTACTATCCCGACTACGCCTGAAGTTCGTCCCCAGGAGACAACCAAGAAGCCGCCGATTTCGCTGACGCCGACCGCCGTCGCCAAGGTTAAGGAAATTATGGGACAGCAGAACCCGGCCCCCGCGGGCTTGCGCGTGGGAGTTGTGGGTGGAGGCTGCTCCGGATTTTCCTACTCCATGTCGTTCGAAAATGCGTCCGGATTGATGGACAAAGTTTTTGATATGGAGGGCCTGAAGGTGTACGTCGACGCCACCTCGGTCATGTACCTTAACGGCTGTATTGTGGATTACATTGAGACGCTTGAGGGTGCAGGCTTCAAATTTGAGAACCCTAACGTGAAGAGCACCTGCGGCTGCGGATCATCGTTCAGCGTATAAAGTTTCAGTTTCGCGCGAGGCCCCGGTGCTCCGGGGCCTTTTTCGTTAACGCCGACCTAGGCTTTGGCGGCCATCGCGTGCACCACATCCTGCACCAGGTCTTCCTCATCGGTAAGTGACTGGGCTCGCCGGGCTGCAATGTTCACCGGATGCAGACGCAGAATTTCTGCGCGCCGGATTTCCGCTTCAAAGCGGAACCAGTCGGTCCGGTACAAACGACCCGACGCATAAAACGTAACCGAGACGGCAATCTGGCCGTTGTAGTCATCACCTACGCAGTCGAACAGGTGCCTTCCCAGTTCTTCCGTCCAAGTGCTTCCGCCCACCAGCGGCTCGTTCAAGAAGGAGCGCAGCGCAGGAACTCCCATATCGAGTCGCCGCACCTGGACCATTTGCAGGAGAACAGAAATACGGGCGAGATTGGTGACTACGATGTTCGTCTTCCGCGAGGAAATCATCTCCAGCTTGATGTGCAGCTCGGGAGACCACTGGCGCTCGAATTCCTCGCGGGCCAGCGCCAGGCTTTTGTCGGTGGTCTCAGCGTAGCGCAAGGTCGCGCGCGCCAGCACCATGCTCAATACCGTTGTGGCCACGGTTGCGGCTAACGGAATGTACTCGACAATGACAGTGAACGGAATGTGCTGGCTGAACCATTGCGTGTGCATTGCAGCTTGGCCCTCCGCGATCGCGTTTTCTTGGGGGAATTTGAGAAGTCTAGCTGCAGGCGGCGGAGGCGGAAAGTTGTCCGAAGGTCTAAGTGAATCCGGGTGAATATCGCGGCCCTAAGCCGGAAGTTGGCCTATGTCCCAAGGTGATCTTGAGATCAGGATGTGAGCGCTTCCTGGCTACTGCTGCAAAGGTGTGTCCTGATTCTGAGGCGGTTGCTGAGGCTGAGTGGTTACACCTGGTTGTCCTGGCAAGCCCGGCTGCGCAGGCTGCTGACCATTTTGCGGTCCATTCTGTTGCATGTTCTGCATGGATCCCTGCAGTGGCGGCTGGTTCGGGGTCATGAGTAATCCGCCGCGGTCGGTCGTGGGATCGTAGATAAACTGCCACTGGTTATAGTGGTCTTTCTTATTGAATTCGCGGATGGATTTTGCCTTGCTGGCGCTGGCCACTCCCACGATGGCCCCGCCTCCAAACACCTGTGGCGCGCCGTTTGCGCCTACCGTGGGCGAGAGGGGCTGAGGAGGAGGGGCGGAAGCAGCTTCCTGGTCAGCTTGCGAATTCGCGTTTTGGTCGCCCGGTTGCGGCTGCGGTTCTTGGGTCACCGCGCTGGCGGCTGTTCCAGCGCCCGCAGCCGTTCCGGCAATTCCTTGCACAGGCTGCGTAGCCGCTTGTTGTGCCGCCATGTTGGCTACGGGTACAGTCCCGTTGGGCGCGGCCGAGTTGAATGACATCTGCACGTCGGTCATATGCAGGAACTTGAAATCGAGTTCCTTGCCGGTCTTGGGATCGCGGTTCATCGGATCTTTGTAGCGCTTGCGAATGTAGCGGATGTTGTTTGTGTTCTCGAGGTCCTCGATGCGAGTGGGATAACGCCCAAGTTTCCGGTAATAACGCCGGACCGCGCGCGAATACTGCACTCCGCGATGAATCAGTTCCTCTTCGCGATCGCGCTGGTACTGGAATTTAAACTCCTGCACGATCTTGAGCGCAGCAATCGAGAGCAGTGCGACGGTGAGGAGCAGGATGAGGAGGATGTAGCCCCGCTGAGAGCGGATTTTGTAATTTGGTAATTTTGTAATTGTGTAATTTGAAAGACGAGCGTCACAGGAACGCGTTGAAAAGAATCGGAGAAGCGGCATCTCAAATTACCAATTACCCAATTACAAATTACGCAATTACAAATTACGCAATTACAAAATGTTTCTTCATCCCGCGTTTAGCGGAATGCTCTCGCGGTTGTTGCTCAAGACATCCAGTATCTCGACCGAATTCGGCGAGATGCGCACCACTTTGTAGCGCCGGTCTACGATATCGCCTTCGGCCGCGATAAATACGTCTTCATTCTTAGTCAGGAAGATTCGTTTTGCGCCGTCCGGGCGGTTCGTGGCAAAACCGTAAAACTTGAGATTGCTGGGCGGCAGAGGCGGCGGCACGTAAGCTTGCGGAGCTTGGGGGGCTTCCGGGCCTTTGGCGACTGGTGCTTTCGGCTGCGGAATTTCCACAAACACTCGGAAGATATTCCGCCCCGTGCCCTCGTACTTCGAATCCTCGCTGCCTTTCAGTAAATCCGTATGCAGGGTTGGATCGAGCGATGGCACAGCGCTGGTTTTGGTGCCCCCAATTGAGCGCGATGTTGCCGCTCGTCCTCGTGGGCCTCGGACCGCCGGCCGCGCGGGTTGGTTCGAAAGCTCGGAGGCGCTCGGCATGCGGGTCGAAGCCGATGTGGGTTCGTTGGCGCTGGCTCCGCCGAAAATCCCGGAAAATTGCGTCGCCATAAGGACGACAGCGACCAGCGCCGCAACAACGGCCACGATCAACTTCGTCCGGTTTTCCGCGCCAACTTTCACTTAGGTCCTCGAATACGTTTCCACTTTGATTTGGAGCTTGACCGCCCCGCTCTGTTCGCTGCCCAGTTGCACTCCATCCACTATAAAAAACAATTTGTTGCGCTCGAGAGCGTTGATGAATTTTGCAACCTGTACATAGTCGCCGGAGACCTCTGCGGCCACTTCCTTCTTTTGCAGCCCTTCGAGCTCAGCCTCATCGGTCTTGTATTTCACCGATGACACTCGCACTCCGGTCTCTGAGGCAACTCTGGCGAGGTCTGTGGAAATGACAGAGTCTTCGGAAGGCAAACGGTCGTGATAGAAGTCTTCGATCTGTTGTTTGGCGACAGGGATCTTCTTGTCCAGTCCCCGCCACGGCGCCGTCGCCCGCTGCTTGCGCTGCTGGTTCAGTTGCGCCAGTTCCATCTGACGGCCCTCCTGGCCGCCGCCTAGCGGCGTGAAGATCACAACCAGGGCCAGAATGTCGAGGGTCACGAGCGCGCCAATCGCCATCTTCAGGCGGTTGCGCGCTTGCTTCAGATCTGCCATTACTGCTCGCCTCCAGCCGTGTCCGCTTGTGCCGTCGGTATGTACAGGGTGCTGATGTCAAACTGGATGCGATCGCGATCTTCGCCGCCTTCGTTCTTGTCGTTGGTCTTCTCGGAAATTATCTCGGTCTGTTTAAATCGGCGCGAGCCTTCCATCTTGCGTACCAAATCACGCGCCTGCTCGGAATTGTCTCCGCCAACCACAAGTTTGATCTCGATGTTGTTCTCTTTCGAGAGATCGGGATTGATCGAGACCACGTGCAGGTGGGCCGGCATCACGCGCTCCAGATCTTCGAACAGCCTTGTCCATGAGAATGATTTGCGGGCAAAGAGCTCATTCAGGAAACGCGAGCGGTCGCGGGTGACCCGGTTCTGCGGCTGATTCAAAACTGCCTCGGCGGTTGCCTTTTCCGCATCGAATTTGCCTATGATCGCCTGCATGTCGGCGATTTCTTTTCGTTCGTGGCTGGCATTGATAAACCGGGTCACCGCAACGAACAACAGCAGAATTGTGGTCAATCCCAGCAAACCCAGGCCTGTACCCCAATAGGTCCAAAACCGCCGCGAATCTTCATACGGCTGGGTTGCGAGATTGATATCAATTCGCATATTTCGTAAGCAGCGCTCCCACCACGCCTGCCATTCTCCACTTGGGAATCGATCCGCCACCAAGCCCGAGCTGTGAAGCCGTCACCAACTCGCGCACTTCGGCGCCGGTCTGCGCATGCAAGGCCGGGGTCGCGCCGGCAATATCGGAAATGCCGGCGACCAGGATCTGATCGATATTGGTGTTGTAAGTGTCCTGAAAAAACACCACCGAGGGATATACGTCTTCGGCCAGTTGCTCCCCGCTGATGGTCACGCCACGCGTGTTCTCGAGTGTGCGGAAGAGAAGCAGTTGCTGCTTGTCGAGGATCGCGATGCTGGTGGTCCTGGAATCAACTTTCACCACCAGAGTGCCGTGTTCGGCTGGTGCTGCGCACAGGGCTGCCAGCATTGAAGGAAGCACGACTCCAGGCGCAAATCCCGCTTCGCGGAACACGCTCTCGTATTCTTCAAGCACGCTACGCAGTGAGACCGCGGCCACGACGCGGACGCCTTCGTTCGAGGTCTGCACCTGATAAGAGACCGCGGCTTTGTCCACATCGAAGGGCAGGGACTTTCGCAGGCGAAATCGCACCACGCCTTCAGCTTCTTCGCGATTGTCTGGCAGCGTTTCGAAATCCAGAAGCACCACACGTACGGCGGCGTCCGGCAGAACGCCCACAACATCCCGGGACCGCGCACCAACGCTCTCCAGTGCGTCTTTCAACGCGCTGACAACCGCGCCTCTCTGCAGAAGGTTGTTCTCGGTGAGATCGGGCACGACGCACCCGGGCGCCAGTTCGCTGGTCGAGCACAGCTCTAGAACCTGGCCGGAATCGGCCGCGCGCGCAGCAATGACGCGGTCAGGGGCGATTTCGCAGGCCAGCTTGGGCCGGGCGATGTGGGGAGTGCGGGGCATTTGTGGAAAGTCTATTTTAATTTCAAATCGGTTCTTGGCTCTGGACTTCAGCAGATCATTGTCTTTGTAGGTTCGCTTGCAACCTGAATCTGAATAATTGGCCGAGAATCTTCATAAAACTTCAGAGCCAAGAGCCGCTCTTCTACCTCATCGTCTCAATGAACGTAACCTTATTGATTTCCTTCAGCGTGGTCATACCCAGGCGAACTTTATCCAGCGCCGATTCTCGCAGGAACCGCATGCCTTCCTCGCGGGCGGCCCGCCGGATTTCAGAGGTCGGCTTGCGCGCCAGAATCATCTCGCGAATTCGGTCGCTGAGATCGAGCAATTCATGGATCGCCGTCCGTCCCCGGAACCCTGTTCCGGCGCACTCGATGCATCCCTGGCCCTCGTAGAAGTTCACCTTTGACCACTGCTCGGGATCGAGCCCGCTTGCTTCCAGCACGTCGGCTGGATATTTCACCACCGTGCGGCAGGAATTGCAGATCAAACGCACCAGCCGCTGAGCCAGAATACAGTTCAGGGCAGACACAAAGTTGTAAGGCTCAACCCCCATGTTCAGGAAGCGGCCCAGCACGTCAACCACGTTGTTCGCGTGGACCGTCGTAAACACCAGGTGGCCTGTCAGTGCTGACTGAATTGCGATCTGTGCGGTCTCGGTGTCGCGGATTTCGCCGACCATGATCTTGTCTGGGTCGTGGCGCAGAATCGAACGAAGACCTCGAGCGAAGGTAAGACCTTTCTTTTCGTTAACCGGAATCTGGGTGATCCCGCGAATCTGATACTCGACCGGATCTTCAATGGTGATGATCTTGTCTTCTTCGGTCTTGATCTCATTTACACCGGCGTAAAGAGTGGTGGTTTTGCCGCTGCCGGTTGGTCCCGTGACCAGCACCATGCCGTATGGCTCTTTGATGTAGCGCCGGAATTTTCGCAGGTCGTCCTCATCGAAGCCCACGACGTCCAGCGTCAACGAGCGGAACTTCTCGCTCATGGACTCCTTGTCGAGCACACGCAGCACGGCATCTTCGCCGTGAATCGAAGGCATGATGGAAACGCGGAAGTCGATCGGGCGTTCCGGCTGCCCGTACTTCACGCGGAAGCGGCCGTCCTGCGGGACGCGGCGCTCGGAAATATCGAGCTCGCTCATGACCTTGATACGCGAAATGATGGTCGAATGATGTTCTTTGGCGATCGGCGGCATGGCCTGCGTAAGCACGCCGTCGATGCGGAACTTGATGGAAACCGAGTCATCCCGGGTTTCGATGTGAATGTCGCTGGCCCGGCGCTGCAGCGCGGTAAAAATCGTGGTATCCACGAGCCGGATGATGGGGCTCATGTCGCCCTGCGCGGTCAGCTTGTCGATGGAGATGCTCTCGTCGCCGCCTTCTTCTTCATGCACGACGGCAAGCGTGAATCCCTCGCTGGCATCTTCGAGCACGCGCTTCGACTGCTCGGTCTTCTTTAGAATTTCGCTGATCTGCGCCAGCGTGGCGACCTTGGTGATAATGCGCTTTCCGAGCAGCAGGCTGATCTCGTCGATCATCATCAGCTGGCTGGGATCGGCGATGGCGATGGCAAGCCGCCCATCGCGCGTCTCTTCCAGGGGAATGAAGTTGTAGCTGAACATCAGCCGCGGCGGAATCTTGGTAAAGAGATCGTGATGCAGCTGAAAATCGTGCAGGTCGATAAACTCGCAACGATACCGGCGGGCGATGTCTTTGGCGCGCTCGATCTCAGAGGAATGGGTCGCGGTCGCGGCCTGGCCGTTGCCTCCGCCCACGAATACCGATTTTTTTTCTACTTTCTCAGCCATGCTTCCCATTCCGAACCTGCCTTACCCGTGCCGCGTCGTACGTCGTCCGCCAAAACCGATTCAATTGCCGCAGCGGCCAACGGCCAACGACGGCTTAATGAATACTCGATGCCAGGTTAAATATCGGCAAATAAAGCGATAGCAATACTGTGCCGACAAAAACCGCCATCACGATCAAAATGATTGGCTCGATCAGCGCCATGGCAGCCGCCAAAGCGGTCTGCACGTCCTCTTCGTAGAATTCGGCGACCGAGTTCAGCATTGCCGGCAGCGCGCCGGTCGATTCGCCGACTTCTATCATCTCCACAGAGAGATCAGGGAAAATCTTCTGCTCCTCCAGACTTCGCGCCAGGCTCTGGCCTTCGCGTACTCGCTCAGACGCGTTGCGAATTCCATTCAGAATCTTGCGGCTGGTCATGGATGCGCCTGTCGTTTCAAGCGATGGAACCAGGGGCATTCCGCCAGTGAGAAGCGTCGAAAGCATTCGCGAAAAAGTGGAAACGTGATACTTGAGCCAGATGTCTCCGACGACCGGAAATTTGTGAGTCAATTCGTCCACCGCCGCCGCGCCTTTATCGGTTGCACGCCAGCGCATTAGCAGAAAAATCGTAACCACCAGCGCGGCAAGTACAAACACCGCATAGCGTTGAATATGTGTGCCCACGGAAAGCATGAACAGCGTGATCCACGGCAGCGTGGCGTTCAAATCGTGATATAGATCAGCGAACCGGGGCACCACGAATACCATCAGGAAAATGAACATGCCAGTAACAGCTGTAATCAGCAGAGCGGGATAGACAAGCGAGACTGCCAGTTTTTTCTTGAAGGTAATTGCCAGGCGCTGGAAATTGACGTAACGCGTGAGTACCTCGTCCAGGTTGCCGCTCTTTTCGCCAGCCATCAACGTAGTGGTATAGATTTTTGGAAAAACGTTCTGCGCGGAAAAGGCTTCCGACAGCAATTCTCCGCCCTTGACCCGTTCCCGGACATTCTGCAGAGTAGTCCGGAAGAACGCATTCTTCTGGCGTTTTATGAGCAGGTCCAGAGATCCAAGCACCGGTAGTCCCGCCTTCAAGAGGGTGAGGAACTGCTGATTGAACACCATAAAAATGGCAGGCTTAATTCGCCGAGTTCGCGCCAGCCCGCCGCCCCCCAGGACTGTTTTGGGCTTGACCCAGTACACCAGCATGCCCTGCTGAACGAAGCGTTCACGGACCTCTGCCTCGGAGTAGCCGTTCTCCACCTGCTGGGTGAGCCGGCCACGCTCGTCCGCGACTTTGACTAGAAACTCAGCCATTTCTTCCTGATTAAGCTGTTTGGCTCCCTCAGTCTAACATCGAAAAATGCTGCTTTTGCAGCTACTTAGCACCGAAGTCTATCGACGGTAACCGTCAGCTACGAGTCATAAGAAAAGGGTACACATGCTCACCGCTCGCTACTCACCGCCTCTTCAATCACCTCGGTGCCTGCCGGGGCCGAAAACCGGAACTGGCCGTCGGAGACGGTCACATTTTCCTTTTCGTTGCTGAATCTATACTCCGTGACCGAGTCGTCGACCGCGTGAATCATGATCCGGGCAATTCTGTGCTCCGGCGTGACTTCGAGAACCACTTGTTCGACTCGGTCCTCAAGCCCCCGCGGGACCCCCCGCAACATGGCATCGCCGGTCTTCCATGCCTGCAAATCCGGCGCAAAAGATAACGCCTTCAACTCTTTCTCCAGCTTGGTTTTACCCAGCAAGAATGCAAGCGGAGAGCGAAGGTCCTGAAGATCCTTGAGCGGAGCCTTCCTCGCCTGTTTTTCTGCCGGGAGGTAAAGCCAGGTGACCTTTCCGTCGGAAAGGAACACCTTCTCCTCTGGAGAACGGTACTCCCAGCGCATCTTGCCTGGTTTTTTCAGCCATAACGTTCCCGCTTCCTCGCGCTGAACCCCTGCACCCTGGTAAATCTCGGCAAAGTCGGACTGAAACGACTGTAGCCGGTTATAGTGCTCGTCAACTTGCTGCGCAACCTCATGAACGTTGGGCAGCGCCGATACCAATCCTGAGCCGGCAATCAATACGAGACTACAGATGATCCAGGCTCGGATTTGTTTACAAAAGGTCATTTTTCAGGGGATTCGCGACTCGGGGTGAACATCCTCTAACGTTTAGATGCCGGAAAGATGCACTGATCAGCCTACACCTGTGCTGCAAGCAGAGGAAGTGGGCACGGCTGGTCAGAACGAACTTGGGCTGTCCGCTTTTGGAGTTTTATTTTGCCTGCTGCAATTTTCCTCGCAACACCACGATCGAAGCCGCCGGCAGTTCGTAGGATGTTCCTGCGTTCGCCTGGACCTGAGATCGAACCGGCGGCCCATCAGGGTCGGCGGCCTTCTTCAGTGGCTGCCACTGATACTGCGCGCGCCCGAAGGTGATGGTTTGAACCGTGCCTCGGAACGATGCATCGGTCCTGTTCTCCGCGTCCTGAAAGTGCAGGCGAACTGAGTGGGGGTTCTCCTGATCTTTATTGATGATCATCAGTGCCCAGTCCCCATCCGGACGTTCCACCGCGTAAGCAGTAATCAGGTTGTGGCCAACACTGTCCTGGACATCACTGGTTGCAGAAAACAGCTTTTGTGGCTCTCCGCCAGGTTTCAGCCACTCGAGATTGATCAGTTGGCTGGCAAAATATTGCGACAGCGGTTGGGTAATCTGTCGTTTCTCGTCCATATTGAAGAATCCGAAGCTGCCAGGGGAATTGTTGCAGCCCGGATGAACGCCTCCCGGAATGTAGTGGAAGTAGTAGAGCCCGTCACCGCCGGCAGTGAAAAACGAACCTACGTAATCCGCCAGCCACAGTCCGCCGAAGATGTCGACCGAGTTTTCCGAGTCGGACGAAGAGATGTTCGACTCGGTGATCATCAGGGGCACGTTCGCAGGTACGCCATCGTCCCGCCAGACCTGCATGATGCCGGAAACCAGAGCCGGTTCGTCGTATAAGCTCCCCCACTGGAATTTGCAGGGATCGTAGGGATAATGTTCAAACGAGAAGAACGCCAGGTCCTGCAGGGCGTCGTGCGATTTCAGGTAATTGATGAATCTGCCCGTAAAGGAAGGATTGCCATTCGCATCGGCCCACACTTCCACGTCTTTGTTCTGTCCAGTAAAGATCGGGCCGCCCAGCTTTAACGACGGGTCGACCTTGTGCATCGCGCGCGCGAACTGAACGTAGAGCGCGGCGTAATCTTCCGGCAGCATGTAATGGCCGTCGGGTTCCTCTCCCATTTCAACGTATGAAATTGGATAATTCCGGTTCTTAAGGTACTTCATTTCCGCGGCGGCGTCTTCCGGAGTGTTATAGATCAGCGCAATGGGAATCATTGCAGGAAGGCCGCGCGTGAAACCGCTGGTATAGAAAAGATCAAAACCGACCTGGGCGCGGCCGCTGCGGTCAATGTCCGACGGTTCGTGCCAGGGATCGACGGAGGAGCAGTAGGTGGGCGTCTGGTCCTGATCCGGCGTGTGCCGTAGAAGATCGTGGAGTTCGCCGTGGGTTCCAATCGTCCCAATAGAAAGCTCTCGGATCGCGTAGCCGACGCAGTTTCGTTTGTCGGCAGAGCCATGGGAGTCGCAGGTGTTGGAAGATTGACTCATCCAGATGCGAATCCAGCGAACGGAAATTGGAGACGAGGAAAGCTTTAGTATTGCGGACCCGCCTTTGCCTTCGCTGATCGAGCCGAATGGAAACGTCTGCCACAACCCCCGATTGGGGACGCGGATCGGATCGTCGCCCGTGAAATATTGAACGGTGTATTGAGTGGCGTACGGATCAGTCCAGGCGATGCGAATGGCGTCAACCATCTGCGGACTATCCAAATCAAAGAAGACCCACTGCGGGTGCAGGGAATCGTCTTCCCCTGTGAATTGTTTCGCGAGGTAAGGATTGCTCTTCCAGTACGTGTTCACGTCGCCGTCGGTCAGTCGCGAATAGCTGACCATCTCGGTGCCATCGTCGCGAGTAACCCCACGATGCGGCAGCGGATAGCCGTAGCTGTAGCGGAGCATTTCGGTGGGCGTCGAGTCTCCTACAAAATAGCCCTTTCCACTCGGATCGCTCCAAGTCCCTTTCGGGTTCCAGTGCCAGGCCTCCTGGTAGAGTTCCGTGTTCTGACGGTAGCTGACCGGGCCCCAGCCTGCTTCGAGTACGCGATCGATCACCGGTTTGGTGAAGGCGGAATCGATGGTTTTTTCGGATAGGCGATCGATGCCTGCGCCCAGCGCCTGATTAGGAATGATGGTCTTGCGAACTTGGCTGGGGGTAACGTCAACGGTGATGGTTTGGGCGGCGCAGCCAACCGCGGCCATAACAATCGCAAGTTTCAAGAAAGTTCTCGATGCCATAAACCCTCCACTCACAATCTCGATCTAGCAGTCATGTTCGTTAACAAACTTAACAAAGTGGCTTATGGCCCGCAGGCCAGGGCCTAAGGCAGCAGCGAAGCTTCCACGTGGTCCAATGCCAATCGAATGGCGCCATGTAACTGAGCTTCCGCGCCCAGCGTACTGATCGCCAGCCTCGGCATGGCGAAATCGTTCTTATCCAGCAGCTCGCGGGTGGCGTCCACCAGAGGTTCGCTGGTTCCAAGCGAGCCGCCCAGGATGATCAACGATGGATTGATCAGCACGCAAATGTTGATGATGGCATTGGCCAGGACTTGTGCCGAAGAACGCAGTAGCTTCCGCGCCGACGCGTTTCCGTACGCCGCGAGTTCGAAAATCTCGGTCGCCCTGAGGCGTCCGCCGTCGCCGCGACTCGCCTGACGCCATCTCTCCTCAATCGCATTGCCGCCGAGCGCTTTCTCCAGCGCTCCGGGTTCTTTCATCAGAATGGGTGAAACCTCTTCTCCCGGCACCAGCAGATACCCGACCTCGCCCGCAGCCCAGTCCGACCCGTGGTAAAGATGGCCATTGAGAACGATGCCCGAGCCAATTCCGGTGCCTAGCGCCAGAAACACGAAATTCGAGGTTCCTTTCGCCGATCCCGACCAGCGTTCCCCAATGGCGGCGGCATTCACGTCATTCTCGACGACCGCAGGAATTTGCAGCTTCTTTTCGAGCAACTCACGGAGCGGGACTGAGTGCCACCCCGAAAGGTTCGGCGCTGAAAGCACAATCCCGGCCCGAACATCGGTGACTCCCGGAGCGCCGGCCCCAACCGCGCGGAGTTTCGAGCGCGGCACTTTCGCCTGTTGAAGCAAAGCCTGCAGGCCGGACTGAATTAAAGCGACGATTTTTGGCGGAGTACGATTGCCGCGCGTGCTCACCGCCCAGCGCGCGACGATACTCCCATTAAGATCGGCGAGCGCGAGTCGAATGGTGCTGCCGCCCAGATCGATGCCTGCCACGTATGCAAAATACGAATTGAAAGCCAGCATGTCAGGCCGGCGGCCGCCGCTAGAGTTTCCAGGTCCAAGGCGGTTTACGAGACGCTTGCGCTCCAGATACTCGATGACGCTCGAAACGGTGGGCGCGCTGAGGCCCGACATACGGACCAGATCGGCACGGGAGCATGGGTTGTTGCTCCGCACGAGCGACAGCAGTTCGCGTGCATTCATTTGCTTGAGCAGTGCCGGGCGCGATGGGCCTGCCGCCCCGGAGCCCGGGTTGGAGAGCTTAGGTGGAGTCATTCGGACGCAACTAACTTAATATTCTTAACAAAGTTTGGCAAGGAAAATGATGACCGGCTGGATGTGAATAGGAATGTTAGCAGACTAAGCGGCCGGCACCCCGGATGTCGCCGGAGCGCTGGCAGACTTGCGCATGCGGATCTCGGCGCCGTTTCGCTCGAATGAAACCTCG